>Ga0208783_10000798_pt1 | contig 19089 bp, 16 predicted proteins | sample DEB19_08_DNA_2_FD_184529 | JGI IMG/M metagenome (GOLD analysis project Ga0208783, IMG submission 184529) | Aqueous microbial communities from the Delaware River and Bay under freshwater to marine salinity gradient to study organic matter... | ecosystem: Environmental > Aquatic > Marine >...
TGGATGCCTATGCAGAGATGCGAGACGAGGCGGCGGCCCCGGCGGGGCCGGGGCTCTTGTGGTCGCCCCTTCGGATTGCCGACCATGCCCGGGCGATCGACGAGGCGGTGGCGGATGCGATTGGCGTCGTCGAGGCGATGGAAGCGGAGGTGGTCGTGGAGGATGAGGGTGAGGGGTGGCGTTAGGCCGGTGCGGGCCTTCCGTAGCGGCTAGGGCAGGATAGAATCCCCCTGGGTGTCCCGCCCGTAAATCGGCGCACGGGACACCCAGCGGGACACCCAGCGGAAAAAACCGCTGTTTGGAGGGTAAGCGAATGGCTAGCGGCCACACTGGAAATGTGGTGCCGGGAAACCGGTTGTGGGTTCGAATCCCATGCCCTCCGCTCGAGATCGTGTGAGACGGCCGATCGTCGATCCTCAACCGGATCCCGTCGTGCACCTGACTGGGTGCGGCCAGCCGTGAATGCAGCGGCCTCCCTGGACGCAGCTTGTTTTCAGCATGAAACTCACTTTCAGCACGAAAAAAGGGCGACCCGATTGGGTCGCCCTTTTTCATTGCTGTGCGAATCTGCGGGGCCGTAGCCCGCTGGAGCCGGTCAGGCGTCGCGGCGACGCGACGCAACCAGGCCAATCATGACCGACGCACCGGCCAGAAGGCCGTAGGTCGAAGGCTCCGGCATGTACGAGCCGAACAGGGAGGCCACCTTCACGACTTCGGTCGTCGCGGTGTCTTGGCCGAAGGCGATCGCCGCCATCGCACACACCACACCCATCGCCGCCACCACGATGTTGCCCGAACGACGCATTGGCCCACCTCTTCGTTTCTCGCCTGCCGGAAGGCCGAAAATGACCTTGCCGACGGGAAAGTAACATGCACGTGGCGTGCCACGCACAAGACTACAAGGCCCGGCAGTCGCCGCAAGTCCAATGCTTGAAAAGACTTGCGAGTTTTTGGATGAATCAAAGCCGTGGTTTCTGGCCATTTCTTTCGCCAAACCAAGGAAAAACATTCGCAACTCTGGCGAAACGATTCGCATTGTTGGTGAATGCGAATCGCCAGAATGGCGAGATTCCCGCTCACGTCCTGGGGCTTTGGGGGCGAGGGGCAACTCGGCAAATCACCGCCAGATCCGCCGTCACGTTGCCGATCGTGGCAAAAACATCGGGGATCAGATCCACCGCCAGCAGCAGCCCAAGCGGTTCCACGGGCAGGCCAGCCGCCTGAACGACTGGCAGATTGGTGCCCATGAAGCTCGCCTGGCCTGGGAGCCCAACCGACCCGAGGCTGATGACGATGGCCAGGAGGGTGGCCACTCCAAAGGCCCACGGGTCGGGCGACACGCCCTGGGACCAGGCAATGAAGCTCGCCACGGTCACGTATTGTGCCGGGCTCGTGAGGCGAAAGAGCGAGACCGTCAGCGGTAAAACCAGGCCGCTGACGTGCGGGGGCACGTCGAGTCGGTTCGAGGCCGCCAGCATCGCGGGCATGCTCGCAAGGGAGCTCTGGGTGCCGGCGGCCACCGCCTGGGCCGGCAGGATGGCCGAGGCGAAGCGGGCCAGATGTTCGCCGCCGCCACAGCAGGCCACGGCATAGACCGCGGCCGTGACCACCAAATACACCGCGATCACCACACCCACATACACCCCAAGAGCCCCCAGAATCCCGGCCCCTGCCCGCATCGCCACCGGAAGGATGAGCGCAAAAACGCCGATCGGAGCCGCCGCCAGCACCCACTCGACGAGCACCGTCATCGCATCGGCCACGCCATGGGCCAGCGCTACCACGGGCGCCCGACGGGACGGTGCGATCCGCGTGAGTGCGAAGGCAAAACAAAGCGTGAACACCACCAGCGGCGCGATCGCCCCCTGGGCCGCCGCCGCGACGGCGTTGGTGGGGATGAGTGCGGTGAAGTGATCCACGGGCGATGCCAGGCTTGGCATTGGCGGCGGCACCGATCCGTCGGCGATTAGCGTGAGGTTGGCGGCACGCGGGCAGAAGGAGAGCAGCCACGGGGCCAGGAACGCCGTCACGATGGCCGACAGCGCGGTGAGCAGGAGGATCCAGCCCAGCGCAACCCGGGCGATCCGGCCTCCCGCGGCGAGGTCGGCGGCCTGCGCCACCCCCACGATCAGGAGCGATGTCACCAGGGGTACCACCGTCATCTGCAACGCATGGAGCCAGAGCGACCCCACCGGGGCGGCGACGGCCGCCACCCACTCGACCTGATCGGGGGCCATCCGCGGAAGCACGAGGCCCGCCAGCACGCCGGCCACCAATCCGAGAAACACGCGCTGTGAACGGCTCACCCGGAGGCCCCCTGCGGATCGCGCCGGGGGAAGGGCCCGACCACGAAAGCGTTTTGTAAACCACGACGATCCCCCGCGTCGAGTCGCGCCGCGACGACGTTGACGCCGCAGGATGCGGTGCCGGATATTTCCAGCACCGTTGTTCGATCCGCGGCACTGTGGCCGGCGGGGATGAATGTCGGTTGTCCGGAGCAACGCCACCGTGCAGCATCGTGAACCAGTCTCGGTGGCCCGTCGGATCGTGGTGCTCACGGAGGGCCACGGCGAACCGGTCGCCGGAAAAACGGCCTCGTGCCTGCTGCGCTACCGCACGGGCGACATCGTGGCCATCCTCGATTCGACCCGCGCGGGAGCCACCGCAGCCGATCTGTTCGGCGTGGGTGGCGCGATTCCCGTGGTGTCCTCGCTCGATGACGCCGGGGCCGCGGATGAACTCGTGATCGGCATCGCGCCGCCGGGCGGCCGGGTTCCGGCCTCGTGGCGACCGGTGCTGCTGGAGGCCATCCGTCGGGGGATGCGGATCGTCTCGGGGCTTCACGACTTTCTCGGCGACGACCCCGAACTCGCCGCAGCCGCGCTCGAGCGGGGCGTCGAGATTCGCGACGTGCGAAAGAACACCGAGCGGGATCTCGCCTCGTGTCAGCCGCTCCGCGAAGAGTGCCTGCGGGTGCTCACCATCGGTCAGGACATCTCCGTGGGGAAGATGGTGACGTCGGTGGAACTCGCCGCCGGCCTGGTCGCCCGCGGGGTCGATGCCGCCTTTGTGGCCACCGGGCAGACCGGGATCATGATCGCCGGCAGCGGCTGCCCGATCGATCGCGTCATCTCGGATTTCGTCAACGGCGCGGTCGAGAAGCTCGTGCTCGCCAATCAGCATCACGACGTGATGATCGTCGAGGGGCAGGCCACCATCTCGCACCCGCAGTATTCGGGCGTGTCGCTCGGACTGCTTCATGGATGCGATCCCCACGGGATGATCCTTGTCTACGAGGCGGGGCGACCCCATCATCTCGGCCTCCCCCACCTGCCGCTTCCGGCACTCGAGCGGGTGGTGGAGGCCTATGAGCGCATGGCCGACTTCCGGGGTGGTGGACGGGTGATCGGCGTGGCGATCAACAGCCGCCGGCTTCACGCCGATGAGGCCGATGCCGAACGCGACCGTGTGCGGCGATCGCTCGGCCTGCCCGCAGCCGACCCCATCCGGCACGGTCCGGGCGACCTGCTCGACGCGGTGCAGGCTCTGGCTGCCCGGAGGCGACGCACGTGATCGACCTCGCCGCCAAGGCTTTCCATCTTCCGCTTCGGCACCCCTTCACGATCTCGCGGGGAACCGTCACGGTGCAGGACACGGTGATCGTGCAGCTGCACCAGGACGGCTGCTTCGGTTACGGCGAGGCGACGACGAATCCCTACTACGGCACCACCATCGCAAGCCTCCTTGCGTCGGCGGCGTCGGTCACCCCCCTGCTCCGCCGTGCGACGGCCCGTGATCCGGAGCCGCTCCTCGCTTCCCTCGCCGACGCCCTCTCCGGGGATTCCTTCGCCCGATGCGCCCTCGACTTGGCGGTTCACGATCTCTGGGCGAGGCTGCAGGGCGTGCCGCTCGTGCGGGCGTGGGGGCTCGATCCCGCGGCGGGCCCGCTCTCGAACTACACGATCGGCATCGACACGCCGAAGCGCATGGCGGAGAAACTGGCCGAAGTGCCCGACTGGCCCTTCTACAAGATCAAGCTCGGCACCGATCACGATCTCGAGATCGTGAAGGAACTTCGCCGGCACACCGACAAGCCCTTTCGCATCGACGCCAACTGCGGCTGGACGGCCCGGCAGGCGATCGATCTCTCGGGGCCGCTCGCGGAGCTCGGGGTCGAGTTTCTGGAGCAGCCGTTGCCGGCCGGGGATCCAGGGATGGCCGATGTTCGTCGGCATTCCCGCCTCCGGGTGTTTGCCGACGAGAGCTGCGCCGTGGAGGCCGATGTCGACCGCTGCGCCGACCTGTTCCACGGCATCAACATCAAGCTCGTGAAGTGCGGCGGCCTGGCGCCCGCCCGGCGCATGATCGCCAGGGCCCGTGAACTCGGGCTGGAGGTGATGTGTGGCTGCATGACCGAATCGACGGTCGGCATTTCGGCCTTGGCTCAGATTGTGCCGCAGCTCGACCACGTCGACATGGACGGGGCCGCGCTCCTGGCTTCCGACATCGCCACGGGCGTGATGGTGGTGAATGGGCGGCGGGTTTATCCTGGAGCCCCGGGAGCGGGCGTGGAACTCATCAAGGGCCCGTTGCCCGTGACGTGAACCGCGTGGGAGGTTGCCATGTGCGGAGGAGTGTCATTCCGCCATCCGTGGCTGTGCGGCGCCATCATGGCGACGGTCGTGTGGCTTCGTTCGTCGACTGGATTGGCCGACGAGCCGATCAACACCATCCGTGCCGACGTCAGGCCACTGCTCCAGGCCTACGACGGCACCGCCTCCGTGATGATGCGGCATCTTCCGAGCGGCGCCGAGTTTGTGTCTGAGGCAGATCGCCCGATGCCACTGGCAAGCCTCGTGAAACTGCCGGTGATGGTGGCGGCCTATGCGGCCGACCACGCCGGTCGCGTATCTCTTGCCGATCGTCTCACGCTCACCGCCGAGGATCTCGTGCAGGGCTCGACGGTGGTGTCGATGCTCTCTCCGGGGGCCACGTTCACGCTCCGCGACGCCGTGCGGATGATGATGGCCCACTCCGACAACACGGCCACCAACCTCGTGATCGGTCGCATCGGCCTGCCCGCCACCAACGAACTGCTCGACACGCTCGGGCTGGGATCGATCCGGCTCAACTCGTTCGTGGGCCGACGAGACACCTCGCTGAACGCGGAGCGAAGCCGTGAATATGGCCTCGGCAACGGCACGGCGGCAGGGTTCGTCGCGTTGCTCGGCATGCTGCACGACCGCAGCCTCGAGCAGAAAGGGCTGGTGGCAAAGGGGGCCTGCGAGGCGATGCTCGAGCATCTGCGGGCCTGCGCCGACAAGGGGCCTCTGCCCGCCGACCTTCCTGCCGGGACGAGAGTGGGCCACAAGACGGGATGGGTGGCGGCGGTGCGAACCGATGCCGGGCTCATCGACGGCCCCGGCGGTGCGATCGCCTACTGCGTGCTCACCCGCGACAACCCCGATGGCAAGGGGAGCGGCGGTGCCGCCGACCAGTTGATCGGCAAGGTGCTGGCCATCGCGGTCGGGGCGTTTGCTCCGCGTGAGGACGAAGCGGGGGAGGTGGCGCCGCGATCGCTGGGCGACGGCGCGTCGGGCAGGATCGTGGAAGACCTCCAGCGCACGCTCAACACGCATCTCCCTCCCGACGAACGGATCGGCGTCGATGGCGCGTTTGGGCCGGCCACCGCCCGGGCTGTAATGCATTTTCAGCGGAGTGTGGGCCTGCCGGAAAGCGGACGCGTGGATGCCGCCACCTGGCGGGCCCTCGGTCGAATCGTCGATGTCGAGTCCACTCCGCCCCCCTTGCCACCGCTGGTGGCCGAAGTGGCTCCCGATGGTCCGCCGCTGGTCACCGCCCAGGCCTGGGCCGTGGTCGATGCCACCACGGGTGAACTCCTGGGTGGCCACGCTGTGGATGCGGTGCGTCACCCAGCGAGCCTCACGAAGCTCATGACGGCGCTGCTCGTGATGGAGCGACATCGCGACGCCCCTGCGGCGCTCTCCGAGGTGGTTCATGTGTCGCGGCGGGCGGGCACGGAGACGGGCTCCACGGCCGACCTTCGGCCAGGTGACCGTGTTCCGCTTGGCGAGCTCCTCTACGGCCTCATGCTTCCATCCGGCAACGACGCCGCCATGGCCATCGCGGAGCACCTTGGGAGTGGCCTCGGCGGCGAGGGGGACCCGCTCGGTCGGTTTGTGGCCTTGATGAACGAGAGGGCTGCCGCGCTCGGCCTTCAAGAAACCCGCTACGGTAACCCGCACGGCCTGACCGTGGACGGGTGTGGATCATCGGCCCGCAACGTGGCCGCGCTGGCGCGGGAGTCGATGACGCATCCGATGTTGCGAGAGATCGTGGCCACTCGTCGCCGCGAGGCCACGATCGACAACATCGATGGCTACACGCGAACCGTGCTCTGGAAAAACACCAACCGACTCCTCGGCATTGAGGGCTACTCCGGCATCAAAACCGGCACGACCTCGGCCGCCGGGGCGTGTCTGGCGGCGATCGGGGAGCGTGATGGTCGACGGCTGATCGTCGTCGTCCTCGGGAGCACCTCCTCGGATGCCCGGTATGTCGACGCCCGCAACCTCCTGCGACACCCCTGGCCAGCCCCCACGGTGCCGTGAAGCGAGAGGTGATCCGGCCACGCTGAAAGGCGGGGTCAGGCGCGGTCGCCAAACGCCCGCTGACGATTGGCGGCGAATGCCTCGGTGGCATCGGGATGGCCGGCGAGCATCCGCAGGAAGAGGTCGTCGAGAACCTGCCGCATGACGGCCTCGTACACGAGGTCTTCAATGTGGGGTTGGGGTGCGTGGGCTGACACCACGAGCATGGCGTCGGCCACCGCGGAGAGCCCCCCCTGCCGACTCCGTACGATGGCCACCACCTTGCCACCGTGCCCCCGCATGCTGCGGCAGGCCCGCATCCATTCACTGCCAGCCCCAAGGCCGCTGATCACGAGCAGCACGTCGCGGGACGTGGCAGCCGAAAGGAGGCCAACCAGTTCGTCGGGCTGTCGGCAGGCGATGCAGCGTCGGCCGATGAGAGACACGCGGCTGGCGAGCGTGTGGGCTGCGTCGCCATCGATGCCGTTTCCCGCCAGGAAGAGCGTGTCGGTTCCGGTGAGCCAGCCCGCGATTCGGGCCACGGTGTCGATGTCGTTGACCGCGCGGGTCTGGCGATCGGCGGCCGTCTTGGCCACCCAGAGATCATCTGCTCGCGTCGCGGGTGCGTCGGCCACCTCGGTGCGCCCGGTGGTCTCCTCGACCGTCGAGGCGAGGGCCACCGCCTCGGTGACGGAGAGCTTCAGGTCGGGGTAGCCCTTGTAGCCCATCCGCTGCGCAAACTTCACGATGCTCGACTGACTCACCTTCAGCGCATCGGCCAACTGCTGCGACGAATAGTCACGCAGCAACGGGGCATTCGCAAGGATGTAGTCGGCGATCCGGCGGTCCATGGCGGACATCCGGTCGCGCTCTTCACGGAGCGTGGCGAGGGCAGAAATCGACAAGGTGGAGAAAGAAGGTCGGAGGAACGGGCGGCCCAGCCCGATGGCTGGGTGATCCGTGGGCTACCGTGCCTCGTCGAGAAGGTCAAGCGTGACCGGGCCGGTGAGGTAGCCGGCGGCCGCCCCGCTCAGGGCCCGCTGCTCGTCTTCCGAACGGTAGGTCTCCGCCACGATGAAGATGCCCGGGCGGAGCCCTTCGCCGAGGTGGTCGAGCGAGACGACCGCACCACCCAGCAACGGATCGACCGTGCCGTGTTCGACACAGGGCACGAGGATCGCGAGAAGGTCAAACGCCGACATGTCGGGCAGCTCGGCAGCGACGAGCCACACGTCGGCATGGAAGCGACGCGCGAGCCGCATCGCCGAACGGCCGTCGATGCAGATGTGGAGACCCACGTCCCCACGTTCAGCCGCCGCAACGAACTCACCAAACCCGTCGCATGCCGGCGACACGATGACGACCTCCCGAATCCGTCGGGGAAGTCGGACACGTGAGGCGAGCAGGCGCGAGGCGTGGACGTCAGCCATGGGAGTGTGACTCCTGGTGAAGGACTCGGATGGGGGGGCCGCTCCGCTGGGCGAGGCTTGGCCTCACGCTTCGCGGATCGTTCCGCCCCGACGAAAGAACTCATCTGCAATCGCCGGGCCAAACGCACGGCACGTCAGGAGATTGTTCGGAAGTCGTTTGGTGGTATTGGGTTACGAGTTTTTCGGCAGGGTGATCCTGGTCGTGGGCCGGCAGGGGATGTGGGGCAATTCGCCCCACATGCTGGTCGCCAGCGACCACCCGCCTGGGGCAAAACGCCCCAGGCAACCCCTCGCTTTGGCATGAGCCATCGGCGGCGGGAGGGCCCGCTCACCGTCCCTGACGCCGACTCCGTGGGGCGTCGTCGATCGCTGCCTTGGCCGAAACACCGTAGAATCAGAGCGTGGATCATGCACCCCCATCACGGGCGTTCGACGGTGGATCGCCGCCCACGCTCACTCTGCTCGACCGGGTTCGGGACGGCGATGCCGATGCCGTCAACAGCCTGCTTGCCCGGCATCGGGATGCGCTGCGGCGCATCGTCGATCGGCGAATGGATCCCGTGCTCGGACGACGGGTGGATGCCAGCGACATCGTGCAGGACGTGATGGTCGAAGCCAGCCGGCGTCTTACCGACTACCTGGCGAATCCCACGATGCCGTTCGGGCTCTGGCTGCGGCATATGGCCCGCGATCGGATCATCGATGCCCATCGTCGACACCGGGTCGCCGCCGCCCGAAGCCTCGACCGCGAGGTTTCAGTCGACGCTGGGGCGGACGACAGCGTCGAGCAGGGAGTTGGTGCGGTGGCAGACCGCGAACTCACCCCAGCCGCCGCCGCCACCTGGTTTGAGCTGGAACGGCGCTTCGCCGCCGCGGTCGACCTGCTCGAGGAGGGGGACCGCCAGATCGTCCTGCTCCGCCATTTCGAGCATCTCTCCACGGCCGACGCGGCGCTGGCCCTCGGGCTGTCGAAGCCGGCGGCCGGCATGCGGTATCTCCGGGCGATGCGGCGGCTCCGGGTGCTTTTGGGCGACGGGTTCTCCGATGGCACCGACGTGGGGTGACGCGACTTGCCCTCGCCGGGGGACGTCTATCATTTCGCTCGGAAGCGGCACACTGCCCCTGTGAGTTCATCGCCACGCCCCATGACCCCACACCTCTCGTCCACCCCCCTGTCGCCCGACCGTGAGGAGTTCCTGGCCGAACTCGTGGACGAGTTGTCGGAGCGTCGCGGGGCCGATGCGCTTCGCCGCCTCGATGAGCTCACGGCGTCCCACCCCGATCTTGCGAGCCACCTGCGGGAGCTCTTCGCCACGATGTCGATGGCAGATGCCGTGGCCGACCGGTCCGCGGTGACCATGTGCCACGACGAAGGTGACGCGGAGCCCTCCTCGCGTGGCGGCGGGAGAAGCAGTTCCAGTGGGTTTGTGCCCGGAATGCAGCCGTTGCCGGCCGCGTTTGGCAACTACGACCTTCAGGAGGAAATCGGTCGGGGTGGCATGGGGGTGGTGTACCGGGCGTTCCAACGCAGCCTCGGGCGGACCGTGGCCGTCAAAATGCTCCTGAGGAGCGACCTGGCAACCCGCGCCGATCTCGCGAGGTTTCGCAGCGAGGCTGAGGCGTCGGCCCGTCTCGACCATCCCGGCATCGTTCCGATCTTCGAGGTCGGCGAACTCGAAGGCGTTCCCTACTACAGCATGCGGCTCATCGAGGGCACGACACTCGCCCGGAGGCTCGCCGACGGCCCCCTTCCGGCGCGAGAGGCTGCGGCCCTCTTGGCGAAAGTGGCGGATGCGGTGCAGGCAGCCCACGATCGGGGTGTGCTGCATCGCGACCTCAAACCATCCAACATCCTCATCGACCCCGATGGCGGCCCGCACGTCTCCGACTTCGGGCTGGCGAAGCGGTTGGAAGACGCCGACTCCGTGACCCACACCGGAGCCATTCTCGGCACCCCATGCTACATGTCGCCAGAACAAGCCGCCGGAGGCCGCGGGGTGATGGGGCCGGCGACCGACGTGTGGAGCCTCGGGGCCATCCTGTACCAGGCGCTGTGCGGACGCCCGCCATTTCAGTCGGGCACCCCGATGCAGACGCTCCTGGCGGTGCTCGAAACCGATCCCCCGATGCCTCGCACGATCGATCCGACGGCGGATCGTGATCTCGAGTTGATCGCGCTCAAGAGCCTGCAGAAACCTCAGGACCTGCGGTACCCATCGGCGGCGGCCCTGGCGGCCGATCTCCGAGCCGCCCTGGCGGGCGAGCCCGTGGCGGCCCGGCGGGGCGGTCTGTGGGATGTGGCCTCACGGCTCTTCCGCGAAACGCACCACGCGGTCGTGCTTGAAAACTGGGGCCTGCTCTGGATGTGGCACGCGATGGTGGTGCTGGCACTCTGCTGCATCACCGACGTCATGGCCTGGCAGGGCGTCGAAACACGCTGGCCGTATCTCGTGTTTTGGGGCGGTGGTCTCACGCTCTGGGCCCCGATCTTCTGGGCCCTTCGGCATCGCAACGGTCCCGTGACAGCCGTGGAACGACAAGTGGCCCACATCTGGGGCGGCAGCATGATCGCCAGTTCGTTCCTCTTCGCGGTGGAGTATCTCCTCGACCTGCCCGTGCTGACGCTGTCGCCGGTGCTTTCGCTCTTTGCCGGTCTCGTGTTTTTCGTGAAGGCGGGAATCCTCTCGGGCGCCTTCTACGGGCAGGCCATGGCCTTGTTTGCCACCGCCCTCCTGATGTGCCTCGTCCCCGACTACCAGCACGTGATCTTCGGATGCGTGAGCTGGGCCTGCTTCTTCGTGCCGGGCCTGAAGTACTACCGTCAGCGCAGCCGCCCCTGATCGCGGCACCGGAAGCCGTGGCCCTCGCATGGCACGTGCGTGGTGGCACGCTTTGGGTGCCCGTGGAAGCCCAACGCTGTGAGCCGTGGGACCGGCGGGGCGGCACGCGTGGCGAGGTTGGCCGTCCCGGCGTCGGCTCCGGCTAGGGGGCGCTTGCGTGGTGGCACGCTTCGGGGTTGCCCACACGCGGATGGTCGCGCCGTCGCCGCCGTCCCGGCGTCGGCTCCGGCTTGGGGGCGCTTGCGTGGTGGCACGCTTCGGGGTTGCCCACACCCCGTCGCCGGACGCTCGCGTCGGGCATCCATGCCCTTTGGCTCGCTCGGCAGTGGCTTCGCTCCGCCATCCTGGCTCCGCTTGCCACTGACGCCGTCTCTCGGGGTATGGGCAACCCCTTGCTCGTCACACGGCGGTTCCGTTCGATTCGGCGCGTCTTGCGCCCGTGGAAGCCCAACGGCGTGAGCCGTGGGACCGGCGGGGTGAAACGCGTGGCGAGTTTGGCTCGATGACGTGAGCGGGCTCAACGGCGTCTGGGGAGACAGCGTGGCGTGTCCCAGGCCTTACGTCCTTGGGCTTGGACATGCGCGCGGCGCCCGTGGAAGCCCAACGGCGTGAGCCGTGGGACCGGCGGGGTGAAACGCGTGGCGTGTTTGGCGCCACGCCGCACAAACGACACGGATGCGTTTTCGACTGGTTTTTGGCCGTTCAGCCTCTTTTGGGACCCAGCCCGTTACGTGGGTCGGCGGCGTGCGGTTATCCCTTCAGAACGACCCGCCCTGCCCTGCCCTCCCGGAGGCCCGCCGTGATCGCCTTGGTCTCGCCGCCGAAGTCCTCACGTTCCTCGTCGCCATTTCGGAAGACGTCAGCCGGCACGTCCCCGGACCGCGGGTCGGCCGCTTCGCTCACCGAGCGACGGAAGGCGTTTTTCGCGATGCCCATCGACTACATCCCGTGCCGTGACTTTTCCAAGGCCGGCGCTGAGGAGAAGGCCTCCACGCCTCCCGCCGAGTCCGCCGATCTGCCGCTCGATGGCGGGACCGTTCCGGCGAGCGAGGCCGGAAGCCTCACGCCATATCTCGCAAGCCTCTACCGCAACCGCCTCCTTTCACGCGACGAAGAGCAGTTTTACTTCCGTCGGATGAACTGGCTGAAGTACCGGGCGTCGGTCGATCGTCGTCGGCTCGATCGCCGGCGAGCCACCACTCGTCAGATGGAACGCGTCGAACAGCTGCTGGCCGAGGCGACCAAGGCCCGCGACGTTCTGGTGACGGCCAACCTTCGGCTGGTCGTGTCGATCGCCAAAAACTTCGTCGATCAAACGTGGTCCTTCGACGACCTTGTGGCCGAAGGCAACGTGGTGCTCATGAAGGCCGTCGAGAAGTTCAACTTCGCCCTCGGGAATCGGTTCAGCACCTACGCGACCTACGCGATTCAACGGCAGTATTTCCGACTCTCGCACCGCGGTCGTCAGTATCGCTCACGCTTCGTGATCGATGACGATCCGTCGCGAGGCCAGATCGACCCGGGGAATGGTGATGGCGGGTGTTCGGAAGCCCAGGTTGGCACCCTCGCCACCATCTTTAGCGAGTTTCTCGGCGAGCTGGAGCCCCGTGAGCGAAAGATCGTCGTCGCGCGATTCGGATTCGACGGAAAAGCCCCGCGGACGTTCCGCGACCTTGGCGACTCAATGGGCGTGTGCAAGGAACGAATCCGCCAGATCCAAACCCGGGCGTTGGAAAAACTGCGTTCCATGGCGGACGAAGCAGGGCTCGAGCAGACCGTCGGCGATTGGCTGTAGCCGCTCAGGGTCACTCACGGCAAATCCTCGACACCGTGGATCACCGTGATGCCAAGGCCCGGGCCATTGCCGATCGAGATCTCGGCGTCGTGGAAGCAAACGTTGCTCTCCACCGGATTGAACTCCGCGAGCGACGGGGCGTCGAGGTCCACGCGGGTGATCACGTCGGCTCGGGCGACCGCCATGTGGGCGGCCGCCGCGGCGCTGACCGCGCCCTCGAGCATGCAGCTGATCATGCACTCCACACCATGAGTCGACGCCAGGTCGCAGATCTGGATTGCGGGGGTGATACCGCCGGTTTTCAGGAGGCCGAAGGTGATGATGTCGGCAGCGCGTCGCTGGATGATCTCGACCGCGGCGCTCACGCCGTCGTCGCCCAGCGCGGCCACCACGGGGGCGTCGACCCGCTCGGTGACAAACAGCAGGCCGTTCATGTCCCAGCCCTTCACGGGCTGCTCCACCGTGTCGAGGCGGACGCCGGCATCCTCGAGCTGGTGGATCACGCGCACGGCCTGCTTGGGAGTCCAGCCCTGGCCGGCGTCGAGACGAATCACCGCACGACCGGCGATCGCGGCGTGGATGGCTTTGACCCGCTCCACGTCGATGCCCGGGTCCTTGCCGACCTCGATCTTGAGCGCCGCAAATCCTCGTTCGACCGCAGCCACCGCGTCGGCCACCATCTTCTCGATGTAGTCGACGCTGATCGTCACGTCGGTCATGATCGACGGATCACCACCGCCCAAGAGCCGGTAGGTGGGCGCTGCGTAACGCTGGCCGAAAAGGTCGTGGAGCGCGATGTCGACCGCCGCCTTCGCGCTGGCGTTGCGATGAATCGATGTGCGGACGCGACGGGTCAGGGCGTTGAGGTTCTCGACGTCGTGGCCGATCACCGTGGGGCCGATGTGATACCGGATGGCATCGATGATCCCGCCGTGGGTGTCGCCCGTGAGGGCCGCCGTCGCCGCGGCGCTTCCGCGGCCGACACAGCCGTCGTCGGTGTCGAGCATGACGATGATGTCGTCGATCGCGTCGACGGTGCGAGTCGTCGTCTTGAACGGGGCCTTCAGGGGCACGCGCAGGCGGCCGAATCGAATGCCGGTGATCTTCATGGGTCGGTCGTCCGTCGTGGTGGAAGAACGCGAATCAGACTGGTGATCGCGGCGATTGGATCCGTGCCATCGGTGAGGGCCGTCACGAGTGGCTGAACGACCACCCCATTGGCCGCCGCCACGGAGGCGTCGGCCGACGGCCGGGTGGCGCGGGTGTCGTGAATGATCCAGGGCCCCTCGTCGTGTCCCACCACCATCATCACGTGACGGCCCGTAGACACAAGATCGCCCGGTTCAAGCGACTTCAAAACGTCGAGACGCTGTTCCCGGGACCATTCCGGGGGAACCTCGACACGCTCGAGGGCGGGCGAGGTGGCCTGGTCGTCGGCGTTTCTCGGCAGGAGGAGGCCGAGGCTGCGGTAGACGTCGCTCACAAACCCGCTGCAGTCACGCCCCCCGAAGTCGTGTCCCCAGCCATATCGTTCCCCCAGAAACTTGAACGCCTGCCGCAGCACGTTGGCACGGCTGGCCGGGAGAGGACCATCATGACTGTCGGCAGCGAGCGGGAGCAGCACCGGCACGAGCGCGAGCGAGCCATCGGGGCCCCTCGCTGGAAAATCGACCACGGTGGCCGCGGCGGCCGACTGGCCGTTGACGGGGAGCGTCAGGGGCCACTCCCGTCGCTCGACCAAACACGTTCCCATGTCGAGGGCCACGTCGCTGATGGCCGGCAGCGTGGGGACGAACACCGTCTCCTCGCGCCGGCCGGTGATGGTCCGGGTGGCCCCGGCGGCGTAGCCCACCACGACGTCGCGATCTCCACACGCGAGTGATTCCGTCTCGATCCAGCCGTCGTAGGTCGCGCCGAGCACGAACTGCCACGCGCCGTCGCTCGTCTCGTGGAGGATCGCGACGGGTGTTCCTGGAAAGAAGGCCGTCTCCTGCAGATGATCGATGTCGGTGGACGACGGATCGGTGAGAACCCGATCGCGAACCGGGAGTCGCCGCACCGCCGCGCGCCGAACGGTCAGGGCATAGCGTGGTGTGATGCGGGCCGGGAGCGACTCGCGGCGAAGCCTCGCTTCCCAGTGCCGCCGCATGGTGCCATCGACCACGGTCCCGTCGTCGAGCCACAGCGAACCCTCGGGAAGTCGGGCGCGGCGGTCGATCCGCCGGATGATGTCGTCTCGCTCGAGGCTGTCAGCCAGCGAGGCGAGATCGGTGATCGACGGATCAGTCGTCAGCATGCGACGATTGGCTCGGGCCACGGCCTCGGCGTCGAGCAAGACGTCTTCCCCTGCCGGTATTCTCGCGATCCAGTGATCGCCGTGGAGCCACGGCATCACCGTCGACTCCGGTGCGCCCCCGATCGCGTGAACCGGCAGGGCCATGGCCACGCCGAGGAGGGGGGCGATCAAGCGGGGAATGGCCATGTCAGGGCGAGCCTCCGAGTCCGATCCGCGGCAGGATGTCGGCGATCACGAGTCCGGCCGCCGAACCGACAAAATACCCGAGGAGTCCGAGAACGACCCCGATCGGGGCCAGCCGCGGGGCATGGGCCGCGGCCACAAGCGGGGCCGAACCGACGCCGCCGATGTTGGCCAGGGATGCGATCGCGCACGACGCGAGATCGAGGCGAAAGGCCCGTGCGGCCCCCAGCATGGCGAGGGCGTGAACGAGCAGCGTCGTCAGTCCGGCGAGAATGAAGACGGGCGCCCGCGCCAGTCCGTTCAGGCTCCCCTGGGAGGCCATCGTCACGACGACCACGGCGAGCAGTGAATCCGACACCGCCGCAGCCCCCGCCAGTTTTCGAAGGGGTGTGAGGGCCGCGACCGCGGCCATGCCCGTCACCACGAGCAGCGTCCACGCCTTTGTGGAGATCACGCCGTCGGAGGGGAGGTGCCTTGCGATCGCCGTGGCGGCCACGCCGGCCGCAAGGCCAAGGCCCAGCCACACAAGGGCGACGCCGGGCGTCATTGGCGCCCCTGGGTCAGGCGATGTCGCGGCGGTTCGCACCTCGAGCGGGGATGCCCGCATCCAGGCATTGAACCGCCCTGCGAGCGGCACGGTGCCGAAGAGCACGAGCACCCAGCACGTGTAGCAGATCGTGTCGGTGATCAAGGCCTGCGAGACGAGTTCGGGCGAGGTGTCGATCGCACGGCTGACGGCCACGAGGTTGGCCGTGCCGCCAACCCACCCGGCGGCCACGGCGGCGCAGGCCTTCCATCCATCGGGCGACAGCCAGGGCCGCCACACGGTCCAGGCAACCAGCATGCCCGCCATCACCGACAGGGTGGCGGTTGCGAATGCGATCATCACCCGCGGGCCGAGACCTGCGATGGCTCGCAGGTCACACCGTGCGACGAGCGTGAAGACGAGCGCCGGTGTCAGGTGTTCGAGCGCCATGGACTGAACATGGCCGATATCGGGAGACGCCTTCCACAGCCCCGCCACGGCCAACGCCGTAGTCACCGCATACGAGAGGACGATCGGCGGAGCCACGTCGAACACGCGAATCGGCCACCGAGCCGCGATCGCTGGAAAAAGGCCGGCGAGGAGCAGGATCGTCGCGGCAAACAGGGCTGGTGACTCGATCATGCAGCAGATGATAGAACCGGGGTCATGAACCTCGCAAAGCGCTCATGTCGATGCGTGCGGACGGGCGTGCTGGTGTGGGCCTGCCTTGGGTGGGGGGTCGCGCTCGGTGAGCAGCGGCTCGTCATCCGCATCGATGTGGATGGCGACGGACTTCTCACGGCCGCCGACGATGAGGCCGCGCCGCACGGTCGGTTCGCCCGGGTGATGGCCAATCGCGATGATGACGACGCCGACGGTCTGCCCGATGCCGACGACGATCGCGTGAACGGCCCACGCGACCGGGCCGATCTCGTGCCCATCGACATCATTCCTCCTGCGACCGCGAGAGTGGTTCGCGTGACCGCGGATGAGCGGCTGAGGTTTTTTGACCGGGATGGCGCCGATGCCCGTTCGGTTGGCACGGGTAGGTGCGACGTGGCGTGCGACGGGGGCCCGGTGCGGCTGTGGGTTGAATCGACCGCCTGGGCCGGCGGCCCGGCGCGGTGGGATGGCTCGTGCGACGTGGCGGTCGAGGTGTCTGCCGACGACGGCACGCTCCTCGCGCAGGATCACGCGACGCTGCGCGTGGCGCCGGTGCTGCTGCGGCCTTCGACGGCGGCCGCCCGGGAGGTGTTCATCGCCACGGGTCGATACGACAACGCGGCCTTTGTCGCCGCCCTCCGGCAGGTCCTCGACCCCCTCGGCGTGCCGCTCACCGTCTACGCCACCGACGACTGGCGCGAGATGTGGATGCAGGACACGATGGAGATCGCCGCGGCATCGGTGCCCGGCAGTTCGATGAGGGTCGTCCTGGCGGGCCTGCGACATGCCGACCGGTTTCCGGGGCGGCTTCTGGGCCCCGACTCGGCCGTCGTGGAGCCTGCGGCAGCGCGTTCATTGCGGGGGGGCGATGCGTGGGCCGATTGGTATGGCAACCTCGAGGTGTCGCCTCCCACGCCGACGTATCCAGCCGGGCGGATCCTGTTTGGCCGCAACACGACGACCGCCACCTCATTTCATCCCGACGTCATCGCGTTTCTGGAGGACCAGGCCAGCCAGGCTCCCGTGTGGATCGACACCTCGTGGCTCCTGATCAAGCACGTCGACGAAATCATCGCGTTCTTGCCTGGTGACGACGGCAAGGGCGTGATGCTCATGCCCGATCCGTTGGAGGGGCTCCGGCTCGCCGATCCGCCCGCGGATGCGGCCGTCCGTTCACGCCGGGAGACGGTGGCCACACGAATCGCCGCACGACTCGACGCCATGCTGGCCGGGCACGGCCCCTCGCCACGCGCCGGCGACGACGCCGATCGCGAGGCGGCCTCCGGCCTGGTTGGATTGCTCGGCATCGATCCGAAACGCATCGTTCGGCTGCCCGTGCTGTTCGACGCGCCGGCCTCTGCCCTTCACGATCACGAGGCGATCACCGACGCGGAGGCCGTGTGGAGCAATCCCGTCAACGCCCTCTTCGTCAACGGCACCGTCATCTGCGGCACGTCGGCGATGCCTGAGCGGGTGCAGCGGGTCTGCGAGGAGCGATTTCGCGAGGCGGGAGGTACGGCTGTGGTGTTTCTCGACGACAGCCCCTACCACAGGAATCACGGCAACGTGCACTGCGCCACGAACGCGAGCCGCAGCGACGAGACGCCGCAGACTCCGGCAGGTCCGTAGGTCCGAGCCCAACGCCGTATGGCGCTACTTGAACTCCGGCCCGGACAGTTCAAGGACGACCTCCTGCGGCGCACCCGTGCTGGCGTCCTGGATGTCGGCCGTCAGGCCACTGCTCCCCAGTCGTGTGTACTTCAGCGGAATCAGGAGTTTCCCGAGGGAGTCTCCCTGCCGCTGCTTGCCCGGCCGCATGTTTTCGTAACAGACGACGCTCACAAGGTGCCGCCCAGGGACGGCGCCGTCGTTGAGGCCATACGACGACAGCGTGAACGAGCCGTCCTGGGCCAGATCCGCAACGGCCGACTGCCCCTTGGTGGGCTGGAAGGTCACGGACCCAAAAGGCAGCGGCTTGCCGTTGTACAGAACCTTGCCCGCCACCGGCACGACTCGCGGGCTCCGCTTGCATCCCACGGAGGGAACGAGACACACAATCATCAAGCAGGCCACGATCGTCGGCCGTCGGGCGAGGAATCCGTGCCTACGGTTCTCGTGAACGGCGGATCGGACCGGATCACTCGGTGTGACTGGCGGATGTGTCGGCTGTGCCATGGGCACCTCCTCGGCGGTCTTCGTCTTGGAGGGAATCGCTCGTCGGCGGCTCATCGGTCGATACGAGGCTGATCACCAACGGGTCTTTCGTTCCGGGAAACACGGTGTACTCGATGCCGCTCGAGCCAAAGCGGGTGTATCGCAACGGCACCTGAAGATTTTCCGGCACCTGGGTCTCGGCGGTTGGATCGTAGGAAACGACGGCCACCCGATACGTGCCGGGGGGCACACCGTCGCCTGGGACGTATCGCGAGAGCGTGAACGATCCGTCGTCGCCGATCTCACCCGTCGCCGGCTGGCCGACTGCCGGCTGAAACTGAACGACACCCGAGGAGAGCGGCTTGCCATCGAGGGTGACCACCCCGTTGATCGGTACGATCACCGGCCACGTCGCACGAGTGCAACCTCCCGCGAGCCCGATCGTTGCCAGCACGGCAACCGCCAGGCGCACGCTACTGGAGGTCATTGACGGCCTCGCTTCCGTTCACCGTGGCGAACTTCTGGTAGACGAGCAGTTCAATCGAGTCGTTCACGGGCCGGACGCTGCCATCGACCATCACAAACACGTCG
>Ga0208783_10000799_pt1 | contig 19088 bp, 13 predicted proteins | sample DEB19_08_DNA_2_FD_184529 | JGI IMG/M metagenome (GOLD analysis project Ga0208783, IMG submission 184529) | Aqueous microbial communities from the Delaware River and Bay under freshwater to marine salinity gradient to study organic matter... | ecosystem: Environmental > Aquatic > Marine >...
TCGTCTTCCACGGGGTCGCCTTCGACTGGGCCTGGATCGGCGGGCGGGCGTCGCTGCCGTTCACGCCGTCGACCCAGAAGTCGAGGGCGTGCGCGGCGCCGGGCAAGACGACGACCACCGCGAGCGTGATCGCGAGCGCGACGAGCCCCCCGGCGCGCCGGCTCCGGGCGCGGCGGCCGTCGGGGCGGGACGGGCTGCCGGGGATGTCCAATCGGTTCACGGGAGGGGACGCGTCAGTCGTGGGTCCTCGCCGAGCGGATCGCGCCCACGCGCGACGCCTCGAGCAGGCATCCGCTCGTTCCCGACGGGGCGATCAGCCCGTCGAGCGTGGCGGCGCAGGTGCCGGTCGCGGCGAGGTTCGCAGCGGTGCAGTTGCTCTTGATGCGGTCGCGCTGGGCGAGCGCATTCTCCTTGATCGGCGTCTCGAACGCGGGCGTGCCGATGCACTCGGAGAGGTCGGAGGCCCCTCGGCTGCGGCAGTTCACCGCCGCGGTCATGACCGTGTCGAAGATGCGGCGGCCCGAGGTGCCGATCGCGGTCTGGCAGGAGCGCACGCCGGAAGGCTTGCCCGCGAGCACCTCGCGGTAGGCGGCGGCCGCCACGTCGTTGCCGACCTCGTCGTCGCTGTCGAGCAGGCAGCCGACCTGCCCGCTCGTCCGGGGCTCGTCGAGCAGTTCGTACACGGTCGATCCGCAGGAAACGGCCCCCGGCAGCGCGGGCCCCGGGCAGTCCGAGCGGATCGAGTTCACGGTGCGCGTCGCGAGGCGGTCGAGCTTGTTCGCCACGCCGGGGTCGAGCATGCACTCGTCGAAGGCCAGGTCGAGCGTGCCTGCGTTGATCGAGTCGAAGCAGCTCTCGAGGAACTGAAGGCGGGTGAAGACGTAGTTGCGGCCCGCCGAGCCGATCGTCGAGCGGCACCGGCGCTGGGCCGGATCGAGCAGGTCGTCGCCGCGCTCGTCGTTCCACGCGACGACCGTGAACGAGGGCGCCTCCACGGCGTCGGCGGTCGCGCCGCCCGCGACCAGGTTGCCGCTGCCGGCGTCGGCGATGCCGAGCACGGGCACCGAGTCCTCGGTCGGTTCGGGGGGGAGTCCGGGGAGGCCGCGCTGCCAGCGCAGCAGGCCGTTCTTCCCGTCGAGGCCGGTCATCTCGAAACGGAAGCCGTCCGTCGGTGCGGCGGCGGCGCAGCCGCCGAGCACGGGATCGCCACCTGCACCCACGAAGAATGCGCTCGTGCCGCAGGGCTCGCCCGAGCCCGACGCGACCGTCCGGCTCCAGCGCGGTGCGCCGTCGGACGACGCGAGCCGCGAGACCTGCGTTCCCAGCACCGGGCCGGGGAGGTTCAGGGCCACGGCGACGTCGCCCTCGGGCTCGGCCCCGACCGAGACCATCCCGCCCAGTCCGAGCGAGGCGCGCCAGCGCCGCGCCCCGTCGGTGCGGGAGAGCAGCACCGCGGCCGCCGGCGAGTCGAGGTCCGCCCGGCCGACGACCGCGAGGTCGTCGTCGGTCGTGGGCGCGAGCCGCACGTCGTCGGCCCGCAGTCCCGGGTAGGCGGCCCAGGTCACGTCGCCGCTCGCGCGGTCGAGCTTCAGGATCTTCACCGGGTCCTGCGGGCCGGGAGACGCCGCGGGCGGATTGCCCGGCTTCTCGGCGGCGGCCACGAGCACCTCGCCCTTCGAGTCGATGGCGAGCGCCACGACGACGCGACGACCGAGGTTCTTGCGCCAGACGATCTGGCCGTTCGAGGAGGCAAGGCGGTAGACCATCGACCGGACCTTGCTCGAGTCGACGCTCGTGCGGCCGATCGCGAGAATCGCGTCGCCGTTCACGGCGCGGCCCCACGCGACCGCACGCCCGGGGAAGACCAGCGTGCGCGGCACGCGGAAGCGCCACATCTCGTTGCCGGTCAGGTCGTCGAGCTTCACGACTCCGGCACCGTCCTTGTCGCCGAGGAACCCGCCGGCGAGGATGTCGCCGGCCGGGTCGACCAGCACCCCCGTCGCGGAACCGGGAGCCAGGTCCTTGCGCCAGGAGAGCGCGCCGGTGAGCCCATCGAAGGTCGCGACGGTGAACTGGCTGCCCTCGGGTCCGGCGGTCTCGCCGACGCCGACCAGGCGCCCCGAGAGCCCCGTCGCGACCGCCCGGGCTCGGCCGGTTCCGGGCAGCGAGGTGCGCCATGCCCGGGCCACGCCCGGGGCGAGCGCCAGCGTCCCGCACAGCAGGGCCACCACCCGACGCAACGACTTCGACCCCAGACGCATCGACGACACTCCTACCGCCGGCTCGGAGCCGGCCGGCACCCTTCGGATTCTTTCTCTCGACGCCGCGCGGACTTCGCCCGGCCTCGAGGCCCGACTCGAACTCCGGCCGCGCCCCCCCGGAAAGAGGGTTTCTTTAGCACACCCGGGTTGCGCGGCGCCGTCAATAGGGGATCCTCCCGGAGTGCGGTTCGTCGCCGAGAGCGTCATCCGGGCCCCGGCCGAGCGGGTCTTCGCCTTCCACGAGCGTCCCGACGCCTTCGCCCTCCTCCAGCCCCCCTGGGGTCGCAGCGAGATCGTCCAGCCGCCCTCGTCGCTGGCGGTCGGGACCCGGGTGATCCTGCGGACGGGCTTCGGTCCGTTCCTCCAGACGATCGAGGCCGAGCACGTGGCCTACGAGCCCGGGCGGATGTTCGCCGACCGGATGGTGCGCGGCCCGTTTCCGTCCTGGCTGCACAAGCACGTCGTCACCCCACGCGGCCCGAACGAGAGCCTGCTCACCGACGACATCGAACTCGAGCTGCCGCTCGGGGTGCTCGGCCGCTGGTTCGGCGAGCCGATCGCCCGGGCCGCGCTGACGAAGCTCTTCGACTTCCGGCACGAGGTGACCCGGCGGGAGTGCGAGCAGGCCTGAGTCGCCGTCGACGATCCCCGGCCGGCACAGGTTCGCTTTCGAGAGGGCGACCGGATATCGCCCCGGTCCATGGAACTACGTTTCGAGGAGACGCTCTCCGCCGTCGCCGACTTCGTCTGGGGATGGCCGCTCATCCTGCTGCTCTTCGGGACGCACCTGTTCCTCACCGTGCGGCTCGGGTTCATGCAGCGCTACCTCGGGCGCGCGATCCGCATCTCGCTCTCGCGCGAGTCCGAGGGCGAAGGCGACATCTCGCAGTTCGGCGCGCTCATGACGGCGCTCGCTGCGACGATCGGCACCGGCAACATCTACGGAGTCTCCGGGGCGGTCCTGGTGGGCGGCCCCGGCGCCGTGCTCTGGATGTGGCTCACCGGCGTCTTCGGCATCGCGACCAAGTACGCCGAGGCGGTCCTCGCGGTGAAGTACCGCATCGTGAACGACGAGGGCCAGATGGCGGGCGGGCCGATGTACACGCTCGACCGCGGGCTCGGGCTGCGCTGGCTCGGCGTGCTGTTCGCGATCTTCACGGCACTCGCGGCCTTCGGCATCGGCAACATGGCGCAGGCGAACGCGATCACCGAGATGATCACGACCCGCTATCCCGACGTCCCGAAGCTCGCGATCGCGATCGCGCTCACCATCGGAACCGCCGCCGTGATCCTGGGCGGCATCAAGTCGATCGCCAACGTGTGCGAGAAACTCGTGCCCGTCATGGGCATCCTCTACGTGCTGGGCTGCCTCGTCATCCTCGCGACCGAGATCGACAAGGTCGGGCCCGCGCTGCGCCTGATCGTCTCGAGCGCCTTCACCGGGCAGGCCGCGCTGGGCGGGTTCGTCGGGGCCGGCTTGCGCGAGGCCATGCGCTACGGCATCGCCCGCGGGCTCTTCTCGAACGAGTCCGGGCTCGGCAGCGCCCCGATCGTCGCCGCCGCGGCCCAGACCCGCGACCCGGTGCGGCAGGCGCTCGTGTCGTCGACCGGGACCTTCTGGGACACGGTCGTGATCTGCGCCCTCACCGGGCTCGTGGTCGTCACCTCCGGCGCCTGGTCGGGCGAGGGCATGACCAAGGCAAGCCTCTGCAGCGCGGCCTTCGGCCGCCTGCCCTACCTCGGCGCCTTCGTGCTCACGGTCGGGCTCCTGACCTTCGTGTTCTCGACCATCCTCGGCTGGGCCTACTACGGCGAGAAGGCGGTCGAGTACCTGGTCGGCACCCGCTGGGTGCACCCCTACCGCATCGCCTGGGTGATCGCGGTCTTCGTCGGCTCGATGGCGCACATCGAGACGGTCTGGACGTTCTCCGACATCATGAACGGGCTCATGGCGGTGCCGAACCTGGTGTCGCTGATCGCGCTCTCGGGGGTGGTCGCGGCCGAGACGAAGAAGCACATCGCGAAGGAGTGAGTCGCCCCGCACCGGGGCTCGTGACACGCGAGCGTCGGCGCGCACCTCCGGTTTCAGCGGGCGTTGCACCGCGGTTCCCGGCGAGCACGCCGACGTTTCGCCCGGTGCGACGGGGACGGCCCTGCGCCGTCCCGGCCGCGGCACGCGTCCTGCTCCGCCCCTCTCCGGTCGACCGCCATCCCGGCGGTCCCGGAGGAGGTGCCGATGTCGAGGACGGACGAGGAGTCGGGCGAGGCGCGCGCGCGCGCGTCGCGGAGTCGGAAGCGGCGGGTCGTCGCGGCGGTCGTGCTCGCCGCGGGTGCGCTCGCGGCAGCGGGCGGCGGCGATGCGCAGGCTCGCGCGGCGGCGGACGCGGGCGCCCGGACGGTGCGGCCGCGGCCCGGGAAGGTGATCGAGGTCGCGACGCCGGCCGAAGGGCCGGTGCTGCCGGGAGTGGCCGCCGCCGCGGCGATGGTCGCGGGCCCCTTGCCCGCGGACGTCGAGGAACTCGCGCGCGGCAAGCGGGAGGCCGAAGCGTTCGTCGCGACCGAAGACGCGGAGGTGGAGGCGGTCGATCCGATCGGGGAAGCGGCCCGGGCCGAGCTGGCCGGGAGCGGGAGTTCCCCGCAGGACGAGCTCGGTGCGCCGCTGCGCGGCATCGACCCGGCGGCGGTCGGCGTCGCCCCGGGCCTCTCGCCCGCGCCGACGATCGCGCCGTCGTGGCAGGGCGTCGAGCAGGCCGGGCGCGCGCCTTCGGACTCGACCGGCGCGGTCGGCACGACCCGCTACGTCGAGGTCGTGAACGCGCGGGTCGGCGTCTACGACCGCACGGGGCGATCGCTCGCGAGCGCGAGCCTCGGCTCGTGGTGGAACGTCGGGAGCGCCGCGGCCTTCGACCCCCAGGTGATCTGGGACCCCGACACCGAGCGGTTCTTCTACGCGGGCGATGCGGTCTACGGGCCGTCGGACAACCGGCTCGCCTTCGGCTGGAGCACGACAGCGTCGCCGGGGCTCGGCACGGGGGACTGGTGCCGGTACACGTTCCGCTACGGCGCGGAGTTCCCCGACTACCCGAAGCTCGGCGACTCGGCCGACTTCCTCTTGATCGGCGTGAACGTGTTCGCCGGCGACTCGTTTCGCGGCGCGGACGTGGTCGCGATCGGCAAGCCCGCGGCAGGGCCCGGGTGTCCGACGCTCGCGAGCCTGAAGATCGGCGTCGGGAAGAACCTGTCGGTCGCGGGCGCGCGCCAGTTCACGCCCGTCCCGGCGAACCAGACCGACGGCGGGCCGAACGGCTGGGTGGTGACGGTGCCCGCCTCGGGCACCTCGCGGACCTCTCTCGGCATCTTCCGCGTGACGAAGTCGAGCACCGGCCTGCCCACGATCCAGACCTCCGGTGCGTCGCTCGCGGTGCCCTCCTTCTCGCTGCCGCGCAACGCACCGCAGTCGGGCACCCGCCACCTGCTCGACAGCGGCGACGCGCGCTTCACCCAGGCCGTCTCCGCGAAGGACCCGCTGCGCGGGGGAAGGCTCGGGCTCTGGACGCAGCACACGGTCCTCGGCGGCGCGGGCGCGGCCGTGCGCTGGTACGAGATCGACCCCGCGAGTCGCACGCTGCTGCAGAGCGGCACGGTCGCGCCCCGCGGGCTCTACGCGTTCAACGGCGCGATCTCGCCCGACCGCGTCTCGCGAGGAGCGACCGGCGCCTTCGGCCAGAACATGGTGCTCGGCTTCAACACCTCGTCGTCCACGACCTTCCCCTCGATCGCGATGGTGTCGAAGCGGGGCGACGACGCGGTGTCGCCCCGGGTGGCGGTACGCACCTCGCCCGGGCCGGTCGTCGACTTCAGCTGCGCCCCGGGTGGCGGCCTGTGCCGGTGGGGCGACTACGCGGCGGCGACGCCCGACCCGGCCGCGTCCGCCGCAGACGCGGTGGGGCGCGTGTGGTCGACGAACGCCTGGACGCGTGACGGGCGGGTGACCGGCGAGAACGGAACCTCGTGGATGACGTGGAACTGGGGGGCGCGGCCCTGAGCCGCGGCCTTCGACCCGCGGCGCGCCGGCGGTGGGTTTCACCGCCGCGCGCCCGGGCCTTGCCAGCCCGGGAGTGCGCCGGTACCAGACGTGGAGAAGCATCGGTCCCCGTCGTCTAGCTCGGCCAAGGACACCAGCCTTTCACGTTGGTAACACGGGTTCAAATCCCGTCGGGGACACTCGCTTCTTCCGGAGTTTCGCGTCGGTTTCCGTCCGCCACCACCTCGCGCGCGACCGAGGGGCGCGCGACGAGCAGCCCTTCGATCCCTCTTCCCAGCAGGTCCTCGAAGAAGGACGCCGTCTCCTGGTGGTCCGGGTCGTCCATCCAGACCCAGACCGCGAAGCCCTCGGCCTGCGCCCGGGCGATCACCTCGGGCGTCAGCACCTCGACTCCCTGGTAGACGGGAGGCACCTGGAACGCGACGTCGGTCGGCGCGAACTCCACCGGGACGCCGACGTACCAATCGACGAGCGTCGAGAGGCCCGGGCTCGTCGCCACCCCGGGTGCCACCCGGCGGAAGGCCGCGAGCACGTCGTCGTCGAAGGAGACGACGATCACCGACTTCTCGCGTCCGAGTTCCGCGATCTCGGCCGCCAAGGCCTCCGCTCCCTCGATCGCCCAGGCGAGATCCGGCTCGCCCGAAGCATCGCTCGGCACCTTGATCTCGACGTCGAGCACGTGACGGGGAAATGCGCGTGCGACCTCGCGGAAGCTCGGCACGGCGAAGTCGTCGGGGCCGTAGCCCGGCGGCGGCGGCGCGCTCCCGGTGCGAACGCCGCGGAACACGTAAGCGTCCTCGGGCAGACCGTGGTCGCTCCAGGTGTCCCCCGAGTACCAGTATGCGTTGTCCAGTCGGCGGAGATCGTCGAACGAGAGGTCGCGCACGCGCCCGCTCGACTGCGTCGTCCGGTCGACCGTGTCGTCGTGCTGCACGACCAGGACGCGGTCGGCCGTCAGCATGACGTCGAGCTCGAGCACGTCCACCCCGAGGCGCGCGGCTCTGCCGTAAGCGAAGAGCGTCGAGTGGGGCGCCTCGAAGTCGCCGCCGGCATGCGCGATCACGATCGGTCGGTCGAGGGCAAGGAGTTGCGCGACGGTCGAGGCCTCCGGGATGGGCACGCCGTCGCCGGTCGGGGCCGGCCCGCCCGAGTCCGAGCAGGCGGCGATGGCCGCGAGCGCGAGCAGGGCGGCAGGGAGGAGCCGATGATTCGAAGCGGAAGAGCGCATGGAGAGCCTTTCAATCGCGAGAACCGGCAGACCGCGGCGGGATGCCACGTCGCCACCCTTCGCTGCAAGCCCCTTCTTTCGCGAGGGGGCCCGTTCGCGAAGTTGCGCCCCGTCGATCGAAGCGACACCCGAAGATGCGTCCGGTCATGATCTGCGTCGACGGGGCGTTCACGGATCTCACCGACACGGCCCTCGCCGCGGGGCGTGACGACCTGCGCGAGCTCGGCAGGTAGCCCGGCCCGACTCCGGGCCCCCGGGCCGGACCGCACCGTCCCCTTACGTGCGAACCCCGATCTTGCGCGGAATTCGCCCAACCGGGACTGTCGCGTCGGTGATGGTCCCATGAGAAAGTTTTCGCTGTCTCTCCCCGGGAGCGGCAGGTGGAGCACCGCCCTCTTCGCACTCGCCGCCGCCGCGCTCCTCCTGCCTGCGACGGCCCGACCGACGACGCCCGCGCGGAAGTGTTCGGCCGCGAAGCTCCTCGCGGCCTCGCGTTTCTCCGCGTGCCGGATGAGAGCGGACGCCGCGTTCGCGAAGTCGGAACGGGAGACTTCCGACGAGGCGCGGCTCCGAGCCGCGAGGACGGGTTGCGACGCCGCGCTCGCGAAGGCCTACGGGCTCGCCGAGAGCCGCTACGGCACGGACTGCGACTCGACCGGCGACGTCGAGCAGGTTCGCGCGTTCCTCGCCGACGGCGCGGCGCGCGTGGCGGAGGGCACCCCCTTCTCGCTGCTCGGAACCGGGCAGACGACCGCGCACGGCCCCGGCAGCGACGGCGACCTGCGGGCCGGCGCGGCGCACTCGTTCACCGAGGGCGGAGACGGAACCATCACCGACGATCGAACGGGACTCGTGTGGGAGAAGAAGTCCGACGACGGGTCGATCCACGACGTCGACGACACGTACGACGGGTGGGGGAGCGCCGACGACTTCCTCGCCGCACTCAATGCCGGTTCGGGGTTCGCCGGGCACTCCGACTGGCGCATCCCGAACCTGGAAGAGCTCGAGTCCCTGCGAAACCTCGAGGTCGTCATGCCGGCCACCTTCGACGTCTTCGATTCCGGTTGTTCCCCGGGCTGCACGATTTCGTCCTGCAGCTGCACGGCCTTCGACGCTTATCGGTCGTCGTCCAGCTGGTCCAAGTGGGGAGCTGCGTGGGTGGTGGACTTCAGCGACGGCTACGTGAACTCCGTCGGGACGGAGCACCGATTTCGCCTCCGGGCGGTCCGCGCCGGCATGGCGCCGCTCACCCCGACCCCGACGCCCACGCCCACCCCGACGCCCACGCCGGTGCGCTTCGTGGACAACGGCGACGGCACGGTGACCGACGAGTGGACCACCCTGCAGTGGGAGAAGAAGACCGGCACGGTGGTCGCCCACGACTACGGAGCGGGAGTCGTCTGCACCGACGAGGCGACCTGCCCCGACCCGCACGACGTCAACAACCGGTATTCCTGGACGGCGGTCGGGCCTCCCTTCTGGGCATTCGACGGCACGGCGGCCACCCTGTTCCTCGAGCGGCTGAACGCGGACTGCTTCGCCGGGCACTGCGACTGGCGACTGCCCACCGCGGACGAGTTGGGGATTGGGCCGAGTACCCCCGAGGGCATCCTCGAGCCCTGGTCGCCGGCGCAGGGCGATGGCTCGCCGTGCATCAGCCCGGTGTTCGGACCGACGCGGGCCTCGACGTACTGGACGTCCTCGACGGACCGATTCTCCGAGTCCCGGGCCGTGGCCCCGAACTTCTACTGGGGCTGGAGCCAGTACTCTGACCCCCCGACCGAGTTCAAGCCCGAATCCCACTACGTCCGCGCCGTTCGCGGTCTCCGGCCCATGCCGACCCCAGCCCCCACCCCCTTCCCCGGGCCCACGCCGAGCCCCGTTCACTACGTCGACAACGGCGACGGAACGGTGACCGACCTCCGGACCGGGCTCACGTGGGAGAAGAAGTCCGGCGACGACTCGATCCACGCCTGGGACAGGACGTTCACTTGGTGCGGCGACGCGAACCCGTTCGACGAGATCTGCGATGTCGCTGGCACCCCGATGGACGGGACCGCGGTCACGGACTTCATCGCGACCCTGAACGCCGGGAACGGCTTCGCCGGCCACTCCGACTGGCGGATCCCGAACCTGGAGGAACTCGAGTCGATCCGGAGAATCGGGGTCGTCGGGGCCGTCCCCACCTTCGAGGCCTTCGACACCGGGTGCGCGCCCGGCTGCACGGTGACCTCCTGCAGCTGCACGCGGCCCGACCTCCACTGGACGTCTTCGACCTACCGCGCCTTCCCGTACGACGCGTGGACCGTGGACTTCCGCGCAGGCCCCGTGGAGGCACGCGACAAGACGGGGCGGGCCCTGGTTCGCGCCGTTCGCGGCGGCCTGTCACCGGGGCGCGCTCCCGTCCGGCGATGCGCCTCGGACCCGTAGTCGCTAGCCTGCTGTCATGCCCTCGCCCGCCGACGGCAGCCCCGGCGCCGGACGCACGCCGACCGCCCTGCTCGCCCTCGGCACGCTGGTCGGCCTGATTCTCGCCGCGACCTCGCTGTTCCGCTCCCCGACACGCCCGGACACCCTCCCCGGCCCCTCGGCAGCGCCGGCCGCCGACGCCGTCGCCACCGTGAACGGCGTCCCCGTCTCGCGGACCGACTTCCTCCGTGCGCTCGACGCGATGGGCCGCGACCGTCGCGACGCCGTGGGCGACGACGAGCGCAAGCGCATCCTCGACCGTCTCGTCGACGAGGAACTGCTGCTGCAGCGCGGCGTCGAGCTCGGGCTCGTGCGGCGCGACGCGAAGGTTCGCAACGACCTCGTGGCGGCCGTCATCCAGGCTGCCGTGGGCGACGCCTCCTCGACCGAGCCCACGGCCGACGAGGTGGCAGTCTTCCATCGCGACGAGGCGTGGTTCTTCGCGGCCCCCGGACGCATGCGGGCGCGCGACGTGTTCGTGAAGGTCGCCCCCGGGGACGACGAGGGCGTGGCGCGCAAGCGCGCCGACGACATCGCGGCGAGGCTGCGCGCCGGGGAGGATCCTGCGACGGTCGCGCGCTCGGGCGACGAGCCGACGGCGCCCCTGCCCGACGCGATGCTCCCGCCCGCCAAGTTCGTCGAGTACCTGGGACCGACCGCGAGCCGGGGAGCGCTCGCGCTCTCGCCCGGACAGGTCGCCGACCCCGCGCGCGCCGCCGACGGCTTCCACGTCGTGATGGTCGTCGAGCGCGACCGGGGCGACGTGCCGCCGCTGGCGGAGATCGAGTCGCTCGTGCGCTCCGAGGTCCGGCGTCGACGCGGGGAGCAGGCGCTGCGGTCCTACGTCGAAGGGCTGCGAGCGAAGGCGAACGTGCAGGTCGCCGGGACGCTGCCGTGAGCGCTCCACGCACGACCGGTGCCCTCGCCTTCGCAGCCGTGGCCGTCGTCCTTCTCGAGGGCCCGGCCCGCGCCCACGTGAAGAGCATCTCCTACTCCTCGTGGCGCATGGACCCGCGGGGCGCGCAGGTCGAGGCGCGCATGAGCGCGCTCGACGCGAGCGCGATCGCCGAGGGCGCTCCCGACACGGCCTCGTCCGACCGCATCGGCGCCTACCTCGCCCGGAGACTCCAGCTCTACTCCGGCGGAGCGTCCTGCACCGTGGTCGGCGCGCCGGGGCGCACTCCCACCGCCGACGGCTGGGTCGCGCGCTCGTGGCGAATCGACTGCCCCGAGCCCGGCCCGCGCGAGATCCGCGCGTCGGTCCTCCGGCCCGAGAACCCGGCGCACCTGCACTTCGCTCGCGCGACGCTCGCCGACGGGCGAGTCGAGGAGCGCATCCTCGGCGAGAACGACTCCTCGTGGCTGCTCGATCCGCAAGCCGGCGAGGCGAAGAGCGCGGGCGCCGCGATCGGGACGTCGTTCGCCAGCTGGGTCTCGATCGGCGCCGACCACCTCGTGACCGGCCTCGACCACCTCGCGTTCCTCGCGGCCCTGCTGCTGCTCGCGCGCTCGATGGCCGAGGTCGCGACCACGCTCGCGGCCTACGCCCTCGCGACCAGCATCGGGCTCGCGGTCGCCGGGCTCGGACTCCTGGCTCCCGCCGGCACGGCGGTGGGAGCGCTGATCGGCTTCTCGGTGGCTCTCGCCGCCGCCGAGGACTCGTTCGTGCTCGCGGGAGGGCGGTCGTCCATCGCGCATGCGGCAGCGCTCTTCGTCGTCGCCCTCGCATTCGCCGCGGACCGGCGCCCCGGCACCCTCGCGCCGCTCGCGCTCGGCGGGCTCGCGCTCTTCACCCTCTGTCGCTTCGGACTCCTGCGCGCATCCGAATCGCCGGCCCGCCTCCGGGCGCTGCTCGCCTTCGCCGCGGGACTCGTCCACGGGCTCGGCTTCGCGTCCGCCGTGGCCGGGCTCGTCCTGCCGCGCGAGCGCCTCGTCCCCGCACTCCTCGGCTTCAACCTCGGGATCGAGGCCGCGCTCTTCGCCGCGGCCGCGATCGCCTGGCCGCTCTTCCGGCTCGTCGGACGACTCCTCGGCGAACCGACCGAGCGCACCCTGGAGGCGACGCTGGCCGGCGCGCTCGCCGGTCTCGGCACCTTCTGGTTCGTCACGAGGGCGCTCGGATGACCCGGGCCGAGAAGGCCGCGCGGATCGACGAGATCCTGCAGCGACGGTTCCCCGACCCGCCGATCCCGCTCGACCACTCGGATCCGTTCACGCTCCTGGTCGCCGTCGTGCTCTCGGCGCAGTGCACCGACCAGCGCGTGAACCTGGTCACGCCCGGGCTCTTCGAGCGCGCTGCCACGCCCGAGGCCATGGCAGCGCTCCCCGAGCGCACGATCCTCTCGCGCATCCGCACCTGCGGCCTCGCCCCCGGAAAGGCACGCGCGATCCGCGAACTCTCCCGCCTGATCGTCGATCGCCACGGCGGGAGCGTGCCCGCCGACTTCGAGGCCCTCGAGGCCCTGCCGGGCGTCGGGCACAAGACCGCGAGCGTCGTCATGGCGCAGGCCTTCGGCGTCCCCGCCTTTCCGGTCGACACCCACATCCACCGGCTCGCCTTCCGCTGGGGCCTCTCCTCCGGCCGCAACGTCGAGCAGACCGAGCGCGACCTGAAGCGCGTGTTTCCTCAGGGGGCGTGGAACCGTCTGCACCTCCAGATCATCCACTTCGGCCGCAGCCACTGCCCGGCGCGCGGACACGACCCCGACGCCTGCCCGGTCTGCTCCTGGGCGATGTCCGCGTCCCGCCGCCGCGCGGAGACGGCGGCGCGGGGGGCGGGCACCCCGCGCCGCCTCGGATCGTCCGCGACGCGGGGCGCGGGCGCCCGGTCCTAGCCGGACGTGCAGGAGGAGCGAGCCCTCCGATGCCTCCCGGCGGGGAGCCGCTGGCCAGCGGAGGCCGCGCCCCACACGTGGCCCGGGGCATCCGGCCCGTGCTCTGCTACCCAGGGGGAGGCGAGCCGTTAGCTCAGTCGGTTAGAGCATCTGCCTTTTAAGCAGAGGGTCCTGGGTTCGATTCCCAGACGGCTCATTCGGAATCCCCGGACCCGGGCCATCGCCCGGGCCGAGTCGGAAGCCCGCGCGGACGGCTCGGGCGTGGGCGGATCCGCATCGGGGAACTTCCTCGGACGGCCCGGAAACGCGACGGGGCGCCGCCGGAATCTCCGGCGGCGCCCCGTGAGCGTCGAGCGGCGGGTCGGAACCCCCCGGCGATCAGAACTGCCAGGTGAGGCGGACCTGCGTCTCGCTGCGGCCGCGGTTCACGCCGCCGAGCCCCCAGGTCTCGCGGACCGGCTGCTCGGTCGTGTTGATGTAGTAGCGCTGGCCCAGGTTCGCGATGAAGTCGTTCGTCACGTAGTAGTCCATGCTCCACGCGACCATCATGTTGAAGTGGTTCACCGGGTCGAGCGCGTAGGTGATCTGCGGCACCAGCGTGCCGCTCAGGTAGAAGCTCGTCGCCGCGATGGTGGCGAGGAGTTCCCAGTCGCGGATCGTGTCGCGCGCCTTGCAGCCGTCGAAGTTCGGGCCGTTGCAGGGGGCGCCGGTGCCGCGCACGACCAGCGGCGATTGCCCGGTCGGGTTCAAGTTGCCGACGAGGCCGACCTGGTTGCCGACCGAGCGCTCGTTGTCGAGCAGGTAGTGCCAGAAGAACTGGCCCAGGATGAGCCAGGTCGCGCGCGGGTTCAGCCAGCGAATCCAGGTCGGCCGGTCGAAGCCGAGCATGCCCTGCCACATGTTCTTCTGCTTCGTGCCGAAGAGCTGCGAGGGCAGGATCGGGGAGCGCAGGTCACCGCTGTTGAAGGGGACGCCCATGACGAAGACCTGCTCGGTCTTGAGCACGGCCTCGGTGAAACTGTCGAAGTAGTTCATCGAGAAGCCGACGTTGTTCGTGTACGGCGTGTAGTAGTAGCCGGGGAGCTGCCCCGCGCTGAAGGCGGCGACCGCCTCCTCCTGGTCGAGGATCGCGCGGACGAACGCCGCGTTCGCGCCGTCGTCCTGGTTGTAGCGCGAGTAGATGTAGGCGAGCGTGAAGTCGATGCCGGCCGGGCCCTGGCCGCCGAAGCGGATGCCGGCCTGGCTGTTCTCCTTGATGTTGCGCGCGTAGTCGCCCTGGATGAAGATCGTCGTGTCGCGCGCGAGCCCGCCCGGGAACACGCCCGCGTAGTCGATCGGGCTGATGACCGGGAGGCTCCACGGCGAGTAGGGCAGGAAGCGCCGCTTGTTCGGCTGCCAGGTGCCCGGGTTCCAGAACGCCTCGAGGTAGCCGTTGTTCACCGGCCCGAGGTTGCCGACCTGGTAGAGTCCCTTGATGCCCCAGTAGGGGATGCGCAGCTGGTCCCAACTGTGGCCGATCTCGGTCTCCTGCTGGAGGTGCCAGGTGAGGTCGAGGGCGTTCACGCGGTCGAGCAGCCGGAAGTTGTCCGTCTCGCCCCAGACGATCTGCTGGCGGCCGATGCGGAAGCTGAGGGGCGCGCCCTTGAAGGCGAGGTCGACGTAGGCCTCGCGCAGAACGTTCTCGAACTTCACCGAGTCGCGCGCCCACTTGGGCACGTCGGCCTGCGACCCGGGGAGCGGTTGTCCGGCGAGGCCGACCGTCGGGATCTTCTTGCCGCTGAACTCGTAGAGCGCTCCGCCGGGGGCGAAGTCGTAGTAGCTGTCGTAGACGCCGCGGTAGAGGAGGTAGCCCTTCACCGAGTCGAGGAAGTCCGGGGCATTCCAGCGGCCCGCGACCTTGTCGTCCTTGATGAAGTCGTAGTCCAGCCGGATGCGGGCGACGTTGCGCTGCTGGACGGGCATGTACTCGCTGGGGGTCCGCATGCGGATCAGGTTCTGCGCCGAGAGGTCGCCCGAGACCTGGAGGTCGCCCCAGCGGAGCGTCGCCCCGGCGGGCGTCGCGCCGATCCCCCAGCAGAGCAGGGTCGCGACCGCGACGATCGCCGCCGCCCGAGTCCCCGTTCGAATCGTCCCCATCGATCCCTCCTCGCGATCCCGGAAGCGCGTTCCACGCTCCCCCCACGTCGCCGGGTCCACCCCCGCGGCCGCCGCCTTATCCCAAGATCGGGATGCCGAGGCAAGGGAACGCCCGGGCGACGCGCAGCGACCGCGACGCGTCGCGGCGGTCGGGATCGCCCGGGCGAGCGACTCGTCGCGCGCAGCGAAGGCGTCCGGTCAGCTCGGGCCGAGGAAACGCTCGACCTTCGCGCGCACCAGCGAGGCATCCACGACCGGCTTGGCGAGATAGTCGTCGCACCCCTGGGCGAGCGCCTGCTGCTCGTCGCCCGCCATCGCCTGCGCGGTGATCGCGACGATCGGCACTCGGCGTCCGGACTCGCTCTCCCGGATCCGGCGCGTCGCCTCCCATCCGTCCATCACGGGCATCTTCAGGTCCATGAACACCAGGTCGGGCGGATGCTCGCGGAAGGCCGCGAGCGCCTCGGCACCGTTGTTCGCCTCGACGATCTCGAAGTCGCCGATCTTGCGCAGGCGGAACACGAGGATGCGGCGGTTGTCCTCGTTGTCCTCGACCACCAGGATGCGCTTGCGCGTCGTCGTCATCGCACGCCCCCGCGCCGTCTCCCGCGGGTCCGAGCGGGGGCCGGCGACACGCGGAGATTGGCGGGTTTTCGAGGGGTTTGCTAGCCCCGCCCGGGTGCCGACACGGACCCGCTTCGCGCCGAGCCCGACCGGGGCGCTCCACGTCGGCGGGGTGCGGACCGCGCTGTTCAGCTGGCTGCTCGCGCGACGCGACGGCGGCGCCTTCGTGCTGCGCATCGAGGACACCGACCGCCAGCGCTCCCGCCCCGAGTGGACGCGCGAGATCATGGGCGCGATGCAGTGGCTCGGCCTCGACTGGGACGAGGGGCCGTTCTTCCAGACCGAGCGCACGCAGCTCTACCTCCAGGCGATCGACCGCCTGCTCGCGTCGGGCGACGCCTACTACTGCACCTGTCCACCCGAGGACCTCGACGCGCGCCGCAAGGCGGCGATCGAGGCGGGCCGCAGCCCGGCCTACGACCGCCACTGCCGACCGGGCGTCGGGCCGGGACCGACGCCGGGCGTCGCGGGCGCGGTGCGCTTCGCGATCCCGCTGGACGGCGCGATCGTGATCGAGGACGCGGTGAAGGGTCGCGTCGAGTTCGCGAACGCCGACGTCGAGGACTTCGTGATCGCGCGCGCCGACGGCACGCCGACCTACAACCTCTGCGTCGCGGTCGACGACGCCGACATGGCGATCACCGACGTGATCCGTGGCGACGACCACCTCGCCAACACGCCGAAGCAGGTCCACATCTACCGCGCGCTCGGCGCCCCCCTGCCCCGCTTCGCCCACCTGCCGCAGGTGCTCGGGATGGACCGCGCGCGCCTCTCGAAGCGACACGCGGCGACCGCGGTCACCTCCTACCGCGACCTCGGCTACTACCCCGACGCGCTGGTCAACTTCCTCGCGCGTCTGGGCTGGTCGCACGGCGACCAGGAGATCTTCACGCGCGAGGAGCTGATCGCCGCGTTCGGCCTCGACCACGTGGGCAAGTCGGCCGGAGTGTTCAACCCGGAGAAGCTCGACTGGCTGAACGCGCACTACCTGAAGCAGCGCACGCCGGCCGAGCTGGCCGCGGACCTGCGACCCTTTCTCGAGGAACGCGGCACGGCGATCCCCGGCGACGACGCCTGGCTCGCGAAGATGGCCGCGACCCTGCGGGAGCGGTCGAAGACGCTGCTCGAGCTCGCCGAGTCGGCCCGCTCCTTCCTCTCCGACGAGTTGGTCTTCGACGACAAGGCGGTCGCGAAGTTCCTCGTCGCCGAGAACGAGCCGGTGCTGCGCGACTTGGCGTCGCGACTGCGGGCGCTGCCCGAGTGGACGCTCGGCGGAATCGAGGCCGCGTTCGCCGGCACGATGGCGACGACCGGCCGCAAGCTCGGCGCCGTGGCACAGCCCGTCCGGGTCGCTCTCACCGGCGGCACCGTGAGCCCCGGGATCTACGAGGTGCTCGACGTACTCGGTCGCGATCGCTCGCTCGCACGCCTCGACGCCGCGCTTGCACGCATCGCCGGCGGCACCACCTCCCCCCGACCCGCGGGCGCCTGACTCTCCCGCGGTGGCCGCCGGTCGATCGGACCGCGGCGCGCGCCGGGCAGCGGGAAATGGTCCCGAGGGGAATCGAACCCCTGTTACCGACGTGAGAGGCCGAAGCGTCGATGAATCAGGGAGTGACAAGGGGTGCCCAGAAGGAGACGGAAGTGACCGGAAGATCTAGGGTTTTGGCGCCGGTTTCGCGCGACGCAGTACCATGGAGGAACAGTTGGGGGCACCTCGATTTGGCACCGAGGTCGAGCATCGCTGAGTCGCGGCGTCCAGGCAACGGCCTTCGGGAATCCAGACGGCCTCTCGCCCCGCCGGCCGGAAGCCGGAACAGCCCGACGAGAACGGGTGGCACGCCTGCCCGGCACCCCCGGCCCTGGACTAGATCCGCCCTCCGCAGCTCGGGCCCATCGACCTTCAGGGGGCGGGTCGAGGCAGGGGGGCGGTGGGGAGAGTCGGTAGAGCCGGACCGCCGACAGCCTCGCCATCAGGCCGGACGGCTGTGTAGTGTCAGCTCACGAGTGTCCACGCTCCCCTGAAGGTGCCGAGTTTTCTGGTTCACCGTGCTGGGTGGAACACCCCACCGCCCCGGGGCCCGAGGGGACAATCCCCGCCCGACCCCCGAGGGCACAAAGGGCCCCCGGCACCGCCGCAGGCAAGCGATGGCGACAACGGTGTCAATGCTGTCATTGGGAGCGTTGACCGCGATGCCGGCGTTAGGGCGCCACGATCTTAGGCCGCCATGGTCTTAGGCGATCGGTCAGGGCCGGCATGGATGCACGGCACCTATCCGACACACCGGTACCCGGCAGGCGTGCCCGGCACCCATGCCCTCCAGCCCCGACACCGCGTGGGCGCCGGGACCGGAGTCAAAGGGTCAAGAGGTCAAAGGGTCCAATGACCAAGTCACGAGCCGCCGCGGACTGCACGAACGTAGAAGTCGTACTTCTTACCGTCGTAGCTCACGTAGCCAACGTCGAGGTCCACGAGCCACGCGTCGCCCTGAACGGGCCGGTACGCAGAGGACGACCAGTACCAGCTGGCACCCGTGCAACTGCAGGTCGTGACGCTGCAGTCCGGCGCGCAGGCGGTGTTGAACGCCGCCGGGACTGCGGGGGCGCCCTGCCCGTAGTCCGCGAGCGTCTGGAGTTCCATCACCGTCGGCAGCCGCCAGTTGCAGAAGCCGCCGAAGCACGGCGGCGTGTTCAGCGCCGCGAGGAACACCGTGAACGCCGTGCCGTCCGCCGACCACGGGCTCCCCGTGCTCCACGTGTAGGTGTCGTCCTTGTCGTGGATCGAGCCGTCGTCGGACTTCTTCTCCCAGAACAGCCCGGTCTTCTGGTCCTTGATCACCCCGGTGCCGAGGTCCTTGTACGACCGGGTCTGCCCGGCCGTCGTGTCGCCTGCCGCCCCGTAACTCGTCGTCTGCCCGGTCTTGAGCGGCCGACTCTTCGTGATCGCACCGTGCGCCACCGACGCCGTCACCAGTCCCGCCGCCAGGACGAACACCATCGCCTTCACTCTCATCGCCCACTCCTCGGGGGAAACACCCCGCCGGGAGCATGGCGCAGCACGCCCGCAAGTGCCGAGGCACACCCCACCCGATCGATCCGTCCGGCCATCGGGAACCTCCTTCAGCAAGTCGCGATCTCCGTAGACCGGCCGTCGGCCCGCGGGCTGCAGTGGCAGTCGCATCCGATACGGATGGAATGATTTCCGATGCGATTACCGTCACGGATGCCCACTCCACCGCAAGGGCGAAAATGTGGTGTCCCCCCGGTTTCTGGACAGTTCAGGCGGCTAAACGCTCCCGGTACTCCCTGGGCGTGAGGTAGCCGAGCGCCTGGTGCGGCCGCTCCTCGTGGTACCGATCCATCCATCCCGCGATCACCCGAAACGCGTGATCCCGGTCCGACTTCGCTTGCTCCGTCCCGTCTACGCGTCGTGCAGCGGCCGCCGTGGGGCCGCCGGAGGCCGAGGAACAGGTTCACGTCAATGCCGGGGG
>Ga0208783_10000800_pt1 | contig 19084 bp, 22 predicted proteins | sample DEB19_08_DNA_2_FD_184529 | JGI IMG/M metagenome (GOLD analysis project Ga0208783, IMG submission 184529) | Aqueous microbial communities from the Delaware River and Bay under freshwater to marine salinity gradient to study organic matter... | ecosystem: Environmental > Aquatic > Marine >...
ACCGACCGGGATGGATTTGAGGGGCAACGCGTTGCCCACCTCAGGGGCGGCGTCGGGACCACTCATGACCTTCTGACCAACTTGAATGCCGACGGGAGCGAGCATGTATGCCTTTTCACCATCTTTGTATTCAAGGAGCGCCAAGCGAGCGGACCGGTTCGGATCATACTCAATCGCAGCGACCGTTGCTTCCACACCGTGCTTCTTGCGCTTGAAATCCACAAGGCGGAGCTTTTGCTTGTGTCCGCCGCCAATACCGCGGGCGGTCACACGGCCGTACATGTTGCGACCACCCGTTTTCTTGCGGATGACCACGAGACCCCTTTCCGGCTTCGTCTTTGTTATATCGCTGAAGTCCGCGAGTTTAGTGTATCGCAGAGACGGCGTCAGCGGTCTAAAAGTTTTAACTGGCATAAGTCGTCAACAAAACCCAAGTCAGCTTGGAGCTAGCGGAGCCATCATTCCTGCGCCGGTGTGGCGATCAGTTATCGGTTCCCTCGTAATGCTGTCCGTCACCTTTTCAGGCGAAACGGAGCGGGAGAATATCAACCACCACATTCTGTGCAAGAGTTTTTTTTGAATTTTTGGTTCATTCGAAATTACGACCCAAGCAACTGACGCTGCTTGCTGAATCGCCCGCCAAATGCCGCTTGCCTCGCCGCCCTGCCCTCTTACCCTACCGCCTCTGGGAATGCTGACCGACCGCCAATTTTTTCTCTTCGCCGTCCTGCTGTATGCCGCCAGCTCCGTGTATTCGGTGTTTCTCTGGCGCAAGAGCTTTCAGCGCGATGATTTCATCAATTACCTCTTACTTGCTCTGGCGTTCGCTTGCCACACCACCGCCATCTTCAAGCGAGGCTTTATCCTGAACCAATGCCCGGTTTACAACATTTACGAGGCCACGACTTTTTTTACATGGTTCATCGTACTTGCGTATCTCATCATCGGCCTCTGGCCAAGGTTTCGTTTCCTTGGCGTCTTCTTAACCCCCATGCTCTTGGCCGCTGGCGTGTTTGCGTTGATGCCTTATCCGTTTCTACCGGAGCCGTGGCTCGACCCGCCGCACGGTCCGCTGCCTGAATTCAAGGGCGGCCTTAAAAGTTTTCACGCCTCCGTCAGCTTGCTGGCGTATGGTGGATTTGGTCTGGCATGCGCCGCGGGCCTGATGTTTCTGACGCAGGAAAAAAATTTGAAGCAACGCAAGTTGAATGCAGTAATGTCGCTGCTACCATCGATCAGCCGGCTGGAACTGGCGGTGACGCGCCTGACCTTCACTGGCTGGGCTTTGCTTACCATGGGACTAATCACAGGGGTGCTATACCTACACGAGCAGCGAAGCAAATATACTCCGGAGGGCGATCCCAAAATCATCTGGTCCGGTGCCGTGTGGGCGTTCTACTTGGTCGTTTTGCTCGCCCACAAGCAACGCAAGCTCACAGGACGCCGATTCGCGTCGGTGGCTATTGGTGGTTTCGTTTTTGTGGCTCTGACATTCTGGGTCACCAACCTGCTCTCACCGATTCATCACCGCTGAAATCCCATGTCAGTCGTCGTCATCGGACTCAGCCACCGCACGTCGCCCGTTGAGGTGCGCGAACGTTTTGCGTTCAAGGAAGAGCAAATCCCCGCCGCCATGGCAGAATTGCGCCAGTGCGGCCTCGCGAGTGAATCCGTCATTCTCAGCACCTGCAATCGCGTGGAACTCTACATCGCCACGCCGCTGCCTGCCGCGCGGGCTTTCGCCGAGCTGCAACAATTCCTCGTCACGCATCACGCGTGCCCCGACCTGGCGCATCATCACCTCTACAAACTGGCCGAACCTGAAAGTTTGAATCACCTCTTCAAAGTCGCCAGCGGTCTCGATTCGATGGTGTTGGGAGAAACGGAAATCCTCGGCCAGCTCAAACAAGCCTACGATTTGGCGCTGCAACACAAGCATACCGGCTCGCTTCTGAACAAGGCGTTCCAGCGCGCCTTCAACGTCGCCAAACACATCCGCACCGACACCAACATCCAGCGCGGCAGCGTCTCGGTGGCAAGTGCCGCCGTGGAACTGGCGGAAAAGATTTTTGATTCGCTGAAAGAACATGAGGTTATGGTGATCGGCGCCGGTGACACCAGCGAAAAGACCGCCCGAGCCCTCCTCTCACGTGGCGCGAAAGGCATCGCCGTTACCAATCGCACCTTGGAGAAGGCCAAGGCCATCGCCCAGGAACTGGGCGGACGCGCCATCGGTTTTGACGACTGGCCGAGTGAATTTTCCAGAATTGACATCGCCATTAGCAGCACCTCCGCGCCGCACTATATCATGGATCGAGCGAAGCTGGAGCCGTTGATGAAGCTTCGGCAGAACCGCCCGCTCTTGCTGATAGACATCGCCGTGCCGCGCGACATTGATCCGGACGTGAACGCGATGGAGAATGTCTATCTTTACGATGTGGACGATTTGCAGATGATTGCCGATGATTACCTCAAGCAGCGCCGAGAAGAGGTTGCGCAGTGCGAGGCTATTATTCGCAGCAAGGTGGACGCGTTGCTGACCGAGCGCAGTCGCAGAGCCTGACGAAACGCGGCAAGAAACACGCTACATGTCCCATAAGCCCATCATCATCGGAACCCGCGGCAGCGCGTTGGCGCTAGCTCAATCCAACATGGTTGCCGCTCAATGCCGCGTGGCCTTTCCCAAGCTCACTTTCGAGCTTCAGATCATCAAGACCACCGGAGACAAGCTGCAAACGGCCAGCATGGCCCAAGGCGATTTGCCGAAAGGACTGTTCACCAAGGAGCTCGAAGTGGCACTGGTGGATGGCCGCGTGGACCTCTGCGTGCACAGCCTCAAAGATTTACCCACTGAATTACCACCCGGCCTGAAGCTTGGTGCAGTTGGCGAACGCGAGGATGTCCGAGACGTACTCCTTTACCGTGATGCCACTCGCTTCAGGGACCGTGGGATGCGGGGCTTTGGACCGAACCTCGCCGCCAAGGATTTCCCGCACGGCGCAACGCTTGCTACAAGCAGCACGCGGCGTCGGGCACAACTGCTGGCTCTCCGCCCCGACTTCAAGGCGTTTGAGATTCGCGGCAACGTGGCCACACGAATGCAGAAGCTCGCCGCCCAACACGAGATGGATGCCACCATCTTGGCCTATGCAGGATTGAAGCGGCTTGGCTATGCAATCAGCCCGGATGGGCGCATCACCGGCAAAGACGTTCCCGCTGGTTTGTTCGCAAGCATCATGGATGTGGATTCCATGCTCCCGTGCGTTGGCCAGGCCGCAATTGGCATCGAGATTCGCGAGCAGGACGAGCGCATCGAGGCCGTTTGCGCGCGTTTGAATCACCACCATTCCTTCCAATGCGTCACGGCCGAGCGCTCGTTCCTCAGTGCGATGGGGGGCGGTTGCCAGGCTCCGGTGGCCGCCTATGCCCAAGTGACGGGCAATGAAATTCGCATGCGCGCTGTCTCTTTCATGAATGGCTACAAACGCACCGAGGCCAAGCGCGCCATGAGCGATGCGACGGCGTTGGGTTCGGAGATTGCGACGCAGCTGAAGTAGCTGCATCCCAACGTCAAAACCTCTTTGCCCTGCCTCGTCATGGCGCTATGGTGAGTGCATGAATACTTGCCGCAAACTTTTGCACACCCGGTTTCGGGTCGATGACATCGAACGCACCGCGAAGTTTTACCGCGACGTGGTCGGATTGATTGAGACGCGCCGTCACACTTCGCCACGCGGTGCGCAGCTTGTGTTCTTCAAGGCACCCGAGAGCGATGAGGAAATCGAAATCTGCCAGCTCCCGAACAGCCCATCCGTCCAAGTGCAGCCCGACCTGACGCATCTGGCCTTCTCTGTGGAAAGCCTGGAGGCATTCGAAAACCATATCGCCCAGTTTGGCGTGAAGTTCTCGGATGGGCCAACGACCACCTCCAGCGGTAGCGTCATCGCGTTCATGGACGCGCCTGAAGGATACGAAATCGAACTAATCCAGCGCTCCAAGTGAGCACCCGTATCGCCTGCCCATCGAATGCTGTTTCAAGCCCGCCAGTTTCGCTTCGAGTTTCCCCGGCCGGCGCTGGTCATGGGCATCGTCAATGTCACGCCCGATTCTTTCTCAGACGGCGGCCTCTTCATTGATCCCGCCGCTGCGGTTGCGCATGGGCTGAGGCTAGTAGCGCAAGGGGCGGAAATTCTGGATGTTGGCGGTGAGTCCACGCGGCCCGGGGCCACATCCGTTTCGGAGTCAGAGGAATTGAAACGGGTGATCCCAGTCATTCGCGAACTCGCAAGCCGCACCAAGACGCCAGTTTCCATCGACACCCAGAAGCCGACCATTGCGCGCGCGGCGTTGGAGGCGGGCGCCAGCATCGTCAATGACATCGCGGCCAACCGCACTGATGAAGCGATGTGGCGGGTGGTGGCGGAAATGGAGGCGGGTTACGTTTGCATGCACATGCAGGGCGAACCGCAGACGATGCAGACCGAACCGCATTACGACGACGCGGTTTCGGACGTGGCCGAGTTTTTCGATCACCGGTTGAAATGGATGGCAGCCTGTGGCGTTCCAGAGACGCACATCGCGTTGGATCCCGGGATTGGTTTTGGAAAGACTGCGGAACATAATTTGCAGTTACTGGCAGGATTGGGCACCCTTGGGCAGTTCAATCGGCCGTTGGTGCTGGGGGTTTCACGAAAATCGTTCATCGGGAAAATCGTGGATGCCCGTCCGCAAGAACGCCTGCCCGGTTCGCTGGCGTGCGCTTGTCTGGCACTGCCCGATGCGCAAATCATCCGGGCGCATGACGTCAAAGAAACCGTTCAAGCGGTGCGAGTGGCCGAGGCCGTTTTGAAGGCGCGCAGTTAAATGTGGGATTCGATCAACAATTCAATGCAGACTGGGTGGTGGCGTCCGCCGCTGGAGATTCTCATCCTCGCGGTGGGATTCTACATGGCTTTCCGCTTCATACGCGGCACCCGGGGCGCCCCAGTCGTCACGGGGTTTCTGGTGTTGCTGCTGGCGCTGACCATCATCACTTTCATTTTGCAACTTGAAGTGTTGAGCCAGCTGCTGGGAAATTTCTTCGGCTTCTTCGCGTTGGCCGTACTGGTCATCTTTCAGCCTGAGCTTCGTCGTATGCTGGCGGAATTGGGCAACATTCCCGGCATACGCGGCGCGCATGAGCAGCGCGAGAACATCGAGGTGGTCATCAAGACTTGCGAACGCCTGTCGGAAGTACGGATCGGCGCGCTGATGGCCATCGAACGCTCCATCCAGTTGCAGGAAGCAGTCGAGTCCGGCATCCCCGTGGACTGCGAGGCAACGCCCGAAATGCTGGAGACGATTTTCTTCCCCAATAACGCGGTGCATGACGGCGGCGTCATCCTCAAGGCCGACCGCATCGCCTACGCCGCCTGCATCTTCCCGCTCACGCAACGACAGGATTTGGCCAAGTCGGTCGGCACGCGCCACCGGGCAGCAATCGGTTTGAGTGAGGACACCGATGCCGTGGTGGTGGTGGTTTCCGAGGAAACTGGAGCCGTTTCCTACGCTTACAAAGGCACGCTGACCCGCGGCGTCAGCTTGGAGGAACTGCGTTCGTGCCTGACCACCATGCTGGTGCCACAACAAAAGAACAAAAGCTTCAACACCTGGTTGCGACGACGATTCGTGGAAGCACCCGAGCCAGAGCCTGAGCCGGCACCGGCATTGCACCCGCACGAAAAGGAACCCAACTCGGAGCTCCGCCAGCCATGATGCGATTCATGAAGGATTTAATTCTGCGGGATTGGCTGCTGAAGCTGTTCTCACTGACGCTGGCCATTTTGACTTGGCTGGCGGTTTCCTTCTCCCTGCGACGCAGCGTGGTCACCGTTCCGGGCACAGCGAACACTTCAGAGCGGACCTATTATGAGCTGCCGGTGACCATGCTCTCACACTCTGGCACCATACCGGAAATCGAAGTCAGCCCCAAGAAACTGGATGTCACCGTGCGCGGCGATGAAGCCCTTTTGAAAAGCCTCTCAGGCAAGAGCATCAAGCTAATCGTCGACTTGAGCGAAATGGCCAGCAACAAAGTGCAGCGCCTGCCGGTCGAGGTCATCACCCCGCCCGGCGTCGCGCAGGTCAAGATCGACCCAGACGGTTTTGTAGAGATCACCCGCCCCCCCCCGAACGCAAACACGAGCGAATCCGAATAACTCACCCATGTCCCAACCCACCAAAATCTTCGGCACGGACGGCGTGCGTGGCACGGCCAACATTCATCCTGTCACCGTAGAAACAGCCCTCAAACTTGGACGCGCGGCGGCACATGTGTTCCGCAACCTTGAAGCGCAGGCGCGAGGTCGCGGTCGGCACCAGATCGTCATCGGCAAAGACACCCGCCTGTCGGGCTACATGCTGGAGAACGCAATTTCATCGGGTGTGCTTTCAATGGGTGTGGACGTCTTGTTCATCGGGCCACTGCCCACGCCGGGCGTAGCCTACGCCACCCGCAGCTTGCGGGCGGATGCAGGCATTGTGATTACGGCCTCCCACAATCCCTACGCGGACAATGGCATTAAGTTCTTCCGCGCCGACGGTTACAAACTCGACGACAACATCGAGCGCGAGATCGAGAATCTGGTTTTCAGTGGCGAGATCGAAAACATCCGCCCCACCGCCGACGCCATCGGCAAAGCGGTGCGCATCGACGATGCGCTCGGCCGTTACATCGAGTTTGCCAAGGCTTCATTCCCACGCGGCATGACGCTCGAGGGCATGAAAATCGTTCTCGATTGTGCCAATGGTGCAGCTTACAAGGCCACGCCCTGCGTCCTGCGAGAATTGGGAGCTGAAATCACAGTCTACGGAGCTCAGCCGAACGGGCGAAACATCAATGAAAACTGCGGCTCGATGCATCCCGAGGCCGTTTGCGCGCGCGTTCGCGAGAATGGTGCACACCTTGGCATCGCCCATGACGGCGATGCTGACCGCGTGCTGTTGTGCGATGAGAACGGGGAGTTGATCGACGGCGACGACATCATGGCGATCGCAGCATTGGACATGCTGGCACGAGGAACTCTGGCGGAGAGGACCCTCGTCGCTACAGTGATGAGCAACGCCGGACTGGACGCGGCCATCACCGGCGCAGGCGGACGAATCATCCGCACGGCAGTGGGTGACAAGAACGTGATTGATGAAATGCTGCGCGGCGGATTCAACCTCGGGGGCGAGCAAAGCGGCCATCTCATCTTCCGCGACAACGCCACCACGGGAGACGGACTGGTGGCGGCATTGCAAATCCTGCGCATCATGAAACAGCGCGGCGAACGGTTGTCCAAGTTGAAACAATGCTGGACGCGTTATCCGCAGTTGGTCACCAACGTGAAAGTGCGCGAGAAGAAACCTTTCGAGCAACTGGATGGCGTGATGGATTTGGTGACCAAGGCTGAGTCGTTGGTCCGGCCGCACGGCGGGCGCGTATTCCTTCGCTACTCTGGAACGGAGCCGAAAGCCCGTTTACTCATGGAGGGTCCAGACGAAGCCATGTTAAAGCAGTGGTCCGGCACCATCATTGACGCCATCAGGAAGCAGGTCGGCGCGTAAGCTTAGCAGGGTTGATGGCCCCAATCCGTTTCCTTGAGGCTGTCCTCAAAGCGAGCCATTTGCTCTTCAGCAGAAAGTGTAGCAGCAGCCTGCTTACGCTGGTAACGCAAGATATCGAAGTCGGCTGTCTCCCGAATCGTTTCCACCAAATCGTAGTCGCTCTCGAATGTGGGGAAGAACGCATCGCCAGCCACCTCACGCTTAACGCGCGTCAGCAGCAACTCAGAACACATCGGCAAGGCCTGCCGGTAAATCTCCGCGCCGCCAGCAATAAAGACAGTGCGGGCATCATCCTTCGAGACGGGCAACCGAGCCAAACTCACTGCCGTTTTCACTTCGGGATGCATCCATCCGCTGCGCGAGAGAACAATCGTCTCGCGCCCCGACAGTGGACGACCGATGGATTCAAACGTTTTGCGCCCCATCACCAGCACATGTCCCATGGTAACGGCCTTGAACCACTTGAAATCCTCCGGCAGATGCCAGGGAATCTTGTTGCCATTGCCGATGACGCGGTTAAGCGACATGGCGGCGATGGCGGTGAACAGCGTCATAGTTAAAAATTGCAAGCCGAAGGTTGCAAGTTCAGTCGCGGTGCGCGAGCCAGAAAACCTGAGGCCTGAGACTGTCGAATTACTCAAACCGCCACTGGCGCCTTGATGGCGGGATGCGGGTCATAGCCTTCCAGTGTGAAGTCTTCGTATTGGAAGTCGCGGATGCCTTTTACCGCAGGATTAAGCTTCATGCGCGGCAGCGGACGTGGTTCACGGCTGAGTTGCAGTTTCACTTGCTCCATGTGGTTGGAGTAGATGTGCAAATCGCCAAAGGTGTGAACGAAGTCACCCGGCTTCAGCCCGGTGACCTGCGCGACCATCAACGTAAGCAACGCGTAGCTGGCAATATTGAACGGCACGCCCAAGAACAAGTCCGCGCTGCGCTGGTAAAGCTGGCATGAGAGTTCACCGTTCTGGGCGAAAAATTGAAAGAGCGTGTGACACGGCGGCAAAGCCATGGATTCGATTTCCGATGGGTTCCAAGCCGAGACAATCAGCCGACGGCTGTCGGGATTCTTTTGAATCTGCGCGATGACCGAATCAATCTGGTTCACCGAACGGCCGTCCGCCGAGCGCCAGTCCGTCCACTGCGCACCGTAGACGCGGCCAAGGTTACCCTCCGCATCGGCCCATTCATTCCAGATGGTGACTCCCCGTTCCTGGAGCCATTTTACGTTGGTCTGGCCGCGCAGGAACCAGAGCAACTCGTATATGATGGACTTGAGGTGAACCTTCTTGGTCGTGACCAGGGGAAAACTTTCGCGCAAATCAAACCGCGCCTGCGCGCCGAACAGCGAATACGTGCCAGTGCCCGTGCGGTCGGCCTTGAATTTGCCCTGGTCGAGCACAAGGCGAAGTAAATCTAGATACGGCTTCATCGAAACTGTCCTGGAATTAAAAGCGGGTTGGGGGCGAAACTCAATGCTGGCGGCGGGTTGAAATCATTTTTTCAAAACCGCCGCAGAAGTTGTTGACCTGCGGGAGTTGTCGCACGCATGTTTAAATGATGGATTGCCTACCAGCTTTCGGTCACCGCCCGAGGTTCCGGTCGGCAATAATGCTCGGGCTGCTGAGCAGCATGGCTTTCGTTCTGTTTACAGGTTGTTCCAGTTTCAATCGTGAGTGGCGTGAAGCTGGCCAGGCTCCTGCACCGCCTGATTCGATCACCGGCCGCTGGGAAGGCCGTTGGATCAGCCACGGGAATGGGCACATTGGCGCATTGCGACGCGTCATCAAGCCAGAAACGAATAGCATTTCACCCGCGCATTTCCGGGCAACCTACCTAAAAATGGCGCGTTTCGGTTACTCGGTTCCACTTGAAGTGAGTAATAGCAATGGGTTGTGGCACTTTCAGGGTCAGGAAGACTTGGGCGCGGTGGCGGGAGGTGTTTACCGCTATGAAGGGTTCGCGAAAGCCAAAAATTTTGAGGCGATCTACACTTCAAAGCATGACCATGGTGTGTTCCAAATGCAGCGGGCGGAATAACGCGTTGGCGAACACAACCCCGCGCAAGCTCGCTTGGTAACTTGACGCGCCGAACTGAGCCGCCCAACTTGGCTCCATCCGTTGGGCCGCGTCATGCCACACAAAGTTCTCAAGACCAAAGACTGGTTCCATCCCGATGGGTTTCCCGTTGCGGTGGAACGCCGCACGCCGCAGGAGCCCTTCGGCCTGCACGCACATGAGTTTGCAGAAATAGTTCTGATCACCTCTGGCAAGGGCATCCACGAGACCGGCACGGAGTCTTATCCGCTGGCGGCGGGCGACGTGTTTGTCATCGGCGGCTCGCGACCGCACGATTACCACAGTATGGATCAATTGTGCCTCATTAATGTGCTCTTCCAGCCCGAGAAACTACACTGGAACACCGACGACTTGACGCATTTGCCGGGCTACCATGCGCTGTTCACATTGGAACCCGTCTGGCGCAAACGTCATCAATTCCGCAGTCGGCTGCGGCTGAATCCAACCGAGTTGGGCACCGCCATGAGCTTGATTGACGACTTGGACCGCGAGCTGGTGGGGCGTAAGCCGGGCTTTCGGTTCATGGCAATGGCCAGCTTCATGGGATTGGTGGGGTTCTTCTCGCGGTGCTACAACAATTCTCCCGGCGCGGACTCGGTGGCCTTGCTGAGAATTGGCCGAGCGATGAGCCATCTGGAGATGTATTATAGCGAACCCAGCATTTCCGTGGAGGAACTCGCCGGCATCGCTCATATGTCCAAGCGAAGTTTCATGCGTGCCTTCCAGGCAGCTACCAACCTTTCTCCCATTGCTTACCTCATCCAATTGCGCATCAATCGTGCTGCTCAGTTGCTCCGGCGTCATCCCGAACTGACGGTGACCGAAATCGCACTCCAAACGGGTTTCACCGACAGCAACTATTTCGCGCGCCAGTTCCGCCTGAGCCGAAATATCACCCCGACCGAATATCGCCGGGCAGGCAAGCGTTGACATTCTCCAGCCAATCACCCCCCGCCATTCTTGCTGCGGGTCGTTGGATTGACAAAAAACTGAGAAAATAAAGGGGATAACTTATGGAGTTGTCACCCTAGGGAACATCGGCTGCTTCAAACGAGGGCCCGCACGCCGCGGCATATATTTGCAGCCCCTTCACCCCCTTGGCTTGGGCGACCCCTGTGCCCTGTGTATGGCCTCCTTCGATCTCGGGGGAATAATACTCGTCAGCGGCAAGCTTCGCCATTTCCGTCCAGGACTGTTCATCATCGCCTTCGTGATGATAGACTTTGCCGAAACGCGCAGAAACATAGCCCCATTCCCTGGACCACCTCGGCAGGCTGTCCGGTCGCAACTCAATCATCAGGCTGGGCAGCTAAAGTGCACACACAGCCCGCTGACGACCGGCGTGTCAAAGCGAATGCTTCGGGTGGCAAGTAGGCAATGTTGGCACCCTTCACGGTTTTACTTCCGTAACAGCCCAGTTCGGGGTGCAAGTCATCCACATAGAGCACAAGCGTGTTCATCCGTGAATAGGGGGCAGATTGGGTCCGCGAAACCAGGGTCAGCAGCAGGAATAGAAAAGACAGAATAACCAGCGGATGTCTCGGTGCCTGAATCGGGCTTGGATTCATGCACAGAGTATGACTTCTGTCACCCCCGATTGAACCGTGAGATTTTGAGTTGAGAAGAAGCCTGCGCGAACGGAATCTCAAACGGCGGCATTGCGGCGCATCAATCGCCGCACAGGATCCCTGATATCCTCCAGCCGAAACGGCTTGGCGACGAGATCATCCACATGCTGCAGAGGAGTTCCCTCGCTCGTCAGACGCTCCACGTAGGCAGTGACCATGAGGATTCGCTGGTCGGGATTGCGCGCCCGTAAAGCTGCCGCCAATTCGTCACCCTTCATGTCCGGCATGGCATAGTCGGTCACGACCAGATCAAACGGAACTTTGCCCTGCAATGTCAGGGCGGCCTTCCCGTTGTCAGCGGTGGCGACTTCATAGCCTTCGAGTTCGAGGACCATTTTGATGGCCTCGCACACATAGGGCTCGTCATCTACAACTAGTATCCGGAGCGACTTTGTTCTCTCTGTATGCATGGACGAACTGCCTTGCCTTATGTAAGCAAGCCGGGTTCCAACTCAAATACGCGAATTGCAAGTGTCTCAGGCACAGGCGGTCAAACGTTGGCCTAACAATAAAAGCTTCCGCGCTGCCTCGGGACTGGGCGCTTCCGCATAGATGCGCAGGACGGGCTCCGTACCGGACCCCCGCAACATGAGCCAGGAGTCATCTGCCGCCACAAACTTGACCCCGTCATACGTGTGGACCCTGGTCACTGGCGAGCGCAAAAGCCGGGCGGGCGGATGCTTGCCCAGATAATCCATCAACACTGACCTACGCTCGATCGGGTAAGTGATATCAATACGATCGTAGCAGTGCGGCCCGAATTGGCGGCGCAACTCTGCGAGCAACATGCGCAACGGCTTGCGTTCTATTGCGAGCATTTCCAATAACAAGAGCCCCGCCGCGATGCCGTCCCGCTCGGGGATATGGCCGGCAACACCGATTCCGCCACTCTCCTCGCCACCAAGCATCACCCCACCCTGCAGCATGCCACCACAGATGTGTTTGAAACCCACCGGCACTTCTTCCAGCAGCAAGCCATACGCAGCGCACATCTTGTCGAGCATCGAGGTGGTCGTCAGCGCCTTGATGACACGTCCCGACTCTTGACGGTTCTTCACATAATGGCGCAGTAACAGTGCGATGATCTCGTGCGTGGATATATATCCACCCCGTCCATCCATGCCGCCGACGCGATCTGCATCGCCATCGGTGACCAAACACAAATCGTGCGGATGCTTCTTCAACCACGCGGAGCTTAGGCGGTAATTCTTTTGGATAGGCTCGGGATTGATGCCACCGAACATCGGGTCCCAACGCCCGTTCAAGGTGGTGACCTGGCAGGTGGTTCCCGCCAGCAGTTCCTCGAAACAACCCGCCCCCACACCGAACAGCGCGTCGTGGGCAAACCGCAACCGCGAGCCACGTATCAGCCTGAAATCAACCAATCGCTTCACTGCCGTGTAGTGTGCCGCCTTCAAGTCACGAATCCGAATGGCGCCTGCCTTGCTTGCAGTTTCTAATCCGATCCGCCGCACCGGATTTAGGTCGAGCATGGCCTCGACTGCAGCACAATCCTCAGGCATGGCGGGCCCCCCGTAATGCAATTTGAGTTTGTACCCATTGAAATGCGGGGGATTGTGACTTGCGGTGATGACGACCCCCCCCATGGCTTTGAGGTTCTTGACTGCAAAGGAGATCGCCGGCGTGGAAGTAGGCTCTGGGGCAAGAATAACTTCGAAGTCATTTCCTGCAAAAACCTCCGCCGCGACCGTGGCGAACTGACCAGACAAAAAGCGCCGGTCGTAGCCGACTACAATCCGCCTTTTGTTACCTGTTAACCGCTGACTGGACCAATTATCCGCCGCAGCCTGACTAACGCGCGCAACGTTGTCGAATGTGAATTCCTTGGCGATAATTGCACGCCAGCCATCCGTCCCGAACTTTATGGGCGCAGTCACAAAGTCACAGGTGCAGCTTCCAGCACCATTTGACCGGAATTGTTGGCGGCCGCCTTTTCGGCAAGCCGCCGCATCTTTGTAACGGCTGCACGCAAGCTGCGCTTGCCTAATAACGCCGTTCCACTGACAAGGGTATCAGCACCAGCCCGAGCACACTCAGCGGCTGTCTGGTTGTTCACGCCACCATCCACCTCGATGCGGTATCCAAAGCCACCTTCACGTCGCCACGCCGCAGCTTGCTGAATTTTGGGCAATGTTTCATAGATGAAGGATTGCCCACCAAAGCCCGGGTTCACCGTCATGACCAGCAAGGTATCGATTTGATCCAGATGCGGGCGCACCAGTGAAATCGAAGTGGGCGGATTCACCGCCAGTCCTGCCTTCAGGCCCATGGATTTGACCTTCCAGAGCAACTGCGTCAGCGCTTGCTCGCCTAGCTCAACGTGAATGGTGAGTTGGTTTGCGCCCGCTTCCTTGAACGGCGCCAGCAGAATCTCCGGCTTCGCGCACATCAAATGCACATCGAAAAAGATCCGCGTGACCGGCCTTAAAGTCTTAACGACTTGTGGGCCGAAGGAGATGTTGGGGACGAAGTTTCCGTCCATAATGTCGAGGTGGAGCCAGTCTGCCCCCGATCTGGATATGCGCTCCGTCTCCTTGGCAAAGCGGCCAAAGTTCGCGGCCAGCAAGGAAGGCGCAATAATCATGCGTAAACGCTATGAATCCGGGATTGCCTCGTCAATGCAGCGCACGTCACGCTGCCGCTGGGGCAGGTGCACCCAACCCTGGCATGGCAGGCGGCGCGGGCTTCGGTGGCGGCTCCGGAACAGGAGTTCCTGCGGGCGCACCCTGCATCGGCCCCACATCGGCACCGGGCTTTGGCGGCAACGAGGTCAATTTGCCCGTGCGGACAATTTCCTCCACCTGCGCCCCGTCCAGGGTCTCGTATTCCAACAGCAACTTGGCGATAAGTTCCACCTTGTCGCGGTTGCTATAAATCAAGTCCTGCGCACGCTTATAGGCAGTGTCAATCAGATGCCGCACTTCATCATCAATCTCACGAGCCGTGGCTTCGCTGTAGGACTTCGGACGAGCCAGTTCGCGCCCGAGGAAGACGTATTCATCGTCATTCCCGTATTGAACCATGCCGAGCTTGTCGCTCATGCCGAACTGCGTAACCATCGCACGAACCATGCTGGTGGCCTGTTGGATGTCCCCAGCGGCACCCGTCGAAACATCTTCGGAGACAATCTCCTCGGCAATGCGGCCAGCCATTGTAACTGCCAGTGTATCTAGCATCTCTTTGCGACGGCGGCTCAGCACATCATCCTTGGGCAAATACATGGTTGCGCCCAACGCCTGACCGCGTGGGATGATGGTCACCTTATGCAACGGATGCGTGTGCTGAAGCATGACATTCACCAGCGCGTGGCCGGCCTCGTGCCACGCCGTATTGCGTTTCTCCTCTTCCGTCATGGCCATGCTGCGGCGCTCGCGACCCCAACGCACCTTGTCACGAGCCTCTTCAAGCTCCTTCATGGTGACGGCCTTCTTATTCAAGCCTGCAGCCAACAAGGCCGCTTCGTTGAGCAAGTTGGCGAGTTCTGCGCCAGAATATCCGGGCGTGCCCCGCGCAATGACCGAAAGATCCACATCCGGCACCAATTTGATATTCTTGGCGTGAACTTTAAGGATGGCCTCACGACCGCGCACATCAGGCAGGTTGACCGTGACTTGACGATCAAAACGGCCAGGCCTTAACAACGCTGGATCAAGCACATCGGGACGATTCGTCGCCGCAATGATGATGATGCCGTCTGTGGTGTCAAAACCGTCCATCTCGACGAGCAACGCGTTCAAGGTTTGTTCGCGCTCGTCGTTGCCGCCGCCCAAGCCATGACCACGACTGCGGCCTACGGCGTCAATTTCATCAATGAAGATCAAGCAGGGTGTGTTCTTGCGCGCCTGCTCGAACATGTCACGCACGCGGCTTGCGCCGACACCCACGAACATTTCCACAAAGTCTGAACCGCTGATGCTGAAAAAAGCCGCATCCGCCTCTCCAGCGATGGCTTTCGCCAGCAGCGTCTTGCCCGTGCCCGGTGGTCCAACCATCAACACACCCTTGGGAATACGGCCACCGAGGCGCTGGAACTTGCGTGGATCCTTGAGGAACTCGACGAGTTCCTTGGTTTCGTCAATGGCTTCATCAATCCCAGCCACATCTTTGAAGGTGGTCTTGTTGCGTTCCTTGGCCAGCAATCGCGCACGGCTCTTGCCAAAGCTGAGAGCGCCCTTGCCCGCCATCTTGATCTGGCGGATGAAGAAGAACCAAATAAGACCGGCAATCAGCAAGATGGGAAGCAAACTGATGAGAATGCTGGTCAGCATCGTGTTGGGCTCGCGCACTTGGACGCCCGGAAGATTCTGCAATTGATCGGCGAGACTGTCGGTCAGCAGCACCTTGGCGTGGAAGGGGATTTCCACCGCCTTGCCGTCAACCATCTCCTTGTTACCGTCGGCGTCGGCCTTGAAGTAGGTGCCGGTGACATCATAGGCAGCGGACTGCTGGCTGTTGGCAACAGTGGCTTGCGCGATGAGATTCTTCTCGATTTTTTGGCGCAGGTCGTAGGTTTTGAGTTCTTCCCGGCGCGTATCACTTACCCGGTCGCGGAACATCATCAAGGTCACGATTGTGCCCAGGATCAATATCCAAACTATCCACGTGCGCGGGGGAACGCGAAATTCCGCCTGACGTTTCGGGTCATTGCCGCCACTGTTATTTTTTTGTTCTTCAGACATGTCTCAAGTCGGTCGAAGCTACCATGCGTCCGGGGCCACCGCAACCGCCCATCAAGCCCGTTTCCAACGCCATTCCAAAGTCCTGCGTGTCTTGGGCGTCACTTTGGCTACCTCGCCGATGCGTTCGCCTTCAACCCAAAACACCTCGCCATGTTCGGTTTTGGCCAAAACAAGCTGGTGTCGTCGCTCCGCTGGAATCTTCCGATTGGTGAACCAATCCTGCAATTTCACAGCCGTTGCCATGCCAATGGGCTGAAAACGATCCCCTGGCTGCCAATGCCCCAGCGTGAAAGTCTTCCCAATCCGGTCGGCATCAAATACCTCCACACCCGCGCGGGGTTTGGACAAGCCGACCTTGTGCCGGGGGCGAATACTGCACGTCAACTTCAGGCCTTCAAACTTGATACCACGCCGCGTGGTTTTCCCGCCATCCAGCGAGACTCGCGTCTGGTTGTCACTGAACCGTCCCGGCGCCTCGACCAAATGAGACACCCTGCCGTTGGAGTCGCATATCAACCTGAGTTCCGGTGAAACACTGACCGGCTGTCCGAGGTTTTCGCGCAGGAGTTCGATGCATCCAAAATCCGGAACCACTCCCAATTCGATGAGTTGCCCCTGAATGATCCGCCGCTGCAACGCGGCTGGCAGGGATTGAAACGGCTCGCCACTCCGGCCGTCCATCCACTGCCGAGCCACTCCCGCAATCAATTCGGACTCCTCCTGAACCAACATCATGGTCCGGCGCAGCGTCCGGAGCGCTGCCGGATGGCGTTTGCTGATCACCGGCAGAAGCGTTTGCCGCACCCAGTTTCGCTCGAATTCCGCAGAAGCGTTGCTGGCGTCCTCGCGATACGAGATTTGCTCAACCTTGGCGTGAGCGATGAGTTGCTCTTTCCAGCAATCCAACAAGGGTCGCACCAATCTCACCCGCTTGTCTGCGGGCGAACAGGAAGACCATTTCATCCCGCCCAACCCATCTCCGCTGGAACCGCGAAGCAGTCGCATGAGAAAAAGTTCCACCTGATCATTCGCATGCTGGGCGAGCACGATCACCTGCGCTTTGCGCTTGCGGGCGCAACGAGCAAAAAAAGTGTGACGCAACTCGCGCGCCGCCATCTCCACCGAAACCCCAGTTCGCCGGGCGTGCTCGCGCACCTTCGCGCGACCCATATCGCAGGGCAGCTTGAGTTGGCGGGCAACGGCTCGGACCAGCCGCTCATCCGCTTCACTGGCACGTCCGCGCAGTTGATGATTGAAGTGAGCCACGGAGAGTTTCCACCCGAACTCCTGAGTGAGCGCGTGAAGCAGGTGCAGTTGAACCATCGAATCCACCCCGCCGGAAACGGCCACCACCGCGGACTCGCCGCGACGCAGCATCCGCTTGGCAACAATCACATTTTTGAGGTGGCTCGATAGGTCGGTCACGAGGCGATGCTAGGGCAGGTCTCTTACTCCGGCAACGGAATGAAGGGTCCGGCGAGTTCACGCAGCGGATTGCGCTCGAACCTCCGCTCGGCCAGATCGGCCCGCCAACGGGCGATCAATTCCAACAGGTCGCCAACGTTCGTTGAATGATAAAACGCCGGGTACTTGCGCAGGTTAGCATCGGCGAGTTTGAACAACGCCTCGGACGGACGCAGCCGTTCTTTTTGCAAATGCACGAAGGCCCCGGCGAGTTGAATCAAGCCCTTGTAAAAATCGCCGTCCGGCCCGTTACGATCCAGCAGCCAAAGGTCTTCCAATACGTCATGCGCCTCGTAGAAGAGTTGGCGGTTGAAACAGTCGAAATACCCGAGATAACGGGCGTCCATTCGGCGGCCCGCAAACTGAGCCACCATTTCGGCTACCTTGCCGCTCTTGTGCGTCATGGCCAAAGGGTAGCCAAGTAAGACGGCCATTCAAAGCGCTCTGAGGCACTTCGGTCACGCTCGCCAAACGCCACCCAGCAAGGGGAATTAGGCTGCCCAATCGGGAAAGTTCCGGACCAGTAAGTCGTTGATTTCTCAGGGGAAAGTTGGCAAATAAAGGTCCGTTCGGAGTTTTCTGCGTGCCTAAAGAAGAACCCATTGAACTCGTCGGCTCGGTAACCCAAGTGTTGCCGGGGACCATGTTTCGCGTCGCTCTGCCCAACGGGCATGAGGTGCTTGCCCACATCTCCGGCAAGATGCGCAAACATTTCATCCGCATTTCCGTGGGCGACCGTGTGAATGTCGAGATGTCTCCCTACGACCTCGGCAAGGCGCGCATCACCTTCCGCCACTCTGACAACCGTCCGGCTCCCGCAGGACGCTAATCGCGGAAATTGACGAACTGCAGCGACACCGGAAATTCTTTGGCTTGGAGCGCGCCAATCACCGCCTGTAATTCGTCGCGACTCTTGCCGTTTACGCGCACTTCCTCGCCTTGAATCGCGGTCGTCACCTTGAATTTGCTGTCGCGGATGAACGTGGTGACTTCCTTCGCCACCTTTGACTCCAACCCTTGTTTGATCTTGATGACCTGTCGCGCATGGCCCAGCGGCGAGACGTCGGGTGGCATTTTCTCCACGTTCTTCAAGCTAATGCTGCGCCTGGCGAGCTTGGTCATCACCATGTCCACCAGCGCAGCAATCTTGAACTGATCTTCGGCGGATAATTTGATTTCGCTCTTCTCCAGCACGATGGACGCCTTGGAGCCCCGGAAATCGAAACGGTTGGCCAATTCCTTGTTGGCCTGGTTGACCGCGTTCTCGATCTCCATCGAATTCACTTGCGAGACAATGTCAAATGACGGCATGCGCGGAGAATACCGGGGGGGCAGAAAAGGAGAAAGCGGGAAAAGGAGCGCAGCGCAGGCTCACTCCATCAAGTCAATTCCACTTGTCGCCTCCACAACTCCTGCGGCTTGAAGACCCCAAGCGGCGTGATGATGCCCGTGACCAATTCCGCTGGCGTCACGTCGAAGCCGGGATTGCGCGCCGGACTTGTTGAGTTGGCAATGCGCACGTAGCTGCGTTTCCCATTCCGAACTCCGCGTTCCGAACTGCGCGTTTCCAGCCCCCACGCGCCAAGCACTTCAGCCTCATCCCGTTCCTCGATCGGAATGTCGAAG
>Ga0208783_10000801_pt1 | contig 19080 bp, 33 predicted proteins | sample DEB19_08_DNA_2_FD_184529 | JGI IMG/M metagenome (GOLD analysis project Ga0208783, IMG submission 184529) | Aqueous microbial communities from the Delaware River and Bay under freshwater to marine salinity gradient to study organic matter... | ecosystem: Environmental > Aquatic > Marine >...
AAAGTGAACACATTGAATGACCTTAAAGGTTTGGGTATCGGAAATGTATTTTATGATATTGGGTATAGAGGTGGTGGTGTTGGATTTTATTCAGGTAGTATAAGTGAACACTTTGGTGTACCTGAATATTATTTACCCCGAAAGTTCGGAGCGGGTTGTAACTATTTGGGTGGTGGTGTTCGTGGAAGTGTATTCGCATCTGACTTTGATGTGGAAATTCAAGGTAGAAAAAGAAAATTGTTGGAGGAATTAGGACAGGCGTGTATTCGTGTTTACATTGATTTGGAAAATGAATGTAATATGAATGATGAAGTTGATGAAGATGGTGATACTAATTGGGACGCGTTAGCGACAAAAGGTGCGAGAAATAATGGTGTTAGGAGTGCATATTGATTTTGAGTTCGTAATAAGTAGTAATTACCCCCCTTGTTTCTACAAGGGGGTTTTTCTTTTAAGGATGTTGAAGATCCGGCATGGGGAGACTCGAGCTAGAAATATTTTGCGGCAGTTTTATATTTAGAAACTTTTAACAAAATAAATTTGGTAGTTACAAATATTAAGTTTATATTTGTATCCTAAAACATTAAAACTATGACAAAAGGATTTTCACCAGAGACATTAAAACCCTCCAAGTATGACGGAGACACTAAATGGACGGTATCGGCAGATTTGAGAAGTATGGAGACTTTTTATCCACACTTTGATAGTAACTACGACATTGTAGACAAATTAAAAGAGAAGGGTGTATTGTCAAAGAAAACCGAAGAAGATAGTGAGATGTGTCAATTCTTTGCATATTTCTCTACCAAAAATTCAGCGGAAAATTTCATCAAAAAGTTGTGTAAGTATGTGGAGCAAAGAAAAGTGATGGTAAAAGAATTGTATGAATGTGGATAAAATATTTAGGGTTCTAGTGGGTGAAGTAATACATTCGTATTGACCCCCGCTTTAATCCAATATGACGAGATTTGTTTGTTGTGTTAGTATGTTTTCCCCCGACATTGTCGGGGGTTTTTTTATCCCCAAGAGGAGTAACGGATCGACAGTGCCGACGAATTGATTTTTATGCGGCAAACGTATTACACCTAAAGATCTTGCCGCAAAAAATGTAACATCTGCCGACAGGTAAACATTCAGGAATTTATTTTTAGTATCTTTTAACAAAATAAATTTGGCGGTTTCAAATATTCGTTTTATATTTGTATAAACAAACTGACAATGAATCTAATCAAAGCACAAAAACTAGCAATTCAATTAATGACCAAACACAAACTTATCCAACAAGGTTGGAGGTTTGAATATGACAATTCAGTCAAAAGATTTGGTGTATGTAAACACCGAAATAAAGTTATCGGGTTGTCCCAAAAATTGGTTTCAATTAATGATGAAGAAAGAGTAAAGGACACTATCCTTCACGAAATCGCACACGCGTTAACACCAGGTAACAATCATAATTGGGTATGGAAAAGAAAGTGTATTGAGATTGGTTGTAAACCCGAAAGGTGTTACACCAGTGAAGACACCAATGTTGTTGACCTAAAATACAAAGCAACTTGTGGTTCTTGTGGTAAAGTATTTCAAAGAGAAAGACGACCAAAGGTTGGTAAAAGATTTTCTTGTCTTTGTCAAACTGGTATTGATTGGAACAAAAGAGTGTTGTTGGAATTTAAGTAACATTAACAAAATAAATTTGGTGGTTTCAAATATTCAACTTAACTTTGTGTTATGAATGTAAAAGAAGTACAAGAACAATTACAAGAAGATTTGATTAGTATTGTGGAAGGATATGGAGTGGCGATTGTTTCACACGAAGAAACTGAAAAATTAAAAACTTTACTTTGTCAAGCCGTTATTGATAACCTTAAAAAACTAAAACAATGAAAGAATTAAGATTTTACGGAAAAGAAATTGGAGAGTTAAATGAGAACGAAAGACAACTCCTTCACATTGATAATATGTTATTGTTATCATTCCGTTTGAGGGAAAACAACAACACTATTAACATCGGTGGAATTGAACTCGGTAGTCATAAATCCATAAAGACATTAAGTAGGGATAGGTATTTAACATCCCTTAAACTTATGGGTATGGAAGAAGACACACCTAGTACTCGTGAGGTTATGGAAATGTTGGAAGATACCCGTTATTCATTTCAAATGTTCATTAGGGATTATATGAAATTGGGTAATGTTGTTTCCCAATTCATTGATGAACGAATGGTGAGTAAGGATAAAAACGAATTTAATCGGATTTGTCTCAACTAAATTTCCTTTCATTGTTTATGTTACCCTCGGCGAAAGTCGGGGGTTTTTTATTTTCACAACCATTATCTTGAGTTCCGCATGGAGGAAGACGGGTCAGTAATATTCTGCGGCAGACCGTATTACAGAACATAGTCTTGCCGCAAAAAATGTGTGATCGAGCCGTCTGTCGTATCCCTGTGGTTCGAAGTATTACATTCATTAATGTTGTTTTAACAAAATAAATTTGGCAGTATCAAATATACAACTTATATTTGTATTATGAAAACATTGATAATACATCCAACAGATAAGACAACGGATTTTCTTAAACCTATTTACAAGAACATTCCGAACAAGACATTAGTTACGGGAGGTAATACAAAAGACCAACTTAAAGAACTAATCTTAAAACACGATAGGACAATTATGATGGGACACGGATGTCCTAGTGGTTTGTTCGGTGTTGGTCAATTCCCCGATACACGAGGTTTGATAATTGACAAGACCTTTGTTGATGTGTTGAGTGAAGGTGAGAACATTTATATATGGTGTAACTCCCACAGATTTGTTAATGATTTTGGTTTGAAAGGATTTTATTCAGGAATGTTTATTTCCGAAGTCGGTGAGAGTGAGTATTGTGGTATACCTTCCGAACAAAATGTTGTTGATGAAAGTAACGACGGATTTTCCAATATCTTATCCAAGTATGTTACCGAAAGTATTGACACAATATTCCACAGGGTTCGTAAAGAGTACGGATTGTTGACAAGTCATAACAGGATTGCAAGATATAACCACCAAAGATTGTACATTAACCTTTAATTTCTAAAAAAACAAATTAGTTATGGGACAAAAAGAACCTCAAACGATGATTAAGAGTATCATTCGTGAAATGATTGATGAAAAAGTTAGTAACCTACTTTACAATTTAGAGGAAAATGAATTTGAAGAAGAACTAAAGGACAGACTTGATGAACACGAAGTAAAAGAAGATGATGATTACGATTATGTTGTCGGTAAGAAAATGGACAACGAAATTCTTCAAAAATTCATTGATGAAGTAACCGAAATGGTTTCAACTAAAATTAATGTAACCAACGAGAATTGGTAATGGTATTTAATACCGAAGTTAAACCCTCCCAATGTGGAGGGTTTTTTTATTTCCCGAACTACCCCTTCAGGACAGAAGACTGAATCTGGAATTTCTGCGGCTGATCATACCAATAGCCGCGGAAATTACGTAATCCTTCAGGGCTGTACGGGGACTCCTCTAATTTCATTATGAAATTTTTAACAAGAATTATTTGGAAATATAAAAGATATTGTTGTATATTTGTGTATTATTAATCAAAACAAATTTTATGAAAATTGAACGAGTCGGTAATTGGTATCAAGTTGAAATTGATGGTGAATTGTACAATGTTGTTATACAAAAGGATAAGAACTCCATTGAGTGTCATCCCGATTCTATCATCATATTCGACGCGAGTATGTTCGGTATTGTTGATTTGAGTAATACATCCATTTGGGAAAAGGTTCAGGGGATGATGGAAAAAATGGATTGGAAATACGATATGGTTGATGAGGAATAACCAACAAAACTTTAACAAAAAAAATTTGGAATATCAAAAAATTAGTTTTATATTTGTGTATTATTAAAAATTAAAATTAAAAATTATGTCAACGAACGAAAACAAGTTTGAAAAAGTTTATGAACTTCTTGGTGATTTGGAAGAATCTATTGTAAAGGCGGAAGAAGGTTGTGGTAGTGATGAAAATGTAACACTGGATTCTGAAACGATTAGTGAGATTAGTGAGGAAATCGCCGAAGCGATTAACGATGAGGGGTATCACCTTATTGATGACTACGAATTGGGTATTAGTGGTCGGGAAATTGAGATTGAGGATGTTACCTTTGACTCCCAAAGGATTAACGACATCATTGAGGAATATCTAACCAAAAGGTTTGGTACTAAAGTTTCAATTCCTAAAAAGAAGAAGAAGTAAATTACCAAAAATCGGTGTAGGTTAAAAAGCCGACACGCGCACCTGTTGTATGAGTTGAGGTTCTCTTAAAACAGCTACACCGATTTTGTTTTCTCAATTTTTTTTACTATCTTTTATTTATGAACAACTTTTTGGACAAAGTACATAGGATAAGTTTGGTTGTTTTTGTTGGTACTGTTTTGTGTTTGGGGATGTTTACAATTATATTCTTTTTTACTATTTTATTATTATCAATTACGGACATACCCATTGGATTTTTGAGAGGATTGGGAGTTGTTAGTTTTTGGATGTTCGTATTAATGTTTTTAAGTTTGATAGTAAATGCGTATATTGAAAAAAGAAATGGTTTTACCATTACCAGGAATTGTAAAGAAGATTATTAATTTTCTAATATTGATGGGGTTACTAATTTTGTTATCCTCAATGTTCAAATAGTTTTTGTTTGTCTGTCATTTGTTTTGATTTTTTTTGATTAGTAATGATGAATCCCTTTGTTTTTACAAAGGGATTTTGTATATTATAATAGTTTTCATAGGGTACGGATTAAAAATCCCCTGATGTTTCTACATCGGGGATTTTTTTTTGTCATACTTTTATCTTATATTTTTAATGAGTTTTTATGATTATTGGATTTACCCCCGTTGTTTCCACAATGGGGTTTTTTATTAATCATCACCCTCAGTTAGATCGCACAGGTAAAATATTTCGCGGCAAGTCGTAATACAACATATGGTCTCGCCGCGGAAAATTAAAATGAGCATGAGGCGTATCGTCATCATATCTCCTAATTAACAATTTCTTTTAATAAAATATTTGGTTTATATTTATTATTGTTTTATCTTTGTATTCTAAATCTATTAAATTATGAATGAAAACAAGAATGTAGTACAAGATGTACTGAACAAGACAAACCTTGATTGGGAAGTTAAGACCGAACCGATCCAGACTGAAAGTGGTATTATCATTGACAACCACAAGGCTATCGTTCGTGTAGATACTAACACACCCCTTTCTATCAGAGGTAATGATTATGAAATCTATCAGAATCAACAACTGGTGGAATTACTTTACCGAGTTTCAAAGAATGTCGGATTGGAGATTGTTAATGGTGGTTACTTTGGTGATGGTCAAAAAGTCTATATTCAGTTGAAGTCAAATGATTTGAAGTTGGGTAATGACAAGATTGAGGGTTACTTGACAGGTATTAATTCATTTGATGGAAGTACCTCACTGGCATTTGGTCCGAGTAATTTAACTATCAGTTGTCAGAATTCATTCTTCGCCGCGTTCCGTGGTCTTAACACCAAAATTCGACACACAAAGAATATGATTGTTCGTGTTGATGATGTATGTAGAAGTTTGGAGAACGTATTAGAAGAAGAAAAGGAAATGTTCAAGAATATTAAAAGGATGTCTAATGTTAAAATATCCAAGAAGATACAAGACCAAGTATTAAGGGATTTGTTTAACATTGATAAAGAGGTAAATTTGGAAGATGTGGATTCAATTTCAACCGTTACCCAAAACAAGTTATCAAGATTTTATGTAGATTTGGATGGTGAATTGAAAGGTAAGGGTGATAACTTGTGGGGATTGTTTAGTGGAGTTACAAAATACACCACACACTCTTTAAGTAAAGGTGATAACACCGAAAAGAAAATGTTCGGAACCTATGGTAATAGGGAAAGAATGATTTTCAACAATTTGGTGGAATTGGTATAAATCTTTTGGTTTTTCATTGGTTTTTCAGAGGGTCCTATTCTTAGGACCTTTTTTTATGCTCTTTATTGACCAAGCAGCAACAGCAGCAGCCAGGTTTGGTATCCCGATATTCTGCGGCAAAAACTAACTCCTTGATAATCAATCGTATTACACTGCCGCGAAATATTCGACATGGACGACCCATGTCAAGCAACTCAAGCGCAAAAACCAGATTAGTTTAGCAAACCAGTTTTAGATAACTTTAACAAGAATTATTTGGAATATACAAATATTCGTTTTATATTTGTATTCTAAAACATTAAACAATGACAAACGAATTTGAAACCAAATTAAACCAACTTATATGAGTAAATTAGAGTATATTGTATTGTCCCCTGACGGATTCCCGATTCGTAGAGATAAGTCCTATAAGACACAAGAGGAAGCATTGAAGGATATGAATGAGTGGATGAAGAACTATGAACGACAAGGGTATTATAGTTCCGTTGATTGGGGTAGAATACCTTTGAACGAACTTAACTATTATTGTAGAATTGTTCCTTTAACCCAAGATTAACAAAAATTATTTGGAATATCAAAAAATTAGTTTTATATTTGTAATCTAAATTGATAATTATGAAAATGAAAAAGACAAAAAAACACACCTTATTGAAAGGTGAGGGTGCGAACCAACACACTTTGTATGGTGATTTCAAAGTCGGTGATAGTCCTGACTTTACCGAAGTTGAAGTCCTTAAAGAAAGTGATTTACGACACGAACAACCTGACGGAAGTTTCGGTGAACACCAAACACTCCGTATTGAGAAAGGTGATTGGGTTATGGGTAAACAAGTTGAATACAACCCTTTCAATCGTTCAATCAGTCAAGTTTGGGACTAAACAATTTTATTAACGAAAACGAAACGACAAATGGCAAACCCTTTAATTCACTCCAAGAGTTCGGTCAAGAGGTGGGGTGGTAAGGTGGAAGATTATCTACCTATCCACGAACTTATTGATAGTCCGAAGGCGACAATGAATAACAATAGTGCTCGTCTTATGACACACAACACTTGGTTCGCGTATCATATTGTTCCAAAAATCTTTGGTTACAACATTACAAACTCTGACGGAAAGTCCGTTGATGTGGTAGATATTGCGATGTTACATATCGCGGAAGATTTCCGAATGAAGTTTGTTCCAACACCACAAGATTATCTTAAACACCTACAAGTCCAACCCTGGATGAACAATGGAGTTAAAGATGTGGATAACCCCGAAGCATTTGAAATTGTTAAACAATTAAACCAAAAAATACACGATTATGCAAACTAACGAAGCGATTGAATTATGGAAAAAGTTGGAGATAACTGAATGTAATATGGAGTTCAGTTGTGGTGGAGATAGTATGAATGAAACTCAATTTCATTTCTATACCGCTAACAAGAACAAAAAGAAAAAGAACGAACCAAGTATCGTTGAAGTTCAGAGTGATGAATTAGATAGTTACTTTGACAGAGAAGTGTATAACAATGTAGATTTCTATGTGAACTCTGACGGACATTACATTGGTGAAGCGGGACAAGTTCGTATTACATTGGAAGATGATGAGGAAAGTTTTTGTTACGCAAAATCTGCAACTTCCGAATTTTGTGAGAGAGGTAGTGAGATTATGGAACTCAAATTGACAACGGAAGAAGTTGATTTTGTTACCAAGTATGTTCAAAATATCAATGGTGGAGAAGGTGAAGTTATTATCAATTACAAGAAAGATTTTATTATTGATGATAAACTCCAAGAGGTGATTGATAACCTTGAAACCAAGATTGATGAGAACACAAGAGATTTTGAACCTTCCAACCCTTTGGGTGAAAGAAATGATTTTTATACATTCACCACGAATGATGAAAGTGAAGAACTTGAACAACTAACTTTGGAAGGTAACAAACTCAAAGTGATTGTCAGTAACGAATACTATGTTTATTCCGAAAGTACCGATTAAGTAATACATTAAAACACGAAAAATGAAAATTATTATTTCAAACACAGAATTTGGTTTTGATTTAGGTTGTAAGATTTTGAAACTTATTCACAAGGTTTGTCCTTTTGAATCACTTGAAGATTTTTGGGACGACATTCAACCTCCAACCTTTAAGGAGATTTCTCTAATTAGAAACTTGGAACAACGAAGGATTGCCTTTTTACACTATGGTTTGGAAAGATTGGTTGAGGAAGTTAAACCCAAACTGATTGACACCCAAACTATCAAGAAGAAAACAACTTGGGTTGATAGTAAAGGTAATATGGTTGTGAAGAAGTTTAACGACACCTACGAACTTTACGAGGTGAACGGAAAACACTTTACCAACGATAGTGATGAAAAGTGGAGAAGGGAAAGAACTGAAAGTTGTTACTTTGTGAAGTGTAAGGACACAAGTACCGATAGGGAGTATTTGATTTGGGTTAATGCTCAAAGTGTGTTTAGGACGAATAATCGGAATGAGAGTTTGTCTAATTTTACTCCTGACAAGATAAACGCAATTCAAGCGATTGCGTGGACTATTCAAACGAATGTTCGTGAAGGTAACATTGAGAAGATTGTAAGACAAGGTGATTGTGTGTTGATTAAACCTATTGATAGTAAAATGGAACTTAATGTGGCGACAAGACACCTCACCGAAAAAGAATATAGGAAGTTGTTGGTTTCCGAAAGTTAGTCGTTTTTGTTTTCGTGTAAAACCCCTGGCGAAAGTCGGGGGTTTTTTATTTCCAAGATGTTGAATCGTTCGCGCATGTTCCGACGCTGTGGAATATTCTGCGGCAAGATCAAATCACACAGCCGCGTAAAATCTAACCTGATTCGCCGGCGTTGGAATCTGGTAAATTTCTTTTTGAAAATCTTAACTAAATTTATTTGAAATATTAAAAAAATGATTTTATATTTGTGGAAAGTTTTGAAATTATGAAATCAACATTCACCATATTGGAATCGTATTCGGAATCACTTGTTGGTGTGTTATCTCAAAGAGTAACAACGGCTAAGGAAATGTACGATATTACCAAAAAAACACATTCACATTCGGAATACGATGGTTGTTGGGATATATTTGAAAGAGATATGAGTGAATGGTTGGATAAAACATCCGTGATTGTTAGTTTTAATTTCTCCTACTTTGAGGGTGTTAGTGATATTATATTTGAAATCAAAGTTTTCCTCCGTCAAAAAAGAGATGGGAAAAATACCCACGACATTTACTCCGAACAAATATCGGGAACCGTTTTACAAGAATTGTTCAAACATTTTGATTTGACGGGTTGGAATACTCCGTCCTTGGAAGGTGGTCACCATACTGATGAACTGAAAAAGTTATCGGTATTTAAAAACAAATAATTAACAAAAAAGATTTGGAATATTCAAATATTCGTCTTATATTTGTGTCCTAAAACAATAAAACAATGAAAGAACTACACAGAAGTGAAATCCATAACGACAACAAAAGTTATGAATCACTGATTGTCAAATTAGATGACAATAAATTGATTAAGATGACCTATGAATGTTACAATTGTGTGGAAAGGTTTAAGGGTGAAATATTTGATGGTAACAATTGGAATCATCTCTTTTCAATACTTGATTTGGGTGAGTTAGATGAAGGAAAGAACTATGTTAGAGATAGTTCATTTCGTTCAAAGAGGTGTGGTGAATTACAGAAGAAAGGTATAAATTACATTAACAAAATCTTTAAATAATAAAACTATGGGATTCTTTTCTTGGAACACTTCGGACACAGACAGGTCTATACCTAATAGATGGAGTACCCGTTCTACCTTCCCCGTTTATATGATTACGGAGGACGGACAGATATTTGAAGAAAAAGATTATGACGGATATGGTGTATTCGGTGGTAAAGACATTTATGTCCTCATCGCGGAGATGAATGGGTATAAGGGGAAAGATGATGAGAAAACAAGGGAGAATGTTTTTAGACACATATGGAAACGAGGTATAAGGAAAGGTAATAAAGTTTATCATCATAGTTGGGAAGGTGGGGAGAATACATTTAGAAAATATGATGACCCTATTGAGAGTGAAGGTGGTATATGTGCGAATGATTTGGTGGAAAAACACGGATGGAAAAATTTTGGGGATAGTGGTGAGTTTAGTGATTGGGACGAACAAGGTTTTAAGGTTCCGAAGTTGGTTGAAGAAATACCAACATACTCTAAAAAGAATTGGAAGAAGTTTTGGGATTCAATCCCTTATCCAACGAGTTGTACAGATCAAGGATTTTTCTATTCCGAAGAAGAAGATGAAGACGATAACTAATTAAAAATCAATACTATGGCTCAATTACACGAAACAATTATTGGTAAAAGATTATTCGAGTATACATTACCCGAAATCGCAAAACAATTGGAAAGAGTCGCGAATAACTTGGAAAATAAAGAGATAAAAGAATTGATTAAAGAGTACCCGAATGACCACGATTTAGGTAAAAAGGTTCGACAATTATACGGGAAATCGTAGTGTTAACAATTCTTTAACAAAATAATTTTGGCTGAAAATATAAATGTATTACCTTTACGGTTCAATCAAAACATTATGGATAAAAAAGACATTGAAATCATAAGAGAGAAAATCAAAAAGAAAGGTTGGTTAAAATTTGATAAGGGTACAATTATTGATGGTAATATCCGTATTCAACTAAAAGATTTAGTAAATGTTCATACTGAAGAAGAACTTAACCGATATTCCCCCAACGAAAAAGCGTGGACGTTGACTGATTTTATTCATTACTATTCCGATAATAAAAAGAATAAGAATTACTCTAAACTAAATAAGTTTATTAGTGAACACCCTGAACTTACCACTTGGAAGTGTATTACAATGTGTTCAAAAAACCCAATCACAAAACAAAAGTTTATGGAGGGTTTATTTGAATTTAAATAATTAAAAAGTTTACTTATATAACCTAACTCGGGGACAGGAGAATCTGAACACAATATCTATATGAGTAAGTTTCACGGTAAAAAAGTTGGTGAGATTTTTGAAACCAAAGATTATTCAGTTTTCAAATTCACATCTGATAATAGGATTATCAGGGAAAATCACGTGAATAAGTTAGCCAAAAAGATGAAGTTGAAAGGTTGGTTAAACACTTCACGAGTTGTAATCAATGAGAAAGGTGAAATCATTGACGGACAACATAGGATTAAAGCGGCTCGTATCGCACAAGTTCCTGTTCGTTACACGATTCAGAGAGGAGCTACCGCTGATGATATTTGTGAAATGAATATGCTTCAGGTGAATTGGTCTCCGTTTGATTTTCTTCACAAATGGGTTGTTAAGGGTAACAAACATTACATTAACTTATCCGAGTTTATCCAGGAGTTTCCACAATTCAAAATTACCGAGTGTACGAACTTTTGTACCAATGGTATTACAACGGTGGACAGAGACCAGTTCCAAGAAGGTCGTTGGGTTACAAAGGATATGAAAAAGGCTCGTGAATATGCTACCAACATTTCTCAGCTTAAACCTTATTTTGAGAAGTATTACACGAGGTCTATTTTTGTAAGAGCGATGATGAAGATTATGTCTTCCAAAAAAGAATTTAACTTTGATGAGTTTCTTCATAAGGTTAAGCTTAGACCTAATATGTTAGTTCCGTGTGGTACGGTTGAACAATATGTGGAGATGATTGAAGACCTCTATAACTACAAGAGGAAAAGTAAAGTCAATCTCCGATTCTAAATCGCGAGTTAGGTAAGAACAACGTAAGTTGGGAAGGGTTATCCGAAAGGATAACCTTTTTTCATTTATGTTATTCTCAGGATTTGATCGCATCGAGGAGAAGATCAAAATATTTCGCGGCAAAAAAAATCGTTTACTATTTCCTTTTTTGATTTTTTTTACTTATACTTTACTTAATAACCAATTTAAAATAATTTCCTATGTCAAAAACATCAAAAATTTTGATGATTATTATGATGATTTGTTCATTAATAATCCTCGTTAACAGCTTTGATACCCATCCAGACGTTTATTTGTGGAGCTGGTTCGGTTACGAATTTGGAATATCTTTTTTAACTCCTTTGTTGTGGTTAAAAATAGTAACCGTTTCTATTATGTTTTATCTTATCTATGATAACACGAAAAAGAAAAACTCTGTAAGTAAACAATAATCTCAGTCGTTTGTTTGTTAGTTTGGTAATAATTGAACCCCTTGTGTCTACAAGGGGTTTTTGATGCGACATCGTTTAACCATGTTCCGACCCATGTCATCTGAATATTTCGCGGCAGGGATTAAGTTATTGATTATCAATGGTAGTCATCTTGCCGCAGAATATCTGTGATCCGACCCATGTTGCTCCCATGTAAAATTTTACTTAACAAAACTTTGCTTAATTAAATTTGGTAGTCTCAAATATTCAGCTTATATTTGTATTCTAAACACAATAATATGAGAATAAAATCCGTTGATGTGGAGTTGTTCCCACGTAGAACCGACACACCTTATAGGAGTAAAAACAAATTGTTCATATTTGTGGATAACGAATCCATATGGGAGAACTTTGTTAACAGGAAGTGTAGACCTCACACGAGTTATAAAAAGGAAGTAATCCCAATGGTTATGGAAAAGCTGAAGGTCAAGAACAAAAAGGTTTTTAAATTGTTGAAAGATGTGAAGTGGAATTGGAGACAGAACTGTGCGTGTAACTGTGGATGTTCACCTGGTTTTGTTGCCGAACCCGTTGAAGGTCAATACTTTGATATAAGTGTCTCAATTAAATAGTAAAATAAATTTTGTTAAAAAACATTTACTTTAAAAATTTTAATATAACTTTGTTATGGATGGTAAAAAAAAAGTAAGTTATGATTAAATCAGTTGAAAACAAATCGAGTCTAATTGAACTTGATTTGACAGGTCCCGATGGTAACGCGTTCGTCCTTTTGAGTTACGCATCTAAATTCGCCAGACAACTCGGATTGGATGTGGATAAGATAAGGATGGAAATGATGTTAGGGGATTATGAACATTTGGTAAAAGTTTTTGACAAGTATTTCGGTGATTATGTGATTTTGTATCGTTAACTAAAACAATTATAACTATGGGTGGAAAACTTGTAACATTCAGAGAGTGGAGTGAGAACTTTGTTAAAATCAATTTCAATTTGGTTGGGTGGGCAGAAATTACTTGCCGTTTAAACGGTAACAAATTATTGTTCACAAAAGAAGAAACAACGTTCAACAAAATCAAAAACCAACCAGGTAATGTTTTGTTAGAACTTTACAAGGACAATTTTGATGTGATTCAGCTTAACTATCAGAACCTATTACGGGAATATGATCAAAATAATTAAAGTCAGTCGTTTCGTTTTTTTGTCTCCAAAAAGGGGTGATGTAAATCACCCCTTTTTATTTGTATACTTTTAACAAAAAAAATTTGGAATATAAAAGTTATTGTCTTATATTTGTGTATAAAATTAAAACGACATATGGAGTACAAAAACAAAACACAAGCAAGAAAATTAACTGGTATCAGTTATTTAGGTTCAGTCAACTTAACCACGAAACACCAAAAAGCTTATGAGTACGACGAGATGACTTATAGTTTATATTTGGCACCAGCCAAGTCGAGTGGTTATGAAGTTTGTTCAATGAGGAACGAGGAATGTACAATTTTGTGTTTAAACGAATCGGGATTAAACACAATGAATATGAATGATGATAAGATCAATAAGTCCCGTATTACAAAAACGAAATTGTTTTTTGAAAACCGTGAATTCTTTATGAGATGGTTGATCGATGAGATAAAATCAGCCAAAAAGAAAGCTGAGAAATTAGGTTACCACTTTAGTGTTCGTTTAAATAACACTTCCGATATTAGTCCCGAATCATTTTATGTTGATGAGGGTGGTAAAAAGCTGAACGTATTACAATTGTTTCCAGATACTATGTTCTATGATTACACTAAGGTAGACAACCGAATTAAACTACTTGAGAAGTATAAGAATTATGATATAACATTTTCATTTAGTGGATACAACTTTGACAAGTGTATGACAATGTTGGAAAATAATGTGAGGGTTGCAGTTGTATTTAAAAAGGGTTTACCCGAAACCTTTTGGGGTTATAAAGTTATCGACGGTGACTTATATGATATGAGGTATAGGGATGAAGGCAATGTGATAGTAGGTTTAAAGTTTAAAAGGGTTAGAAATAAATTAGAAAAGAATTATAAATTTGTAGTCCAGTAAATATTTATGTATATGAATAAAAATATTGACGTTAAAAAAATATTGGAAGAAGTTGAACGAATTGATGACGTGATGAATAAAACATCACTAATCAACGAGAGTTCATTAAGTCGTGTTTGGTCACACTCTGAAAAATTTGACATTGCGATTATTACCGCTTTTCGTGGTAAGAATAGTGATTGTGTTAAAGGTGATAACGATGGTCATAAGTTTTCTTTCGATGAAAATATGCAAAGAAATAGGGAACTACACGCAGTTCTATTGGATAAGGGTTATTTGATAACAAAAGTTAAAGGTTCTTATATTGAACACTTTAATACACCCCAAGCTGTTGAGAAATCGGAAAAATCTTTCTTTGTTGTAAATCGAAACAACGATGATCAATTTTTTAGCACTATTATTAAATTAGGTAAATACTTTTGTCAAGATAGTGTTTTACTTAAACCAATTGGTGAGAATGCATTTCTTTATGGTACAAATAACAATGTGTTTCCAGGATTAGATATGAAAAGTGATTTGGGTAAATTTAAAGGAGGTAACGAAGCTGAGTTTATGTCAAAAGTTAAAAACAGACCTTTTTACTTTGGCGAAACCTACGAGGATTATGGAATGGGTGGTAAACAAGTTATTAAGAAAATATCCAAAAACATCTTGGATGAGATAAACGAACTGTAATACATCTTACAACATCAGAATAAACCAGACAATCGTCTGGTTTTTTTATTGCTTGCACCAGGCAAAGCTAACAGTCTCTAGTTGAATATTTCGCGGCAGGAACTAAGTTATTGATTATCAATTGTTGTGATTCTGCCGCAGAATATTTGGGACCAGCAGCGCCGGGCAAGCAAAAACCAGCAATCTTGATTTTTATCCAGAAACTTATTGTAATTTTTTTAACAAAGAATATTTGGAATATTCAAATATCCGTCTTATATTTGTATTACCTAACTAAAAATCGGGAACAGGACAAAATCTGAACACAAATTATTATGGGATTAGATATGTATCTCTACAAAAAAAATTATGTTCAGAATTGGAATCATATGTCTGATTCTGAAAAACACTCTATTACCGTAAAGAAAGGTGGTAAGAAGAGAACTGATATTAAACCCGAACGGATTTCTTTTATTATTGAACAGGTTGGTTATTGGAGGAAGTTTAATGCACTTCACAACTGGTTTGTACAAAACTGTGGGGATGGTATTGATAATTGTCAGGAGATGTATATCTCCAAGAAAGAAATTGAGAAGTTGTTGGTTGATTTAATTACGGTTCGGAACGCTTTGGATAAAGCACCAAAGAAAACCGTAAAAGTTCACGTCGGTTGGAGTAACGGTGAAAAGACTTATGATGATATGGAAGTTTATGAGATTGTACCAGAGGTCAAGGAGTTACTTCCACCCACAGAAGGGTTTTTCTTTGGTTCGAAAAATGTTGATAAATGGTATTATGAGGATCTGTTAGAAACTATCGACCTGTTTAAAGGTTTGATGAAGGAAGATCCAGACGGTGATTACTATTACCGAGCAAGTTGGTAAGATATAAAAAAATAACAGGGATATTATTTGGAATAATAGTATCCCTGTTATATCTTTACATAATTAAACTACATACATATGTCAAACGTAAAAGAACAAATGTTGTCCTCGTGGACAAAGAAAGCAAAAGAAGTATTGGAAGGTAGAACCATTAAAGAAGTTCGTTATCTCACTGATGAAGAAATGGAGGAGATGATGTGGACAAGTCGTGCAATATGTTTCTTCTTAGACAATGGAGAATATTGTATTATCTCCTGTGATGATGAGGGAAATGATGGGGGTTCAATACTTTATGGAAAAGAAAATGTGTTACCAACCCTTTAAAAAAAAATATGTCAAAGAAAATTAAAGTGAGATTTAATTTAAGTGCTGGCAGGAACTATATGAAGTGGAAGGTTCAATATCCTGATGGTGAGACTTTATATCTTGATCCTAGTGGTGTACAATTCACAATGGATAATTGTGTTTTAAAAAACCACAGGTCTACGGCTTTAAAGATATTCAACGGAGAACATAAAACGGTGTGTGCTTGGATTTTATGTGATTCAATTGAACTTCATTATGAACAGGAGAAATTTGTATCCGAGGGGATTTATCAGGTAAAGTATAATCCACGTGTAAATCCTTTTTGGACGTTGGATAATGACCCGACATCTAAAGATGGATCTAAATTCAAACAGATATTTTCGATAAACAAAAAACTATACACTAACCAACAAATATGATGTCTTTATTAAACCGCTGGGTCATGCCAGCACAAAACACACAGTATGGGACGAGTTAACATTTACACCGACGGTGTCTTTACAGACATTGTTGGTAACCAGTATCAAACACCTGAGTATGAACGATTTAAGAATGTTCAAAACCAGCTTAATCCACCTAAGGGAGATCTAAAGAAGATTTTGTCAACGTATGACAAGCTTATCAACGACAATAAACAGTTATTCCACAAGTTATCCAGTTATGAGGAAGTCATAATGCAGATCCGTGTAAGGGATAACATCAAGGATGACGATATTAAATTCAATATCGTTAGGGAGTACATCTATGCCCGTGTTCCCTTTTACAGGACCGATAAGGATACTAAGGATGTAAGGGTCATTGTTGGTCTCACAGAATTCTATGGAACTAACACTGAGAAGTTCTATGTGAATAAAGAGTTTATGGAAAAGGCCAAAGAAAAGATTATACTTGCAATGGACGATATTATTCAATCCAATCTTGAACAACTAAAAAAGCTAAAATGACAAAAAGAAACGTTCTATCTCTGTTTGACGGAATCTCCGGAATGCAACTATCCTTGAAGAAAGCTGGTATTAAAATCGATAATTATTATGCCAGTGAAGTGGAGGATAGTGCAATAAAGATCACAATGAAAAACTTTTCCAACACGATACAGTTGGGAGACGTTCGGAATATTACGCGGCAAGATCTTCCGAAGATATGGATGATTTCCGCTGGTTCTCCGTGTCAGAATTTTTCGATGGCTGGGAACAGAAAAGGAATGGTAACAAAGGAGAATATTGAGGTTACCACATTGAAACAATATCTTAAACTTAAGAAGGAGAAGTTTGAATTCGAGGGACAGTCTTATTTATTTTGGGAATTCATAAGACTCTTGAAAGAACTCAAACCGAAATACTTCTTATTGGAGAATGTGAAGATGTCACCGAAGTGGGCTTATGTTATTTCCAGGGAGACGGGAGTTGTTCCTTATAAGATCAATTCTTCCCTTCTTACGGCTCAGAACAGGGAGCGTTGGTATTGGACCAATTTTCCTGATGTTACCATTCCCAAGGATAAGAACGTTTTGTTATCGGATGTAATCCCTGGCGCTATCACCGGTGGTGGAATAAGAGGTCAAATAAAAGGAAAGAAATACGAACGGGTCCTTACTTTTAGAAAAGACAGAAAAGCCAATTGTATTGTTACAGAAAATGGTAACACGGCTCTTATCCTAATGAAGAACCTTAAGAAAAGAAACCTAACCCTACCAGAAGCCGAAATCCTCCAAACCCTCCCAAAGAACTATACCAAAGTAAAAGGTTTATCCGACTCCAAAAGATATAAGGGAATCGGTAACGGATGGACCATTGATGTGATCGTCCATCTCCTCAAACCAATTAAAAAATATTTGGTTAAATCTAAATAATAACCTATCTTTATGTTATGTACAAAGAAAAGATAAGGAACCTAAAAAGGGAAATCATCCTCGAGATCCGAAAGTATCTAATCAACAGAAAGATCCAATCCATTGGTATTACATCCCCGTTTAAGATCTACTTTGAACAGAAGATCGTTGATGACTACCTCCAAGTTCCATTGGTCGTCGAGGAGGTAGATATCTACGGGACCGTATCAACCATAAATTACGACGGTTTATCAATTGAGATACAGTTGGAAGAGATGGATGTGTATGACCTGGCTCACCTTCACGATCAAGTTTATAACGATCGTTACCGAGTCATAGATTATATACAGGACACCGAGGTGACCGATGTATGACAGTTAAATGATTAGATCCGCTGCGGTTCAAATATTCCGCGGCGGATTCGCATGCCCATATGTGAATAAAAATATAAAATTTATATTAGTATACTTGACCCGACAATTATAACCCACGTATGACACCTAACTCTTATCCGATCTATTAAAAAAAATTCCCCTTGCCATTTTTTTTTCTGAGGTTTTTTAGTTATACTTTAAATATAAACCTAAAGAACCAATGAAAAAAACAACAACCGCTCGTTCCAAGAGAACAGCAAAGTCTCGGAAAACTCAGTACGTTCCAGTTTCCAACAACGTGTATCACGACGGTACAAGTTACCGTGTACGTGTTAGTGTTGACGGAGTTAAGTACAGCAAGAACTTTCCTTCTAAGAAGTCTGCTATCGCTTACAGGAACTCTCTGATGGCCTAATCTATCCGATGAAAGACACCTGATCTTATTCTATAACCACAAGAATAGATCCAAAACCCGTCCTAACCCGATGGGTTTTTTTTGCGTCCCTTCGGGACTTCCCCATTTGTCAGGGTTTCACTTCCGAGTTTGTCCGCCGCGAAATATTCAGGTACCCTTTTGTGTGTATGTTTAGTCCTAACATATGTATTTTTCGCGGCAGGATCCTTGCCGCATAATATTCCAGTCTAGATCAACGTTACAACATCGATTAGGTCTTCGGTCCCCTGCGGGGACCTTCATCCCGTTCCACGTGGAACAGTAAAGAATATACATATATAAGGATTATACTATGGGACCCCGTATAAAGGTATTACTTTTATAAATTTTTACAGAACGGGTCACGATTCGGACACGGGACAATTCC
>Ga0208783_10000802_pt1 | contig 19080 bp, 14 predicted proteins | sample DEB19_08_DNA_2_FD_184529 | JGI IMG/M metagenome (GOLD analysis project Ga0208783, IMG submission 184529) | Aqueous microbial communities from the Delaware River and Bay under freshwater to marine salinity gradient to study organic matter... | ecosystem: Environmental > Aquatic > Marine >...
CTATGGCGCCCAGTTGACCGCGATGGTGGTGTTCTACGTCATCATGTCGCTGTGGTTCCACTTCTACCGCTATCGCTATGTGAAGCGGGGCGACCAGTTCACCATGCCCTGGCCGAAGCCGCAGGGGTACTGAGCCACCACAATCCACGGGCCCGCCTTTCGAGGCGGGCCTTCTCAATTTTGGCGGACGCGCATGTGGCAAGTCATTATCGGAACCGGCCTGGCCATCGCCCTCGGGGCGCTCCTGACCCGGCATGCCATCGCCAGCTCTCGCCGGCGCAGGGCAGAATCCGGCCGCCTGCTTGACGCGGCAGCAGCACTGTTCGAGCAAAGCCGGATCAGCGAGGGCGCGACAGCGGGAACCCATGTGCTGACCGGCCGCTATCGTGGAAGCGACGCCGAGGTGAAGATGGTGGCCGACACGCTGCCACTGCGCAAGTTGCCGAGCCTCTGGCTGATGGTCACGCTTCCCGGTCCAATGCCGGTGAAGGCCACACTGGACCTCATGATGCGGCCTGCCGGTCCCACGACTTTCTCGAACTTCGATCATCTTTCCGTCACCGTTCCCACCCCGGCGGGCTTCCCGAAGGACGCCGTCATCCGGACCGACGATGCGATTCAGATGCCAGACCCTGGCCTCGTCGCCCGGCATCTTCGGCACTTTGAGGGTCGCCATGGCAAGGAACTGCTCATAACGCCGAAGGGATTGCGCATCGTCATGCTGGCTGGCGAGGCGGACCGCGCCCGCTATGGCGTGTTCCGCCAGGCTGATTTCAGCGACATCACCGTTGCACCCGACATGATCGCCGATTGCCTTGACCTGCTGATGGACTTGCGGGACGACATAAAGGCATGGCACAGGAACCCGGCATGACCGAGAAGCCCCTAAATCCATACGCGGTACTTGCGGCGGCTGTCATCATGCCCGGCGCAGGACACGTCCTGCTGGGCAAGACACAACGCGGCCTGATGTTCCTGTTCTTCACCCTGGTGCTGGGCTGGGTGAGCCTGCGCCTGATGCCTGAAAGCGCAAGTTTCTTCGCGCGTCACGTCGGCGGTATCCTCATCTATGGATACTCGGTGATTGATGCCTACAAGATCGCGCGGGTCAAATGGGAGGTTGCGAAGTATTCCCGGCCGAACGGCGGAACGGAACCGCCGGCGGGAGACTGACGCTTCTAGGCGCATGCCACTTGGTCAGGTATCGCGACATTTCCCTTTGGAATGACGATCCCACCCGCTATAGGCGCAAGGATTGTCCATTCAAAAACAGGAGTTTCGATGAAATGACCAATTGGCCCGTGCACGCCGCGTGGAATGGCCCCATCTTGATGATCGGCTTCGGCTCGATTGGCAGGGCAACCCTGCCGCTGATCCTGCGCCACATCAAATGCGATCCGAAGCAGATCACGGTCATCGACCCAGATGCAACGCATAGCCAGTTGGCCGAAAAACAGGGCGCCGCTTTCGTGAAGGTGGCACTCACCCGCAAGAATCATCGGCAGGTGCTGAAGCCCCTGCTCACCGCGGGACCTGGCCCGGCTTTCATCGTGAACCTCTCCGTCGACGTCGAAAGCCTCGACATCATGCGCCTCGCGCGCGAGACGCACGCGCTCTACATCGACACAGTGATCGAACCGTGGCCCGGCTTCTACTATAACACCAAGACACCGCAAGGCGACCGGACCAACTACGCCATGCGCGAGAAGATGCTGGATCTGAAGCAGGCGCTCGGCGCCGGCCCCACAGCGGTTTCCTGCTGCGGCGCCAACCCCGGCATGGTATCGTGGTTCGTCAAGCAGGCACTGATGGACATCGCCAAGGCGACGAAGACCAAGGTTGCGGAGCCCACCTCGCGCGAAAGCTGGGCAAAGCTGATGAAGAAGCTGGGCGTCAAGGGCATTCACGTCGCCGAGCGCGACACCCAGCGCACGAAGGAACCGAAGCCATTCGGCACCTTCGTCAACACCTGGTCGGTCGAAGGCTTCATCTCGGAAGGGCTGCAGCCCGCCGAGCTAGGCTGGGGCACGCATGAAAAGAAACTGCCGCCCAAGGGCAAGCGCCACAAGAAAGGCTGCGGTGCCGCGATTTACATCGAGACGCCGGGCGCCGACACCCGCGTGCGCACCTGGACGCCGACCGAGGGGCCGCATTTCGGCTTCCTCGTGACCCACAACGAGGCAATCTCGATCTCGGACTATTACACCGTCCGCTCGGGCCGCAAGGTCACCTACCGGCCAACCTGCCACTATGCCTATCACCCGTCCAACGACGCCGTTCTGTCGTGGGTCGAGATGCTGGGCAATGGCGGCAAGCACCCGAAGGACGCCTACGTGCTTGACGAAACCCAGATCGCCGATGGCCGCGACGAACTCGGCGTGCTGCTCTATGGCCATAAGAAGAACGCCTACTGGTATGGCTCGCAGCTCTCGATCGAGGAGGCGCGCAAGCTCGCCCCCCACAACAGCGCCACGGGCCTGCAGGTGTCATCCGCCGTGCTGACCGGCATGGTCTGGGCCATCGAGAACCCGATGGCCGGCATCGTCGAAGCCGACGAGATGGACTACAAGCGCTGCCTGGAGATCCAGAAGCCCTATCTGGGCCCCGTGCGTGGCATCTATACCGGCTGGACGCCGCTGGATTCGGTGGTCGAACTCTTTGCCACCGACCTCGACCGCAAGGACCCCTGGCAGTTCCAGAACATTCTGGTGCAATGAACACCCACTTTCATGGCCGGGCTTGCCCGGCCATGATGTTTCACGATTCGCATTGAAATCGAGGGACCATGACAATGCTCCGCCGCACCGCCCTCCTCGCCACGGCCCTTATGGCCATCACGTCCCTTGCTTCGGCTGAACCGAAGCACGGCATCGCCATGCTGGGCGACCCTGCCCTGCCACCGGACTTCAAGCACCTGCCCTATGCCAACCCGGATGCGCCGCAGGGAGGCGAGTTCCGCCAGGCTATCACCGGATCCTTCGACAGCGTGAACCCCTTTATCGTTAAGGGCCAGCCGGTGACGGGTGTTCGCACCTATGTGTTCGAGAGCCTGCTGGGGCGGAACTGGAGTGAACCATTTTCACTTTATGGCCTGATCGCCGAAACAATCGACGTCTCCGACGATCGCCAGACGTTCACCTTCAAGCTCAGGCCGGAGGCAAAGTTCTCGGACGGCACGCCGATCACCGCGGCGGACGTCGTCTTTTCCATGGAGACGCTGCGCGACAAGGGGCGCCCCAACTTCAAGAATTCATACTCCAAGATCACCAAGATCGAAACCCCGGACGACCACACTGTCACCTTCCACCAGGAAGCGGGCGACCGCGAACTGCCGATGATCGTCGGCCTAATGCCAATCCTTCCCAAGGCGCAGTGGCAGGGCAAGGACTTCGCCCAGACCACCCTGGACCCGATAGTGGGTTCAGGCCCCTATGTGATGGACAAGATCAAGGCGGGCGAAACCATTACCTACAAGAAGAACTCGGACTACTGGGGCAAAGCCTTGCCTATCGGCAAGGGGCTGTGGAACTTCGACACGGTGCGCTTCGACTACTACCGCGATGCCAATGCCGCCTTCGAGGCCTTCAAATCCGGCCTTGCCGATGTGCGGATCGAGACGGATCCAGGCCGCTGGAACACGAGCTACGACTTTCCCGCGGTCAAGGACGGCAAGATCACCCTTGAGAAGGTGGAACAGAAAACACCCGCACCTGCGTCAGGTTTCATCTTCAACACGCGGCGGCCAATCTTCGAGGACCCCCGCGTGCGCGAGGCGCTGGCAATGGCATTCGACTTCGAATGGGCCAATGCCAACCTGTTCAACAATGCCTATCGCCGCACCTACGGTTATTACGGCGGCTCGGACCTGTCGTCTGAAGGAAGGCCGGTTGACGATGCGGAGAAGAAGGCTCTGGGCGATGCACTTCCGACACTCCGCGCAGACTTCGTCGATGGAAGCTACCGGTTGCCCGTCAGTGATGGTTCAGGACGTGACAGAAAGATGCTGCGCAAGGCCGTAGGCTTGCTTGCGGAAGCAGGCTGGACGATGGGCGACAAGGGCCTCGTCAACGCCAAGGGCGAACCCTTCAGCTTCACAATCCTCGTCAAGGACCGGGATCAGGAAAAGATCGCGCTGCACTACCAGCGCACGCTGCAGGCCATCGGCGTTTCGGCCAATGTGCGCATCGTCGATGCCGCGCAGTTCACGTCCCTACAGAACAGCTACGACTACGACATGATCCCCGCCACCTGGTTCAACTCGCTGTCGCCCGGCAACGAGCAGGTGCTTTACTATGGTTCAGACGGCCGTACCGTACAGGGCACGCGGAACTATCCAGGCATCGCCGATCCGGCAATCGACCGGGCCATCTCGTCGATGCTCGATGCCAAGACGCGCGAGCAGTTCGTTGCGGCCGTTCGCGCCGAGGACAGGCTGCTCACCTCGGGCTTTTACATGGTGCCGTTCTTCGATGCCGGCGGCCAGTGGGTAGCGCGGTGGAACACCATCGGGCGGCCCGAGGCACAGCCCCTGCCCGGCTTCGAGGCGACCACGCTCTGGCGCAACAAGTGACGTTCACCGGCGCTCCACCACCGGAGCGCCTGAACCTGGCGCGCCATTGCCTTTCGGGCAAGCCGCCCGATAAGACCGCGCTGATCGTTGCAGGCGCGGAGGCGCAACGTTGGACCTACGGCGCGCTGGAGGACAGCGTGCTGCGCATGGCCCAAGGTCTGCGCCTTGCGGGGCTCGAACCGGGTGACCGGCTCTTCATCCGCATGGGCAATTCGCTCGACTATGCGCTCATATTCTTCGCGGCGAATGCCATGGGCGCCATTCCCATCGCTTCATCGCCCATGCTTACCCAGCGCGAGGTTCAGGCACTCGTTACCTTCAGCGGCACGCGCATCCTCGCGTGGGATGGCGCACTGGCACTGCCCCCGCTCGACGGCGTGACGGTGCTCGGACCCGACCAAATCGCCGGGCTGAAGCGGACCAGCCCCGGCCGCTATGCTGACACGGGCGCGCATGATCCGGGCTACATGATCTTCACGTCCGGCACGTCGGGAACGCCCAAGGGCGTGCTGCATGCGCAGCGGGCGATCTGGGGACGCCGTCCGATGTATGAAGGCTGGTATGGCATCACGCATTCGGACGTGATGCTGCACACCGGCGCCTTCAACTGGACCTACACGCTGGGCACGGGTCTATTCGATCCCTTTGCCAATGGCTGCACCTCTGTCGTCTATACCGGTGAAAAGGACGACACCGTGTGGGCCAGGCTCGTGGCCGAACATGGCGTCACCATCATGGCCTCTGTCCCCGGCATATACCGCCACCTGCTGCGGGCCGGCTTTCGCCCTGCCGCCACGCTGCGCCATGGCCTGACGGCAGGAGAGACACTGGCGCGGAGCATCCTCGACGGATGGCGGGAGCAGACGGGAACCGAGCTCTACGAGGCGCTCGGAATGAGCGAGATCTCGACCTATATCTCCTCGTCACCATCCGTGCCGGTACGCCCCGGTTCACCCGGCAAGCCGCAGAGGGGCCGCTCTGTCCGCATCCTCGACGACGGTGAGATCGCCGTCCATCGCAGCGATCCGGGACTGTTCCTCGGCTATTGGGGTGAAGAGCGGTTTGCGGATGAATGGTTCGCGACAGGCGACACGGCGGAACTCGATGCCGATGGCTACGTCTGGTGCAATGGCCGCATCGACGACATGATGAACGCAGGCGGCTTGCGCGTTTCACCGCTGGAGGTGGAGCAGGTACTGCTGCATCACCCAGACATCGCGGACGCTGGCGTGCGCGAATGGCGCGTATCGGACTCTGCCTCGATCATCGCCGCCTTCCTGGTGCCGCGCGACGGCGCACGCGTTAACGAAGAAGCGGTTCTGGCCTTTGTCAGGGACCGGATCGCGGCTTATAAGTGCCCGAAACAAGTCTGGTTCGTGCCGGCGCTCCCGCGGACTGCCAATGGAAAACTGAACCGGAAAGCGCTGGAGAGACCCTGAGCCATGGCAGACCCTTTCACCATCGACGTCGTGTCGGACGTCATCTGCCCGTGGTGCTTCCTCGGGAAGCGCCGCCTCGACGCCGCACTGGCCGCCCTCGACATGGACGTGTTCATCCGCTGGCGTCCCTACATGCTGGATCCCACCATTCCGTCGCAGGGTCTCGACCGCCACGACTACATGCTGAACAAGTTTGGCGCAGAAAAACTGAAGACCATCCACGACCCCCTGATCGAGGCGGGCAAGGAACTGGATGTGCCCTATCGTTTCGATCTCATCACGCGCACGCCGAACACGCTGGACGCCCACCGCCTGATCCGCTGGGCGCACACGGTCGAGCGCCAGACCGAGATGGTCGAACGCCTGTTCATGGCTTACTGGAGCGAGGGCAAGGACGTGGGCGACCGCGACGTGCTGGCCCAGTGCGCGGGCGAGGCCGGCATCAATTCCGCGCAGATCCGCGAACTGCTCGACACCGAGCAGGATGTGGAGGAGACAAAAACCGAGATCGCGCACGCCACAAACATCGGCGTAACAGGTGTGCCAACCTTCATCCTTGCGCAGAGTTATGCGTTGGTTGGCGCGCAATCCCCGGCAGTGCTGATCGACGCAATCACCCGCGTCACGAACGAAGTTGGCGAAGACTGACGACTCTCACGCTGCGAGCTTCACCAGTGTCTGCATCAATTGCCGTGCGCCCTTGAGCCGTTCTTCTGGCGTGTCCCATTCGCGCATGACCACGAGCTTCATGTCGGGACGCAGCTTGGCTTTGGCGCCCTGCCCGGTGATCCACTGCACAAGTGCGCCAGGATTGGCGAAGGCATCGCCGCGAAATGCCATGACCGCGCCCTTCGGTCCCGCGTCAACGCTCTGCACATTGGCCGTGCGGCACAGGAGCTTGATCGACACCACAGCGAGCAGGTGATTAACCTCCTCCGGCAGTGGTCCAAAACGGTCACGCAATTCGGCGCCGAAACCATCGACAGCCTGCTGGTCGTGAAGGTCGGCCAGGCGGCGGTAGAGGCCAAGTCGCACCTGCAGATCTTCCACATAAGTCTCGGGAATAAGCACCGAGGTGCCGATATTGATCTGCGGCGACCACTGGCCATCCGACTCCAGCGCGTCCTCGCCGGTGCGCAGCTTGACCACCGCCTCCTCGATCATCTGCTGGTAGAGCTCGTAGCCCACTTCCTTGATGTGGCCGGACTGCTCGTCGCCCAGCAGATTACCAGCACCTCGCAGGTCAAGATCGTGACTGGCCAGCGTGAAGCCAGCACCCAGTGAATCCAGCGACTGCAGCACCTTCAGGCGCTTGTCCGCGGTCTGCGTCAGCGTCTTGTTGGCGGGTGTCGTGAAGATCGCATAGGCACGCTGCTTCGAGCGGCCCACGCGGCCGCGCAGCTGGTAGAGCTGCGCCAGACCGAACATGTCGGCCCGGTGAATGATCAGCGTGTTGGCGGTCGAGATGTCGAGGCCAGATTCCACGATGGTGGTGGAGAGCAGAACGTCGAACTTCCGGTCATAGAAGCCGGTCATGATGTCTTCGAGCTCGGTCGGCGCCATGCGTCCATGGGCCATGCGGAACTTCACCTCCGGTACGGTCTCCTTGAGGAAGGCGGCGATCTCGTCGAGGTCGGTGACACGCGGCACCACATAGAAGCTCTGGCCGCCGCGGAAATGCTCACGCAGCAGGCTTTCGCGGATGATGACCGGATCGAAGGGCGTGATGTAGGTGCGCACCGCCAACCGGTCGAGCGGCGGCGTGGTGATGAGCGAGAGTTCGCGCACGCCCGACAGCGCCAGTTGCAGGGTGCGCGGGATCGGCGTGGCCGTGAGCGTGAGGACGTGCACGTTCGTGCGCATCTCCTTCAGCCTCTCCTTGTGCTTCACGCCGAAATGCTGCTCCTCGTCGATGATCATCAGCCCCAGATCGCGGAACTTGATCGAGTCCGCGAGCAGTGCATGGGTGCCGACCACGATGTCGATGTCTCCACTCGTGATTCCGGCCTTTACCTGGTCAAGTTCCTTCTTCGGCACCATGCGTGAAGCCTGCGCGATGTTGACGGGCAGGCCCTTGAAGCGGGACTGGAAGGTGGCGAAGTGCTGGCGGGCGAGCAGCGTCGTCGGCACCACAACCGCCACCTGCTTGCCGTTCATCGCCGCAACGAAGGCCGAACGCAGCGCCACTTCGGTCTTGCCGAAGCCCACGTCGCCGCAGACCAGGCGGTCCATCGGGCGGCCCTTCTGGAAGTCTTCGATGACGGCCTCGATGGCCGAGAGCTGGTCCTCCGTCTCCTCATAGGGGAAGCGGGCGGCGAATTCCTCGTAGGCGCCTTCGGGCGGCGGCAGCACGTCGCCCGGCTTCAGCTCGCGCGCGGCGGCGGTGCGGATCAGGCCCTCGGCGATCTTGAGGATACGTTCCTTGAGCTTGGCCTTCTTGGCCTGCCAGGCGCCACCGCCCAGCCTGTCGAGCTGCGCGCCCTGCTCGTCCGAGCCATAGCGCGACAAGAGCTCGATGTTCTCGACCGGCAGGAACAGGCGGTCGCCCCCGGCGTAGGACAGGAACAGGCAATCGTGAGGTGCCCCCTGCACCTCGATAGTCTTCAACCCCTCGAAGCGGCCGATGCCGTGGTCGACGTGCACCACCAGATCGCCGGGCGCCAGCGCCGACAACTCGCTGATAAAGTCGGATGCCTTCTTGTTGCGCCGGCCACGACGCACCATGCGGTCGCCGAGAATGTCCTGCTCGGAGATGATGACGAAGTCGCTTGTCTCGAAGCCCTCCTCGAGCCCCAGCACGATGAGGCCGGCGATGGACTTGTCCCAGGCGAGGAAATCCGGCCAATCCCCGGCGGCGGCCAGCGGCGCCACGTCATGATCCTTGAGGATCGTTTCCATGCGCTCGCGCGAGCCTTCCGTCCAGGCTGCGATGGCGACGCGCCGTCCGCCGCGGCGGATGTCGTCGGCATGGGCCTTCACCGCCTCATAGACGTTGCCGCCCGCCTGCGCGCGCTCGGCGGCGAAACTGCGGCCACGACGACCGCCGAAGGAAATGGAGTTCGGCGTCTCGAAGGGGGAGAAGGCCAGAACCGTGTAATTGGTCTGCGCCTCGGCCCATTGCGCCTCGGTGACGTAGAGCGTCGCGGGCTTCACCGGCTTGTAAGGCGCGGCACCGTAGGTTTCCTTCTTGTCGAGGGCCTCGCGCCGGGCGTCGTAGAATTCCGCCACCTGCTCCTGCCGCGCACTCGCCGCCTCGTCGGCCGAATGGTCGAGCGTGATGACGGGATCGTCGAGATAGTCGAACAGCGTGGAAAGCTCATCATGGAACAGCGGCAACCAGTGCTCCATGCCCTGGTACTTGCGGCCCGCCGTCACGCTCTCATACAGCGGGTCGTTGATGTCGATGCCGCCGAAGGCACTTGCATAATTGACGCGGAACTTGCCGATCGAGGTCTCGTTCAGCAGCACCTCGTTGGCCGGGTTCAGCGCGAAGCGCTTCAGCGTCGATGTGGTGCGCTGCGACTCCGCATCGAAGCTGCGGATCGATTCCAGCGTGTCGCCGAAGAAGTCGAGCCGCACGGGTGCGTCCGAGCCCGGCGGGAAGATGTCGACGATGCCGCCACGGACCGCGAAGTCCCCGGGGTCCACCACCGTGCCGGTGCGCGAGAATCCGTTCTCCGCAAGGAAGGAAATGAGCTGGTTGGAATTCACCCGGTTGCCGGGAGCAGCCGAGAAGCGCTGCCCTTCGATCAGCGAGCGTGGCACCACCCGCTGCAGGATGGCGGGGACGGTGGTGAGCAGGATGGTGGGCTTTGTCAGCGGCTCAAGCAACCGCGCCAGCGTGGCCAAGCGGCGGGCGACGATGTCAGCGACCGGAGAGACGCGGTCGTAGGGCAGGCAATCCCAGGCGGGAAAGCGCAGCACATCGAGCTTCGGCGCAAAATAGGCGAGCTGGTCGGCAAGGACGGCGGCGCGCTGGTCATCGACCGCCACATGCACGACCACGCGCTTGCCCGCTGCCCTGGCGATTTCCGGCAGCAGCATGGCATCGAGCCCCTGCGGCACGCCGGAAACGGCGGTGCGGCCGGGCTGCGACAGCCGGGGCATGAGCTTCGAAAGATCGATCATGGCGCGTAGGCGAGAATGCGGGTCAACAGCGGTGACGCATGTTCCGGGGGCACATCCCCCTGCTTCGTGGCCCAGGCCAGCATCTCCTGGTCGGGAATGTCCATGATGCGCTCGAGATCGGCGATGTCTGCCGCGGTAAAAGCGTCGAGGTTGGTCACCACGAAGCCGCCGAGGATCAGGTCCATCTCCTTGATGCCACGGTGGGTGGCGCGCCACAGGAGGCGCTTGCGGCGGGTTTCGGTCTCGTCAGGTTGCGTCATCACCAGGGTGTCTTGCCCCAAGCGCTCTTGCGCCGCAACCGGTTCCCGGTGAAATAGGCGCATGCGCCCACCGCTCCTCAATCCGCTGTTTGCCGGGGCTGCCGGCCTCAAGGGCATCGGCGCCAAGCTGGACAAGTTGCTCGCTGGCTTCCTGCGCCCGGCCCACGGCACGCCCGGCGACACGACGCGCATCGTCGACCTGCTCTTCCACCTGCCGTCGGGCATCATCGACCGGCGCTTCCGCCCGAAGATCAACAACCTGCCGCGTGAGGGTGTGGTGACGGTGGAGGCGACCGTCATGCGCCACCGCCCGCCGCCGCCCGGCAACAAGCGGGTGCCCTATCGGGTCGACGTTTCGGACGGCACCGCGCCGCTGACCCTCGTCTTCTTTCACGCTTACGCAGATTCAATCCGCCGCATGCTGCCCGAGGGCGAAACGCGCTTTATTTCCGGCAAGATCGACTGGTTCAACGACGAGCCGCAGATGGCGCACCCGGACCATGTGGTGTCCGCGGCGGACTTCGAGCGGATGCCGCTGATCGAACCAGTCTACCCGCTGACGGAAGGCCTTTCGCCCAAGGTGCTGGCCAAGGCCATTGCCCAGGCGATGGAGAAATTGCCCGAGCTTGCCGAATGGCAGGACCTGCCCTACCTGCAGCGCCATGGCTGGCCATCCTTTGCGCAAGCCCTGCACACGCTCCACCACCCCGAGGCGCCCACCGCAATCGGCACGGAGTCGCCCGCCCGCCGCCGTCTCGCCTATGACGAATTGCTGGCCAGCCAGCTGGCCCTCACCCTCGTCCGCGCAAACATGAAGCGTGCGCAGGGGCGCAAGCTTCCCGGCACAGGCGACCTACGGGCGAAGCTCATTCAGGCCCTGCCCTACAGCCTCACCGGCGCCCAGTCCGACGCCGTCAAGGATATCCTGCGTGACATGGCCTCTGGCGACCGCATGCTGCGACTGCTGCAGGGTGATGTTGGCTCCGGCAAAACAGTGGTGGCGCTGCTGGCGCTCGCCACCGCCATCGAGAGCGGGGCACAGGGGGCCATCATGGTGCCCACGGAAATCCTCGCCCGCCAGCACTACGCCACGCTGACGAAGCTCTGCGACGTGGCGGGCATCTCCGTCTCCCTGCTGACGGGCCGCGAGAAGGGCAAGACGCGCGAGGACATCCTCACCCGCGTTGCTGCGGGTGAGAGTTCGCTGGTCGTTGGCACTCATGCACTGTTCCAGGAACACGTGGTGTTCAAGGACCTGGGCCTTGTTGTCATCGACGAACAGCACCGTTTCGGCGTTCACCAGCGCCTGGCCCTGCAGGCGAAGGCCGGTGGCGCAACCGATCTTCTGGTGATGACGGCGACGCCCATTCCGCGCACCCTCGCCCTCACTGTCTACGGCGACATGGATGTTTCAAAGATCACCGAGAAGCCGGCGGGACGGCTTCCCATCGACACGCGCGTCATTCCGCTGGCACGCATGGACGACGTGATCAACGGCCTCGAACGCTCCATGGCCCAGGGCAACCGCGCCTATTGGGTCTGCCCCCTCGTGGAGGAGAGCGAGCAAGTGGACCTTGCCGCCGCCGAGGACCGCTTCCTGCAACTGGCCTCCCGCTTCAAGGGCCAGGTGGGCCTCGTCCACGGCCGCATGAAGGGGCCGGACAAGGACCGGGTGATGCAGGCGTTCAAGGACGGCACGCTGACGCTGCTCGTCTCCACCACCGTCATCGAGGTCGGCGTCGACGTACCTGAAGCCACGGCGATCGTGATCGAGAATGCGGAGCGCTTCGGCCTCGCACAGCTTCACCAGCTGCGCGGCCGCGTCGGCCGGGGCAGCGGCAAGTCATCCTGCCTGCTGCTCTACCAGGAGCCTCTGGGCGAAACGGCCAAGGCCCGCCTCTCCATCATGCGTGAAACGGAGGACGGCTTCCGTATCGCCGAGGAAGACCTGCGGCTGCGCGGTGCGGGCGAAATGCTGGGTACCCGGCAATCCGGCCTGCCGCTGTTCCGCATGGCCGACCTTTCGACAGACGGCGACCTGCTGCAGGCGGCACGCGACGACGCGCAACTGGTCCTGAACAAGGACCCGAAACTGACGGGTGCTCGCGGCGAAGCCCTGCGGGTGCTGCTTTACATGTTCGAGCGCGACGAGGCGATCAGGCTGCTGTCGGCCGGGTGACGGCGACGGCCGCTTCCCGTTCCGGCGACAAGGGCTTGTCAGGAAAGACGAGCCCCATGGAAATGACAAGTTTCAACCCGTCCTCCACGCTCATGTCGAGGATCTTCACCGTCTCCACGTCGACGAAGAACACGTAGCCAGACGTCGGGTTGGGGGTTGTCGACACGTAGACGGCATACATGGCCCGGCCCGGCTCGAGCCCGATCTGGGCGCCATCAAGCTCGCGCGAGACGAAGGCGATGGACCAAGTGCCGCGGCGCGGCCATTCAACCAGGCAGACATGGCGGAAGGAGGCGCCCTTCTGCGCGAACAGCGTCTCGAAGATCTGCTTCGAGCCTTTGTAAATCGATCTCACCACCGGCGTGGAATTGAGGATCTTGTCCCAGATGGCGATCATGGTGCGGCCGGCAAGGTTCGCGGCCATGAAGCCGATCATGGTGATGGCGATGAGCGCGAAGATCAGCCCGAAACCGGGGACCTTGATCGGCAGGTAGCTATCCGGGTTGTAGGAGGCCGGCAGGAAGGGCTTGATCCAGGAATCGAAGAGCGTCACGAACCAGTATGTCGCCCAGATCGTGATGGCGATGGGCGCGGTAATCACCAGTCCGGTGAAGAAATAGGCGCGCAATTTCCCGAAAACGGAACTGTGCGCCTTGATTTCGACGTCAACAACCTTCACGTCTGGGAGGGGATCAATGGGGTCGGGCATGGGCCTTTCAATAGACATGAATCGGCGCGGGATCACAAGCCCGGCAGGCAGTTTCCGGTGAAGGCACTGAAGCGGCCGCTGTTGCTCGGGGCCGGTTGGGTCAGCGTGGGACTGGGCATCGTCGGTATCGTCATGCCCCTGTTCCCGACCACCCCCTTCCTGCTGGTGGCGATCTGGGCCTTTTCCCGCTCATCGCCGGAAATGGCGGAGAAGATCCGCTCGCACCGCCACGCCGGAAAGTTCGTCCGCGACTGGGAGGACGAAGGCGTCATCCCTACCGGCGCCAAGATCATCGCCGTGACGATGATGACGGCCATGTTCGGCTATCTCCACTTCGGCACGCAGGCCCCCGCCTGGATGGAGATCGGCACGGCTCTGGTGATGGCCGGGGTCGCCGGCTTCGTGCTGTCGCGGCCGGGACGGCGCACACCTCTCTAATCCCCCGCCGCCTTGACCTTTCCCGCGGGATACTGCTCTTCCCACACGCGGGCGCGGGCTTCGGCCTCGATGCGCTCGTCTTCGCCGACGCTGGCCTCGATCTGCTTGGCGCGGGCGTAGATTTCCGGGTTCTCGTCGGGCTGCGCGGACTCGCGCGCCAGGATGTACCACATCACGGCGCGGGTACGGTCGCCGTTGACGATCTGGCCCGACCAGTAGAGGTCGCCGAGATAGGCCTCGGCCGGGGCGTATCGTTTGCGGGCAGCGGCCATCAGCCATTTCAGGCCCTGCTGCGGGTTCTTCTTCACGCCCTCGCCCTTGATGGTCATCACGCCCAGCGCATATTGCGCCGCAGGATGGCCATAGGTGGTGGCGATCTTCAGATAGTTCTGTGCCGCAGCACGCGGGTCGGGTTGGATGCCGGCATTGACTGCGCCGGTCCTTTGATAGTCCGCCAGGCGCACCATTGCGTCGACGGTGATTTTGAGGCGGTTGGGGTCGGTCTCTTCCGGATCATAGTGATCGGCGACACGGGTGTAGTAGCTGTAGGCCATCGCATCGTTGCGCGGCACGCCCACGCCCTGACTGTACATATGGCCGAGATACCAGTCCGCCACGATGTTGCCCTCGTCCGAGGAGCGGCGAAACAGCCGCAATGCGCGATCATAGTCGCCGCTCTTGTAGGCGCGCTTCGCCTTCTTGAGGTCGTCCGTCCAGAATGGAATGGAGAATTCGGGGAGGTGAATGTCGGGCGCGGCGGGAAGGTAGGAATAGAATTCGGAAAGCGGCCCCTTTTCGTCGTCGTCGGCGGCAGTGGCGGGCGCCAGCATGAGGATCACGGCGAATACGGCAAGGGCGGCATGCCGGATGCTGGAACGCAACCGCCGCCACCCGTTGAGAGCCGCCACGAACATCACGATATGCTAGGCCCCCCAGCCATGCTTCGCTGACGCGAAGTTCAAGGTTTGAACGGGATGACCCATGTTCGTCGACGCCACTTTCTCTTCAACGTTACGCAGTCACACCGAAAGGCCCCGCCGACGCAGCTCGCTTCCCGCCCGGCCAATGCCCGCGCGATGGTGAAGCGTCGCTGTTGCCCTGAGCCCCTCCCGGCCGTGCCGAGGAATCCCTTCCCCTGCACGAAAAATAGGCTAGGGGGCAATTTGGGCGGATAAAAGGTTGAGATTCTGGCGGAATTGGACAGCGATCATAAATCGGTCCGCTGTTGCATCCGCGCCACAGAGGAAATCCCTAGACAGCCAATCCAGCCAGCAGCCCTTCGTAAACCGCCTCCTCCGCGGTACGCGGGCTGAGCGCGTCGCCCGCGAGTTCAAAGGGGATTCCAAGGTCCTCGAGCACCGCCACCAATCCGTCTTCCTGAAGGTTCGGCGTGTTGAGGACGATGGTGTCGACGTCTTCCATCACCACCGCTTCGCGAGAGGGGGTGTGGATGAAATAGACCGTCCGCCCGTCGCCGCCATAGAGCCTGAGCCACGGGTGAACCTCGACGCCCAGCCTGTGCAGCCGGGCGACCTGCTCGAAGCGCACATAGGTCTGGATCGAGGCAGAGGCGCAGTGATGGTTCACCGCGAGGCGGACGTGCGCACCTTCTGCCGCCAGCTTCTCGGCGATGCCGGAGCCGCCCCAGTCGCCCATCCAGTCATAGACCACCACTTTCTGCCCTGTGGTGGCACGGCCGGCCAGAATGTCGGCCATGTGGACGACCTGGGCCGCCTCGCCCTCGAAGGGCGGCGCGTGGGGCTTCGAACCGGTCGCGAGGATGACCGCGTCCGGCTTCTCGGCCAGCAGCAGGTCGCGCGTCACCTCGCTGCGGCGGTGGATGATAGCACCATGGCGCTCCGCCTCGGCCGTCAGGTTGGTGACGATGCCGCCGAACTCCGCCCGCTTGGGCAGAAGCTGGGCCAGCCTTGCCTGCCCGCCGGTCTGGGCCTCCCGCTCATGCAGGTGCACCTCATGGCCGCGCTCGGCAGCCACCGCCGCAGCCTTGAGGCCGGCCGGGCCGCCGCCCACCACGATGATCTTCTTGCGCACCGCGGCGCGCGGCTTTTCGGCATACTCCAGCTCGCGCCCGGTTTCCGGGTACTGGATGCAGGAAATCGACAGACCGAGCTGGAAATGACCGATGCAGGCCTGGTTGCAACCGATGCAGGCGCGTATGTCGTCCGTCCTGCCAGCCTTGGCCTTGTTGGCCATCTCCGGATCGGCGATCATGGCGCGGGTCATCCCGATCATGTCGGCAGCACCCATGGCCAGCACCTCTTCCGCGATCTGCGGCTGGTTGATGCGGCCTGCCACGAACACGGGCTTGCCCGTTGACTGCTTCACCTTTTGCGCGAAAGGAGCAACGTAAGCCGTTGAATTCGCCATGGATGGAACGATGTGTGTGGCACCTGAGGCAGTGGCCGAAGTACCGGCGATAACATTGAGGTAATCGAGTTCCGGACTGAGCGCGCGCGCGATGGCGACGGAGTCATCCTCCACCATGCCGTCCTCGTCGTGCTCGTCGCCCGACATGCGCATGCCGACGATGAATTCGGCCGGCACCTGGGCGCGGATCGCCGAAATGGACTCGCGCGCAAAGCGCAAGCGATTGTCCAGCGAGCCGCCATACTGGTCCTCGCGGCGATTGACCCGGGGGTTCATGAACTGGGCCGGGAGGTAGCCGTGGCTGGCCACGATCTCGACGCCGTCCGCACCCGCTTCTGCCATGCGACGGGCCGCATGGGCGAAGCCATCGACGATCTCGCCGATCATAGCCCGAGACATCTCGCGCGGTACCACCTTGAAGCGCTCGGACGGCGCGTGCGACGGCGCGAAGGCCGGCTGCACCACCCCATTGGGCCGCCCCAACAACTCGCGGCCGGGATGGAAGAGCTGGACGAAGACCTTCGTCCCCTCGCTGTGAATGGCGTCGACCAGCCGGGAGAAAGGCTTGATGCAGTCGTCCGAGGTGCCCATCAGCAGGGCTTCGGTGTAGCGCGATGTTTCATGCACGCCGACCACCTGGATGACGATCAGGCCGGCCCCCCCCTTCGCCCGGGCGCGCTGGTAGGCAATGAGCGAGTCCGACGGTAGCCCGCCTTCCGGCAGGTAGGTGTCATGACCCGTCGAAAAGATGCGGTTGCGGATCTCGGTGGACTTGAGGGTGAAGGGTGAGAACAGGTGGGGGAACATCATCGGCGCATGATAGCTGTTCGCCGCATCCCGCGTCGACCCTCAGATGGAGCGCTCCTCGAACGCGATGAACCATTCTATCATCTCCGTCCACATGGCCTCCACCAGGGCGGGGTCGACGTTGTGGGCCCGCGCCAGTACCCGCACGTGATCGATCACCTGGCGGACGCGGGCATCGTCCCGCGCCGGAAGCCCGTCGCGTTTCTTGACAACGACGGCCTTTTCGACCCAGCGCTGGCGCTCGGCCAATATCTTGATGAGGTTTTCATCGATGTGGTCGATCTCCTTGCGGATCTCGCTCATGGACAGGTGCGGGGTCTTGCTCATGGGCTGGCTCATGCTCCCAAGCGGGGCTTGCGTCAATCGGCGGCGCGGCGGGGTTCCGGCACGACCACCCAAGGCCGCCGCCCCTGCTCGCCCCGCACTGTCCGCACGACTGGTTCAGGGCCGGAGAGATCGATGGCATGAGCACCGTGGCGCCACAGGTCAAACCGGTCGATGCGCAATGGCACGCCGCGGCAGGCGCCGCGCAGCGGAAAATCGGCGATGAGGATATCGATCCCCCGGCAATCCAAGGGTTTCCCCTCGATGCCCGTCACATAGACGACCACCCTGCCCCGCACCTGTGCCGCGCAGCGGCCCTCCTCACAGTGCCAGCCAGAGCGCCTTGCGGCGTCGCCGGGGGAGGCCTCCTCGCCATTGGCCTGCAGCCATTTCTCGACAGCGAAGCGCGCCTTGCGCGCCTGGGCGGGAACGAGGTGGCCAGCAGCATCACGCAAGGCCACATTGGCCCCCGTCGCCTCAATCAGGAGGTCAGGGGGCGGTGGCGGCGCGAGCGCCAGCAGCCCGCCCAGCGCCATGACCCCAAGCCCCGCAAGTCGCGCGGGCCCCGCCAGCAGGCTCAGCAGCAGCATGCCGAACACCGCCGTAACCATGGCCACCATCGGCGGCTTTGCAATCACCTCGTTCGCACCAGGAAGCGCCGCAACACCATTCGAAATGACGATCACCAGTTCCAGCCCCTTGCCCATGAGCATGAGCGGCAGTTGCTCCAGCCCGAAGGGCATCAACAGCGCCCCCAGCAACCCAAAAGGCATGACGAGCATGCCAACCACCGGAATGGCCAAGCCATTGGCCAGCACGCCATAGGGCGAGATGCGCCCGAAGTGATAGGCTGCGGGCAACGCGGACGAAAACCCGGCAATCAGCGAGGTGACGAGGCTCATCGCAAAAGCCGCCATGCACCACGCCGCCGCCCGCCACGCCCAGTGCCGCAGCCGCGGGGCATCCTTCCCGCGCCGCGCCTGGTACTGCGACCATGCTTCATAATATGCGACGAGACCCAGCACCGCGAGGAAGGACATCTGGAAGCCTGCCTCGATGGCGGCCTGAGGATCGAGCACGAGGATGACCACGGCGGCCAGAGCAAGATTGCGCGCCGACAGCGCCGGTCGATCGACGAGAACGGCGAAGAACACGATGGCGACCATGATGAAGGAGCGCGCGGTGGCCACGCCACCCTCCGCCAGAAGCATATAGAAAAGGCCCATCAGCAGCGCGGCGGCCGCCGCCCATTTGCGGATGGGAAAGCCCAGGGCGAGCGCGGGCACCAGCGCCAGCGCCGCGCGCACCGACCAGAACACGCCTCCCGCGACAAGCCACATGTGCAGTCCGGAAATCGACAGGATATGGAACAGGCCCGAGACGAGAAGGCTCCTGTTGATCTCGGGCGGGATGGTGCTGCGCTCGCCGGTGATCAGCGCTTCGGCGAAAGAGGCATAGGGCTCGGCCAGGGCGGCATGAATGCGCTCTCCCATGGCGGCGCGAAGCTTTGCCAGCCATGTATCGAGCGGCGCCACGAGTTGCGGGCCGTCGAGCAGCGTGACGGTTTCCGACGTTACCCGCCCCGTGCCGCCGATGCCATCGTGCCAGAGGCTGCGGCCATAGTCGAAGGCGCCGGGGGCTACCGGGGAAGGCAGTGGCGCGAGCCTTGCCTTGAAGCTGATCCGCGCGCCCGGCGGCGTGGTGCTCATCCTCTCCGGCAGCGACAGGCGCAGCCTTTTGGGCAGGCGCGCAGGTTCGACTCCATCGATTTTTTCCGGCGCCACGATCATGACGAGCCTGGCGCGCGCGCTGCGATCAATGGACAGGGCACGACCCGC
>Ga0208783_10000803_pt1 | contig 19072 bp, 12 predicted proteins | sample DEB19_08_DNA_2_FD_184529 | JGI IMG/M metagenome (GOLD analysis project Ga0208783, IMG submission 184529) | Aqueous microbial communities from the Delaware River and Bay under freshwater to marine salinity gradient to study organic matter... | ecosystem: Environmental > Aquatic > Marine >...
CTGCCGGGAGGCAGGCGATCGCAGGAACAGCCGCAGGACCGTCGCCGTTCTGCTGCCTGAGGCGTGATCGGCCAAACATGCCACACGATACGCCACGCCGGTCCCACGGCTTACGCCGTTGGGCTTGCACCAGCACCACACCGTCGGTTTGTCCAAGCCCACGGCCGTGAGGCCGGGGACACGCTGACTTACCCCGCACGAGGTGGTTGGGCCTATGCCACGAGTGTCTTTCCCGCCCACGGATCCAATCCCGGGACTTTGCGCGGCGATTTGAAACACATCGTTCTGGCTGTTGCCAACCGAACCAACGTCCAACATACTGGCTCCGTCACTCCCCCTCGTTTGGGCGATCGCCACGCCCATACGGACGCACTCTTTTGAGAGAACGGAGCCTCCAGCATGCGCCCCCCCAGCCACACTCGCCGTCGGTCGCTCACCCGCCGCCGTATTGCCTCGCTCGAGCGACTTGAAACGCGAACCATGTTGGCCGCCAACCAGGCTCCTGTGAATCACGTTCCCGGAGCGCAATCGGCGACGATCGACCTGCCCCACGCCTTCACGCAGTACCGCGGCAACCAGCTCTCGATCAGCGATGCCGACGCGGGCGAGAATGCCGTCCGCGTCACACTCTCGGTCGACAAGGGCACGATCACCCTCCTGAACCCCGACCCCAACGGCGGCCTCACCTACTCAGCCGGCGACGGCACCGAAGACGCCTCGATGACCTTCGTCGGCACCGTCGCCGACATCAACACGGCGCTCCAGTGGGTGAGCTACCGCCCACAGGCCAGCTACACCGGCCTCGCCACGTTCACCATCACCACCAATGACCTCGGCAACGTCGGCACCGGCGGAGCCAAGACCGACACCGACACGATCGCCATCACCGTCAACCCGGTCCCGGCATTCGCGGCGAGCCCGACCTACGAGACCCTGCCCGGCGTCCTCGACACGAGCCTCAACGGCACCGGCAAGCAGGTTCTCTCCCTCACCGCCGGCATCGACTACATCCACGACATGAAGGTCATGCCGGATGGCAAGATTCTCGCCGTCGGAGCCCTGAACGACCGTTTTGGTTTGATGCGGTTCAACGCCGACATGACGCTCGACACCTCGTTCGGCACTACGGGCATGACCCAGACTGACTTCGGTGCCGGGGTGCATGCTCGATCACTGGCGATCGAGTCCTCCGGCCGGATCGTGGTCGTGGGGGGCAACCGCATCGCCCGATACACCGAGACGGGCGTCCTCGATACCGCATTTGGCACCAACGGCTCGGTGACTAACGCGAACGTCGGCCAAGCGTACGGAGTCGCCATCCAGGCTGACGGTCGCGTTGTGGTGGCCGGACGTGACAACAACTATTTTAAAGTTGCCCGCTACTCGGCCGCTGGAGTCCTTGATGCGGACTGGTCCTACAACGTCGGCAATGGCTATAGCGGAGACTACGGCCGAGCGGTCGTCGTGCGGGATGACGGCGATATCTTTGTCGCCGGAAAGGGATACTTCTGGAACGGCACCGACTACGACAACTTCACCGTTGATCGCATCGATGCCAATGGCACGCTTGAGCAGGAGTTCAGCTACAACCTCGGCTCAGATGAGTTCGTCAACTCCATGCTCGCCCTACCCGACGGGAAACTTCTCCTCATCGGCAGGTGCAACGGCGATCTCACAATCACGCGGCACGCCGCCAGCGGGGCACTCGACACGTCGTTCGGCACCTCGGGGATCGTGAGGGTCCCGATTCTCAATGCCGCCGACGAAGGCTACCGGGCCACGCTCGCCGCTGATGGCAAGATCCTAGTCACCGGGTTTGCCAACAACGGAACCAACCAGGATCTTTTTGTCGTACGCCTCACCTCCAATGGTGTTCTCGATAACAACTTCGGTATCGGCGGCAAGGTCGCCGTCAACCTCGGAAGCAACGACTACGGATACGCCATCGCAGCACTCCCCGACGGAAAAATCCTCGTCGCCGGACGATCCGCCAATGACATCGCCCTCGTCAGATTGCTCGGGGACAGCGACCAGTCGACTGCAAAAGTCAACCAAGCACCCATCAACAATGTGCCGCAGGTGTCAACTGCCACTGTAACCATCGATATTGGCAATATCGTCGCCGGCGGTAACGGCTTGGGACAAAAACTCCCAGGGAACGAGAACGTTCAAGGAGTGAATCCGGCAACCGGAGATCTAAGTTCGGAATTGCTAGAGCACCTTTATACGAATGGCTACCATTTGACTGGGAGCACGCCTTTCATTGATGGCACATTCATCCTGAAATCCCAATCAACCGCAACTCAAATCAATGGAGCTGGAGTTACGTTCACTCCCGTGAGCGGCGACGGTCAGGGAGTTTCCTACGACATCATTACAAGCAGTCGTGAACCTGGCCAGAACCTACCGCTAACAATTGGAGGCACCACCTTTCCAACAGGTGTTGGAATCTGCAGTTCGGCAGGTGTCACTTTTGATCTGTCTGCGCTCAATGCGTTCTATCAAACAAAACTGTCAAACTTTTCGGCACTCTTTGGGAAAATGAATGGCCCTGGAAGCGTCCGAGGGTATGTCGTGTTTTCGGACAACTCTGGGATCGTCGGCGAATACACGACTGCCGTGATCGCTTCATCAACTGATGCACCAGAACACATAGACATTCCAATACCGGCCTCGGCACGCTATATGACGCTGATGACCGGGGCGGTCGGGGCTATCACCAACGACCATGCCGCATTTGTCGCAGTCACCGTTTCGGATGACAACGAATCCGTGCCGATCGCTCAGGAGGCCCGAGTTGATCTTCCGTATGCATTTACCGCCTACCGTGGTAACCAGATCTCGATCAGCGACGCCGACGCCGGCGAGAACGCCGTCCGCGTCACGCTCTCGGTCGACAAGGGCACGATCACCCTCCTGAACCCCGACCCCAACGGCGGCCTCACCTACTCAGCCGGCGACGGCACCGAAGACGCCTCGATGACCTTCGTCGGCACCGTCGCCGACATCAACACGGCGCTCCAGTGGGTGAGCTACCGCCCACAGGCCAGCTACACCGGCCTCGCCACGTTCACCATCACCACCAATGACCTCGGCAACGTCGGCACCGGCGGAGCCAAGACCGACACCGACACGATCGCCATCACCGTCAACCCGGTCCCGGCATTCGCGGCGAGCCCGACCTACGAGACCCTGCCCGGCGTCCTCGACACGAGCCTCAACGGCACCGGCAAGCAGGTTCTCTCCCTCACCGCCGGCATCGACTACATCCACGACATGAAGGTCATGCCGGATGGCAAGATTCTCGCCGTCGGAGCCCTGAACGACCGTTTTGGTTTGATGCGGTTCAACGCCGACATGACGCTCGACACCTCGTTCGGCACTACGGGCATGACCCAGACTGACTTCGGTGCCGGGGTGCATGCTCGATCACTGGCGATCGAGTCCTCCGGCCGGATCGTGGTCGTGGGGGGCAACCGCATCGCCCGATACACCGAGACGGGCGTCCTCGATACCGCATTTGGCACCAACGGCTCGGTGACTAACGCGAACGTCGGCCAAGCGTACGGAGTCGCCATCCAGGCTGACGGTCGCGTTGTGGTGGCCGGACGTGACAACAACTATTTTAAAGTTGCCCGCTACTCGGCCGCTGGAGTCCTTGATGCGGACTGGTCCTACAACGTCGGCAATGGCTATAGCGGAGACTACGGCCGAGCGGTCGTCGTGCGGGATGACGGCGATATCTTTGTCGCCGGAAAGGGATACTTCTGGAACGGCACCGACTACGACAACTTCACCGTTGATCGCATCGATGCCAATGGCACGCTTGAGCAGGAGTTCAGCTACAACCTCGGCTCAGATGAGTTCGTCAACTCCATGCTCGCCCTACCCGACGGGAAACTTCTCCTCATCGGCAGGTGCAACGGCGATCTCACAATCACGCGGCACGCCGCCAGCGGGGCACTCGACACGTCGTTCGGCACCTCGGGGATCGTGAGGGTCCCGATTCTCAATGCCGCCGACGAAGGCTACCGGGCCACGCTCGCCGCTGATGGCAAGATCCTAGTCACCGGGTTTGCCAACAACGGAACCAACCAGGATCTTTTTGTCGTACGCCTCACCTCCAATGGTGTTCTCGATAACAACTTCGGTATCGGCGGCAAGGTCGCCGTCAACCTCGGAAGCAACGACTACGGATACGCCATCGCAGCACTCCCCGACGGAAAAATCCTCGTCGCCGGACGATCCGCCAATGACATCGCCCTCGTCAGATTGCTCGGGGATTTTGACCTCAACTCCGCACCCGAAGACATTTCGCTCTCCGCGTCGTCGATTCCAGAGAATCAGCCCGCTGGCTCTGTCATCGGAACGCTCACCACGTCTGACCCTGATGAAGAGCCCTCGTACACCTACTCCCTCGTGACGGGCACCGGCGATGCCGACAATGCCTCGTTCGCAATCGTGGGCGATCAACTCCGTACAGCGGCATCGTTTGATTACGAACTGAAGGCTTCCTACTCCGTCCGCATCCGCACCACCGATGCTGGTGGCAAGTACTTCGAAAAGCAGTTCACCATCTCGGTCACCAACGTGAATGACGGCGAGGGTCCGGTGGTGCTTAATACCCCAACAGGCCAGACCGCGACCGACGCGCAATCCCGCTCAGGCACCATGCAACTGGTCAAACAAGGCGCGGGCACGCTCATTCTCGATGCCGCCAACACCCATTCCGGCGGCACCGTCGTCGAGGAAGGCACGGTCATCGTGCGGAACACAGCCACCCTCGGGTCGGGCCGATTGACCGTGAAGGCAGGGGCCACGCTGAAACTGGACGTTGGGAGCCGCACCGTGCCGCTCTCCGCAATCACGATGGAGCCCGGAAGCCTTCTCGACGTGGGCTTTGGCAAGTTCACCGTGGCCACAGGCGGAATCACTGCACCGGACATTCGAACCCTCATCGTTAACGGATATGGTTCTGGTGACTGGACAACGACCGCCGGCATCACCACCCGCTCGGCCGGTACCTTGTCGGGCGGGGGAGTGGGATACGTCGTGCACGGCGACGGCAGTATCACCGTGGGCTTTGCCGCGCAGGGCGACACCGACCTCGATGGCAGCGTCGATCTCATCGACATTGTCAACTTCCTCACATCGGCGAAATTTGATGTAGGAGCCGCAGCATCCTGGCAGGAGGGTGACTTCAACTACGATAGCATCGTGGATCTTCTCGACGTCCAACGGCTCCTCGTGACCGACCTCGTCGACAAGGGGCCCTACATCCCCACGTCCGCACCGGAAGCGGCTGCTTCCAGCAGCCAGACCACATCAGCCCTCGATGCCGCATTCGTGGCGTTTGCCACAACCCAAGCCACAAACGAGACCACAGCCGTCAAAAAACTTCGGTTCGGTGCTGTGTAGGCTGCCGGGAGGCAGGCGATCGCAGGAACAGCCGCAGGACCGTCGCCGTTCTGCTGCCTGAGGCGTGATCGGCCAAACATGCCACACGATACGCCACGCCGGTCCCACGGCTTACGCCGTTGGGCTTGGACGGAACGACAACAGCGTCAGTCGCCTCACCGCTTGACCAGCGAGGGGTTGCCCATGCCCCGAGAGCCGGCGTAACTGCCGAGCGAGAGCCAGGATGGCGGAGCGAAGGCAGTTCCGAGCGAGCCAAAGGGCAGGATGCCCGACGCGAGCGTCCGGCGACGGGGTGTGGGCAACCCCGAAGCGTGCCACCACACAAGCGCCACCAAGCCGGAGCCAACGCCGGGACGGTGGCGACGGCGCGAAAGTCAGCGTGTGGGCAACCCCGAAGCGTGCCACCACACAAGCGCCACCAAGCCGGAGCCCACGGCCGGGACGGCAAAACACGCCGTGCGTTTCACCACGCCGGTCCCACGGCTTACGCCGTTGGGCTTGGACCGGAACGAGGGGATGCCTATGCCCCGTGAGCCAGATGCGCTCGCGTGAGCCTCACGACGCCGGAGTGGGCGTCGCTGCGGTCGGCTTCGGTTCTGAGTGCTCCACCTGCGGCCAGTAGTCGTCAAAATCGAAGCTGGGGCTGTTGTCGAGATCGTGGCATTCGAGGCAGTTGTTCACCGCCTTCTGCTTCCCTTCCGGCGTGGCCAGCGACAGGACGAGTTCCTCACGAAGCCGATCCCGCTCCGCCTCGCTCGCCCTCACATCGCCTCGCTCCACCGCCGTATGGGCGGCCGCCGGGCCGTGGCAGTTTTCACAGCCCTGATGCGCCAGCTGCGGCGTGGTTTTCATGCCTGCAAAGCCCCCCTCGAAGGGCTCGAACCGCTGCGGGGCCCAGCCTGTGACGTGGCATGAGAGGCATTCGGGATCGCCGTCGCGACGCGGCTTCTGCTCCTCGAGCGTCGTGAGCGCGTGGGCGTGGGGCGTGTCCTTCCAGATGTCGTAGGCATGCTGATGGCACTCGGCGCAGGAGGCGCTGCCCGCGTAGCGACGCCCTGATGGATGCCGAACCGGCACGAGCCCAAGGCCGTCGAGCCCGAGCGTTTCCAGCTTCGTCTGGTAGATGGCCAAGAGGTCGATCATGTCTTTCGACTCGCCCCAGCGGGCATCGAGCGGCACCCGCTGACTCCGCATCGGCTTCGACGCATCGGCGAAGAATCCGATCGCCACGGCAAACATGCCTTTGTGGCCGAGTTCCACGAGTTTCGCCCCGCCCGGCAACACCGGCAGTTCCAAGGGCGGCTCGTCGGCGCCTCCCGCGGTCACCACGATGTCAAACTGCCGATACTTCGCCGCGAGGGCTTTGGTCTCCTCTGGCGAGGCGAAGGAGAGAAGGATCTGGTGGTCGCAGCGGGCCTTCGCCAGTTCGGGGGCGACCTTCGCCAGCGCCGTGGCGGGAGGCACGAGTTCCACGTCGGGATTCTTGATGCGGCCCACCTCCTCGGCGCCAAGCACGCTCGTGATGCCGATCTTCAGCCCGCCCACCTCCACCACGCGAAACCGAGGCGTGATGCCGGCGTCGAGCCCCAGGAGGCCGACGTTGGCACTCACAAATGGCGTCGGGGCGCTGCCGACGGCCGCCACGGCGGCCACAAGTTCCTCCGCCGGCAGCCGCAGGTCACCAGGCCCAAACCCAACACCCGCATACGACATCGCCCGCAGCCCGTCGACGATCGACTGAAACTTCGCCTCGGTCTGCCGGCCGAAGCGGGTGACCTGATTGCCGAGGTCGACCGCCACCAGCGGCCACCCGGCCCCCTCGATCGCCCGCAGGAAATTCTGCCGACGGCTGAGGCCGCCTTTTTGGTTTTCCTTGCCGGTGCAGCCACAGGGCTCGATGTAGCCGTCGAGTTCGCCCGTCACCACGAGCACCGCGCGCGGCGCGGGCCAGTCTTTGAAGAGCGTGCCGTTTCGCTCCGAAAACTTTTCCACGACGGCATCAGACACATCCGCCCCACGCTCCGGCACGGCGGCCTGGGCGGTCAGCGTTACGGCGAACGCGAAGGCGGCGAGGAATGACGAGAGGGGGAGTTTCATGATGGATGGCTCAAGGGCCGATGGCCACGCAGACGGGAATGGTGAACGTGGGTGAATCGGGATGGCCGGTGTCGAGCACGATGCGGCCGGCGGGCCCCTGCTGCGAACAGAGATGGTTGACTGCGCGGCTCCCGGGAGGGATCACGATGTCGATCGGAATCCGCATCGCACCTCCCGAACCGATGGCCGCACCCTCGCCGACGGTCACCTCGAGCGAGTCGGGCACCACCTCCCTCACCGTCGGCCGCACGGCCTCCCGATGGGGTCCCTTCGCCGTGAGAAACACCCTCGTGCGGAGCCCGGTTTTGCCGGAGACCGTCCCCAGCCGCAGGGCCTGCTGAGAGGAATCCCATCCCGGCCCCGCCATGGCAAGGTCACCCACCACGGTGCCGTCGATGCCGAGTTCGGCCTCCACGGCTTCGGGCATCGCAAACAGCACTTTCACGGTGTCGCGAAGGGTGCCGATCGGGGCACCGGGCTTCACCGTCACCACCACGCGAAAGCCGCCCGTGGCGCCATGTTCAGCCGAGCGATCGGCCTCGGACATCGGCTCGGTGGCGAGGGTCAGGTGGTCGGCCATCCTGGAGCCCTCGCCGAGTTCGATCCCCGTGACCGTCGCGGGCTCGGTGCCGTAGGTGTACACGTCGGCCACTGCGGTGCCGCCGGTCGATGCCGTCACCCGTGCGAGCGACAGCACCTCCGGCTTCGCCTTCCAGGTGGGCACGACCATGCCCTCGATCACAAACACCATCTCCGGCCGGCGCGGATCATCGGTGAGGACCGTCACCTGCTGGCGAAATGGACCTCCTGGCGGCTTGCCCTTCCACTTCACCCGCACCGTCGTGCGCTCGCCGGGTGGCACCACGAGCGAGCCGTCCGGCGAGCCACCTTCCGTTGCCTCAAACTCGCTCACGGTGCAGCTGCAGCTCGTGGCCCCTTTGCGGAGCGTGAGCGGCTGATCACCTGCGTTGCGGATTTCGAAGTCGTGTGAGCCACTGTGACCGGTTCCGACCGTGCCAAAGGCAAACCGCGATTCCGACGTCTCCGCCCTGGGCGCCGGCCCCGAAGCGGCGGCGATCACCCGAACGTCACCCACCGTCCACGGCGTCGACCGCTGGAGAACGGTCGCCGCGGCGCCCACCGACGCTCCCGCCACCACCGCCACCGCGGCCACCCGCCACGCATTCAGTGCGTCCAATGCCATCCTGCGATCCATGCTCCGTGAAGGCCTGGAAGTTTACCCCATCGCGGGCCCGCTTCCCCAGCCTGGGCCCGACTCCTCACGACCGGAACAACCGGTCAATACGACCGTGCCAGCACGCTCCGCCGGCTCACCGGCTTGCCGGTCACCACGCAGGTGCCCGGCTCGTCGTCACCCTCCATCGGGATGCATCGCACCGTTACCTTGAGCGGATCGAAGGCGGCGGCCACGGCGGGGTCGTCGGCCACGTGAACGTGCACAAACCCTCCCTTGCCGGCAGCCCCCTCCCCTGCCCCGAAGAAGTCGTGCACGTCGGCGGCCGAATCGAGCCGCACGGTCCGCTCCGCACGAAATGCGGCGGCCCGGTCGAAGAGCCCCTGCTGGATGTCGGCCAGAAGTGCGGCGGCCCGCCCGGGCAGATCGGCCAGCGGAATGGCTTCCCGCTCCTTTGGGCCACGGTCGCGCCGCGTCACGCTCGCGGCTCCGGCCGCCAGGTCGCGCGGCCCGATCTCCACCCGCACCGGCACGCCTTGCTTCACGTGCTGCCACACCTTGTCGCCGCCGCGCATGTCGCGGGCGTCGATCTTCACCCGGATCGGCTCATCGCCATACCGCTGCGCCCGCAGCTCCGCCTGGAGCTTCTCGCAGGCCGCGAGCACGCCCGCCTTCTCCTCGTCGGTGCGATGGATCGGCAGGAGCACGATGTGGTGCGGCGCGATCCGCGGCGGGAGCACGAGGCCGTCGTCGTCGGAGTGGGTCATGATCACGGCGCCGATGAGACGCGTCGACACGCCCCACGACGTGGTCCAGCAAAACTCCTCGGCCCCAGTGGTGCCGGCAAACTTGATGTTCTGCGCCCGGGCGAAGTTCTGGCCAAGAAAATGCGACGTGCCGGCCTGCAGCGCCTTGCCGTCCTGCATCATCGCCTCGATCGAGTAGGTGTCGACCGCGCCGGGAAACCGCTCCGCCGCGGGCTTGGGCCCCTTCACCACCGGCATCGCGAGGTCGCGCTCGGCGAACGTGGCATACACCTCGAGCATCCGGAGCGTCTCCTCCACGGCCTCTTCGCTCGTGGCGTGGGCCGTGTGCCCCTCCTGCCAGAGAAACTCCGCCGTGCGGAGAAACACCCGCGGCCGCATCTCCCAGCGCACCACATTCGCCCACTGGTTGATGAGCACCGGCAGGTCGCGCCACGACTGGATCCACTTCGCATACATCGCACCGATGATCGTCTCACTCGTCGGCCGCACCACGAGCGGCTCTTCGAGCTTGCCCGTGGGGATCAGCTTGCCGTCGGGGCCGAGCTCGAGGCGATGGTGCGTGACGACCGCGCACTCCTTGGCAAACCCCTCGACGTGCTTCGCCTCCTGCTCGAGATACGACAGTGGAATGAAGAGGGGGAAATAGGCGTTCTGGTGCCCCGTCTCCTTGAACATGCGATCGAGGATCGTCTGCATCCGCTCCCACACGGCGTAGCCGTGGGGCTTGATCACCATGCAGCCCCGTACCGGCGACTGCTCGGCGAGGTCGGCGGCCCGCACGACCTGCTGATACCACTCGGGATAGTCCTGTGCCCGCGTGGGGCTGATCGCGGTCTGGGCCATGAGGTCTGCTTCACTCCGTGAGGGGCTGGAACGGTGGGGCGGGCGTGGGCCGAGATTGTAGTGGCTGCTTGTGACGACTGGGAAACCGGGCGTAGACTCGGAGTGATGTCACGACGCCTGATCACCGAACTGCCGGCCCAAGCCCAGATCGACCAGACCTTCCTCGCCACCCACAAGCAGCTGCGGCCCAACCGGAACGGGCAGCTCTATCTGCAGGTCGAACTCGCCGACAAGAGTGGCACGATCACGGGTCGGCTCTGGAACGCCTCCGACGACGACTACGGCGGGTTCGAAGACGGCGATTACGTGCGGGTGGAGGGGCACACGCAGCTCTATTCCGGCTCGCTCCAGGTGATCATCGCGTCGATCGAACGGGCTGATCCTCGCACCGTCGACGAGAGCGAGTTTCAGGTGCTCGGCACCACCGACCTTGCGCAGCTCGAAACGGAGCTGACCTCGCTCCTGGGCACGATCACATCCGCTCCGCTCAAGGCGCTCGCCGACGAAATCCTCGCCGACCACGCGTTGATGGAGGCGTTTCGCCGGACACCCGCGGGGGTAAAGCACCACCACGCCTATGCCGGCGGCCTGCTCGATCACGTGGTCAACCTGATGCGGCTGGCCGATCTCGTCGCGCCGCTCTATCCGGCCCTCAATCGCGATCTGCTGCTCATTGGCGTGCTCGTTCACGACATCGGCAAGGTTCGCGAGCTCGAAAGCCTGCAGGGCTTTTCCTACACCGACGAAGGACAGTTGCTCGGCCACATGCTTCTCGGCCTCGAGATCGTGGACGCGAAGATGCGCAGCCTCGAAGCCCGCACCGGCGAGCCGTTTCCGCCGGAGACGGCCGTGCGGGTGAAGCACATGATCGCCAGCCATCACGGGCAGTATGAATTTGGATCGCCCAAGCTTCCGATGACGCTCGAAGCGGTGGCCCTTCACCATCTCGACCATCTCGACGCCAAGATGGCCGGCACGATCCAGCTCCTGCAGAACGAGGCCACGGCCGAGGACGGCTGGACGCAGTATCAGCAGAGTCAGGGCCGCAAGTTCTTCCGCGGCCGCGGCTGAGCCTCCCCGCGACCAAGGCCATCCGGCTTTCCGTCGTTGAGCGAGTGGATACGACCCAGCCAAACACGCCGCGTGTTTCCCCACGCCGGTCCCACGGCTCACGCCGTCGGGCTTCCACCGGACCGCTGCGCAAACCTCCGTCCAAGCCCAAGGCCGTAAGGCCTGGGACACGCCAGGCTATTGTCGCCAATCGTTGTTGGGCTTGCGGCATCCCAAACAGCCAAACACGCCGCGCGATGCACCACGCCGGTCCCACGGCTCACGCCGTTGGGCTTCCACGGAGCACCAGACGCATCGCATCGAATCGCCCCGCCGTGTGACGAGCGAGGGGTTGCCCATGCCCCGGGAGACGGCGTCAGTGGCGAGCGGAGCCAGGATGGCGGAGCGAAGCCAATGCCGAGCGAGCCAAAGGGCATGGATGCCCGACGCGAGCGTCCGGCGACGGGGTGTGGGCAATCCCGAAGCGTAGCCTCAACGCACGCGCACCCAAGCCGGTGCCGACGCCGGGAAAGCCAAACACGCCGCGCGATGCACCACGCCGGTCCCACTGCTCACGCCGTTGGGCTTCCACGGAGCACCTCACAGCGCCTTACCGTGTGATGAGCGAGGGGTTGCCCATGCCCCGGGAGACGGCGTCAGTGGCGAGCGGAGCCAGGATGGCGGAGCGAAGCCAATGCCGAGCGAGCCAAAGGGCAGGGATGCCCGACGCGAGCGTCCGGCGACGGGGTGTGGGCAACCCCGAAGCGTGCCACCCCACAAGCGCCCCAAAGCGCCCCCAAGCCGGAGCCGACGCCGGGACGGCGGTGACGGCGCGAAAGTCAGCGTGTGGGCAACCCCGAAGCGTGCCACCACACAAGCGCCCCCAAGCCGGAGCCGACGGCCCGGTGCCGCAGAACGCTCGATCAGAGGCCCGAGGCGCCGGTCGTCTCACGCTGACGCTGTTCTTTCTTCGCCGGAAACTCCACCACGACAAGTTTCTTCGAGTCGGGATCGAAGGCGTATTCCTGGTAGTAGGGGAGCATCGGCAGCCGAATCTCGTCGGGCGTGCCGGGCGCGATGATCTTGTCCATGAACTCCTTGTGCGTGGCGGGAATCTTGTTGTGCTCAGCCTGATAGAGCTTCATCTTTTGATCCACCGCCAGACTGCCTGCAAACGCAACCGTGTGGCGGTAGGCCTGGGAGTAGGCGCCAAGCCCGCCTTCCTCGGCCTCGGACGGGTTGTCGACCACGACGCCACCCTGCGCCTTCGCCGCGGCGAGATCGAGCACGTTTTGGGTGGTCTTGCCGACGGTCTTGCGGGTTTCCTGTTTGGCCGGCTGCGGCGCCGCGGTTGGGGCCGGGGCGGGCGCGATCGCATCGCAGCCGAGCACGAATGCCACCATGGGAACCATCCACACGATCGACCAGCGGCCTGCACTCATGATCTGCCTCGCTCTTCGCGCCTCACATGGTGGGAACACACTCGGGAGCCGCGCCGCCCCCTCACGCACCCTATCGTAAACGATCCGGCCCCGCGCGTGGGCGGCGATGCCCACCCGGCCGTAGACTGCCCTGCCCCGATGCCGCTCGACGCGGCCACCCGCAGGATTTCCGACCTCATGCCCCGCCCCCGAGAAGGCCGAGACCGCGCCCGAGCCAGCCGCCCATCCGACGATGGCGTGATCGGCGTGTTCCGGCGTGCCGCGGCCGGCTATGGGTTTGTGCGGCCGCTCGACGCCCCGGCGGGGGATCGCTCGGCCGACATCCACATCCCCGTCGTGTCGGCCCTCGATGCGGCGTCGGGCGACACCGTGCGGGTGCGGCTCGTACGGGGGCGGGACGTCCGTCGGCCAGGACTCGCCGGCGAGATCGTCGAGGTGCTCACCCGGCGGAGCACGCGGTTCGTCGGCTCGTATTTCGAGACGGCTGGCCGAGGCTGGGTGCAGATCGACGGCAACGCGTTCGCGCGGCCGATCGGCGTGGGCGATCCGGGCGCGAAGCGACTCACCGCGGGCGAGAAGGTCGTGGTGGAGATGGTGCGGTTTCCGTCGCACCTTCGTGATGGCGAGGGCGTGGTGGTGGAGGTGCTGGGGCGGGCCGGTGATGTCGGCGTCGACACCCAGACGATCATCCACGAGTTCGGCCTGCCAGGCCCGTTTCCCGATGAAGCGCTGGACGACGCGCGGGCACAGGCGGCCCGGTTCGACGAATCGATCTCGGGCGATCGTCGCGACCTCACCGACCAGGTGATCGTGACGATCGACCCGATCGATGCCCGCGACTTCGACGACGCCATCTCGCTCGAGCGGGTGGAACGCGGCCATTGGCTTCTCGGCGTGCACATCGCCGACGTATCGCATTTCGTTCGCGAGGGGTCGCCCCTCGATCAGGAGGCCCGCAACCGCGGCACGAGCGTCTACCTGCCCGACCGGGTGATCCCGATGATCCCCGAGATCGTCTCCAACAACCTTGCCAGCCTGCAGCCCGACACGGTGCGCTACGCCAAGACCTGCTGGATCGAGTTCACTCCCGATGGGATTCCGGTGCACTCGTCAGTGGAACCCTCGGCCATCCGCAGCCGGCGGCGATTTGCCTACGAAGAGGTTGATGTCTTCCTGGCCGACCCCGACACCCCTGCGGTCGTGATGACCGACGAGGTGCGGTCGTTGCTTGGCCGGATGCGCGACCTCGCCCGCATCCTGAGATCCCGCCGGATTGCCCGCGGCGCCCTCGAACTCGAGATGCCCGAGGTGAAGATCGACCTCGACCGGGATGGCCGCGTGTCGGGGGCTCACGTGGTCGAAAACACCGAAAGCCATCGGATCATCGAGGAGTTCATGCTCGCGGCCAACGAGGCCGTGGCCTCGTCACTCGCGATCGCCGGAGCCGGCTTCCTTCGACGCATCCATGCCGCCCCCGATCCCCGCAAGCTTCGTCAGCTCACGGAGTTCGTCTCCGAACTCGGCTTCGAGGTGGACTCCCTCGAGAGCCGGTTCGAACTCCAGCGGCTGCTCGACATGGCCCGCGGCAAGCCGGAGGAGCATGCCGTGCACTACGCCGTGCTCCGCAGCCTCACGCGGGCGGCGTATGGGCCCCAGGAGGAGGGCCACTACGCCCTCGCCAGCGACTGCTACTGCCACTTCACATCGCCGATCCGCCGCTATCCCGACCTGACGGTCCATCGGGCGCTCGAAGCGGTCGCCCGCGGTGGCCGCCCACCCACCGAAGGCCTCGTGCGGCTCGGGGCCGACTGTTCCGATCTCGAACGGCGGGCGGAATCGGCCGAGCGGGAGCTCGTAAAGCTCAAACTCCTCAACTTCTTTCGTTCACGCATCGGTGAGGAGATGGACGCGGTGGTCACTGGCGTGGAGCCGTTTGGGCTGTTTGTGCAGGGGCTCGTGATCCCGGCGGAGGGGCTCGTGCCGATCGACACGCTCCCCGACGATTCCTACCGCTACGATCGAGCGAGCCACACGCTCTCGGGCCGCCGCCCCGGCCAGAGCTTCCGGCTTGGCGACCGGGTGCGGGTGGCGATCGCCCGCGTCGACGTCGATCGTCGTGAACTCGACCTTCGGCTCGTGGGCCGTGGCCGGCGGCCGAAGGCCGGCATGCGCGACCGTCGCTCGCCGCCCCGCCGCCCCAAGGGCCGTCCTCCCCGCGAGCCGAAGGGCCGCAGGGGCCGGCGACGGTAGCCGCTTCCCAGACGTCGGCTCCGCGTACACTGTCGCCCGACTCGACCCACCTTTTCGGAAAGGACTCCGCCGTGACATCGACGCCCCTCCGCACGCCCCTCGCCGCATGGCATGAATCCCATGGCGGGCGCATGGTCGACTTCGCGGGCTGGTGGATGCCGGTGCAATACACCTCGATCGTCGACGAGCATCTGGCCACCCGTCAGGCGGCCGGCTTGTTCGACGTGTCGCATATGGGACGGCTGTCGATCGATGGCCCGGCAGCCGGTTCGTGGCTGGAATCAATCCTCACGCGGAGCATCGCCGACCTGACGGCCGGCCGCTTCCGCTACACGCTCATCACGAGCGACGAAGGCCCCACCGGCGTGACGGTACTCGACGACGCCGTCGTGGCCCGCGAGGCCGACGCCCCTGACGGGTCGGCCCGCTATGCGATGGTGGTCAATGCGAGCAATCGCGAACGGGTCGTCGCGTGGCTTCGATCGAAATGCCCCGCCGACGGTGTGACGCTCGTCGATCGCACGTTTGCCACCGGCATGATCGCCGTGCAGGGCCCGCTGGCCGTGGCGGCGGTGTGTGTGCTGTGTGGCGACGACGATGCCGCTCGCGTTGCGGGCCTCGGCGTCTACCGAGGCACCCGAGCCTTCGTGGCAGGGCAGCCGGCCGCCGTGAGCCGCACCGGCTACACCGGCGAGGACGGACTGGAAGTCGTGGTGGCCGCCGATGCCGTCACCGACGTGTGGCAGGCAATCCACGACGCCGGCAGCCCACGGGGTCTGAAGCCGTGCGGACTGGGGGCCCGCGACACCCTTCGGCTCGAAGCAGGCATGCCGCTCTATGGCCACGAACTCGTCGCCACCAGCGACCCCTTCGCCCTCGGACTGGGCCTGGCGGTGACGCTCACCGACGGATCGGGAACGCCGCGGTCGTTTCCCGGGAGCGACGCCCTTGCCCGCATGCAGGCCACCCCTTCGGGTCGCGTGCGGGTTGGGCTGGTCTTCGATTCGAAGCGGGCTGCCCGGGAGGGAAGCCCCGTGGTCGTGCAAGGGCGAACGGTCGGCACCGTGACCAGCGGCAGCCTCGGCCCGACCCTGGGCTGCGCCGTGGCGATGACCCTCATCGACCGCGACCATGCGGCCGTCGGCACGGCCGTGGACGTGCTCGTTCGCGACACGCCGCAGGCCGCCCGCGTCGTGCCCCTTCCCTTCTATCGACGCCCCGCCCCACGGAGCTGATCGCATCCGCTATCCTGCCCCGTGCATCCACCACCGAGGAGAAACCCATGGCCGCTGAGATGAAGTTTGCGAAGTCGCACGAATGGATCCGTCCGGAAGAGAACGGCCTCGCCACCGTGGGGATCTCGTCGTATGCCGTCGAGGCCCTGACCGATCTCGTCTTCATGCAGCTGCCGCCGGTTGGCAAGAAGGTGAAGGCGGGCGAATCGATCGGTGAAATCGAGAGCGTGAAGGCGGTGAGCGACCTCTATGCGCCGGTTTCCGGCGAGATCGTGGAGGTCAACGCCGCCCTGCCAAACCAGCTCGAAACGCTCGGTACCGACCCGTACGGAGCCGGATGGATCGTCCGGATCAAACCCGATGACCCGTCGGAAATGGACTCGCTCCTCGATCGGGCGGCCTACGAGGCGCAGATCGCGTCGTGACGGCGGCCTCCCTGGCGGTGTGGTGGGATGAGGCCGCCGACGGCCCCACCAACATGGCCACCGACGAACGGCTCGCGGAAGAAGCCGACCGCCGCGGCGGTCCGGCGATCCGCTTCTATGGATGGTCGTCACCCACGGTGTCGCTTGGCGGCTTCCAGCCGCTCGCCGAGGCGACGGCGTGCTCGGCGATTGCTGGGCTTCCTCTGGTCCGCCGGCCGAGTGGCGGCGGAGCGATCATCCACGGCTCGGACCTCACCTACGCCGCGGCGGTGCCGAAATCGCATCCGTGGGGAGCGCGGCCGCAGGCGTTTTACGACGCCCTGCATGCGGCCATGGTGGAGGTGCTCGCCACGTGGGGCCTCGAGGCCCGGCTGCACGTCCCCTCTGCGTCAGACCCTCCGGCCGACGCCTTCCTCTGCTTTTCGAGGCGTGCCCCGGGTGATCTGGTCGCGGCCCGACCCGGCCAGGCCCCTACCCCGTCCGACCCGAAGATCATGGGAAGCGCCCAGCGACGCCTCGGCACCACGGTGATCCAGCACGGGAGCCTCCTCCTCGGCCGCTGCCTGGCCGTGGGGCCGGAGGCCAGGCACGACGGCCTTACAGAACTCTCATGTGCGGCCGCCACACTTCCCCGGGAGATCGCCTCTCGATGGATCGACCGACTCGCCGGCGGCCTCGGCGTAGACATCACGCCCCACGGGCGTGCGTTTGCCGTCGGCCATGAGCAGGAGATCGCCCGGGCGGCGGAGCGATTCCGCGACGATCGATGGACGGGCCGGCGGTGACGAAAAACGCCCCGGATGACATGACCGGCGATTTTTCGAAACGCACTGGTATGATGAACGTTCAAGACCCATGGGATCCCGGGCCTCACTCACCCGTCGCCGTGCGCGCCGGGGCGAGAGGCCACCTGCCTTCGGAAACGCCATGATCGTCAAACTGGTTGTCGCTTCGGGCAAAAGTGCCGGTCGGGCCATTGCCATCAAGCGCAACAAACTCCTGATCGGACGAGCCGAGGAGTGCGACGTCAGGCCTCTGAGCGAGGATGTGAGCCGTCGTCACTGCGCGATCACGGTGGGGCCTGCCGATGTGTGGGTGGAGGACCTTGGCAGCCGCAACGGGACGTTCGTCAACGGTGCAAAAATCGCCGAAAGGACCCGTGCCAACGACGGCGACATCGTGCGGGTTGGAGCGCTCGAATTGAAGGTATCGATCTCCATGCCAGCCCAGTCGGTGGGCGGGGGATCCGACGACGACGTCTCCCGTTGGCTGATGGCCGACGACCATCCCGCCGGCCTTTCCGATACCACACGGGCCATCAACCCGCAGGATTCGGTCGCGGGTGATGCCACGAGCATCCACGGTGGCCCGGCCGAACCCTCGCCGGAAGATTCCTCCTCGGGGTCGTTCGTGACCGGCATGACCTCCCCCGCCACGACGGAGCAGCCAGGGGCCACGCCGTCGGCGATCGAGGCTGCGAAGGCCGCCAAGTCAGACAAGCCGGGCGGGCTGCCGCCGGGGGCTAAAAAGCCGCAGGCAGATTCCTCGCGCGCAGCCGCCGCCGACGCCCTGCGGAAGTTCTTCGAGCGGAAATAGCCTCCCACGGCGACCCGGTCGTGACGATTGTGCCACTGGCGACGCCCGCCAGGTTTTGCCAGGCCCATTTTTTTCGCCAATCCGCACGTCTTCCGCGACCGTCAGCGGTCATGCTTTCGGCAGACCTTCGCACCCGCCCGATCCGCGACGGTCTCTTCTCTCTTCTCTGGAGTCATCTGCATGTCCGCCACCCTCACCCGCTCGCCCCGATCCACCCGTCGCGCCGCCCCGAAGGCTCGCCGCGACGATGTTCAAAAAGCCCGCCGCCGGATGATCGACCCGACCACCTGTGAGCGGGAATATGGCCCCGACGAGGTCGAGTTCATGCAGGCCCTCGACCGCTACAAGCGGGCCAGCGGTCGCATGTTCCCTACGTGCAGCGAAATCCTCGAAGTGGTGCGGTCGCTCGGATACCAGCGGATCGACGCCTGAAGCAGGGCAGCCCTGGCGATCTGGGTCGACCTTGCCCCGCCTCCCCCTGTGCCACTACGGTTGGGTCGTGCCCGGCCGGTGTCGGCCGGGCGGGGAGATCTGGCGTGCGTCCTGTTGATCAAGTCCTTCGCAGAACCCGTCTCGCCGTGCTCGGTGTGGTGGTCGGCGGCATGCTCGCCGTGAGCACCGGCTGTGGGGGCATGGCAAAAACCGACAACGCGGAGGGCGTGAAGCTCTACCAGCAGGGAAACTACCTCGGCGCCGTGAACTCGTTTCAGCAGGCGCTGTCGAAAGATCCTGGCAACCCCGACACGTTCTACAA
>Ga0208783_10000805_pt1 | contig 19051 bp, 11 predicted proteins | sample DEB19_08_DNA_2_FD_184529 | JGI IMG/M metagenome (GOLD analysis project Ga0208783, IMG submission 184529) | Aqueous microbial communities from the Delaware River and Bay under freshwater to marine salinity gradient to study organic matter... | ecosystem: Environmental > Aquatic > Marine >...
TGGCATGACTACCATGTGCTTTGATTACCGGGTCAGCTCGCGTCACCCCGGTGCGGGTCCTTTGCAGGCGATGGCGGACGCCCGTTCCGCCATCCGCTGGATCCGCATGAATGCGGTCGAGCTCGGCGTGAACCCCGGCAAGATCGTTGGTGTGGGCGGCTCCGGTGGAGGGCATGCTATCGCGTCAGCGGCCATTCTGGAAGGATTCGATGATCCCTCCGATGTCATCGATTGTAGCGTGTCACCCAACGCAGTCGTTCTCTTCAATCCGGTGATGGACACCTGGTCACGCCATGCGCCCTATCAGGACCGCTGGCCGGACAAGGCCTCTCGAAAGGCCGCCGATCTCTATCGCGGCATCAAGCTCGGCTTTCCACCGATGCTGATCATGCACGGTACGGATGACCGCGTGGTGCCATTTTCCGGAAGTTACGCTTTTGCCCGCAAGTCTGCGAAGAAGAAAAACATTTGCCGCCTCATCGAGTTCGATGGCAAGGGCCACGGATTCTTTAACCTTAACCTCTCATTCGAGATGTACGAAGCCACACTGATGGCGATGGATAGTTTCTTCGTCGAGCTGGGCTTCATTGAGCCAGACCCGAATGCCGGGCTTGGCAGGGAAGAAGCGATGTGAGCAGCGAATGTCGAATGACGAAAAAATGTCTCCACGCCGTTTCGTCTGTCGAAGAAAGAAGCTGAACGTTTGCCATTTTTCCTCTACCACCATGCTCCGCCCCCTCTTTGCCCTTCTCTGCACCTCGTGCGCTCTATTTGCCGGCTGGCCACAAGACGCTTCTGACCTCAAACCGGACCCGAAAGCCATCTTTGGCTCCTTGGACAATGGCTTGCGCTACCTTGTGCTTCCGCATGCTGAGCCACCTGGACGCGCCAGCATCCGCCTTTACATGGATGTGGGCTCTCTGATGGAAGAGGATGACCAGCAGGGCATGGCGCATTTCTTGGAACACATGGCCTTCAACGGAACCCGCACCTTCAAGGGTGGCGAGGGTGGGGACATGGTGAAGTTCTTCCAGCGCCTTGGCATGGGTTTCGGTGCGGACACGAATGCCCATACCTCTTTTAAGGAGACAGTGTACATGCTCGAACTGCCCGAGGTTACTGAAAAATATCTGGATGAAGGCCTACGCCTCTTCCGAGATGACCTCGATGGCATGCTTTTGAAAGAGGGCGAGATCGACAAGGAACGTGGCATCATTCTCAGCGAAAAGCTTTCTCGCGACAGCATTGAGTATCGCACGATGCTCGCAGGTTACAGTTTTGCCCTGCCGGAGTCACTCCTACCGAAGCGCTTGCCCATTGGCATCGAGGAGACGCTCAAGACGATGAAACGCCAGCGCTTCGTGGATTTCTACGGCAAGTGGTACACACCTCAGCGTGCCACCGTTGTCGCCGTCGGTGACTTCAAAGACCCTCAGCAGGTCATCACCTCCATCAAGAAGCACTTCGAGTCCGCCAAAGCGGCGCCAGAGTTGAAGGACCCATCGCTTGGCAAAATCTCCAACGGTCACGGTTTGATAGCCAAGCTGCACACGGAGATGGAATCGCAGGCTCTCACCGTCTCTGTCGAGCGCCTTCGCCAGGCTGAGGTGAAGCCGGACAACATCTCCGAGCGCCGCAAGAACCTCGTCCGCATCCTTGCAGACAGCATGATCAACCAGCGGCTCTCAAAGCTCACGAAGGCAGAAGGCGCTCCCATCATTGGCGCGGAGGCCTACAGCTACGAGCAGTTCGATTTTGTTTTCACCAGCGGCATCCAAGCCCAGTGCGACCCCAAGAACTGGCAGGCTGCGCTCACCCTCATTGAGACGGAAATCCGCCGCGCTCTTCAGCATGGCTTCACCGACGCTGAGTTTGCTGAGGCGAAGGCTACTGCCCTCAAAGGGGCCAAGCTACGTGCCGATCAGGCAGATTCCCGCAAGTCCCGCGACCTCGCCAGCGGCCTCGTCAGCCAGATCGCCGCGAAGAAGGTCTTCACGCATCCCAAGGACGACCTAGTCCGTGTCGCCAAGGTGCTCTCCACGACGAAGAAAGAGGAGTGCCACCAAGCGCTCGTCGCCGATTGGAAGGGCGATGACATCCAAATTTTTCTCGGCGGCAATCTGAAGCTCGATGGCGATGCCACGAAGAAGATCACCGATGTTTACAAAGCCAGCGCCGCGAAGCCTGTTGAGCCACCTGCGAAGGAGGAAACCGCCGCCTTTGCTTACACCGACTTCGGCCCCGCCGGCAAAGTCGCTTCCCGCAGCGAGGCGAAGGATCTCGAGATCACGCAGGCCGTGTTTGAGAACAATGTGCGCTTCAACTTCAAGCGCACCGAGTTCGAAAAAGGCACCATTCGCGTGCTCGTGAATTTTGGCGGTGGCAAGCTTACCGTTCCAGCGGACAAGCCCGGCCTGCTCGTCTATGCCAGCAGCACCTTCCAGCTCGGTGGCCTCGTGAAACACGACGTCGATGAACTGCGTCGCCTTTTCGCCAGCAGGACCCTATCCTCCGATTTCAGCATCGGTGACGAGGCCTTCCTCCTCTCCGGCCGCACCACGCCAGCCGATCTCGAGGCCCAGCTCCAGCTCCTTGCCGCGTATCTGACTGCCCCTGGCTACCGCATCGAGGCTGCACGTCAGTTTGAGAAGAACATCGACCCGCTCTACACCCAGCTCCAGCACACCGCCGAGGGCATCATGAACAACGAGGTCATGGCCTTCACTCATGGCGGCGATCCTCGCTGGGGTTTTCCCGCCAAGGACGTGCTCAAGCAGCGCACGCTGGATGAAGTAAAGGCTTGGCTCACACCTGCCCTCACGCAGGACTTCCTCGAAGTCACCATTGTCGGCGATGTAGATCTCGAAAAATCCCTCGCCGCCACCGCCAAAACCTTCGGCGCCCTGCCGAAGCGGGCCGCTAAAAAACCCGACTATGCCAAGGAACGCACGGTCGCCTTCCCGAAGCCTAGCGAGAGTAAATCCTTCACCTTTGACACGGAAATTCCTAAAGCCATCGCCACCATTTACTGGCCTACCGAGGACATGCCTAGCGATGTCGCCCGAGCACGCCGTCTTATGTTGCTCGCCAGCATCCTCGACGACCGCCTGCGCATCAAAATCCGCGAAGAACTCGCCGATACCTACTCCCCCGCTTGCTACCACCTCGCCAGTGACACCTTCACGGGCTATGGCTACGTCGTCACCATGATTGAGTGCAAGCCCGAGCAGGTCGAAAAGCTCGCCAAGCTTAGCATCGAGATCGCTGCCCAACTCGCGACCGGTGAGATCACCGACGACGAGTTTGAGCGGGCGCACAAGCCCGTCGTCTCGCAGATCGAGCAGCAGCGCCGTGACAACCGCTACTGGTCCTCCACCGTCCTCCGCTGCTCACAGGAGCATCCGCAACGTCTCGACTGGTCGCGCACCTTCGTCAGTGACATCACTGGTATTAAAAAAGCGGATCTCATTCCGCTCGCGAAGAAGTACCTTTTAAAGACAAAAGCTGTGACGGCAAACATCGTGCCGAACGCGAAGAAGTAGCCGTGCTAGGCGTATTCGCTGGCATGAAAAGCCTTCTTTTGGCGATCGTGTGGGTTGTCAAAGCCGCTCATGCAGCCGAATTTCGCGCGGGTGCCGCCACCACCAATATCACGCCGGAGCTCGGCAGCTCGATCAACGGCGGCTTTCAAGATGGGAAAGCCGCTTTCATCCACGACGAATTGCAAGCGAGGTGCTTGGCGCTCGACGATGGCCAAACGAAACTCGTCTTTGTCATCGCGGATAGTTGCGTGATCGGTCGCGGCATTTTTGACGAAGCGAAGAAAATGGTGAACGCAGCTAACGGCCTGCCTTTGGAGAACATGATGATGTCCGCAACGCACGCACATTCCTGCGGCACCTTGCAGGCTGTGGGCCAGAGTGAGCCCGACCCGATGTATCAGCGTTTTGTGGCACGACGCATCGCCGATGGCGTGCGCTGCGCCATGAACAACCTCGCTCCAGCGAAAATTGGCTTCGGTAGTGCCTCGGTGCCGCATCAGGTCTTCAATCGACGATGGAAAATGAAGCCCGGCACCATCCCAGCGACCCCGTTAGGTGTCACCACCGATCAGGTAAAGACGAACCCCGGCATCAACCATCCTGACCTCGTCGAACCCGCGGGCCCCACGGATCCTGAGGTGAGCTTCATCAGTGTGCAAGCTGTGGATGGAAAACCCATCGCGTTACTCGCGAATTACTCGCTGCACTATGTTGGCGGGGTCGGTCCCGGTCACATCTCGGCGGATTACTTTGGCGCGTTCGCGGTGAAGATCGGCCGATTGCTCGGCGCAGGACCGGAGTTTGTCGGCATCATGTCAAACGGCACCAGCGGTGACATCAACAACATCGACTTTCGTGGGGGGCTGGCCAAAGCAGCACCCTATGGCCGCATCGAGATTGTCGCGAACGATGTCGCACAGGCGGTAGCGGCTGCGGTAAAGGCCGTGAAGCATGCCGACTCTCTGCCACTGAGTGTTGCGCAGATGGAAATCGAGTTGGGCTTGCGCATCCCGACTCCTAACGAGGTCGAAAAAGCCCGCGAAGTGATGAAGGGCTCGAAGCTCTTCCCTCGCATGGAAACGATGGAGCAAGTCTATGCACGTGAAACCGTGCTCTTGGCCGATTTTCCCGCGAGAGTGTCCGCACCGCTGCAAATCATGAAGATCGGTGATCTGCATGTCTCCGCAATTCCGGCCGAAGTCTTCGTCGAAATAGGTCTGGAGCTCAAAAAGCGCCATTCGCCCACTTTTACGATCTCCTTGGCCAACGCCTACCACGGTTACTTGCCCACACCGGAGCATCATGCACTGGGCGGCTATGAAACTTGGCGTGCTCGTTCCAGCTACCTAGAAGTCGATGCCTCGACCCGGATCATTGCAGGACTCGAAGAGCTGTTCGCAAAGCTGAAGTGAGCCGCGACCTTTTGCGGCTTGCTGCGTTCCAACCCGCCACATGAAAGCCTCAATTCTCTGCCTGCTCATCTTCACCTCCTCGCTGGGCGCCCAGCAAAAGCATGTCTGGCTGCTGCCTGAGACGGATGCGCCAAGTTTGCAACGTGTGATTTTTGACAGCAAAACGGCTAGTGAACCTGTGAGCTGCTATGTTTTCAAACCTGACAGTTATGATACGTCTAAAGAACAACGCTTTCCCGTGCTCTACTGGCTGCATGGCAGCGGTGGTAGCTCGTCGGGGTCTGCCGCACAAGTTGCCCAGCGCTATGGCGAAGCCATGCGGACGGGTAAAATTCCACCAATGATCCTGGTCTTTCCCAATGGGCTGCCAATGGGCATGTGGTGTGATTGGAAGGATGGCTCGGTGAAGTTGGAAACCATGTTCATTGATGAACTCATGCCGCACATCGACCGCGACTACCGTACGCTGGCGAAACGTGAGGGCCGTATCATCGAAGGCTTCAGCATGGGCGGCTATGGCGCAGCGCGGCTGGGCTTCAAATATCCAGAGCTCTTCGCCGCCGTATCGCTGCTTGGCGCGGGACCTCTTCAGGCTGACTTCAATGAGGCACCTCGTGCAGGGCCACGGGGTCGCGAGCAAGTGCTCGGTGCAGTCTATGGCGGCGACATGGCTTACTATCGTGCCCAGAGCCCTTGGCAGATTGTGCAGCAAAACGCCGAAAAGCTTCGCTCTGGCCTCCTGATCCGTCAGATGATTGGTGACCGAGATGAGACCCTCGGTTTCAACCGCGAATTCAAGCAGCATCTCGACGCCTTGAAGATCCCGCATACCTATCGTCAGCTGACAGGCATCCCACACCATCCAAACCTTTTGCTCAATGCCATCGGTCAGGAAAACTGGGCTTTTTACAATGAGGCACTCGGCGGTCTCAAAACAAGATGATACATCGATCGGTCTTTCAGTGCGGGATCGCTACAGTCTCAGCTTCTATTCGATGTAAACCACGCAAGGAGCTTACTTTTTTGCGTCATACTCCGGCGACTTGGGTTCAAGTGAGTGAATGCCGGACCACCCCCACACTTTGTCCCCTGAACTTCTGCGGCATCTCACATCGGCGCAGAGTTCTCTTTATGCTTTTATCCTGACCTTGATGGCAGGGCAGGAGGGGGCGTCGGATATCTTGCAAGAGGTCAATGTGAAGATCTGCCGGGAGCTGCATCGCTATGATACGAGCCGCCCTTTTCTGCCGTGGGCCCTGACCTTGGCGCGGTTTGAAGTCATGGCGTGGCGCACCCGTCAGAATCGTTCCCGACTGGTTTTGGACAATGAAGCCGCTGAGCTCATGGCGGATGAGCTTGCAGATTCGCAGGATGATCGGGAGCTCTCGGCTCTGGAATCGTGTTTGGCAGCTTTGCCTCAAGGTCAGCGGGAGCTGATCACAGCGCGGTATGATCGAGGCGAGACCGTGCGTGCGATCGCCAAGCGCCAAGGTCAGCCGGAGAACGCCTTGGCAGCTTTGCTGTATCGTATTCGCAAGGCCTTGCATGGTTGCATCATGAACAAACTCTCACAGGAGGATTTCGCATGAATGACAAAGTCCAATCCTTGATTGACGGCACACTTTCGCAGGAGGATCGCGAGGTGCTGAATGAGCTGCTGCGCAGGGACGCATCTGCTCGCGCCGAGTATGCCCGGCAGATGAAGATTCATGCCTTGTTGACATGGCGTGCTGGGGCTGTCTCAGCGACCATGCCTAAGGTGAGGCCGACAGTGTGGCGCTCAACATGGCAGTGGGCCGGCTGGGCGGCTGCCGCTTTGCTGTTCATAGGGTTCACGTTTTTTCTCATCTCGCCCAACCCGGCTGCAGCAGCCGTTTCCCAGATCATCGCAGCTTGGGAGCAGGCGAAAGATCGCAGTTATACGATACGCGTATTGGCTGGCGACCCGTGGCAAGCTCTCAAAGATGGGCGAAGTGTCAGCTATGAAGGTGCCACGCTTCATTTGCGCGGCCTTTCAGAGTTTGTTCTCGTGCGCGTATTGAACCATGGCGGACAGGTGATCACTGGCTCCGATGGCCAGACCAACTGGGACATTCGCGGCAAAGGACCTGTTCGCGTTAGCCATGAGACGAATCGTTTCCGCGGCGGCATTCCGGGTGAATACCAAAACCTGCCCTTCATGGATCTGAGGAGCCTTTTTCTCTCCTTGGCGGTGGATTATGATCTAACGATCCGCGATGACTCTGCCGATCCCACGTTGCGATGCCTGAGTGCCCACAAGCGTAACCGTGATAAACGTGGCCTGCCGAGTATGGAATTCCAATTCCGGCAAGACACTGGCATGGTGGTTAAAATGGAACTGCACGGCCTACCGGAGGAAAAAGGTGGCCCAAGAGCCGTGAGTCTCGAACTGACCAGCGAAACAGTCTTCCCCGGCGACTTCTTTACTCACCAAGCGCATCACGAACCTGACCGCGAAGTCATTAACGAGTCAGCCGACATTAAACCTTGATCCATGATGAAAACACTTCCTGTCCTCCTGCTGTTCACAACGAGCCTCGCTGCGCATGATTGGACCACCACCGATCGTGAGGTGCTGCGGGATCATATCCTTGAAGAATGGAAACGTGAACGCGGCATGACCGAAGTCGCCTCCACGGCCTCGATCGTGCAACTCGCGGCCGCAGCCGTGGCGAATGCTGTGAATGCGCCGCAGGCGGCGAAGGCCTTCCTGCCCTTCACGAAGCTCGATCTGCGGGCAGATGGCGAGTTTCTCTATGTCGGCTCGAACGGCCTGCCGGATCACAACATGATGGTCGGCATCACCGCGTGGCAGCAGCAGGTGCCGCTGCCGCAGCCGTATTTCGATGACAATGCGTGGCGCATCCCGCTGAAGCCTGTTGCGGCGAAGGAACCGGCGATGATCAAAGGCCGCTTCCTGCGTGGCGCGATCGCCTTGGCCGTGAATGGCATCCCGATCTTCAATCCGCAGAACAATCGCGGCGAGATCAGCTATGAAATCGGCGAGTTGGATCAGTGGGGCGGCCATTGCGGACGTGCGGATGATTATCACTACCACATCGCGCCGCTGCATCTGCAGGCGCAGGTCGGCAAAGGCATGCCGGTGGCGTATGCGCTCGATGGTTATCCCGTTTACGGCCTCACGGAGCCGGATGGATCGCCGGTGGCGAATCTCGACGAGTGCAACGGTCACGACGACGCGAAGATCGGCTACCATTATCATGCGTCGAACAAGTATCCGTATGTCTTCGGTGGCTTCCACGGCGAGGTCGTCGAGGCTGGTGAGCAGGTCGATCCGCAGCCACGTGCACAAGGCGTTCGCGAGGCTCTCACCGCGCTGCGTGGCGCGAAGATCACCGCCTTCGAAAGCACCGGCAAGGACAGCTACAAACTCAGCTACGAGGTGAATGGCGACAAGCGCAGCGTCAGCTACTCGATCAAGGCCGATGGCACCTATCCTTTCCATTTTGACAACGGACGCGAAGGTCAGGCCGATGAAGTTTACACCGCACGTCGTCAAGGTGGCGGCGGAGGTGGCGGTCGTCCGCCCGGTGGCGGTGGCCCCGAAGGCATGAAGGGCAAAGGAAAAGGCAAGGGTCAGGGCAAAGGTGGTCGCGAGGGCGAGATGCGCCGCGATGATCCGCCACCGCCACGTCCTGGCGAGGATGGCGGACGTCCTCCGCGTCCGCAGGCCGCCATCGAAGGCATTCTTGATGTAAATGGCGATGGCGTCGTCACTGCGCAGGAGTTTGCCGACAACGCGAAGTCGAATGCCGCGAAAAATGGCATTGCCATTCCTGAGGCGATGGCGAAGGCCAAAGCGGTCTTCACCGACATGGACAAAAATCGCAACGGCCAGCTCGAAGCCAGCGAGTGGCAGGGGCAGCCCGTCGCGGCCGCTGAGCCACGTCAATCCGGTCCAGAAAATCAAGATCGCTCGATGGGCGGTCAAGAACGTCAAGGTGGTCCAAAAGGCGGCGGTGGCCCTGGCGGCAAAGGCATGGGCGGTGGTGGTGGCAAAGGTGGCGGCAAGGACACCTTTGTCGAGCGTCCCGACCAACCACGCAGTAGCGATGGCAAGTTTTTGCTCACCAGCCCGGTCATGGAAGACCTCACCGAGATGCCACGCGACTACACCGGCGATGGCGAGGCCGCCACGCTGCCGCTAGCATGGAAAGGCGCACCCGCTGACACACAGAGCTACGCCTTGATCATGGACCACGCCGATAAGGAGGGGAATATGAAGTGGTATTGGACGATGTATGACATCCCCGCGAACGTCGCCGCACTGCCCAAAAACGCGCAAGGCATCGGCAAGATGGGCACCGGCTTCAAAGGCGAAGTCGGCTACGAGCCACCGATGTCGAAAGGAGCCGGTTCGCGCACCTACGTCATCACGATCTATGCCCTCAAAGCGCCGCTAAAAGTCGTCGGCACACCCGGCCGCGTAGAACTCCTCACCGCGATGCAGGGCAAGGTGATGGCGAGTTCGTCACTGCGTGTCGTGCATGTCAGCCAGGGACAGGTCGGTGAAGCCGGTCGTGGTGGTCAAGGTGGTGGCCGTCGTGGCGACCCTTCGCGTCCCGTGGCCATTTATGACAACGACAAGTCCTTCGTGCGTCCCGAGGTCACACCCGCGCCTCCTCCCGGCCCCGGCGGCACACGCCCCCTTGACAACATTTTCAATCCACCTGCTACCCAACCGCCCGACCGCACCGAATTGGCCCAAAACACCGTCCGTCCGCCCGAGCCTTCTCCGCAAGGTCCCGCTGGTGATCGCCCGAAAGGCCCCGGTGGTGGTGGCGAAGGCAAAAAAGGCGGTGGCAAAGGAAAAGGAAAAGGCGGTCCCCCCGGCCTTGTGAAGCCCAGCATGGCGGACACGATCAAACTCAACGTCTATGCCGACAATTGGTTCATGCTCTATGTGAACGGTCGACTCGTCGCTGTAGACAGCATTCAGTTCACGCCTCACAACGTTGTCAGCGTCGATTTTCTCCCCGAGTATCCGATGACGATCGCCGTGCTCGCTAAGGATAACGCGGATCCGAAAACCGGCATGGAATACGGCAGCAGCATCGGCGACGCAGGCCTATGCATCAAATTTGCCGATGGCACTGTCACGAACGCGAATTGGAAGGCGAAAAACTTTTTTCACGGCCCGGTCAATGGCGACACCGCCAACCCCCAAGTCATTCAAGAACCTCTTCCCGCCAATTGGTGGGCCATTGATTTCGATGACACCAGCTGGAAAAATGCCAAAGAATACAGCGTCGAAGAAGTCGATCCCAAGCAGCCTTACTTCGACAATGACTTCGAGGGAGCTAAGTTCATCTGGACTGACGACATCGCCCTCGACAACACCGTCATCTTCCGCACCAAGATTGAAAAACCGGGTTGGACGCCACGCTGGAACACAAAGCCTGATCTGGATGTGAAAGGAGCCCCTCTTCAGTGATGAGGCTACTACTATCTTTGTTTCTCGGCTTTTTCTTGAATGGCGAGGCTTTCGCTGTCCTTCCTAACTTTGTTTTTATTCTCGCGGATGATCAGTCATGGAGCGGCACCTCTGTGCGGATGAAGTTGGATGAACCGTTGAGCGCAACGGCGGTATTTCGGACGCCGAATCTGGAAAAGCTGGCAGCGCAGGGAATGACGTTTTCGCAGGCTTACTCGGCGCATTGCAAGTGCGAGTGCTCGCGGGCGGCAATTCAGATGGGGCGCACGACGACGACGTTGAATGCACCGGACAAGTCGGCGCGTAACTGGAGTGCGTCAGTGCTGGATTCGCTGGTGAACACGCTAAAGAAGGCGAATCCGGCGTATCGCGCGGCGCATTTCGGCAAGTGGCAGTGGTTTCACACACCGGAGTCGATGGGCTACGACGCGAGCGATGGCATCACGATGAACGAGGACGGCGACACGACCGATCCGGAGGACCCGAAGCAGTCGTTCGGCATCACGCGACGTGCGAAAGCCTTCATAGAGTCGAAAGTGAAGGAGCAGAAGCCGTTTTACCTGCAACTGAGCTACTATGCGCCGCATCAAAAGCCGCAGGCGCTCGCGGCGACGCTGAAAAAGTATGAAGGACTCAGCGGTGGCAGCGGGAAAGGGGATCGCGCGGTCGTCGCGGCGATGACGGAAGACTTCGACACGTGCATCGGCGAGGTTTTGAAGACTCTCGACACGCTGCGCATCGCGGAGAACACGGTGGTGATCTACAGTTCCGACAACGGCGGCCGCACGGAGATCCTGAACGGTGGCAAAGGAAACCTCGGCGAGGGTGGATTGCGTGAGCCGTTGATCGTGCGCTGCCCGGGCATCAAGCCCGGCACGCGTTGTGACACGCCGGTGATTCTCTACGACCTGATGGCGACGGTGCTCGACTTTGCCGCACCGGGTTATGCGATGCCGAGAGGTGTGGAAGGCGGGAGTTGGCTGCCATTGTTGCTTAGCGGCGGCAAAGAGCCGGTGAAGCGGCCGATTGATCGCTTCGTCTGGCATCAACCGGTCGAGATCGATCATCCGCAGTCGGCGATTCGTCGTGGCGACTACAAGGTGCTCTACTACTGGGACACGAAGGAGGCGATGCTCTTCGATTTGAAGAACGATCTCGGCGAAACGCGTGATTTGTCGCGTCAACGGGCCGACATCACCGAAAAGCTCGTCACCGAGCTCAAAGCGCATGTTTTGGCAGGGCTCGGCACAGACGCTGTTTCGGCGCTGGAGCGCGGTGAGGTCTCCAGCGGCAAACCGAAGGGCAAAGGCAAAGGAAAGGGCAAACCGAAGAATTGAGCCAAAGATGAATGCGCGAACCTTTTTCAGCCTCATCGGGCTTTTTGCCGGCACGACGTGCTTCGGCCAATTGTCCGACACCGGCCAGACGACGCGATACACGCAGACTTTTGGCGAGGACGCGGACTTCAAAGGCTCGCAGCCTACGTTCAAAGACAACGGCGATGGCACCGTGACCGATCTCGTGACGGGACTGATGTGGCAAAAGACCGACGGCGGCGAGATGACGCATGAAAAGGCCCGCGAGCATGCGCAGAGCCTCACGCTGGCCGGTCACGATGACTGGCGGCTGCCGGGCAGCATGGAGCTTTTCAGCCTCATGAACCACGCCATGCACGGCCCGGCGATGGACACGACGATTTTCACCGCCACCGAGGCCCGCTACTGGTGGACAGATTCGCCGCGTGCGGATGATTCATCGAAAATCTGGCTTGTGAACACGGGCGGCGGCATCGGCGCACATGCAAAGGCGGAAACGGTCAGCGCTGGTGGCGAGCGGCCCGTGCATGTGCGCTGCGTGCGTGGCACGTCGAAGCTTGGTGACGGCCCCAGCCTTACGGATCATGGCAATGGCACGCTCACCGACTCGCGCACCGGTTTGACGTGGCAAAAAATCGGTCCCGCCGAAGGCATGACGTGGGAGGAGGCGCTGAAGCACTGCGATAGCCTCTGGCTCGCCGGTCAAAACGGCTGGCGGCTGCCGAACATCAAAGAACTCCGCTCGCTGAGCGACGACCGCCTCACGCAGCCCTCGCTCGACCGGAAACTTTTCCCGCATGCCGAATCCACCGCGTATTGGTCCTCCACCACTCAGAGCAACCGCGCCGAACGCGCCTGGTATGTCGATTTCACCACCGGCCTCGTCACTTATGCCGACAAAACCGAGCGGTTGCTCGTCCTTGCCGTCCGCGGCGGTGCTGCCGAGCCTGCTTCCCGCGAAAAGCCCGCGCCTGATCCGCGCATGATGACCGGCTCAGGTGAAGCGAAAGGCAAAGGGAAGAAGGGCAAGCCAAAGAAGTGAGTTTTCTCACTCCTTCACCAGCGCATTCGCCTTCCGCCACTTCACGCGGGCGAGGTTGAGTTCGCCGGTGTTGGTTTTGGGGCACCAGGAGCCGTCGGTGACCCAGGATTCGGTCGAGCTGGTGTTGCAGATGCCGAAGTTGCCGTTGAAGGCGACGAGGTCGGCGGCGTTGACGCCGTCGCCAACGAGCGGGAGCACGACGCGTTCGGTGGCGCGGATGAGGCGGAGCGTTTTCGGATCGACCTGCGCGACCCAAAGCGGTGCACGCCAGCGGATGACTTTTTCGTTCGTACCATCACGTCGCGTATAGACGAGGAATAGGCCGTCGGAGTGCGTGAGCCAGTGCTGCTGCGTGCTGTTCGTCATGAGCGGCGTGCCATCGTCCCAGGTCCAGGGCTGTTGAGGTTCGTAGTTTAGGCCGTCATCGCTCACGGCGACGTAGCCTTTGCGATCCTCGGCGCGGATCGTGAGGTAGTAGCGTCCGCCGAACTGCGTGAGCGAGGGTTCCAGCAGGCCGCGGCCGACGCTGTTCGTGAGCGCGTTGCCGGTTTGCTTGATGCGCAACTCGTCGCCATCAAAGGAGCAGCGCACGCCGCACACGGAGCGCGGCTGGCCTTTCACGCCGAAGGTGAAGCTCATGAGCACATCGCCATCTGGCAGATTGATCCGCTGGCCGCAGTTGTTCGAGTAGATCTCGCTGCCGCGCGGGTCATCCCACACGAGTTTGCGCCGTGGCCCCCACGCGCCGTCCTTCCACACGGCGTAGATGGGCCAGCGCGGCGGCTGGTCGCGGTAGAAGCCTTTGTTTTTGTAAAACACGTTGTGCCCGAGCGCGAGCACGCTGCCGGTCTTCGCATGAAACTCGGGCGTGACGTCGCACACGGCCTCGTTGTTGCCGTCGGCCATCGGCACCCATCCGAGCGGCGGCACGGGCGTGAAGTCCCTCCACGTCTGGCCGAGGTCATCGGACGTGGTCCAGTGCACATGGCCGAAGTGATCGGAGCCCAGGATGGGCTGCGTGGTCATGAAGGCGCGTTTGCCGATCATGCAGGCCCGCGGATGAAACCACGTGCCCTTCGGCAGCGCGGGCGTCTTCACCACGACCTTCTCGATGGACTCGATGAGCGACTCCTGCGCTTCGGCGGCAGGCGAAACGGCGGGCAGCAGAGCCAAACTGGATGTTTGGAGAAAATGGCGGCGGGTGAGGTGCATGAGCGTGATGGGAACCAAACGTCGCAAGTCGAGAGGGTTTACGACAGGTTTGTCTGCCGACGTCGTTCCAGAAGGCTCTTCATCATGAAAGCCTCCGCCATTTTCGCCGCCTTGCTGCCCATCGCGTTCAGTACGCTGACCGCATTTGAGGTCAAAGACTGGAAATCCGATGACGAGACCGTCATTCCTACTGACATTCGCGTGGAGCGTGACGTGGCCTACCTGCCGGAGGATCGGAAGGAGAAGGCGAATCTGTATTTCCCGACCACCGAGCCTGTCGGAGGAAAATTTGCCATGGTGCTGCTGATGCATGGCGGTGGATTCAACGATGGGGACAAGGCTCGTGGTCGCGAGGTGCAGATGGCGGTGGAGGTGGCGAAGCACGGCTATGCCTGCATGAGCATCAACTACCGCCTTTGGAACAAGGGCGTCAAAAAGCCGACCTGGCCGCGCAGTCTGCACGATGCGAAGTCGGCGGTGCTGTGGCTGAAGACCAACGCGGACCGTTTGCGCATCGACACCACGCGTATCGCCGCATTTGGAAACTCCGCAGGTGGCAATCTGGCCCTCATGCTCGCCACCACGACGCCCGCGGACGGGCTCGAGCCGCCTGATGCTCCATCAGGAGCCAGCACCAGTATCGCGTGCGCGATTGATTTCTACGGGGCGCTGGATTTGCCAAACTACCACGACATGAAGATGTTTCTCCAAAGCCGCGAGGAGAATCCCGAGGTCTATCGCAAAGCCTCGCCGGTGACGTATGCGAGCGCGGGTGACTCGCCGATTTTGATCGTGCATGGCACGGCGGATGAAACGGTGGACGTGAGCCAGGCCCGCACCATGGCCGCCGCCTTGGAGAAAGCCGGTGTCGAGCATCAATTGGAGATCGTGCCGGACGCACCGCACACCTTTTATCTTATCTCGAAGGCCCGCGACTTCCGCCCGCTGGTGTTTGCGTTCCTCGACAAGCATCTGAAACCCAAACAATGAAAAACCTGCTGCTCTTTCTCTTCGCGCTTTGCCCTTCGCTCTTCGCTGCTGCAAAGCCGAACGTCATCTTCATCCTCGCCGACGATCTCGGCATCGGGAACGTCGGCTGCTACGGGTCGGATCGCTACAAGACACCGCACATCGACAAGTTGGCCACGGAGGGCGTGCGCTTCACCCAGTGCTTCACGGCGGCGCTCTGTGGCCCGTCGCGTGCGCTGATCATGAGCGGACGCTATGCCTTCCGCAATGGCGCGACGAATCAGGATGCGTGTACAAACCTCGATCCGAAGGAGATCGTGCTGCCGAGTCTGTTCAAAGCCGCGGGCTATGCCACGGCGTGCATCGGCAAGTGGGGCCAGCTTCCCGGCGAGCCGGGCGATCATGGATTCGACGACTGGCTGCGCTTCAATGGCAGTGGCGTCTATTTCAATGCCAAGGATGTCAAGCCCGAGCGCTACAGCCTCAACGGCGACGACCAAAAGCTGCGTGATGACGAATACATGCCTGACCTTTGCCAAGGGCGTGTGATGAAATTCATCCGCCAGCATCGTGATGAACCTTTCTTCGTTTATTACCCGATGTCGCACGTGCACGGCGAACTCATGCGCACACCGGACAGTGCTAAGGGTAGTAACGACCTGATGGCAGACAACATCGCCTACATGGACAAGCTTGTGGGCCAGCTCATCGCTGAACTCGAAACCCTGAAGCTGCGCGAGAACACGCTTGTCATCTTCATGGGGGATAATGGCACCGGCAAAGGCATGACAGATCGCGCCACCATCGGCGGCAAAGTGCTCTCCGGCATGAAAGGCACGATGCTCGAATGCGGCGGCCTCGTGCCGATGATCGCCTCATGGCCTGCCAAAGCACCCGCAGGCCGCGTGTGCGCCGATTTGATCGACTCGAGCGATTTCGTCACGACGTTCGCTGAGCTCGCCGGAGCCAAATTGCCCGTCGGCATGGTTTTTGATGGTCACAGCCTCGTGCCGCAATTGCAGGGTCAACCCTCCAAACCACGAGCTTGGGTTTTCAATCAACTCGCCCGCATGTGGTATGTGCGCGAGGCTCAGTGGAAGCTGAACGAGAAAGGCGAGCTTTTTGACATGAGCAAAGCGCCATTCACCGAAAACCTCGTCATCACCGACACGGAGACATCCCAAGCTGCACGCAAGCGTCTCCAAGCCGTCCTCTTCGAGCTAAATCCTGGCGGGGGTATTCTTGACCAAGGTGACGGCACGGGACGTCATGCCCACAAGCCAAAGCGGAAATAGAAGGCATGCTATGAGTATTAGCCGTCAACAAACGGCGAATAGACGGGGCATCCCGTGAAACTGCGCCAAGTTTTTTTGTCATACAGCGCTCTCGTCTGCTCATGCAGATATCGTGCGTTTCATTCGCTGCATCCTTTGTTTCTGGTTTGTTCCTGCTCTGGCCCATGCTCATACATTGACATCCGGGGACAAGGAAGCCCTACGGGCACATATTTTGGAGGAGTTCATGCAGAAGTCGGGCACGGTGAAAGCGCCGAAGATCAAGCCGAAGGAGGTGCCGATACCGAAGTTCTTGAAAAAGCCTCAACAGGTGGCCGCTTTTTCAGCGTTCGACTTGTCGTCGGTCTTGGCGAGTGGGTCGGCGCTGCCGCCGGCAGGAAACGGACTTCTCATGGCGGCTTCATTTGCGCCGTTCAAGCCGAAGGTGCGTTACAATTGGGATAGTACGACTTTCTTCCTCGAATCGGACAACACACCGGAGGGGATGCCAAACAAGATGTTTGGTATCACGACGTGGCAGCAGCAAGTGCCGATTCCGGCGGCCTATTTCGCGCATTCGACCAGCAATGAGAGCAACGCGGGCTCACTCGGCTATCAGCAGCCGAATGTGTGGCGTATCCCGCTGGTGCCGGTGCCATCAGCCTCGCCGATCGTGATCTACAATCCACCGGCTCCGCCGACGAATTTCCTGCGGGGTGCCGTGGCGCTGGCATCGAATGGGATTGCGATCTTCAATCCGTCAAACAATGGGGGAAATGTGTCCTATGAAATCGGCGAGCTGGACTACTACGGTGGTCACTGCGGCTTGGCGGATGATTATCATTACCACATCATCCCTACGCACTTGAACACGCGATTCGGTGGCCCGTTGGGCGATGACAAACCGGTGGCTTGGGCGCTCGACGGCTATCCAATTTATGGTTTTTTAGAGCCGGACGGATCGCCACGGCAGGCGTTTGATGCAGATGGCGGTCATGATCACGGTGGCGGCTGGGGGTATCACTACCATGCGGTTGGCACGACGACCGTGGACGCTACGCATCCGTATGGCACTCCGCAGTCGCCCTATCTGATGAAAGCCTTCCACGGCACGGTGGTGAATTTCGGCAATCAGGTTGATGGCCAACCGGCGGTTGGCAACCTGCGTGCTGATGGCACTGGCGGTTACAATGCGAAAGCGGTGGCTGGGGCTTACATCGTGGCACAGATGAATCCTGCGCCGCTGGTCACGGATGGCAGTGGTCATCTCAATCTGGTGGCAGGGGTAAACCTCACGAATTGCGCCACGACTTACGGCAGCACCACAGTAACCTGTGCGAGCACGACGGGGCTGACGGCAGGCCTAGCTGTGGTGGGTTACGGCGTGAGCAACGGTGCGCGGATCACCTCGGTGACGAATGCCACTCAGTTCGTGCTGAGCCTTCCAGCGATCGCGACAACGACGGGCAAACTCTTCAGCGCCGTGTCAATGGCCACAGCATCTCCCGACGCCTTCCTCATGCGTGTGAACATGGGGGGTGTGGACTATGACGAGTGCTGGACGATCAACCGCAAAGTCAATCCGCGCTCACTGACGATGACCTGGCGTGCCCAAGCGCTGGTGAGCGGCGCTTTGAGCGGCCCGGTGCTGACCACGACACAGACTTATACGCCCACAGCAGGCACCGCGCCAGCCAATCGCCTCACCGCGTATCCGATGGGTGCATGGTCGGAGGTGAAACTTCCGGATACTAGCCAGACCGTAAGCACGACCCCCACTTTTGGCGAGGACAGTGATTACACAGCGGCTCCGGCAGCCAACCCTCAGTCCTTTACCGACAATGGCGATGGAACCATCACTGACCATGTGACAGGGTTGATGTGGCAGAAGGCCGATGCGGGCGAGATGACTTGGGAGAACGCAGTGAACAATGCTGCAGCACAGTCCACCGCAGGCTACAGTGATTGGCGACTGCCGAATCCGCACGAGTTGATGAGTCTTTTCAACTATGAAGCGGGCAATCCAGCCATGAACGCCGCTTTCTTCCCCACGGCCTCGCCAAGCGCGGAGTACTGGTGGTCTCGGGATGTCTTTGGCAGTAGCACGACCAATGTGTGGTGCGTTAATTCTGGAGGTGGCGTGGGGCCGAAACCGAAAAGCGAGACCATCAGTGCGGGCGGAACGCTGCGCTATCATGCCCGCTATGTGCGTCTGGCGCAGAACAACATGACGCATAACTACACCAACAACCTCGATGCTACGATTACGGACACCGACACTTCGCTCATGTGGACACAAATGCCCGGCGCATCAATGACATGGGAGGCCGCGCTAACTTGGGCGGAGAGCCTTACACTAGGCGGTTACACAGATTGGCGTCTGCCGAACATCAAGGAACTGCAAAGCCTGACGGATTACTCACTTGCGACAACGAGCGGCGGCACGGCCACCAATTTGAAACCGTGCATCAACCGCACAATGTTCGCCAAAACGATGTCGGGATGCTCGGTTACCTCCGGTAGCCCGATTGTGAGCACCTCAGATACCACAGACCTTGTCATCGGCATGACGGTGATCGATCCATTCAGCATTGCGGGAAGTTACATCAATCACACCACCACACCGACAATTACCGCCATCAATCCAGGCGTAAGCTTCACACTCAGTAGCAATGCGCTTGCAACTGGCGCCGGTTTGATCCTGCGGGCTCTGCCTCGAGCAACAGCTTACTGGTCATCTACATCCAACAAAGGCACGCAGACTGAAGCGTGGCTGCTAGAGTTGGGCGTTAACAACAGCGTTCCAGC
>Ga0208783_10000806_pt1 | contig 19050 bp, 25 predicted proteins | sample DEB19_08_DNA_2_FD_184529 | JGI IMG/M metagenome (GOLD analysis project Ga0208783, IMG submission 184529) | Aqueous microbial communities from the Delaware River and Bay under freshwater to marine salinity gradient to study organic matter... | ecosystem: Environmental > Aquatic > Marine >...
CTTTTACAAGCACAGCCCCAACTCTCCATTGAGAGTGAGTTGCTGTGGAGGAAACATCTACAGCGTAATTAAGCCATTTAAGTTGTCTTGTGGTAATCATATGTTACTGATTAAGTCGGTTAGTCTCTGTACACCGTTGGAAATGTCTCTTGATTGTATGCGAGAGCGTAATTCAATTCCAACATTTTTTCGATTAGTTGGATTGGACAAATACTTTAAGTGCTTTATCCATTCCTTTGGGTTGCTGGCTATCAGCCCAACGTTTAATTTTTTGTTCAAATTTACGTAAGCATCCAAATCTTGAGCAATGAATGGTATGCCTGATGCTGCGTACTCTAAGCCTTTGATATCAGATTTAGCCATGTTAAACGGAGTCTTGTTTAGCGGAACAATGCCCACATCCATCTTCATTAACTCTGGATAGAGTTCAGCTGGGCGCATCACTTCGGTAGTTACCAAATCTTCTGACAAACCCAACTTACTGGCAAATGACGGTGCGTGTTCGTAGTGCCCACCGTGGTACAAGGTAATCTTTCCACTCTTGACCATTGGGTCAAGTACACCCTTTAGCGTTTCTATATCTTGGCTTCTGTGGGCTGTTGATCCAACCCAACCAACAGATGGTATTTCGCTGTCAGTGTACGTTGTCTGTGTAAATCGATTGATATCAACAGTGTTTTCAATAACCTGTATCGGGCATCTTACAAATGTTGCCGCTCGGTCAGCCAGGTATTGAGTACTGACGGTCAGCATTGAAGACTTAGCCAATATTGCTCTGTAGTTGTTTGTGTTTTCGTCTTTGTTGACCTTTGGGTGATTAGCGGTAAACGCCATGTTTGATGGGTTCAACCCCCAATACCAGTCATCAAGGTCATTTATTATTTTTTGCCCATTTGCCATTGCCATTGGCACATGGTGCATAAGTCCTTCATGCATTAGTCTTTGCATGTAGACCACATCTACTTCATGCATTTCATTATCAACAGAAACAACTACAAATCTGTTGTGGTACCAAGTGAGCACACCAACAGACACTTCAAAAGGTAGATGCTCTACATATTGACCTAAGCGGGCCCACCCGCTACCACCCCAACGTGGGGTTGGTTCACCTGTTTTTGATGGGTGAATCCAATCACCCGACACTATTCCTAGTCTTAGCACGACTTATTCCTTTGTACTCCATATGCTTAGGTCTCTTGCCTACCCCACAGGGGTGGGTGGGGAGCTCGTTCAGAGGAACGAACACCTCCACCCACGCACTGCATTTTGGGCACTCATAGATACCAGCTGGATGTTTTTGTTTATCCGTCTCCATGAGCAACATTGTACTACTCCTTAGCTCTGCGCGCGTCGACGCTTCCAGTTTGCTCCAAATTCTCTGATGTGTTGAGCATTCCAAAGAGGTGTTGCTGACAAGTTGACGATTGGGGCAGGAAAGTCAGAGCGCTTTCTCAAAGCGTGAATCTGCTGCTTTGGGCAGTTGAGGATGCTGGCAACCTCTGCCGTTCCTACGATATCGGCAATATTGATAAGCACCATTTCTTCTGGAAGTTGAATTGTAATTGTATTTTCATCCATTTTGTTTGTCTCCTTGTGTTTGTCGGGGGTTTCCCGTTGTTTGAATGCTACATGTGTGTTTTGTTAGTTGCAACGATTGTTGTTTATTTTTTTAAATTATTTACACTTGCGTGTCCACGGGATGAATCCGCATCCTTTGTTGGCATCAAACCAGATGTACATTTCCCATGCCCACGCAAAGTTGTGGTATGGGTCGTTAACGTAACTGGAACTGCCGTATTTAGCTTCAATTTCGTTGTTCCAAACTTGGTTAATTTGCATCGGTCCTGAATCATGACCATTCCATTTTGGGTGCCCTTTTATAATGTTTTGGCATCTACTTTCACTCCATGCTTCTTCAAGCACATCTACTAACAACTCCTGCGGCCACCCTGCTGCGGCTGCGATTGGAGCTAATTCTTCGCATTTACTTCCTGGTGGCACCAGCGTTGTGGTTGTAGTGGGTGCTGGTTGTGTGGTAGTGGTGGCAACCACCGTGGTAGTGACTGGTGGCTCTACCACCGTTGTTTCTGTGGGTTCTATGGACGTAGTTACTTTGTACCCTTGGGAACTTACTTCTTCTTTTGTTTTTTCGATACCGTTTGCCAGTGGTGAAAGAATTGCGATACTGGCAACGAACGCCACCAGAATCACTGGTTTTGAGTATTTTAATTTCAAAAGTTTTCTCCTTGATGGGGGATAAAGACAGTGCCCAACCATTAAGGGGGTTGGGCACGTATCTATATTACCAAATTGTGACGATAACTCGCTACATCACAGGCTAGAAAGCTTGAAAACTAATGATTCTATGTTGAAATCTTGCCCTCTAGCAGGAAAAACTTCTTTTGAAATTGGTTTGCGTACAACAACTGAGGCTTCTCGGCACTTTGGGCATCTACACCCATATCTGTACATTTCAAGAGCACCATGATGTAGCCGAGCTGTTCCTCTGCGTTCTTGAGGGGTTAACCCACCCCACAAACCCCAAGTTTCTTCCATACCATAGTTCATGCACTTTTCCCAAACAGGGCAAGTGTGACATACGGCTTTGCCAGCTTTGTAGTAAGCATTGTGATTTGTCTGATCTAGTGGAGGAAAGAATATGTCAGGGTTCAATCCCCTACATGGTGCCTCTTCCATCCAATCCATGCTACTAGTCAACTTTGTCGTCTAAATAAACACAGAGCGATCAGTGCGTATGTTGCAATATCTAGAAGGCTATCCTCTATGCCCTCATTGCGTAGAGTAGACCCTCTTGCAGCTGACTGTAGGCGCACTACTTTGTCATTTGCTCGCATCATTGCCCCAACCCACGGGGGTATACCCCATTGACCTGATGCGGATACGTTTGCAAATGGGTCTTCTTGTGACCCATAATCGGCACCCTTCCGGTCATGCATGTCAATGACCTCTTGGATTGCCTCCATAAATTCGTTTGGGTTATGCATGGGCAGTATCATCCAAGTTAGCTGAGAACAACAAAACGTTGTAAATTTCACCGATAAACCATTGTGACGCAGCCTCAAGGCCATCATCATTGGTAATGTCCCAATTCATCCAAAGGGTGCATCCCTTTGTGGACAGATAGCGCTTAACGCTGTCGATACTCAAAGCTGTCTCTGAGATACAAATATCATCATTTATGGACACGTTGTCTCCAATGATTTGTGAACCATTTACACAAACATTGTTTGATTTATCCATGTTTACAGCTTCTACTTTTCTCCATGTTCTTGCCATGTTGTGCTCCTTGTGGTAATCCTGTCGTCCTAAGTGTATTGGTGTTAGTCGCTGAAGTCAATAACATCCTGAATAAATTGGTCAGTTTGATTGGGCCCAAAACCACCACTAGGCAGCTGCTTTGAGATTTCCCCAGCTTTGGTACCAAACAACCTAGAGAGTACGCCCGCATTACCACGTGCCTCTACCTCGATACGCATTAGATCGCGTGTGTCAGAGATGTTTTTAAACTTATCTATAAGAGAGAACAACCTATCCATTTCTGATGAAAGGGCTGGGTCCAATCCTTGTCCCTCCAACTCCTCAGCAAATCTTGCAAACAAAACTCTGCTTGCTTGCATTTCGATCATTGCCTGTAGCACCGCTTGAAGCTGATCTTTTGTTCGTATCTCTACTGGCAGTTTGAAGCCACAATCAGAATGTTCGCGGAATGCGGGACAACGTGAGGCAAGATAGCAACTATCACATTGACGTAATGGGCTGCTTTGGTAGCGTATTACTGGGGTCTCTTTAGGGGCTATTTCTATGTATTCATCCTGCTCAGAGCCCATTTGTGTACCCATTGAAACTATGTTTTCAATACCCATAACCGGTAGCAATAAACGCTCACTGTCGTGCCGCTTTTCTAGAGGGGGTATAGCAATACTTGACCCCCTTGAAACCGGTTTAGGCGCAGTTGGTGTAATGGGGGGTATATCAACTATATCCCCCTCTTCGGTGGGTGCAAACTCAGCTTCATCATCTTCCGACGAGGGGTCATAGGCCCAAAAAGTTCCCTCTTCCCACGCTTTCCAAGACCGTATTGCGAGAGCTCCTACCTCGGAAACATTGTCCTCAATGATTGCATCGTAATCAATTCCAAGCCTAATGATGTCTGCACGATGCTTGCGTCTAGCCGACTCTTTGTGCTGTGCAGGGTATCTATGAAGGCCATGACCGTCCCATACCTGTGTCTCTCCGTACCTGATGGCCGAGGTCCATGATCCTACAATAACTGCCTCCCATGGCAGTTCTTGTATCACATCTGGTTTGCTTGTAAGGCCATATAGCTTTGCCCCCCAACGCTGCGATAGGGAACGGATTCGTGGGAGCGTCTTACTGTTTATTGCTTTATCTGATATGGCAACTCTTCCATTTTTTTGGCATAACCATGCCAAACGCTCCAAGTCGTCCCCGTCTGACCACACCGGTACATACTTGTCACCCAGCCATTCCCCGTCCATGTCTGGGCGTCCAATGACTACGGAAAGGGAGTCGGCGTGATCTCTTATAAAGTTTTCATACTTATTGAGGTCTTCATCACCCTCTGATGTGTACACCAGAAGTTCCGCACCGCCGTACAGTTCTGTTAAATCTAACTCTTTTCTTTTTGGTACTGGAAAGTGTGTGATGTTAATACCCATCTTGGTTACACCATTGGCTACCAAAAGGCTTCTATGTGTCCCCTTTTCAGCACCGCCAAAGAATATCTTCATCATTCTCTCCAAGTCTTTTCAGCGGCCTTTAGGGCTTGATTATCCATTTCCTCAACAAGGGTATCCCAATCTTTAATTACACGCATTCCTGCCCATTCTGGGCGAACTACATAGGGGGAAGCAGCCAGTAACGTTGACATTCCCAGTTTTAGTGTTCCAGCGCATGTTATGGGATCGTTATCTACGTACCACTCTGCTTTGCCAAATACCGCGGCTACTCGGTGTACACGTTCTGCTCTCAAACCAGAATTGGGCTCGTCAAGCATCTCATAAAAGGATGGTTTTATGCCTTCCTTTTTTAGCCAGTCTTCAAATGGCAGTTTGTCGTATGTTTCATTAACCACTAAACACATTCTGCCAACAGACGCCTCGTGCATCATTCTCCACAGAGAAAAACCCTGCGGATCAGGCTGTCTGAGCGCTAATAATTCCGCTGGGCGTGCCAGTACAGAAAAATTAAAGATTATCACCCGTCATACATCCCTTTTGCTTGTCGGTTTTTAAACGTTACGAAAGCGGAGGCGGGGCAATAGTGGCAAAGGTACTGTCGGTTTTCTTTTGGAACACCGATCTTTCTACCGATGGTCTTTGAATCGTTTTCGTAGTCAGGACACATTCCCGAAGGGCGGTTATGTCGATTAAAGCATTTTAGAGCTTCGACTTTTAGATCATCTTTTAGCTCACGAACTTCCCATTCGTTCTTGGCAAGCTCTTGTTTGATCTTTGTCTCATCACCAAGTTTTTCCCAAGTTTCCTGGTCACAACGTAGAATTATTGATTTGTGTGCGTCAGGATCAGGGTTCGAAGCTTGCCCTAAATGTCGGTTACAGAGCTCTATTAGCTCCATGTCATATTCGGGTGGACCATCATAATCTCGCATACGGTACATCGTACCGCAGGATTGACACGTCAAAAGACGAGGCATATTGTACTCCTAGTTAGTGTTTATTTGGTTAATCAGTCTTCTGCGTAACCGTATTCGTAGTCATCATCTGATGATACAGTAGCTCCACGCATAAAGTCAACAACATTGTATTGAGTTTGCAACATTTTTGATCTTGTTACAGCGTAGTCATCGGTTTTATCTCCACCTCTGTCTGGTGTGAGGCTCTTTAGACGACCGTCGTTTATACCATCGTGAAGATCACCATTCATTGAACGTGATGTATTTACTGCCATTTTAGTCTCCTCAGGTTCCTGGGCGTTTTGATCTGTTACGGAAAGCTTGACGCTTTAGCTCGCTGTCTGCGGTGCCTATTGCCTGCATAGCAACGCCAGCGTAACCTGTCTGCCCCTGAGTCATATCGCGAGCAGGTGGTCTTGGGTGTCTCGACGGCCCTGTGTACGATGGGTTACCGAAGTCTGGACGTAAAGCACCAGTTTCTGGATTGAAGTCGTGTCTTGAAGGCTGCGGCAAACCGGAAGCTGCTGGATTGTACCCACCAGCAGCTGCTATGCCCTTCTGTGCCGTTAGGCTATACATATCCAAGTTATTTGGGTTATTTGGGTTAACCATTGGAGAACTTGGTTGAGCTGGGGTTTCTCCGTATCTCCCAACCTTAGCAGTTGGGCGTGCTGGCCCACGTCCACCATACGCACCTGTGGCTCCACCAGCACTAATTGCTGTGCTAGCTGGAGATCCGTTGTTTGCGGAGTTTCCACGGGTCATATTTGCTACACCACTGGGGCTAAGCCCATAGTTAGTACCAGCTTGTAGGTTAATACCCATATTTTGAGCTTGTGATTGTGCAGCTCTGTTGTATCCTGTTAACTGTGGTCCTGCGGGTAGGGCTCCAAAAGGTGTTCCTGATGGAAGTTCTCCAGCAGGACCTCCTGATGGAAGACCACGATTATCCGCCATCCAGTTGCTGGTTTCTTGTGAAACATATTCTGGACCTGGACCGTATGTTGTACCACGCATTACACGATCAGCAGCGCGGTTCCATAACCTACCAAAAAAGCCAGGTTGTTTTGGTGGTAATCCTGTTGTTGGAGCCCCTCCAGTTGGAGCACCAGTTGGTGCGCCACCTGGAGTTGTTGTAGCTGGAGGTCCGCCCTGATAAGGCACCAATTCTTTACTAGTAGGTCCCTGTGATCCTGGAAACACAGGTGATGGGACGTTACCGACTGTTCGTGGTGCCCCCAAAAATGAACCATTTTGGCGTGCTTCTGGGGTTGGGCCCGGGTTGCTAGGCATAACAGAAGATGGCCCTCCACCACCTCTAGGTGCTCCTAGGAAAGACCCACCTGGCTTAGAGGGTGGTGTTGGTGCTGGTTGAGCACCTTTTCCTCCGGTAGCATCGTAATCTCCGCCCATGCCTTCATACTGAGGAGGCATACCACCAGTGTTAGAACCAGGTTGTCCTGGGCGGGGAATACCCATATCCATAACACCACGGTCTTCAGGTGCCCATTCTCCTTTTGGAGGTTGTGGAGTTGGACCACCAGGTGGGTTAGTGGGAGGTTGTGGAGTTGGGCTTTGTGGGGGAGGTAGCTCAGGTCCGCCAGTAGGTGGCTTAGGACCTGGGCCACCATTGAAGAATGGGTGGTTTGGGTCAAACATAAAGTGCTGAAGGCTTGCCCCACGTGACAAAGCAGTGGCACCCGCTCCAATTTGGGCTTGGGCAAAGTCACCATCAATAGTTGTGTTTCCACCAGAGATGATCTGGTTACCACTTTGGTTAACGTTTGCTGATTGGCTCATATTCCTGGCTCTAGTCTTATTAGAGCTATTTGATGTGTTGCCACTCTGCTGTGATCCCATACCTGTTCCTCCGGTATCGTCTGGTCCTGGACCGCCTTTGGGTGTTTTACCCGTAGATTCTTTAGTTTTTTTATCTTTTAACTTATTCATTTTACCAAAAAAGTTTGTCATGGTGGTTTCTTCCGATCCTGGTCCATAGGCTGTACCCCCTTGAGGGGCACGCATGGTTCCCGAAACGGAACGAGCTTGGTATTCAGTTCCAGGGGCCCTGCCACCAGTGTTTATATCCCTTGCATAGCTTGTTTCGAATCCTGGAGAGCGCACATCGCTACCGAGTGCCATACGTCCGTCAGCGTACGCATTACGCATTTGCCAGGAGCCTGGGAGAACACCTTTGTTCATCAGGTTTTGCTGGTAGAAGTCGTGCGACGGGGCCAAATCTTTAGTGTTTGTGTAGTAATCTCCGTTAAAAGGCATGTTATACATTCCCCAAAGAGTTCATTGAATATCTTCCAGTTCCTTCAAAATCCCCAGTCATGAGCGCCGGCATTACGGGAGTACCAGAAACCCAAGATCTATACGATACACCATATCTTGACATTGAAAACACTGACATAAGGTTATGCTCCTGTTTTGCCATGCCACGTGTTTGCGGAAATAACTGTTGGGGTACAACAGGGCGTGTTTGTCTAATAGTCTCAGGGTCGCTAATTGCTGCTTGTAGAGCCTGGTCTACAAGAAACTCTTGACGGGTTCCCCAAGGCTTAGCCATTTACTTTTTACCTTTAGTATTCTTAGAAGGAGGGGTCATACCATCGTATTGGGATTTTGACCCTGGTTGAAGCTTTGTTTTGTAGTCTTGTTTTTGAAAGTCTGGGCGTTCTATACCCATTGGATTTGCTTTGTCTGGTTCATCATATGGTCTAGATGGGTTTGATCCTGGCTCACGTCCTTGTGGTGGTAACTCTGCTGGTTTTTTGTAATCTTTGGTTTGAAAGTCTGGTCGTTTTTCTTTGGGCAATAGCTTCTTAGCTGGGCGCTCTATACCCATTGGTGGAGCATCATCCGATGGGTTGTACACAGGACGTATTTCAATGTCTGGGAGAACACCTGGTTTTCTCAGGGGCTGCTGGTAGAAGTCGTACGAAGGGGACAAGTCTTTGGTATTTGCGGAGGATTCAGCAATTAAAGGATCAATTGCTGGACCTTCTCCACCAGATGGTCCTACAATCGCCCGTTTAACTCCAGCAAGTCCTCCACGAATGGTTGATTTAATTCCCATTTTCCATATCCTTTGCCGTACCTAGTTCTTTATAAGGATCTCTTGATGTCTCCTCTTCTACATAGGAGCCATCTTTGTCATCACGATAAATAGGCAATTTGTCTTCGTCGATAGAGGTACGACTATTCATTTGCATTTTTGCAATTTCGTCGTGATGGGCGTGATACCCATCCATACCACCACGAAATGTTGATTTAATTGCCATTTTTTCTCTTTTCTTACGTGGTCCCGTCCAATTGGGGCCTAGTTTTTTATTTTGAGTTATCTCTAACGCCGTTCCAGGTGTGAGGGTTTTGTTTTCTAGCCTGGGCTATGGCATCTTTGTATTGAATTTGAAGATTCTCATGTGCTTTGCGTTGGTCTTCTAAGGTAAGACCTGGATTTAACCCTTCTACATGAATCTTGTACATAGCTTCAACTAGTGTTATGTGTGGTGCAGTCATGGTATCTCTCCTTAATTACATAATTGGTTTTTGTGTGTATCTTGCGTCAGTAGCGTTACCGTAGGCGTCTTGAGTCATGTTTCCTCCGCCAACAGATGAAATCGACATACTTCTTGCAGTGTCCTTATCTAGATCTGGACGTGTTTGTCGAATATTTTTGTAAGCGCTTCTTAAATCACCCATTTTTCCTGGAGAAACAGTATAACCAGCTTGGCTACCATTACTTATTGGTGAGATTTTGCCTTGGGCTGTATTATCTGCAATCTCTTGCTTGGAAGGAGCTGGAGCGTTACGAGTAGATGATGAGAATGCCATAACATTAGGGGCATGTACGCCTACGGGAGCGTTAGGGTTGGTGGTACCAAAAGTGCGTGGTTGACCAGATGCTACTCCGTGTGGGTTATCTCCACGTCCAGCGCCAGCCCCACCGTTATTAAATGAACTAATGGCCATAATTTGCCTCCTTTGTTATTAACAGTTTATCATTTCCAAGGTGGTGCTAGGGTTTTAAGAAGGCTGCGTCTTTGCATGTCAATTACTTCCTGTTGTTGCCTTCCAATACCCCTTGGTATCCCTCGGGGCCCTGCTTTACCGTCGTTTGTTAGTTGTACTGGTGCTGCCCCTGGTGGGGCAAACTTCATACCTTGAGATTGATATTGTAAACCAGTCTGTAGATTAAACTCTTCTGGCCATATGTAGTCACCAGCGTTAATACGTTCACCTTTGTGAACTCCTCGGCTGTATGGGCGTGTGTTTGTTCTAGCAACAGCGTTTACAATTTTGTCTTGTCTTCGGTTAGATGACATAGTTCCCAAGTAACCATCTGGGTACTGGGTGTCTGGTGAACCGCCCCAAGCAGCTAGTCTTGCGTCTTTGGCGTTCCTAAATGATGGCGTGGGGCCGAGCATTGGCTGGCTTTCAGGTACGTAAGGATCATAGCCTCCACCCCAGTCGGTGAATGTCTGTTGGTTTGGACTAGCGGCCAAGGGTTCCTCCAAATGCCCCTAAGATGCCACCTTGCCCACCACCAACGTTTGATATTGGCTTAGGTTTGGGGGCTTGTTTCTTTTCAGTCTTCTTCTTTTTAGGAGTTGAAGAAGTCTTCTTTGCAGCCATGTCTCTCTTTTTCCTTGCGTCTTTGCTTGTACTCTAGCTTTTCTTGTTCTTCATACACTTCATCAAAAATGTCGTCTATGTTCTGTGAGTTAGCTAGTTTACGCCAATCATCATTGCTGTACTTACGCATATTGTTTATTACCTCTAAATATATGCTACTGGTTTTTACCTGTTATTTCAAGATTGTTGATCGTCTTTTTTGATAGTTGTGTTGTCAAACTGACCTGATAGTTTGGGAGGTGGGGGAGGCATCTGGCGACCTGATGTAGGTGTTAAGGGTATGTTATCAGGAGTTAGGTCGCCTGTTCCAGCTTGAGTCACAGGACCCAATGCTGGTCTAGCTTGTCCTGGAAACGCGGATTCCCGGGATGATGGTGGTATTGATGGAACACTTAGTCCACTAGGAGATGTGGGGTACTCAACATCAGGTGACATAGCGGATATGGTTATTCCGCGTTTACCACGGCCACCTGGTCCTGCTATTTCTGAATACCTTGGGCCTTCACCTGTATAGGTGACTTCCCCATAGAAGCGTTTGTTTCTATCGTTAACAGAAGCAGTTCTCTTAGGTCCAATTCTTGTGTACTGTCCAGCAGTGACTAATCTGCTAGTTGGTATTTCGTCGCCTTCTAGGTAAGGCCTTCCAACTGGAGTAGCAGTTGTAGGCATTAGTGTTGGAATACCAGTTCTAGGAGTACTGGGTGGAGTTGGAGCATTAGGCTTTATCCACGACATAACCCTACCACCCCTAGGATCTTCACGAACTTGAATGGTGTCGGGGTCATAGGCTCCGGCCTCTTCTGGAGAAACCGGTTGTTGCTCATTCAGGTTCAGTTGCTTGCTTAGGGTTCCTCCTAAGTTTTTTGGTACAAGAGGAGCTCCATATTCGTTTAACCTTGGTGTGGTTTTGGGAAGACTCTTTAAGAAAGCAGCTCCATATGGGTCTAAGAAAGCAACTCCATATGAGTAAGTTGTTCTGGTTGCTTTTCTTGCAGCATCAGCTTTATTGTATTCATGCATTGCTTGACGAGCAGCAGCGTTTTCTTCACGAGTTTTACGTAATGAGAACTCAGATAGTGCATCACTACTTGCAACACCTGATGTTGCTTGAGCCAAAGCTCCCAACGCTGGAGCGCTTTCGTCTATGTCTACGTTAGTTGCGGGCTCTTCTGCAGGGGCTTTTGGTGTTGGGCCAAGAATCTCTTTAACTGATTTACCAGCACTTTGACGCGTAGAACCTTTAGCAGTTCTAAGCATATTTGGAGTAGAAATAGAAAGGTTTATTTTCAGTTTCTGTGCAAGCTTAATTCGTTCCGCTGTGCTTTCTGGGATATCTATCTTAGAAGGGTCCCTAGGTTCAACACCAGTTGTTGGAATATCAAATTGCGAACCTAGGGCTCTAGATCGTGGTGCTGGGGTTGTTTCCCCAGTTGCTTCTTCTACCGAGGCCATATCACCAGCCATCTCTGACCGTGATGTTCGATAATTAAGATCATTCAAGGTGCTGATGCTGACACCTTGTGGCACTGGTGTCAAGAACGGCTTTGTTGTACCGGCGTCATCACCCGTTGGCACGCGAAGGCTATCTAGAACACTGTGTATTAGTCCTTCATCTCCAAGCTTCATTTCACCAGAACGGGTAACAAGACCTTTTTCTCTTAATCTTTCTGATTTTGTTCTGGCAACTGTTACAGGAGTAGCTTCTTTTACAATGTATTTTCCTGTTGGGTTTTCTGTTGGGTGCCAGACTCCACCTTCATCTTGTATATCTAATTCTGATTTAACTGATACACCAGGAGTTTTGTTCTTACCCTTGCCCAACTGTTCGGCGGTTGTGACAAACGGAGTTAATTTAACGTTTGCTCTTTTGGTTACCGGGTTACCAGCCTTGTCAAGTACAGGAACTGGGTTACCACGTGCGTCTACGGTTGGTTTACCACTCTCGTCTGTTACATACTCTGGAAAGTTTCTCTCTTCAGTTTCTTTTATAACTGGGTTTCCTTCAGAATCCAGTACCGCTTTTCCGTGCTTGTCTTTCTCTATTTCATAATAGAATTTTCTTGGCTTTGGATTTCCAGCTGCGTCAGTTCCCGCAACGGAGCGTGTTGGGGAAGTACCAGCAACGGTTGGGTCTATACGTTGTTGCAAAGCACGCAACATGCGAACACGTATTTCGGTTTCATCGTCAGGGTTGACTACTGAATCATCGTCATCTCGTTGAATAGGTGTACCGGATTCGTCAAGTCTGACGTAACCTTTTGCGGTGGTTTTAAACCCTAATGCTTCTTCAATTTTGGCAATATGTTCACTGACCGCTTTTCGTCCAGCTAGATTTACTACTCGTTTTTGAGCAGACGTCCTTTGTCTGTGACGCTTTTTCTCTTCAGGAGAAGCACCTGGTGCTAGAGGTTCAATAGGCATAAACGTTGGGTTGACTGTTCCGTCTTTTCTAAGTGCCATTGGGTGGCTACCTTCACGGATTTGCCGCATAACGTCAGCTTCAGCTTTAGATTTTATGTCTTTTATTGCAGCAAGGTCAGCAAGTCCTTGCTCAACATATGGTTTTCTTTGCGCTAGAGCCTCAACCCCTGCTCGTAGATCTTCTTCATCGCGGCTTCCTTGTTCAGCTCTGTAGTCTTCCAGTTTTGCTGCTTCTTCATCGGTGTACATTGGTTTTTCACCAATGGACTTCAAGTATTCTCTTTGTTCTGCCTCTGAACGCAACCGCACCGGCCCTGTTTCACCAGCAGCCTTTCGTTTTAATATATCTTTTTGTATATTTGCAAACATTGGGAGTACAAGCTGCGAACTGATTACACCAGGTATACCCTTTTCTTTAAAGCCTGGTATAAACTGTTCAATTTTGTCTGCAGTATCTTCTTCAATTGTTGGGCCTACTGGCTTGAGGCCTTTAGCAGTAGGGACAATTCGACGCACTACTCCTTCTTCAGGAGTTTCTACCTTTGTGACATTGCCAGCTTCATCAGTTGATTCTTTTTCAACCATCTTTGTTGAATAGTCATAGTCAGTCCATCTTGGATCTGCAGTATCAACGTTTGTTAGTACTTCTTCTCCACCTTTGAACTTAAGTTTTTCTGAAACGCCTGCAGGTATTCTTACGTTACCAGTTGCTGGATCTATCCTGGTGTCACTTCTATACACACCAGCTGGTTGTGGGGCAACGTAGTAACTTGGAACACGCATTGCATTTACAGTTGCGTTATTTGCCATCTCTTCAAGACTGACATCGGCTGATTTTAGACGCTTTGCATTTCTGCGAAGGATTACTCGCCGTTGCCCTGAACGTGTACGTTTACCTGTTGTTGGGTCAGTAACAACTTGTTCAGATCCTTTGACTTCTTTTAGTTCTCCACCCTGAGCAAGTTCAGATGCCACTACATCAGTATCTAAACCAATGTCAGTCAATTCACCGTTTTGTTTTCTGGTGTATTGTCGAGAACCCCGTGCTTCGTCTTGTGCTTCTACTGCTTCTTGAAGTTTATCAAAGTAAGCTTGTTGTTCTTCATCAGACATATCTTCTACGTCTTTTGTTGCTGGAGCCCCGGGAATAGTACGAACATAAGGTTGTGCTGACTTATCAACCCATGGATATTTAGCTGGATCAAGATTAGTAGTTGGAGTAAAAGGACCACCAAAACCCGATTGATTGCCAGATGGGTCTACTTTAACAGTAGCTTCTCCAGTGTCTGGGTCGTATGTTTCAGTGCGCGATGTTACAGTGGCTGTGTACGGCTCGCTTCTTGTAGCACGCATTGCTTCAGCTTCTTGTTCTTGTTTTGAACCTGCGGTGCTGACGCCCTCTAAATATGACTCTGCGATTTGTTTTTCATAAGGAGTTAGTGTTGGAGAAGTTTCATCGGGTTCAACAGAGAATGGCCCAGTGACACTAGCCCTACTGGGTACTACTTCTTCTTTTCCTGTACCAGAAGTTTCCAATGGCTGCGTTTCAGCTTGACCCGACCTATCTTTTTTCCAAACGAGTTTTCCTCTTGAGTCCCTAGCTTGACGCCCGGTATTGGGGTCCATTACTGGAGTTTTTACCAACTTAGATTCACTTGGTCTTCGTCTTACTGTGTAGTTACCTCTATATACAGGCTCTGCTACTCCGCGAGCTGCTTCGCCCTCTCGCAAACGCATTCTGTTTAATTCTGGGGTTATTAAAAGGTTTGCTGCAGCTGAAAGTCTTGCAGAGTCAGTTGTGTCAAACTGACTTGACAGAGCTTTGGAAGATTGATTTGTTTGTAGCATGCTACGTTCGAGATCTGACGCTTCTGCTAGAGGGTTAGGAACATCTCCTTGCCCTGGTGTAGGTATAGCACCAAGTTCTGAAAGAGCTCTGCTTTCAGTATCGGCAGCTGATCTTGCTGAGCCTTTTACTATGTCTTTTCCACCTTTACCAAAGGTAATAGCACCAGCTTCACCTGGTTCTACCAGTGAAGAGCTTTCGGTAAACGGCGTCGTTGGAATGTCTAACTGCTCGGATACATCCTGAGCGGCTTGTTCATCGTCAGCTCTTGGGGCCTCATACATTGTGTTTGGAGCAAGATCATCATCTGCTGCATCTGCTCCCCATCCTTGCATATACAGAATGTGAGATACGTAGTCTTTTGCAGTTGGCTTTCTACCACCTGGGCCAACTCTACCCATGCTGTCTGCGTTTCTAGAGCCAGGTGGAGCAGTAAGTAACGGACGAACTTCTTTTGATTTAAACGTTTTTGCGTATGTCGCCAGGTCTTCTGGATGAAGTTCTGGTGAGTCTGACCCACCTGAGTGGCCTTCCTCACCCGGTAGAACTACCCTTATGTTAGTGCGTCCTTCTACGGGCTTATGACCTTTCCCTGGTACATACAGATGTAGGTTTTCGGCTTCCTTAGTTCTAACTACTTTAGAACCAGTACCAGTAACTACAGTTTTGGGTCCAACTTGCGACGTACCACCCTGTATACGTGGGGTGGCTCCCGTACCTTCAAGCTGTACCGTGCCTGATGGATCTGGTACTACTACAGTTTTTCCAGTATCAGGGTCTGTTATCTTAGTTTGTCCCCGCTGTTTAAGAGATAGAGTTTCTTTTACATCAGCAATATCTGAAGTTTTTGGGAAAGCCGCAACCCGAGCAGCACGTGCAGATACTACATCTGCTCTTTCTTTTGCAGTTCCAAGTTTCTTAACGCGCCCCGCTGCAGCTGCTTTAACAGTCTCTGTTTTTGAAGAACCAACACGTCTGTTTCGTTCTGGGTTTTCTTTATCAGACTTAAGTTCTTTACTTACTCTGTCCTTGGCAGTTTTAACTAGATCACTTACTACGGCGCGTACAACCGGGCTTGCGGCTTTAAAAAGGTCTCTATACTCAGGAGTTTTTGGAACTTGTTGAGCTTTTCCCTCTTTTGCAACGTAGAACCCACCTGAGGCCTTTATTAGCTTTTCTAGATGAGCACTATCCTCAGCTGATAGCTGGCTAACTTCAGGCGTCTCTTCTTTTGGGTTCTCGGCCATTGATCACTCCGTTAGGCTAACACGTGTTACTTAATATAATACCAGCTATTTATAGGTGTATTACCGAGTAACTGGTTTAAAAGAGATGGCAGAAATGGTTTCTCCGTTGTCACCAGGGATATCATCAAACCCTATAATGAAGCACAAATCAACACCTCTTGGTGCTACAAAACCTCGTGCTATAGCGCAAGCTTTAACAGCTTGGTTGACTGCACTAGCACCTATTGCGCGCATCTTTGGAGACTGGCCGGCAATTACTGACCTGGCGACAATCGATCCAACACTTTGTGGGTTACTACCACCTGATACTTTTACAATATCATCTACTGGTTCTTGAGACATAGTTTACTCCGTATGTTTAAAAGGTTGTTATCAACCTTATAATTTTAGGAGTAACCGCCCTCTTTCAGCAGAGTAACAAAGTCATCTAACCGCATCACAACGTAGGTATCACCTAGTGCTTTTTCCCCTTTACCAGCCCGTTTAACAACTAAGGCTGGCAAAGATTTACCTAGTTTTGCTGCCTGTTCAACAGTAGCGTCTAACCACCCGCTTAAGTTTAACTTACGTTGGTTTTTACACTGTATGGCAAGTTCTCTTTCGGCTATGTTATTGCGTATGCCGTTGATATCTCCGGTGTCTTCACTACCCTTGAGCACTGTACGAGAAGCTTTAAGGAACCCGTTGCTGTTTAAATAACGTTTGATAGATGTTTCAAACGAAGTTCCTTTTTGTTTTGCTCTATTTGTCATCTCTAAAGATATTTCTAATTTCGATCAGCAAGGCTTTGATCTCTTTAAGAGTGTCATTAATTCGGTTAAGTGGTTCTGTGGTAGAACGATATGCGTCGGACTGAGACGCTAGTCGAGCGTTGGCCTTGTCTGCCCATTCGTTAGTGTTCATAGTTATGCTCCAAATCTAGATGTACGTTGTTCTTTACTGTTTAAACCTATACGCCTACTAAGTTCTCTTGAAAGAAGCTGAGCCCCTCTCTCACATGATTCAAATACAGCTTCTACTAGCTTTCTATAAGCTCTAGACACTTGGTATTTTTCTTGCTGAGCTACGACTCGTGGGTCTGTATCTCTACGGGCTTTGGCAATCGTAACTCTATCACCTTTTACATCTGAACCCCATTGTTCAATGAGCACCTTGGCTTCTGTAATGCGGCACAAGTTACCGTCTCTGTCCTCATCAATCTCAGCCTGTACTAGTTGTCCTTTAGTGTATGACACCCAGGACATAAACTCAGTGTACAAATCCATAAGGGAACTATCGTCAAGGTCGTCCAGGTGGTCAGGTAGTTCTGGTGGGCTATCCGACGGTCTTGTTGGCAACGAAAACTTACTCCTAAATTTAGTAAGAGCTGGGTCTCCATCGTCTTTTGGTATTACTCTCATTTCCAACAAACCTTTTTGTATGGGCAGTACTTACATCCGTTGGCCTTGCTGTCTGTAGCCCAATCCGGATGTTCTGGTTCTGTGTTGCTTTCTAAGTGTGCAATAACCTTACTACAGTTGTCAAGAATTGGCTGCATAATTTCTTCTTGAAAGGTAACTGTAAATTCCTTTACTTCTTGAGTTGGCTTCCACTCGTATATAAAGATAATCTTATCGTGCCCAGTGCAGTGCATGTAGATATGTCCTTGACGAACATGTGAAGCAAATGGTTTTTTTATGTTCTTCCATAAACCATCAAGTGTAAGTTCTCCACTTGAGTACGCTTTGTAAAGGTTTGGGTGATCCCATCTAACTGTACCTAGGCCAACGCTCTTTATTTCAATAAGGGCTTTGCCTTCTCCATCAACCAGTTCTCCATCCGCGTGACCGAGTATGCGAAACCCATCGTCACGTACAGGTACCTCCCTATAAACGACATTGTTAGAACCACACTGGTGACAAGTGCTAGGAGAAACCCCATACCATACTTCATTACACGACGAGCATTCCCACTTACCAGCCAGGACACCAGCTTGGTGCATCCATCTTTGCCATTTTGCATGAATCGCATGGCCCTCCTCAAACACGTTTAACCTAGTCATATTATATGACTCATCTGAGGCTGGATACTTATTAATTTTATACCAAGCTGCTCTGGCGCACCAGTCTTTCTTTGACAGCTCCGATGGGTGTAGATGGTCAGTATCTCTGTGCTTGTTTCTTTCGCGGTTACTGGCAATAAGACGTTCTTGTATTACTGGAAGTATCCGGCCTTTGGACTTAATTGATTCTTTGTAAGTCTTGGCGTACCAAGGAGTGTCTGTCACGGTCAGTTCCCGTCTACTCCTATAAGCATTTGAAAGTCAGCTTCGTTGAGAATGACATAGTGCTTTCCACCCAAGTCAAACTGCATTACCGGCAAGCGATCTTCCAATACACCTCGTTGTGTTAAGTCCACAAGCTCACTGGCTTTGATTGAATAAGACTTTAGGTTGTTTGTAAGCTTATTCTCAATTAGTAGTTCATGGGTGCGTACATCATTCTTGCGCAACCAACCAGAACCTGAACCAGCATTACGGCTACCCTTATAGATTTTTGCTGAGCGCTTTTCCTGCTTTTTTGAAGCCTTCATTATGCTCTGCTTTTCTTCTCTACCAAATATCATAGGAAATACTCCTTTGCTTTCTCTTTGAGCTCTGATTGTAACTCTAGATCTTCACGAACACCAAGCAATAGGGCATCTTTTCCTTGCCACTTTTGGTCTTTGTAGTTGTAGTAGGCGCCAGCTCTTGTAATTATGTCTGTTGCAATACAGATGTTTACTATGTCTTTGATAACGTCAAAGTCACCAAGTTTAAATGATTGGCAATCAGCAAAGTAAAAGTCAACAACAGCAACCTGTTGCGGTCTGTATGTCTTGTTCTTCATTGTACGAGCTTTGATGGTTTGGCCAACTGGCTCGTCTTTAAACTTCAACCATTCATCTCTCTTGACTTCTAGTCTAACAAAGTAGTGGAAGTTTTTAGCTTTACCACCTGGTGTGGTTCTGGGATCACCATACATAACACCAATCTTTTCACGCCACTGATTGATGATCAACCCGGTACACCCACGGTCGTCATTAATCAATGAACGCTTCTGAGCTTTGCTGCTTTTGCGGAAGAACTTACCAGTAAGTCTGGCCCCAAGACCCATGGAGAACTCATCCATCATCTTCTCAGCTTCATCACCAGGTACTAAGGCTGGGAGTGAATCAAGAACTATACAATCAACAGCCCTA
>Ga0208783_10000808_pt1 | contig 19024 bp, 8 predicted proteins | sample DEB19_08_DNA_2_FD_184529 | JGI IMG/M metagenome (GOLD analysis project Ga0208783, IMG submission 184529) | Aqueous microbial communities from the Delaware River and Bay under freshwater to marine salinity gradient to study organic matter... | ecosystem: Environmental > Aquatic > Marine > Coastal...
CTGGATCTCCGGGCGCACCTCGTCGGACGACCGGTAGAAGACCTGGAGGTCGTCGTCGTTCTGGTCTGCCTTGAACATGAGCCGATTGCCCCATGTGGAGTGGGTCAGCGGGCGTCCGACCGCCGTGTCGTCCCCGAACAGGGCCACCGTCGGCCGCCCAGACTGCGTGATGTAGATCATCCGCTTGTCGCTCGGGATCAGGACGACATCGAACTTGTCGTCGATGTCCATGACCCGAATGGCAGGATCCCTGCGCTTGAGGAGGGTCTCGTACGCCGCCAGCCGGATGTCGGGGTCCGAGTCGTTGAGGAGCGGGCGCAGGCCGAGGTTGATGTCGGGGTTGAACCCGAATCGCGCGAGCAGGCCGATCGCGCGGATGCGGTAGTCGGTCGTGCTCGACTTCGCCATCTCGACCAGCGGCGCGGCCGCCAAGGCGTCATCCAGCGCGGCGCCGGCCTCGAGCGCGGCCATGCGCGGGTTTTCCTCGCCATAGGTGTAGAGGTCCTGGAGGACGGGCAGGGCGCGCTTGCCCAACGCGCGGAAGCGCCACATGGCGGCGCGGGCGCTGCCGGGGTTCGCGATCAGGGCGCGGCGGACGGCGAGCGCGGTGACCTCGGTCGCCGTGGTGTCGAGGGGCACATGCCGAACGAGCTCGATGAACTCCTCGGTCTTCCCATCGAAGCTGGGCGGAACGGTGAGCTCGATCGAGTCGGCGTTCTCTCCGCGTGCAGTCTCGGCGCGCTGCTTCGGCTCGCGCGGGAAGGTCGAGTTGATGGCCGACTGGATGGTGCGCGACCGGCTGTGGCTCGAGGTCGCCAACTTGAGCTTCAGCGGGATGTCGCTCGACACCTTGCCGCCGTCGAGGATGCGGCCGACCAGTCGGTTCACCGCGTCTTTGTTGGTCGCGCCGGGCTCGACGAATGGGTTGATGAAGATGTTGCCCTTGCCCTGCGCGAGAATGCGCGCCTGCCGCGAGCCGATTAGGAGCGGTCCGGGGCGGAGGTCGGTCGAGTAGAGGCGTCCGCCCTCGAGGCTGGTGACATCCGTGCCTGGCAGCGCCGCGACGCGGAGGTCGAACTTGGTGTCCTTGGTCGCGCCCGGGGGGATGATGCCCTCGACGATCACGATCGCCGTGTCGGGGCTGTTCAGCATCGCCTCCGGCTTGAGCTCGAAGCCCGAGCCCGGGTTGCCGATGCCGCGGCGGGCGAGCTCCTGCACCATCATCGCTCGTACTTCGGCGGGCATCAGTCGTCCGCCTGTTCCGCCGAGACCGACGACCAGGCCGTATCCGCGCACGATGACGGGCTCAAGGCCCGCGATCGCGGTCTCGCTGGCGACGGTGCCGCGCATCATCGGGTCGACATCGAGCACGAAGTTGGTCGAGTTCAGGCGCGCCTGCTTTGGTCGGTCGGGAATCTTCTCGACGAGCTCGCCGCAGGCGCCAAGCAGGGCCGAGAGCATCACCGCCAGGCCGAGCGCGAGGATCGGCAGAGGTCGAAGCGGCGAGGGCACGAAGCAGAGGCGCGGCATAGGGCGGTTCGGGGCTATACGCAGAATGAGCGCTGCAGGACTCGAACCTGCGACACCCGCCGTGTAATGGCGGTGCTCTAACCAGCTGAGCTAAGCGCCCGAGGGGCGCGGATTGTAGCCTGTTTCGGGGGGAATCCCCGCGTGATCGCCGCAGGTTCGTGCGGTTCGGCTATCGTCTTCGCCCCGTGTCTCCGCTCGCCGACTTGCTCTCGAAGCTCGAGTTCGTGCTGCCGCGCGACCGTCGCGAGCTCCGAGCTCGGATCGGTGGGCTCGAGAAGCGGTTACGGGACGGCGGGGCGCCCGATCCCCGTGCGCTTCGGGTGGTCGAGGATGCGATCGCCCGATCGACCGCCGAACGCGAGCGGCGCGCAAGCATTCTCCCCAAGGTCGAGTATCCCGCAGAGCTGCCCGTGACGGCCGCGCTGCCGATGTTGCGCGAGGCGATCCGGGCGAACCAAGTGGTTGTGGTCGCGGGCGAGACCGGTTCCGGCAAGAGCACGCAGCTGCCGAAGCTCTGCCTCGAGCTCGGCCGTGGCGTGGCGGGACGAATCGCGCACACGCAGCCGCGGCGCATCGCCGCGCGCAGCGTCGCGCGCCGGATCGCGGATGAGCTCGGCGTGAAGCTCGGCGGAATCGTCGGCGTCAAGGTGCGGTTCGGCGACGAGTCGGGCCGCGACACGCTGGTCAAGGTGCTGACCGATGGCATGCTGCTCGCCGAGACCCGCGGTGATTCGCGGCTCGACGAGTACGACACCATCATCGTCGACGAGGCGCACGAGCGCAGCCTGAACATCGACTTCCTGCTCGGCTACATCCGCCGCCTGCTGCCGCGCCGCCCCGACCTCAAGGTGATCCTCACCAGCGCCACCATCGATGTCGAGCGCCTTTCCGCGCACTTCGGCGGCTGCCCGATCGTCGAGATCCCAGGGCGAACCTACCCGATCGAGGTCCGCTACCGCCCGCCCGAGGTCCATGGTCTCGACGAGGAGGATCCGCGCATGCTCGAGAACCTCGGCTGCGCGATCGACGACATCGACGCGGCCTTCGCGGAGCTCGGCGGAAAATCAAGCGGAGGCGTCCTTCCCGATGTACTCGTGTTCATGTCCGGCGAGCGTGAGATCCGCGAGGCGGAGCAGTTCCTGTCGGGGCGCTTCAAGGCCCGAGGCGACGATCGTCGCCCCAGCGAGGTGCTCTCGCTTTACGCGCGGCAGAGCCTCGACGAGCAGGAGCGCATCTTCAGCCCTGGGAAGGCCCGTCGCATCGTGCTCGCGACCAATGTCGCGGAGACATCGCTCACGGTGCCGCGGATCCACGCCGTCGTCGACCCCGGCTACGCACGGATCCTGCGCTATAGCGCGAAGAGCCGCGTGCAGCGCCTGCCCGTCGAGCCGATCTCGCAGGCGAGCGCGCGCCAACGCGCGGGTCGCGCCGGCCGCCTCGGCCCGGGCATCGCGGTGCGCTTGTACGACGAGCACGACTTTGCCGGCCGCCCGGAGTTCACGCCGCCCGAGATCCTTCGCACCAACCTTGCCGCGGTGATCCTGCAGATGGAGGCGCTGAACCTCGGAAAAGCCGAGGACTTCCCGTTCGTCGATCCGCCCTCCGCGCGCCTGCTGGCCGATGGTCGCGCGACGCTCGTCGAGCTCGGCGCGTCGACGGTCGAGGGCAAGCTCACCAAGCTCGGCCGCGCGATGAGCCTGTTTCCGCTCGATCCGCGGCTTTCGCGCATGCTGCTCGCGTCGATCGACGAGCACTGCACGAACGATGTGCTCGTGGCGGTCGCTGCGCTCGCGGTGCAGGATCCGCGCGTCCGTCCGCAGGACAAGCGTGACGCCGCCGACCTGGCGCACCTGCGCTTCCGCGATCCGACAAGCGACTTCGTGTCGTTCCTGCGCATCTGGAGCGCGTGGCGCTCGGAGACCCGCGACGACGCGGGCAAGGACCTCGGCTCGAGCGCGAAGCGTCGCTGGTGCGAGAGGAACTTTCTCTCGTACCAGCGCGTGCGCGAGTGGTCCGACACCATCGTCCAGCTCAAGGAGCTGCTCGCCGAGCACTTCCAGCTCAAGGTCGGAGAGCTCTCGCGCGAGGCCGATCACGGCGCGTTCCACCGCTGCGTGCTCGCTGGATTCGCCTCGCATGTCGGGGCCCGCACCGAGAAGGGCGAGTACCGCGGGCCAAGCGGCGCGCTGTTCCAGCTGCACCCGTCGGGCACACTCGCGCGGCGCGCTCCGAACTGGATCGTCGCGGCCGAGATCGTCGAGACGACCAAGCGCTACGCGCGCATCTGCGCCCGCATCCAGCCCGAGTGGATCGTGCGCGTGGCGCCGCACCTCTGCTCTCGCAGCCAGTTTGAGCCCCACTTCGTCGATGAGTCCGGGCAGGTCGCCGCGTGGGAGCGGACGAGCTTCGGCGAACTCGTCGTGGTCCCGAAGCGGCGCGTCCCATGGGGTCCGATCGATCCCGAGGGCGCGCGAAATGTCTTCATCCAGGAAGGACTGGTGCAGCAGCGCGTTCGCACGGAAGGCGAGTTCCTCGAGCGCAACCGCGAGCTCATCGAGGAGCTTCGCGACGAGGAGGCGCGCGGTCGTAGGCGCGGCCTGTTGCTGGAGGAGGAGGCTGCATTCCGCTTCTACGACGGGCGCATCCCGAAGGACATCCACTCGACGCCATCGTTCGAGCGCTGGCGGCGCGAGCGCGAGCTGGTGAATCCAGGGCTTCTTGTCATGCAGGAGCATGATCTGCTCCGCGACGACGCAGACCGAGTCGACCCAACGCTCTTCCCGCGCGTGCTCGAGGTCGCCGAGCTCCTGCTGCCGCTCGAGTACGCGCACGATCCCCAGGATGCCGGCGACGGCGTCACCGCGCGCGTGCCGGTCGAGGCGCTTGCGGTGCTCGATCCCGCGCCGTTCGAGTGGATGGTGCCGGGATTGCTCGCCGAGAAGACCGAGGCGCTGGTGCGGTCGCTGCCTAAGCACATCCGCGTGCGGTTGTTCCCGATCGAGGAGGTCGTGCAGGGCGCGGTCGAGGCGATCGAGTTCGGGAAGGGGTCGCTGAAGGTTCAGCTGGCGCGTCATCTCTCCGCGGTCGCGCATGTCGCGATCGACCCCCGCGAGTTTCGCGAGGAGCTGCTGCCCACGCACCTGGTCATGCGCTTCCGAGTGGTCGATGCCGACGAGCGCGTCCTGGCCGAGGACCGCGACCTCCGTGCGCTTTCGGCGCGGTTCGCAACGCTCGCGCGCGATCGCATGCGCGCGGCGATCGACCGTGCGCGTGATCCGGTGGCGCTGCTGGAGCGCGAGGATGTCGCGCAACTGCCGGACGAGCCGCTTCCCGAGGTGCTTCGCTACATGCGCGCCGGGATCGCGCTGACGGGTTATCCGGCGTTCGTGTGCGAGGCGGCTGGTCGAATCGCTCTGCGTGTGCTGGACACGCCGATCGAGGCGCGCGCGGCGCACGCGCAGTCGATCGCGACGCTGCTCGGGGCCGAGTATCGCGAGGCGATCGAACACCATGTCGCGTACGACCCGCTGTGCGAGCCCCTTTTGGCGCTGCTTGCGCATGCCGGCGAGGACGATCCCGTCGGCTTCGTCGCGCGGTCGGTCGCATCGGGAGTGCTGGCCGAGATGTCGCGTCTGCCTCGCTCGATGGAGGAGTTCATCGCCGCCGGGCGTCACGGCGGGCACGACCTGCACGACCGCGTCGCGCTCGCCATGCGCACGCTCCATGCGATCCTCGTCGGCGCAGAGGAGGTCGAGCAGCGCGTCCGCGGCGTCCGCCCCGACCCGCAGGGCGACACCAAGTCGCGCGTGTCGGCGCGGCTCAAGTCGGTGCTGCGCGGGCTCGATTGCTGCGGTCGCGAGGAGCTTTCGCAGCGGCTTCGGCTGGTGAACATGCTTCGTGCCCGCCTCGAGCGCATGCGCGAGATCGGCGGCGACAGGGATCTTTCGATCGAGCGTGAGCTCGAGCCCCTCGGGCGCAGGGTCGCGGAGGCGCTGCGCGATCATCGTCGCTCGCATGAGTCACGGCTTGCGATCGCGCGCATGTGGGAAGAGATCGAGATCAGCCGCTTCGCGCCGAAGCTTCCGCGGGCCTTCTCAGCCAGCGAGCGCCGGCTCGAGGAACTGCTGGACGGCTGAGCGGCGGCTCCCTCTGGTGCTCGTATCGACCCTTGACCCACGTGTCAGGAGCGCCGTCGCGATTCACTCGCGCGGCGCTCGTCCAGAGCGAGCAAAGGCGGCGCACCTGAAGCGGGCATGCCCGCTTCAGCGCGCCGCCAGTTGCGAGCGCTCAAACCCCGTACGGTCGGAACTTCTCCAGCATCCCGAGCTCCTCGGAATGCAGCAGCCCGCGGTTGTTGCCGAGCCGGCTCGCGGCGGGTGAATCGATCAGCGTGCTTGAGTCGGCGGGGGACATCTGGAACAGCACCTTCCAGTCGAACTCGCGCAGCGTGTTGCGGTCGAACGCGCGCTGCAGCGACGCGAGCGTGTCGCACGCCACCATCACATGCACGCCCGACGACGGACCTTCCTTCAGGATGCCCGCGAGCATCTTGTCGGGCGTCGGCGCCGCGTCGCTGGCGCCGAACGAGAAGTCGTCCTCGTTGCGTCGGAGCGCGCGATAGCGCTGCAGCTGGTGGATCAGCAGGAAACGCCGCGGGCGGCCGGGATCGTCGCCGCGGGCGGTGACATCCTCTGCGATCTCGAGGAGCCGCTGCTCGATCTCGCGATACGGAGTAAAGCGTGCGGCGACTCCGCTTGATTCGGCGAGCTGCGCGAGCCGCCCGTACTCGGGCGCATCGGCGGGCGTGCCGTCGAAGACATCGATCGTCGCTCCCGGCGCCTCGCGCGCGATCGACAGCAGGATCGCAGCGCTCGTCGACACAGACTGGTCATCGCGCGGGCTGATCGTCGCGATGTTTGCGCCCGCGGCACGCGCGAGTCGCGCGCAGGTCGGGTCCTTGATCGCCACCGCCTCGCCAAGCCACAGTCGCACGCTTCCGCGCGGGTCGGGCTTCGCATTCCCGCGAACCGCGGGACTGAGCTTGAGCGGCGCGCGTGCATCGCCCTCGAAGACGATGCGAGGCAGGTCCTCGAATCGTCCCTTCGCGCGGCTGCGGCTTGCCTCGAGCCACGCATCGCGCTTCGCATCGGGAAGGAACGCGACCTGGAACGGCGAATTGCCCTCGACGCGTCCACCCGCATCGTTGTAGATCGCCTCGCCGGGGCGAGAGAGGAGGCGCGCGGCGAGGTTTTCGTCCGAAAGAATGAGCTGCGAATCGGCTTCGTTGCACTGCAGCGCGATGCGGACGCCCATCTGGCCCATCGTGCTGCGCGCGAGGGAGTACGCGCCGCCGAGCGTCTGCGAGCCGAGCAGCGCATGCATGCCGAACGCGCGGCCCTGGCGCACGAGCCGGTCGAGCAGCATCGACGCGCCCTGCGCGACGCGGTCGTCGTCGAGGAAGAACTCCTGGAACTCGTCGATCACGAGCAGCACGCGGGGCATGCGCATGTCGGGCCGCACGCGGCGGAAACTGGCGATGTCCTGCACGCCCGCCTCGCGGAACAGCTCTCCGCGGCGCGACAGCTCTGCATCGAGGCCCTCGAGGACGCTGAGTCCGAACTCGCGGTCGGATTCGATCGCGACTGCGCGCGCGTGCGGCAGCTCGTTCTCGGCATAAGTCTTGAACTCGACGCCCTTCTTGAAGTCGACGAGCCAGAGCTCGACCTCGTCGGGCGAATACCAGCAGGCGAGCCCGGTGATGATCGCATGGAGGAGCGTCGACTTGCCCGAGCCCGTCTTGCCCGCGATCAACGCATGCTGGCTGGTGCCCTCGCCAAGCGCGAACTGCTGCAGGCGGGTGGCGCCGGCGCGTCCGATGGGAACGCGGAGTCCGCTCGCGCTCGAGAGCGACCAGAAGGCGTCGCCTGCCGCGGTCGTCTTCGGTGCGATCGCGTCGAAGGGAACCTCGACGCGTGCGGCCGACTTCGCGGCCTTGCCGATCTTGCCGAGCAGCGGAATGAGCTTCTCGTCGGGCAGCGGCGTGTCCAGCGCGACGGGCAGCGCCGACAGCGGCGTGTTCGCCAGCCTGAACGCGCCCGGCTCCTTGTCGCTCGGACGCAGCACGACGCAACTCTCCGAGATGTCGTCGGCGCGGATTCCGTCCGGCAGCGCGGTCTTCTGGTCGCGCAGCAGAATCACATGCACGCCGCAGCGCTGCCCCGCCCGCAGGACGGACACCATGCGCTGCGCGGCCTGCTCGCTGAAGTTCGCGGGAAAATCCGCGCAGACCAGGAAGCGGTAGGGCTCCGCGATCTCGCCCGCAGCCTCGTTGTACGCATCGATGTCGTTGAACTCGTTGCGCAGGTACTTCTGGATCACGGTCTCCATATGCTCGGAGATGTCGACGAGCCGCTGCTCGATGGCGCGCGGCTCGGTCCAGATGCGCTCGCCGACGAGCTGCTCGAACTCGTCGCCGAGGTGCATGAACGCGGCGAAGCTCTCGCCGAGGGCGACGGGATCGACGAAGGTGAAGCGCACCTTCGACGGCGGGATCGAGATCAGGATCCGTCCGAGGAGCGCCTGCACGGCTCGGAGCGCCGAGAGCCTGGTCTGCGGCGTCGTCTCGATCACGAGGTTCCCGCGCGATGGAAACCCAATCGCCGCCGGGAAATCGATCCGCTCCGGCATGTCGACATGCAGCGCGGGGTCCGCAGACAAGCCGCCTGGCTGCGACCGCGGCGCGAGTGAGAGCGTTCCGAAGCGGAACCATGGAGCCCGCGCCCCTGCGATGCATCGCGAGGGATCGATGTCTCTCCAATCCGGGTGGAGCATCGGATCGGTCTCGCGCGCGAAGGCGAGGTGGTCGCGCGCCTTCGTCGCGCGCGAAAGCCATTCATTCCGCGCGAGGCCGCGCCGCTGCGCGTCGTCGGCTGCGATCTCCGCAGTCTCAGAGTCTGCACGGGCGAACTCCGCGCGCTCCGCGTCGTGCGCCGCAGACTCGGCTGCATCCCGCGCGGACACGAGCGACTGCTCTGCCGCATGGACCTTGCCGCGATGCTCTGCGCTCGCCGCCGAGATCTCGGCCTCCGCCGCATCGCGAACGCGCTTCGCGCGGCGTTCGAGCGCGCGGGGCACCTCTGCGATCGGGCCGTCGTACTTGGCGTGCGACTCGGCTTCCTCTGCCGCCTCCTTCGCGCTCAGGGCCGCGAGCGTGTCATTGCGCTTCGACTCAGACTCGCGCTCGGCCCGGCTGCGGGCGGCGCGGATCGCGGCGAGGTCCTCCTGGAAGGGAGTCCACACCGCTCGCACGGAACGCACCGCGATCATGCGAAGCACGAGCAGCATCGCGACCACGAAGACGAATGCGCCACCGGCGCTGAACATCGCAGTCTGCTGCCAGGCAAGCTTGTCGAAGAGCGTGACGGCGCCGCCGATCACGCCCGCACCGATCACGATCGCAGCGCCGAACAGGATCGGCACCACGCCCGTCAGGAGACGCGCCGACTTCGTCCGCAGGATCGCATCGAGATGCTCGCCTGCGCGGGCCAAGCTCTCCTGGATGACCTGTTCCGCGGGCCGGCCGGGCTGATCGTCCGCGACGACATCGACGCGGGGCACGGGCAGACGGCAGCTCCGGAGATGCTCCTTCGCGCGCGCCTCGAGTTCCTCGGCGTCCTTCAGTTGCTTCGCGATGCGGTCGGAGAACTCCCGCGAGCGCTTGCGCTCGCTCTCCTCGCCCGCCTCGCGCCACGCCTCCGCCATCAGCACCGCTTCCTCGAGCTTCTGCTTGAGGCGCTTGAGCTCCTCATCGTGCTGGACCTGCAGCTCGTCGAGGCGCTTCTCGGCGCTGTCGGTGGCGCGTGCGATGCGCTCGTCGCGCTCGATTCCCGCCACATCGAGCGCGGTTTCCCGCGCCGTCGCGGCGGCGGCGAGGTCGTTCGTTCGCTTCGTGCGGATGATCGCGAGCTGCTTGTCGTGGGCGATGCGCGCCTTGTCGCGCCGGGCCTTGAGATCTGCCTCGATCGATTCAAAGGCCTTCTGACGGTCGACCATCGCTGCAAGCAGGTCCTGGGCGGCACGATCGATCCCCAGCGCCGCGTCGCCATCGCCGAGCGCGCGGAGCGCCCTCAGGCGCTCGGAGCTCGGATCGACATGAACCTCTGCGTCAGGCGGCATCCACCAAGCGTACCAAAGCTCGGTGCTGCGTCGAACCTACGGATTCCGCAGCCGTCCTCTCGCGATCGGTCCGTTACGCCGACTTGGCGCGCTTCGAAGCGGGACCAAGGACGCGAGCCGCGATGACCTCTGCGGTGCGGTAGGGCGACAGCAGCGCCTCCGCCGTCTTCGCTCCCGCCGCTTCCTGCGAAGCGTCGGGATGAACAGGCAAGGTGACCACGCTTTCGGGCAGTATGAGCTCCTGCACTGGCGTTCCGCCCTCGATCAACCGTCCATCGCGACGCTTGAGCGGCTTGGGTGCATTCGCCTTCGCATGCGCCTCGAGCTCCACGACGAGCGCCTTCTGCTTCGCCTCGCCGAGCGCCTTCCAGTCCGCGCGACCGCGGCACTTGGGGAACCCGCTGCAGCCGAGCCACGGACCGCGTTTGCCGTCGCGCACATTGCAGGGCTTCCCGCACTTCGTGCAGACGACCTCGGGATCCTGCAGCGGCGGGGCGCTCGGGAGGACGACCTTGTCCTTCTTGTCGAGGCGGACGACGAACTTGACCTCGGGGTAGTTCACGCTCGAGATGTACTTGCCGAACTTCCCGCTGCGCAGCACCATCGCCGAGCCATCGATCGGGCACACCATGTCGAGCGCCACATCGCTCACGGGCTCGCCCTCGTCGTTCAGCCGCGACGCGAAGTCGCAGTCCGGGTAGCCCGAGCAGGAGAGGAACCACCGTCCGCCTCCCAGGCGCTCCTTCGTGCGCTTGCCGCATTTCGGGCAGGCGTAGCGCGACCAGCGGTAGAGGGGCACATCGCGCATGCGCTTGAAGCTGTCCTCGAGCACGGCGCCCTCGAGCATGCCCTTGATCTCGCGAAGGATCGCGCGCCAGTCCTCCTGGTCGGCCTCGACCTTGTCGAGCCGCGCCTCCATGAGGCGCGTGTACTCGTAGTCGAACAGCAGGGGGAATCCCGCGATCAGCATCGACACCACGGCCTCGCCGAGCGGCGTGGCGTAGAAGCGCCGCGACTTCTGCTCCACATAGCCGCGCGCCTCGATGGTGTTCACGATCGACGCGTAGGTGCTGGGGCGTCCGATGCCGCGCGACTCGAGCTCCTTGACAAGCGAGGCTTCCGAGTATCGCGACGGCGGCGAGCTGAACCTCTGCAGCGCGTCGATCGAAACGGCCGCGAGATCCTGCTTCTCGGCGAGCTTGGGGAAGGTCGCCTCCTCGTCGTCCTCGGCGATGTCCTCGACGAGCTTCAGGTAGCCGTCGAAGACCACGACGCTGCCCGACGCGCGGACGACGGCGCCGGTCTTCTTGTCGCTGCGCTCGAGGCGCACGGTGGTCAGGTCGTACTGCTTCGCCGCCATCTGGCAGGCGACGAAGCGGCGCCAGACGAGCTCGTAGAGGCGGTACTGCTCCTCGCTGAGCGAACTGCGCACCGAGTCGGGCGTCCGGAACGGGTCGGTCGGTCGAATCGCCTCGTGCGCTTCCTGCGAATCGGCGCCGGCTGCATAGAAGTGCGGCTTCTCGGGCAGGTACCTGTCGCCGTAGTTGCGCTTGATGAGGTCCCGCGCCGAATGCAGCGCCTCGCCCGCGATGTGGGTCGAGTCGGTTCGCATGTAGGTGATGAGACCGACGCGGTCGCCACCGAGGTCGACGCCTTCGTAGAGCTGCTGCGCGATGCGCATCGTGCGGTCGGTCGAGAAGCCGAGCTCGCTCGACGCCGCCATCTGCATGGTGCTGGTCTTGAATGGCGGCATCGGGCGGCGCGACTTGCGCTCGGTCTCGATGCTCGCGACGCGGTAGGTCACGCCCGCGCCGAGGCTGCCCGATACCGTGCGCACGAACTTCGCAGCGCCCTTGCCCTTCGGATCGGTGCGCGTCGCGAGCGCGACCTTCTCGAGGCCCGCCGCCTCGACGGCGACCTTGACCTCTGCCGAGAGATCACGCGGCTTGTCCGCGCTCGCCTGTGCCTCGAGCTTGAACTCCTTGCCGCCGACCTCGACGAGCTTCGCCTCGAGCGCGCCCTGGCGCGAGAGGAACGCCAGTCGGTCCTTCTGGCTCGGCGCGTTGCCCTTGTCGTTGCGGCGCGCGAGGAACTCCTCGATCGCGTTCGCGATGGCGTCGCGTTTCGCGAGCTCGGGCGTCAGCCGCACGAGCACTTCCCACGATTCCTGCGGGATGAACTCGCGGATCTCCTCCTCGCGCTCGACCACGAGCCTCGCCGCGACCGTCTGGACGCGGCCGGCGCTCAGGCCGCCCTGGCGCATCATGCGCCACAGCAGCGGCGAGATGCCGTAGCCCACGATGCGGTCGAGGATGCGGCGCGAGTTCTGGGCGTTGACCCGCGACATGTTGATCGGGCGCGGATGCTCGAAGGCATCCTTGATCGCGTTCTTCGTGATCGCGTTGAACACGACGCGCTTGGCCTTCAGCGGGTCGACGTCGAGCACCTCTGCGATGTGCCACGAGATCGCCTCGCCCTCGCGGTCAAGGTCGGTGGCGAACCACACTTCGCTCGCGCCCTTCTTGAGCTTGCGCAGCTTCGACACCAGCTCGCGCCGGTCCGGGGTGATCACATAGGTCGTGGCGAACGACTGCATGTCGACGCCGGGAATGTCCATGGGCTTTGGCTCCGCAGCCTTCTTTTCGCCCTTCTTCGCGCGCGGCTTCGTCGCCTTCTTCGCTTCGCCATCCTCAGCGGACTTCTTGTCCGCCCGCTCGGGCAGGTCGCGGATGTGCCCCTTGCTCGCCTCGACGGTAAAGCTGCCGAGGTCGCGCAGGTACTTCTCGATCGTCTTCGCCTTCGCAGGGCTTTCCACGATCACGAGCGCGCTGCCCTCCGCGATGGCGGTCGCGCCGCCGTCGTCCGAGGTACGGGCGCTCTTGCTGGACTTGGTCGTGGTCTTCTTCTTTGCTGCCATGGCGTGATGTCTCCCCCCCCCGACAATCCGAGCCGCTTCGATCGGCACAACGCAGCCGACTGGTTGAACGGCGGTGGCGGGGAGATAAAGGAGAGCGCGGGGAGAAGTCAAGCGGGGCAGGGCCGGTTTCGGGTTTCGGGACTCGCCTCGCACGCACTTGCACGCGCGCAGTTCCGCGTGTACGCGTGCGTGCGCATGCGCGTGCGGCGCGCGCTCACGCACGCGCGAGCGCGGCGGCACACGCATCCGCCAGTTGCGCAACCGTCGTGGCGTCATTGCAGTCGAAGGCGATCCCGGGCTTCAACGCGCGGAAACGCTTGAGCCAAGTCCTCTGCTGCTTCGCGAGGCGACGGGAGCGGATCTTCGTCGACTCCGCTGCTTCCTCAAGGTCGCTCGCGCGGGGAGCCCGCCGTCCGTCGCCGATCGCGTGCACCAGTTCCTCGTATCCGCAGGCAGCACGCGCCTGCGCGCAAAGTCCGCGGCGGGACAGGAGTTGCGCGACTTCGTCGACGAATCCGAGCTCGAACATCCGTTTCACCCGAGCGTTGATGCGGCGGTTGATGAGCTCGACCGGCCAATCGAGGATCACGGTGAAGAGATCGTCGCGGCGGGGCGCGACGCCCGCTTCGTTCCAAGCGGTGCGCCGTTCGGTCGCCGTCTCGCCGGTCGCGTGCGCGATCTCGAGGGCGCGGATGATGCGCCGCCGGTCGTTCGGATGGAGCCGCGCTGCTGCGGTCGGATCCTGTGCAGCAAGCCGTTGATGGAGTTCCTCGCTCGGCACCGCGTCCAGTGCCGCGCGAAACGCCATGTTCGCGGCGGGCGCCTCGTCGAGCCCCTCGAGGAACGCGCGTATGTAGAGATTCGTGCCCCCGACGACGATCGGCACCTTGCCTCGGGCGCGGATCCCTTCGACCGCTGCGTCGGCGACCTGAAGCCAGCGCGCCACGGTGAAGCCCTCCTCATCTGCGTCGACAAGATCGATCCCGTGATGGCGGATCTCCGCCTGCTCGGCTTTCGTAGGCTTCGCCGTGCCGATATCCATCCCGCGGTACACCTGCATGGAATCGGCTGACACGAGTTCGCCGCCGAACCGCCGCGCGAGCTCCATGGCCAGGTCGCTCTTGCCTCCGGCTGTCGGCCCGAGGATCACGATCACGCGCTGGGGCGCGGATTCATGCATGGTCGAGCGCGTCAAGGCAGACGAGATGCTTGCCCTCAAGGACCTCGAGGCTGGCGCCACCGCCCGTCGAGACATGGGAGAGCTTCGCGGCCAGCCCAAACTCCTCGACTGCGGCGGCGGTGTCGCCGCCTCCCGCAATCGTGGTCGCGCCCGCGGCGGTCGCAGCGACGACGGCATCGGCGACTGCGCGCGTGCCTGCGTCGAACGGCGGCATCTCGAACACGCCCATCGGTCCGTTCCACACCACCGTCCTGGACGAGCGGATCGCAGCGCCGAATGCGGCGCGCGTCGCAGGCCCGATGTCGAGCCCCATCCAGCCGTCGGGGATCGCGCCGACCACCGAGCGCGTTTCCGTGCCTGCCTTGAACTCGCGTCCGCACGCATGATCGGTCGGCAGCAGGATCTCGCAGCCGGTTCCCTTCGGTCCAGCCGTCCTCGCCTTCGCAAGGATCTCCTTCGCCAGTTCGACGCGATCCGCCTCGACCAGGCTGTTTCCCGTCGCGATGCCTTGAGCGCGCAGGAAGGTGTACGCCATCGCCCCGCCGATGATCAGCCGGTCGACCTTCGACATGAGGTTCTCGATGGCGAGGATCTTGTCCGAGACCTTCGCGCCGCCGAGGATCGCGATGAACGGCCGCTGCGCGCTCGCGATGCGCGCGATCAGGTACTCGAGTTCCGCGGCAAGGAGGAACCCGCTGACGCAGGGCTTGCCCTGCGCCCGCATCGCCATCGGCAGCGCGAACATCGAGGCATCGGCGCGATGGCTGGTGCCGAAGGCGTCGTTCACATAGATGTCGCAGAGACCGGCAAGCTTGCCCGCGAAGCCCTCGTCCCCCTTCTTCTCGCCCTTCACGAACCGCAGGTTCTCGAGGAGCACCACCCCGCGCTCGGGCATTGCCGCCACGGCCGCCTTCGCCGCCTCGTCCGAGCAGTCGTTCGAGGGGAACGCGACCCCGTGGGGAGCATCCGAGCCGAGCAACCCCGCCAGGCACTTTGCGACCGGCGCCAGCGAGAACTCCGCTTCGAAGCCCTTGCCTTCCGGGCGGCCCAGATGGCTTGCAAGCACCGCTCGCCCGCCCCTCGACAGCACCGAGCGGATGGTCGGCAGACTCGCTCGGATCCGCCTGTCGTCGGTAATCACCCCGCCCTCCATGGGGACATTGAAGTCCACGCGGACGAACACCCGCTTGCCTGCCACATCCACCGAGTCAATGCGCTTCTTCTGCATGCGCCGCACTATACGGACGCTTCAAGTCGGTTGGGGAACCGTGCAGGTTCACACGCTTCTTCCGGAGCCCGCGCACCGCTATGATGCGCCTTCCGCCTGAACCCATCGGAGCAACCATGAACGCCTTCCGCCATCTCGCCATCCTCGCGCTCGCAACCCTTGCGAGCATCGCCTCGCCTGCCCGCGCGCAGGAGCAGACCCTCAAGGTCGGCTCGCCCGCGCCCGCGCTCGCGGTGCCCAATTGGGTGCAGGGCGAGTTCGGCGGACTGAAGGATCCAAGCAAGACCTATGTGGTCGAGTTCTGGGCGACTTGGTGCGGTCCGTGCAAGCGCTCGATCCCGCATCTGAGCGAGCTCTACAACAAGCACCGCTCTGACGGACTCGTGATCCTGGGCATCAGCGACGAGCCTGTCGCCACCGTCAAGCCGTTCGTCCAGAAGATGTCGAGCACCATGTCGTATCTCGTGGGCACCGATCCCGAGAAGAAGACCCAGCAGGAATGGATGCAGGCCGCGAAGCAGGACGGCATTCCCTGCGCATTCGTGGTCCGGAAGGGCAAGATCCTCTGGATCGGCAATCCGCTCGACGACCAGTTCGACTCGGTCATCATGCAGTCGCTCACGGGGCGCTACAACCCGGAGCTTTCGAAGCGCGCCCAGCCCACCATCCGGGCCGCGAACGAGGCGGTCCGCGTGAAGAACTTCAAGGACGCCTGGAAGCACTACGACACCGTCATCGACATCGACCCGCAGTTCTTCGGCGATATCGCCGTGAAGAAGTACAAGACCATGCTCGTCGACGCCAAGGACTCCGCTGGTGCTGCGGCCTGGGGCAATGAGATGCTCAGGAAGTACGCGACCGACGGTCAGACGCTCGGCGAGTTCGCGCTCGCGATCTGCACCGATGACGCGATCAAGGACCGCGACTTCGACCTCGCGATGGCGGCCGCAGATGCGGCCGCGAAGATCGCGCCTCCAAGCCACGCGCCAAGCCTGCGCCTGCAGGCAGAGGTCCGCTACCACGCCGGCAAGTTCGCCGATGCGAAGGAACTCCAGTACCAGGCCTGGATGGCGGCCGACGCGGGCGACAAGGCCGAGTACAAGCGGGTACTCGACAGCTATTCGAAGTTGGCCGCGAAGAACGCGAAGGCTGGTTCCTGAACCGCGCGCGCCCAGCCGCAAGCAACGCAACCATGCATGCATCGACGCCCTCCACCGGCAGCGCCACCGCCGCCTTCGGAGGGCGTCGTTCTGGCTCGCGCCTTCCCGCTGGGCTTCTGATCGCGCCTTCGATCCTGTCTGCGGATTTCGCGCGGCTCGGGGAGGAGTGCCGCGCATCGCTCGCAGCTGGGGGCGACCTCCTTCATGTCGATGTGATGGATGGCCACTTTGTGCCGAATCTGTCGATGGGACCCGCGGTCTGCGCGGCGGTGCACGCAGCCGTGCCCGAGGCCTGCCTCGATGTGCACCTGATGGTGACCGACCCGGCGGCCTATGTGGAGCCGTTCGCGAAGGCAGGGGCATCGCACATCACATTCCATATCGAGGTTGTGCGCGACCCGCGTCCGCTCATCGAGCGCATCCACGAGCTCGGCATGTCCGCGGGGCTCGCGATCAATCCCGACACGCCCGCAGAGGCGATCGTGCCCTTCCTCGGCGAGATCGAACTCGGGCTCGTCATGAGCGTCTACCCTGGCTTCTCCGGACAGAAGTTCATCGAGCGCGTGCTGCCAAAGACGCGCGCGCTGCGCGACGCGGGGGCGCCGTCGCTGCGCGTGCAGATGGACGGCGGAGTCGCGCCCGACACCGCGCCTGCGTGTCGAGCACATGGATGCGACCTGATCGTCGCCGCGAGCGCTATTTTCGGGCGTACGGACTACGCCGCCGCGATCCGCGCGCTGCGCGGGACCTGACGCTTCGTTTCCTGTAGGATTTCACCGTGGCTGAGACGACCTGGACCCCGACCGACCTCGCGCAGACGCCGAAGAAGGGCGTGCCTGAAGGCCTCTGGATGCAGTGCCCCGCCTGCGAGGAGACGCTGTTCAAGAAGGCGGTGGAATCGAACCTCTGGGTCTGTCCAAAGTGCCAGCACCACATGCGCGTCAGCGCTCGGACGCGCGTCGACCAGATGCTCGACCCAGGCACCTTCGAACCTTTCGACGATGGCCTCGTCGCGGTGGACCCGCTGAAGTTCGTCGATCAGCGCCCGTACGGACAGCGAATTTCCGACGCCCAGCGCAAGACCGGCGAGAAGGACGCGCTCCTCTCCGGATTCGGTTTCGTGAAGGGACGCCGCGTCGTGGTCGCGGTCATGGACTTCACCTTCCTTGGCGGCTCGATGGGTTCGGTCGTCGGCGAGAAGATCACCCGCGCGATCGAGCGCGGCATCGACCATGACCTTCCCGTCGTCACCGTGAGTTGCTCCGGCGGCGCGCGCATGCACGAATCAGGCTTCTCTCTCATGCAGATGGCGAAGACGAGCGCCGCGCTCGCCCGCCTCGACGAGGCGGGCGGCCTCTCCATCTCGGTGCTCGCCGACCCGACCACTGGTGGCGTGACCGCGAGCTTTGCGATGCTTGGCGATGTCATCTTCGCAGAGCCGAAGGCGCTCATCGGCTTTGCGGGCCCGCGCGTCATCAAGCAGACGATCCGACAGGACTTGCCCGAGGGATTCCAGACCTCCGAGTTCTTGCTCGAGTCTGGCTTCGTCGACCGCATCGTCCACCGCAAGGACCTGCGTTCCGAGATCGGCCGCGTGATCGACTATGCAGGTCGCTGAGGCGAAGCGCAGCGCGCGCACCTCGGCCGTGTTCGGCGCGCTCTCGGCGCTTGCCTTCGCCCTCTCGTTCCCGCTTTCCGAGTCATTCGTCGCGGGCTGGCCTCTCGCCTTCGCGTGGCCCGCATTGTTCGCGGGCGCGGTGTGGACCGCACCGCGCCCGCTGACGCTCGCCTGGACCATCGGCCTCCCGTTCTACGCGGCATTTCTCGCGCACGAATGGTGGATGCGCCACATCACCGAGCTCGGCATGCCCGTGCTCGTCTTCTATCTGGCAGGCTGGACGGTCATCCTTGCGCTGGTGCTGCGCGCGCTCGCACTTGGGAAGGGCGGCGCCCCGCGCTGGCCGTTCGCGCTCGCTGTGCCCGTGTCGCTCGTCGCGATCGAGTATCTGCGCGGCTCCTTGATCTGCAGCGGATACGCATGGTTCTTTGCCGCGCACCCGCTTGTCGAGTGGAACGAGGTCGCGCAGGTCGCGGCGCTCGGCGGAGGCTGGCTCGTGACCGCGCTCGCGGGCTTGGTCGCGGGCGCCGCAGCCGATGCGTTCCTTAGGCGAGACCGCGCGCGATGGATGATGCCCGCGGTCGCGGTCGTCGCGCTCGGAGGCGCGTGGGGATATGGCCGCGCGCATGTCGCCGCGCACGACGAAGACGCGGCGCATGCGCAGCGCGCGCGCATCCTGGTCGTCCAGACCAACCTCCCGATGTCGAACAAGCTTGCGTGGCCGCCCGAGCAGCAGATCGAGGACTTCCTCGTCTTCGCGAAGCAGACGATCGACGGCGCCAAGGCAGCGCGCGAGCAGGGCGGTCCGATCGATCTCGCACTCTGGCCCGAGACGATGCTGCCCGGGCTCGGGCTCGAGGCCGACTCGCTTCGCGCGCTGGTGGCCGGCAACTACTACCCGGGCGACCGCTACGACGAGGCGCTCCGCGACCTGAGCACGCGCATCGATGCGCCGCTGGTCGTTGGTTCGCCTGCGTACCTCGGCCTCCGCGTCGAGGGGAACCGCTTCGCCTGGGACCGCCAGTTCAACAGCGCGTACCTCGTGGGCCCGGACGGCGCGCGCGGACGCACCGACAAGATCTACCTCACGCCGTTCGGCGAGATGATGCCGGTCATCTCGAACTGGGACTGGCTCGAGGCGCAGTTGCTCGCGCTCGGGGCCGACGGCATGACCTTCGACCTCGACGCCGCGGAGAAACCCGCCGCCTTCACGGTT
>Ga0208783_10000810_pt1 | contig 18946 bp, 16 predicted proteins | sample DEB19_08_DNA_2_FD_184529 | JGI IMG/M metagenome (GOLD analysis project Ga0208783, IMG submission 184529) | Aqueous microbial communities from the Delaware River and Bay under freshwater to marine salinity gradient to study organic matter... | ecosystem: Environmental > Aquatic > Marine >...
GCTCCGGATGATGGAGGAGTCGCTCATCTGCATCCGGCTCCTGCTCACCGAGGAGGTCGCCGACTTCGAGGGCGAGTTCTTCACCCTCACCGAGGCCCGGTGCGTGCCCAAGCCGGTGCAGACGCGCCTGCCGATCTGGGTCGGTGGCGGCGGCGAACGCGTCACCCTGCGCGTCGCGGCCCAGCACGCCGACGGATGGAACATCCCCTACGTCGCACCGGAGACGTTCGCCCACAAGTGCCGGGTGCTCGACGAGCACTGCGCGCGCCTCGGACGGGAACCCACCGACATCGTGCGCACGGTGAACGTGGGCCTCGCCCGCAGCGAGGAGGACCTCGTCGCCCAGTTCGGCGCGATCGCCGAGGGGGCACGACCCGGTGTGCTCATGGGGAGTGACCAGGAGATGATCGATCGGGTCGGCGAGTACCGCGACGCCGGCGCACAGCAGCTCAACCTCACCATGCGCAGCCCCTTCGATCGCGACGGGCTCGAGTTCTTCGCCGACCGGATCCTGCCCGCCTTCGCATGACCGACGCCGCCCCGGGTCCCGAGTACCGCCTCGATCCGCTCACCCGCGAGTGGGTGCTCGTCGTCGGGAACCGTCAGGCGCGTCCGAACCTGCCCTCGAGCGACTGCCCCTTCTGCCCCGGCGGCCTCGAGGCCCCCGAGGTCTACGACGCGTTCGCGTTCCCGAACCGCTGGCCCGCGCTCGCCCCGGGCGATCCGGTCGACCTCGAGGCCGTCGCGGCCGTCGGCTCCACCCGGGCCCCCGGCGTGGGCGCGGCCGAGGTCGTCCTCTACTCCCCCGAGCACGAGGGTTCGTTCGCCACGATCGGGGCGGCCGGGGTGCGCCGGGTCGTGGACCTCTGGGCGGAACGCACCGCCGCCCTCCTCGCGCGTCCCGAGATCCGGACCGTGCTCGTGTTCGAGAACCGCGGCGCCGAGGTCGGCGCGACCATCCCGCACCCCCACGGCCAGATCTACGGCCTCGGCCTCCTCACCCCGGTGCAGCGCCGCGAGGCCGAGGTCACGGCCGCCCACGGGTGTGCGATCTGCACCGGCCTGCCGGCCGAGGTCGCCGACCCCACCCGCGTCGTGCACGACGCGGGTGGGTGGGTCGCGACCGTTCCGTACGCCGCTGCGTACCCGTACGCGCTGGTCCTGGCCCCACGCGCCCACCTCGGATCGCTCACCGACCTCGACGACGCCGCCCGCGACGGTCTCGCCGCCGCGCTCGTCGACGTCGTCGCCCGGTACGACCGACTCTTCGACGCGCCGTTCCCCTACATGATGTGGATCCACCAGGAGACCGACCCGCCCGGCGCGGCGCCGGGCAACCACCTCCACCTGCACTTCGCGCCACCGCTGCGGGCCGCCGGGGTCGCCCGCTACGTCGCGGCGGCCGAGGTCGGCACGGGCACCCTCCAGAACCCGGTCACCCCCGAGGCGGCCGCGGACCACCTGCGCAACGCGTGAGCGGCTCCCGAGGCCGAACCCGGCCTGCGTAGGCTCCAGCGCCGTGTCCGAACCCCGCAGCGCCGACCGGCTCGCCACCCTCGCCGCCGCGCTCGACGCACCGGTCGGATCGCTCGCCGCCGTGCGGGCCCCCGGGCGCGTGAACCTCATCGGCGAGCACGTCGACTACAACGACGGCGTCGTCCTGCCGATGGCGATCGACCGCGACACGCTCGTCGCCTGGCGGGCCCGACCCGACGGGCGGACCACGGCTCGTTCGCTCGAACTGCCGGGCCTGGTCGAGTGCTCGGCCCGGGGCGTGACCACCGGACCGACCTGGGGCGCGTTCGTCCCCGCAGCGGCGCGCGCCGCGGTCGGTCTCGGCGCCGTGCCGGTCGCACTCGACCTCGCCATCACCTCGACCGTGCCCGCCGGCGGCGGGCTCTCCTCGAGCGCAGCACTCGGCGTCGCCCTCGTCCTCGCCCACTGCATCGCCGGCGGCATCGACCCCGACCGCCGGGCGCTCGCACTCGCCGCCCGCGCGGTGGAGGTGGCCGCCACCGGCGTCCCGGTCGGCACGATGGACCAGTTGGCCTCCGCACTCGGGGTCGCCGACCACGCCCTGCGCATCGACTGTCGGGACCTGGGCGTCGAGCCGGTCGCGATCCCGGACGGGCTCGCGGTGCTCGTCGTCCACTCCGGCATCGAGCGCACGCTCGCCGGCAGCGAGTACGCCGAGCGGCGCGACGCCTGCGAGGCCGCCGCGCGGCGCCTCGACCTCCCGGCGTTGCGTGACGCCCGCACCGAGCAGGTCGCCGACGACCCCTTCGCACGCCACATCGTCGCCGAGATCGCGCGGGTCGATGCGTTCGTCGCGGCTCTCCGGACCGGCGATCACCTCGCGCTCGGTCGGATCATGCTGGAGGGACACGCGTCGCTGCGCGACGACTTCGGCGTGTCGCTCCCCGAGATCGACGCGCTGGTGGACGCGCTCGTGGCCGCGGGCGCGTACGGCGCGCGCATCACCGGTGCCGGGTTCGGCGGGTGCGTGGTGGCGATCGGTGACCCGGACGGGATCGATGCGATCGCGGCGAGCGCCACCGATCGCTACGCGACCGGGACCGGCCGCAGCCCCCGTTCCTTCGTCGTGCGGGCCGCGTCCGGCGCGGCGCCCTACTGAGAGGTACCCCGATGCCCGACCTGTCCTCCCCCGATGTCGCCGTGACCCTCCACGATGACGGCACCTGGTCGATCGAGTGGCCGACGACGGGCCTGCGGGTCGGACCGCTGCGCGCGACGGTCGCGGCGAACGGCGCCACCGAACCGGTGGCGGGCCCGTGGCACGTCGAGGGCGACACCGCACACGCCGGTGGCGTCGACGGCGCTCCCGCCGTCGACCTCGCGTTCGACGACGCGGTCCCCGGCGGCGTCCTCGCGACGCTCTCGGCCGCCGGGTCCGGCGGCGGGGTGCTCGACCGGTTCCGCATCGAGGGACCCTCCGACCTCGGGGCGACGACGCGCCTCGTCGAGGGGTACGACTCGTGGGCCTGGGCCGGGGTGCGCCGGGCCGAGGTACCCGGCCGCTCGTTCTGGCGCTGCGCCCTCGTCGGCCCGCGGGGTGCGCTCACCGTCGCCGCCCGCACCGCCGAGCGCTTCGTCACCGCGATCGAGTGGGACGCCGGCGAGATCCGCATCGACTGCGCCGGCGCGCCCCCGCTGCCCGCGATCGAGGGCACCTGGGGCTACACGCCCGGCGCACCCGAGGATCTCGGTCTCGTCGTACCCGACGGCACGAGGATCACGAGCGAGCCGATCGCGTTCGCGTCGGGCGTCGATCCGCTCGACGCCCTCGAGGCCGATGCCGCCGCCACCGGCACGGCGATGGACGCCCGCCACTGGGCCGGCGCACCGATCCTCGGCTGGGAGTCCTGGTACCATTTCGGCCTCACCGTCTCCCCTGAGGACGTCCTGCGCAACGCGTCCGCGCTGAGCGAGATCGTCGCCGACCCCCGGTTCGACCTCGTGCAGATCGATGATGGTTGGCAGCGCTGCTACGGCGGCTGGTGGGCGAACGAACGCTGGCCCGAGGACATGGGCGAGATCGTCCGGGCCCTCGCCGACCGGGGCCTGCGCGCCGGGCTGTGGCTCGCGCCCTTCATGGTGGTGCCGGAGGCCCCCGGGCTCGGCACCGAGCACCCGGAGTGGTGCATCAACGATCCGACCACCGGTGCGCCGTTGCGCGAGCCCCGGCACGATCGTTGGGCCCTCGACGCCTCCAACCCCGAGGTGGTCGCGTTCCTGCGCGACCTCGGCGCCCGGGTGCGGTCGTGGGGCTTCGAGATGGTCAAGCTCGACTTCCTCTACTTCGCGGCCCAGACCGGCACCCGCCACGATCCGACCGTCACCGGGACCGAGGCGCTGCGACGCGGACTCGCCGCGTTCGTCGACGGGTTCGGCGACGACCGCTACGTGCTCGGGTGTGGGATGCCGCTGCTGCCCGCGGTCGGTCGGTGCCACGGCAACCGCATCGGCCACGACACCGCCATGCCCCGCGTGCACATGGAGTTCGGACACCCGGCCCAGGACTGGACCGGCTACCTCGGCGTGCTCGCCCAGGCCCGCAACGTCGCCGCCCGCTCGAGCCTGCATCGCCGCTGGTTCGACTGCGATCCCGACGTCGTCATGGCCTGGGGGTCCGACGGTGCCGATCCGGCCGGGTACTCCCCCGCTGAGGCCCGGATGCTGGCGACGCTCGCCGCGCTGTGCGGCGGGCCGTGCTTCGTGGCCGACGACCTGCCCGCGCTCACCGGCACCGATCGCGCGGTGCTCGCCGAACCCGGGTTCGCGTCGACCTGCTGGGGCGGCCACCTCCGGGTCCTCGACCTCTTCGAGCACCCGGACGACTGCGCGGTGGAGGAGGCCTTCAGTCGCCCGACCGACCTGGCCCGGGAGTGGCGGACCGGTCGCGACGAGCGCGACGTGACCGTGACCTTCGACTGGGAGGCGCGCCGGATCCGCTGAGGCGCGCTACATGCGGTCGAGGAGGTCGGCCTTCTTGGCCTCGAACTCCTCGGCCGTGATGACACCCTCGTCCCGGAGCGCAGCGAGGCGGCGCAACTGCTCCGCCGGATCGGCGGATGCGTCCGCCACCGAGGGCTGGTCGCCGATCGCGGTCGCGATCGCCGACGCGTTCCGGTCCGCACGGTGCTGATCCCGGTTCTCGATCTGTCGGTAGATCTCCTGCTGCACCGCGTCGGGGTGACGCACATCCTCGAAGTGGGAGGAACCGTCGCGACCGGCGGACTGGATGTCGAGGTCACCCGCCCCGATCATCCGCTCGATCGGGCCCTGTTGGAAGTCGATGTTCGTGATGCGATCGAGCGGGATCTCGACACCCCGCTTCGCCACGAAACCCGTGCGGAAGATGACCCGGCGATCGGTGACGACGAAGTACGTGTTGCGCCAGGCCATGAAGCGGATGCCGAGCCACACCGCCCAGAACACGAGCAACGCGCCGATGATGTACTTGAGGCCGGTCTCGATGAACGACACCCCGACCGACATCCAGATCGCGACGAGGCCGAGGATACCCGTGCCGACGGCGATGTGCTGGATGAAGAACCACCAGTGCGGATTCAGGTCGAGCGCGACGTTCTCGCCGTCGTGGATGAGGTGCTCCGGGTACGCCATGGACGCGGATCCTACGACCTGATGGGACCGAGCACGCGACACACCCCGCGCACTCGGGCCAGCGACGACGACCCCGTCACCCGATGGGCCCGAGCACGCCACACACCCCGCGCACTCGGGCCAGCGACGACGACCCCGTCACCCGATGGGCCCGAGCACGCCACACACCCCGCGCACTCGGGCCAGCGACGACGACCCCGTCACCCGATGGGCCCGAGCACGCGGTCCGTATACGCGTTGCGGAAGCGGCCGTGGGGGTCGAGGGTGGCGCGGACGCGCTGGAACCGGTCCCACTCGCCGTAGCGCGGGGCGAGCTTCTCCGCGGTCTGGTAGTGCATCTTGCCCCAGTGCGGTCGACCCGCGACCTCGTCCATGATCTCCTCGACCCCGCGGAAGTACCGCTCGTACGGCGTGCCGGTCGACACGTGCACCGCGAGGAACGCGGTCTCCCGGCCGTGCGCCATCGACAGCGGGATGTCGTCGGCCGGCAACGCCCGGATCTCGACCGGGAAGTCGACCTGCAGCCGTTCGGTCTCGATGAGTTCCCGGATGCGGCGCAACGTCGTCGCCATCTCGGCCCGCGGCAGCGCGTACTCCATCTCGACGAAGCGGATGAGGCGCGGCGTGCAGAACACCCGGTACGAGACGTCGACCTTCTCGACGCGGCCCATGCCGCTCGCGACCTTGCGGGACACCGACGGCACCTGCGACGGCCGGCGCCGCCCGTAGGCCGCGAGCGCACCGAACGCGTAGTTGCCGATGAGCACGTCGTCGCGCCACTGCTTGTACCGGCTCTTGACCCGGATCGGTCGGTCGGTACGGTTCGAACGCTTCACGGTGATGACGTCCGAGTGCGGGAACCAGTACGAATCGACGTGGTCGTGCTCGGCGATGGTCGCCGGCCAGGCCGCGAGCGCCTCGTCGAACCCGAACGGCTCCTCGATCGTGTGCATCCGGAACGCCGGCTCGCACTGCAGGGTGACCTTCGTGATGATGCCGAGGGCCCCGAGGCCCACCCGGGCGCAGGCGAAGATCTCGGGCTCCTCGTCGGCCGAGCAGGAGATGACCTCCCCGGACGCGGTGACCAGCTCGAGGCCGATGACCGCCGACGCGATCGGTCCGTACCGCACTGCGGTGCCGTGGGTGCCGGTGGAGAGCGCGCCGGCCAGGGTCTGCTGGTCGATGTCCCCGAGGTTCGAGAGGGCCATGCCCCGCCGGCCGAGCTCGTCGTTGAGCGTGAAGAGGCGGATGCCCGCCTCCACGGTGGCCGTCATCGCCTCACGGTCGACCTCGACGATCCGATCCAGCGCCTCGAGGCGGAGCATCCGGCTGTCGGTGCACACGATGTCGCTGAAGGAGTGGCCCGTGGCCGCGACGCGCACGGTCTGACCGGATCGCGCCGCCGAGCCGAGCACCTCGCGCAGTTCGAGCACGCTCGTCGGGGCGTCGATCGCCACGGGAGCGCACTCCTGGTTCCGACCCCAGTTCCGCCACCGTCCCGTGCCCGCCACGGGTCGTGACCCTAGCCACCGCGCGCGCTCCGCAGCGACGGGACGCGCGCATCGCGCGCACGGTGACGCGTCGCACCGGGCGCGGAGAAACCGATTGACGCGCACGCGCGCGATCCGTATGGTGCGAGGTGCCGGACGACCCGAGGGTTGATCCGCAGCGGAGGCGCCGGGGCGACCCGGAGGCGGAAGCGGCGGGGACCGAAGGACGACCGGGCCTGCGAGTGCGGGCGGGAGAGGCCGGACCCTCGGGTCGGGCGAACCCCCGCTCGGAGCGACGGTGGAGCCGAGGGGCGAGAGCCCGGAGGCGTCGAGACCGGCGCCGACGGTCGCAGTGCGGAGCGGGCCCCGAGGAGACCGGCGTCGCGAGAGCGGCGGAGGCTACTCGGGGCCGTTCCCGTCTCCGGGTGCCTGCGGGCCGTGTCCGGGGCCACCGGTAGGGTCGCCGCCCATGGACGCCGACGCACTCCTCGAGGGTCTCGACCCCTCGCAGCGCGAGGCGGTCACCACCGAGGCCCGCCCCCTCGCCATCCACGCCGGAGCGGGCTCGGGCAAGACGCGCGTGCTCACCCACCGCATCGCCTGGCAGTCGGCCACCGGCGCCATCGCACCCGGGCGCGTCCTCGCCCTCACGTTCACCCGCAAGGCCGCCGCCGAACTGCGCGAGCGCCTCGCCCGTCTCGGGGTCACCGAGGGGGTCGCCGCCGGCACCTTCCACTCCATCGCGCTCGCGCAGCTGCGGCGCCGGGCCGCCGACCGGGGCACGGTCATGCCGACCGTGCTGGCCTCCAAGGCCCGCATCATCGGACCGCTGCTGGGTCGTCGCGACGGCGACCGGCTCCGCATCCCGGACGTCGCGGCGGAGATCGAGTGGGCCAAGGCCCGGCTCATCGCGCCGCCCCGGTACCTCGAGGCGGTCGCCGCCTCGGCCCGCGAGGTCGCCCAGGTCGAGCGGATCGCCTCGATCTACGAACGGTACGAGGCCGAGAAGAACCGGCGCGACCTCATCGACTTCGACGACCTCCTCATCCGCATCCGACTCGAGATGGAGCGCGATCCGGAGTTCGCGCAGGCGCAGCGGTGGCGGTTCCGTCACCTGTTCGTCGACGAGTTCCAGGACACGAACCGATCCCAGTTCCGTCTCCTCGAGACCTGGCTCGGCGAGGCCGCGCCGGGCACCGGGGCCGACCTGTGCGTGGTGGGCGATCCCGATCAGGCGATCTACGGCTTCGCCGGGGCCGACCCGCGCTACCTCGACGCGTTCGAGCAGCACTTCCCCGGCGCGAGCACGGTGCGCCTCCGGTTCAACTACCGGTCCACCCCCCAGGTCGTCGCCACGAGCCGGTCCGTCCTGCCCGCATCGCGGGCACGGCTCGAGGTCAGCACCCCGAAGCCCGACGGCCCCGCCCCCACCATCACCGTGTACGAGTCCGAGCGCGAGGAGGCCCGCGCCATCGTCGCTGCGGCCCGCAGCGCGCACTCGGGCGAGCGGCCGTGGCGTTCGATGGCCGTGCTGTACCGCACGAACGCGCAGTCCCTCGCGTTCGAGGAGGAGTGCAAGCGACTCGGCGTGCCCTACCGGGTGCGCGGCGGCGCGGCCTTCCTGGACCGGCCCGAGGTCAAGGACCTCCTCGCGGGCATGCGCGCCACCGCCGGAGGCGGGGCCCGCACGTTCGCGGAGGCGCTCATCGACCTGCAGTCGGACGCCGAGGAGTCCCCGGAGGAGGTGCGCGAGCACGCCGAGGCCCTCGCCTCGCTCGGCCGGGAGTACCTCGCCGCCGAGGGCGGGATCGGCAGCGTCGAGGGATTCCTCGGGTTCCTCTCGGCCGCACTGCGCAACGACGACGTCGCCGGCGGGGACGCCCTCGAACTGCTCACCTTCCACGCGGCGAAGGGCCTCGAGTGGGAGACGGTCTGGGTCACCGGCCTCGAGACGGGCTTCGTGCCGATCAAGCACGCCGAGGGCAAGGCGGGCGAACTCGCCGAGGAGGCGCGCCTGCTCTACGTCGCCCTGAGTCGGTCGCGTCGCTGGCTCCACTGCAGTCACGCCTCGAGCCGCGAGTTCGGGACGCGCACGGCCCGACGCTCACGCTCGCCCCTCCTCGACCTCGTCGAGGCCGCGGCGACCGGGCGATCCCTCGAGGAGGTCACCGGGGCCGACGTGAACCGCAAGGGCGCGGCCGCGGCACGGGCCCGTCTCAAGGGCATCGACGCCGGCGATCTCGCCGAGGCCGACGTCCCGCTCTTCGAGGCCCTGCGGGACTGGCGCCGGGCCTGGTGCCGGGCCCACGACATCAAGGCCGCCTACACCGTGTTCGACGACAAGACGTTGCGGGCGATCGCCACCCACCGCCCGACCGGCGCGGACGCCCTCCTCGACGTGCCGGGCATCGGCCCGACGAAGGCCGAGCGCTACGGCGAGGCGGTCCTCGCCATCGTCGCCGAACACGCGTGAGGCGACCGTCGAAGGCGTCGCCGAACACGTGTGAGGTGACCGTCGAGGGCGTCGCCGAACACGCGTGAGGCGCTTCACGCCGCATCAGGACACGCGCCCCACAGACCGCGGCGGGCGCGACGGGCCGCCATCTCCTCCGCGAGGAGCTCGCGGGCGTGGATGCCGTTCGGCGGGATGACGAGCAGTCGGGCGTACCCGCGCCGGAGCAGCACGTCGTTGAACCGCGATCCGCCCACGTGCACGTAGGCCAGGCGGCGCCCGTAGCGGTCGGTGCGTTCGACGTCGTCCTCGAGGCGCACCCGCGCGCCGGTGAGCACCGCGGCGGTGAACGCCGCGGCCTCCGGGCCGAAGCAGCCGACCGGCCGATCGGGCGCCTTGGTCTCGGGGGTGTCGACACCGAGGAGTCGGACCCTTTGGACCCGCCGCCCCAGTCGCACATCGATGGTGTCGCCGTCGACGGTCCGCACGACGGTGCCGGTGTCGGCACCGTCGAGGGCGCGACGCACCGATGGGATCGCGGGGACGAGCAGGAGGGCGAGGAGCGCCGAGGCCGCGAGGAGCGCGGCGGACCCGGAGATCCTGCGCATGCGCCGGACCGTACCGGCCGGAGCGGCCGGCGCCAAGGGCGTCGTACCGTGCAGCGTCACGGACGCCGCCGCATGGGGCGGGTACCGTCACCCTCGGTCATGCAACGCTCCCGTCGCCTCCTCGCCGTTGTCGTCATCGCCCTCGTCCTCGGGGCGCTCGCCTTCGCGGTCGTGATCCCCCGCCGCACGCTCAGCGACCGACGCGCCGCGGCCGACACCGCCTTCAGCGACCTGCGGCCGAGCCTCGACGCCCGCTACGCCACGGTGCCCGGGATCCTCGGGGCGCTCGACGGTGCCGGCGCCCGGGACCGCACCCCGGTGCGATCCCTGCGCACCTCCCTCGCCCGCTGGACGGCGGTCGCACGCGGCGCCGACCCGACCCGCCTCACCGACGCGGCGAACCGGGTCGAGGGTGATGTCGCCCGCACCCGGGCCCTCGTCGGCGCGTCGCCGGCGCTCACCGCGGTCCCCGCGCTGCGCGACGCCTACACCGCGTACGACCGGACCCTGCCAGCACCCCGTCTCGTACGGGCCAACGCGGACGCGGCCGAGGCCTACGACGCCGCCCGCCGCGGGTGGTCGCGCCGGATCGCCGTCGTCGTCGGCGGGTTCGCGGCCCGCCCCGTGTACCTGCCCGTCACCCCGTGACGACGCTCGCGATCCTCGGCGGAGGACAACTCGGCTGGATGCTCGGCCTCGCCGCCCGCGACCTCGGGGTGGAGGTCCGGTTCCTCGATCCGAGCCCCGAGGCCACCGCGGCGCGCGTCGGCCCGCTCACGACGGCGCCGCTGGACGCGATCGGACCGATCCTCGCGTTCGCCGCCGGTGCCGACGCCGTGACCTACGAGTGGGAGGGCGTCCCTGCGGCCACGGTGCGGGCGCTGCTCGGGGCCGGCCATGCGGTCCAGCCGGAGTTGGACCCCCTCGAGACCTCCCAGGATCGCCTCGTCGAGAAGGCCCGCCTCGTGGCCCTCGGCATCCCGGTCGCACCGCACGCTCCGGTCGACGACCTCGCATCGCTGCGCGCCGCGGTGGGCGCGGTCGGGCTCCCGGCCATCCTCAAGACCCGGCGGGGCGGCTACGACGGCAAGGGGCAGGTGGTGCTCCGCGCGGAGGACGGGATCGAGGCCGCCCACGCCGAACTCACCGACGCCGGCCCGCTCGTCCTCGAGGGGTTCGTTCCCTTCGACCGCGAGGTCTCGGTCATCGCGGTGCGATCCGCGCGCGGCGAGGTCCGCACCTGGCCGCTCGTCACGAACGAGCACCGCAACGGCATCCTCCGCCGGTCCCGCGTCGTCGGCGACGACCCGACGCTCGAGGCCCTCGCGGTCGACCACGTCACGCGACTCGTCGGCGACCTCGATCACGTCGGCGTGCTCACGCTCGAACTGTTCGTCGTGGGCGACCGGCTCGTGGCGAACGAGTTCGCGCCCCGCGTCCACAACTCGGGGCACTGGACCATCGAGGGCGCGGCGACGAGCCAGTTCGCCAACCACGTGCGCGCCGTGCTCGGCCTCCCGCTCGGCCCGACCGAGCTGCTCGGCGCCGCGGCGATGGTGAACTGCATCGGCCGCCTGCCGACCGCGGAGGCGGTCGCCGGGATCGAGGGCGCCATCCTCCACGACTACGCGAAGGCCCCCCGACCGGCCCGCAAGGTCGGCCACATCACGGTCACCGCCCCGGACGCCGCAACCCTCGACCGCCGGGTCGCCGCCCTCCTCGCCGCCCTGCCCGGCGACGACGGCTGATCCGCTGGCCGCCCTTTACCGAACCTTGGCCGGGAACCGCTCAGGTTCCTCACCCGCCACCGCCGATAGTGGAGGCATGGCCAAGCGCCCCCATGCCGCTGCGACCGCCCGGGTCATCGTCAACGGACTGACCGCCGCGAGCGCGTTCGGCCTCGTCGCGGTGTTCGCCGCCCAGGCGGGCCCGGCCACGGCCGGCACCACGGCCGCCCCCGCCGGCGCCACCGCGCCGGCCGCCGCCAGTGGCGTGTCCGGGTCGACCGCGCTCGCGGCGACCGCACCGGTCCCGGCGGTGCCCGCCGCCGGCGCACCGCCCGCCCCCGTGCCCGTTCCGGCTGCGACGGTCGCCACCCCGATCGCCCGGACCGCTGCGCCGGCTCCGGTCTCCGGCGCACCGGCCCCCACCGCGGCGCCAGCACCCGCGCCTGCGCCCGCACCGACCCCCATCGCCGCGCCGACCCCGGCACCGGCACCGGCGCCCACGCCGACCACCGTGGCGCCGACGACGACCACGAAGGCGTCCTGAGGATGCTGGACCCGCGCACCTACTGGTGGATCTCGCGCGCCACCGGCATCGTCGCGTGGGCCGTGCTGACCCTGTCGGTGATCTGGGGCCTGTCCCTCACGACGCGTCTGCTCGGCCGGTTCCCGAAGCCGGCGTGGATGCTCGACCTCCACCGGCACTTTGCGGCGCTCGCCACGATCCTCGTCGGCGTGCACGTCGGCAGCCTGATGCTGGACGGGTACGCACGGTTCTCGCTCGGCGACATCCTCATCCCGATGCACACGCCATGGAAACCCGGTCCCGTGGCCTGGGGCGTCGTCGGTCTCTACCTGCTGCTCGCGGTCCAGGGCACCTCGCTCGCCAAGCGCCGCCTCCCGCTCAAGGTGTGGCGGGCACTCCACTTCCTCTCGTACCCGCTGTGGGCGGTGGCCACCGCGCACTTCATCACCGCAGGGACCGACGCGTACACGCCGGCCTTCGCGTACACCGTCATCGGTACGACGGTCGTCATCTCCGCACTCACGATCGGCCGGGTGCTCAGCCCGCGACCGGCCCGTACGCCCGCCGTCGCCCCCCGCACCGGTGCATCGCGCAGCGCGGCGAACTCCGCGGAGGCGTCGGCACCGCTCGCACCGGCCGCTGCGAGCCGGGCCGAGAAGATCGCGCGGGCCAAGGCCCGTGCCGCCGCGGCGTCCCCTGCAGCACCCACACAGGCGGAGGTCGGCGACCCGGCACCGTCCCGCGAGGACCTCGTCGCCCGGACGCGCACCGCTGCGGCCCGCGAGGTGCTCGGCCGTTCGCCCGTGGACCCCGACGACGTCGTCGCGCGGGCCCGGGCGGCCGCCGCGGTCGAACTGGAGCGCCGGGCCGCCGGCCTCGGCGTCGAGCCCCGGGTGCCGATCGCCGCGACATCGGACCCGCCGATCCCGGCGGTCGATCTCACGCGGGCCGAGATGCTCGCACGGGCCCGGGCGCGCGCGGCGGGTCAGGCCTGAGTCGACCGCGTCAGCGGATCGCGCCCGCCTCGCGCAGGCGCGCCAACTCGTCCCCTGAGAAGCCCCAGTCCGCGAGCGCGGCGTCGGTGTGCTGACCCGGCCAGGCCGGAGCACCCTGGATCGCACCCGGCGTGCGGCTGAAACGCGGCGCCGGAGCGGGCTGACGCACCCCGAAATCCTCCACGAACGTGCCCCGGGCGACCATGTGCGGGTGCTCGGCGGCCTCCCGCATCGTGAGGACGGGGGCGTAGCAGGCGTCCGAGTGCTCGAGGATCTCGTTCCACTCGTCGCGGGTGCGGGTGAGGAAGAGCGCCGTGAGGCGCTCGCGCTGCATCTCGTAGGTGCTCGGATCCATCTGCCGGGCGAGGTCGAACTCCTCGCCGAGACCGAGGCGCGCCACGAGTTCCGCGTAGAACTGCGGCTCGAGCGAACCCAGCGAGATGAAGTTCCCGTCCTTGCACTCGTAGGTGTCGTAGAACGGCGCGCCGGTGTCGAGCAGGTTGGTCCCCCGCTCGCCCCACCCGGGCCACGCGTGGAACATCGCCATGAGCACGGCCGAACCGTCGACCATCGCGGCGTCGATCACCTGCCCCTGGCCACTGCGCGACGCCTCGAGCAGCCCGCAGGCCACGCCGAAGGCCATGAGCATGCCGCCACCCCCGAAGTCGCCGACGAGGTTGATGGGCGGGGTCGGCTTCTCGCCCCGCCGCCCCATGTGGGCGAGCGCACCGGCGAGCGCGATGTAGTTGATGTCGTGTCCGGCGGCCTGCGCATACGGACCGTCCTGCCCCCACCCGGTCATGCGGCCGTACACGAGGCGCGGGTTGCGGGCGAGGCAGTCCTCGGGCCCGAGTCCGAGTCGTTCGGTCACCCCGGGCCGGAAGCCCTCGATGAGCGCGTCGGCCCGCTCGACGAGGCGCATGACGGTCTCGATGCCCTCGGGCTGCTTGAGGTCCACCCCGATCGACCGCCGTCCACGGTTGAGCAGGTCGAACGGCGGGTGGTCGGGGATCTCGTCGCGCACGGATTGGGCGCGCTCCACGCGGATGATGTCCGCGCCCATGTCCGACAGCATCATCGCGGCGAACGGGCCCGGCCCGATGCCGGCCAACTCGATGATGCGCACTCCACTCAACGGTCCGGCCACGTGCCCACTCCTCCGCGCTCCTCGGGGCGCACGCCCCGCGCGCCCGAACCCTAGGCCCGGATCCGACGGAGTCAGAAGTTGAGGCGCAGGCCCGGGCGCGGCCAGTCGATCGCGTGGATCGTGCCGGTGCCCGAGCAGGTGACGTACGCGGTGCGCAGGTCGTCACCGCCGAAGCAGACGTTCGTGACGAGGAGGTCCGGCAGCGGGACGTGCTCCACGCTCGAACCGTCCGGGGCGATCACGGTGAGCCCGCCGTTCACGAGGGTGCCCACCACGACGTAGCCCTCGGAGTCCACCGCGAGGGAGTCGAGCAACTGCATCCCGGGGAGGCCGGCGAGCACGTCGCCGCGGTGCCCGATGAGTCCCGGCCGTCCGACCACGCCCGGCGCCTCGACCGGCCACTGGATGACACGCCCGGTGTGCGTCTCGGCGACGTAGAGCATGGATCCGTCGGGCGAGAGGCCGATGCCGTTCGGCGACTCGAGCGGGTAGATGACCTCGGTGATCGAGGAACCACCGGGGGCCGCGTAGTACACGCCGCCATGGTCGCGTTCGCGGGCCCGGATCTTGCCGTGGTCGGTGAACCACATGGCGCCCGAGGTGTCGAAGACGAGATCGTTCGGCCCCATGAGCGGGTTGCCGTCGCAGGCCGTGTAGAGGACCGTCACCTCGCCGGTGTCGAGGTCCACGCGCTCGATGCGCCCGCCCGAGTAGTCGTCGGGCTGGAGCATGTCGGTGACGGTCACGCCCATGATCTCGTGGAAGGCCCAGCCGCCGCTGTTGCACACGTAGGCCGCACCGTCCGGGCCGATCGCGAGGCCGTTCGGGCTGCCGCCGGGCTCGGCGATGACCTCGATGCGGCCGTCGGGGTGGATCCGGTCGACCCGACGGTTCTGCAACTCGACGCACAGCAGCGTGCCGTCGGGCATCCAGACGGGCCCCTCGGGGAACCCGAGTCCGGAGGCGATGAGGGTCGGTTCGGCGGTCATGGGCCCGCAGCCCACCACCCGCTTGCGAGGGCCGTCAAGCAGGCGTGAGGATGCGCCCCATGCGCATCCGACTGGACCCGGCCGACGAGTACATGCACTCCCTCGAGGAGGCCTCGAACTTCAACGAGAGCATGTACTTCAACGTGTACGACCCGGCGGCGGGCATGGGCGGGTTCTTCCGGCTCGGCAACCGCGCCAACGAGGGCTACGCGGAGATGACCACCTGCCTGTACCTCCCGGACGGTCGGGTCGCGTTCATGTTCGACCGGCCCGGGATCGAGCACAACGACGCGTTCGATGCCGGCGGCATGCGCTTCGAGGTCGTCGAACCCTTCACCTCGCTCCGGGTCACCTACTCGGGCCGTGCGGTGATCCTCGAGGACCCCCTCGTCATGGCGAACCCGCGCCGGGCGTTCACCGAGAGCCCCTGGACCGAGGTCGAGGCGAGCCTCGACTACTACGGCGTGTCCCCGATGATGGGCGGCGAGCCGGTCAACGACGACGGCTCCCCGCTCACCGAGGACCTCTCGGGTGGATTCGCCCGTGGGCACTACGAGCAGCACGTCGGGGCCCGCGGGTCGATCCGCGTCGGGGAGGAGGAGTGGGAGATCGACGGCTACGGGCTGCGCGACCACTCCTGGGGCCCCCGCTACTGGCAGGCGCCCTGGTACTACCGCTGGCTCACGATGAACTTCGGTGACGACGCGGGCTTCATGGTGTCGCGCATCGTCTCCCAGGACGGCAAGGTCCGGATGGGTGGCGTGGTGTTCGAGGACGGCGCGTACACGCACGTCGACCACTGCGACGTCGACACCGAGTGGACGGGTACCGACACCTACCACCAGCGCATCACCGCGACGGTGCGCGCCGGCGGCAAGGAGCACGTCATCACCGGCGAGGTCATGTCGATGGTGCCGCTGCGCAACCGCCGCACCACCCCCGAAGGCGAGCAGCTCGTGACCCGCATCAGCGAGGGCATGACCCGCTGGGAGTGGAACGGCCGCACCGGCTACGGCCTGTCGGAGTACCTCGATCAGATCGTCGACGGGCGGCCGGTGGGCGCCGACGCGTGAGCGGCCGGCGCTCCATCGACCCGGACGCACTCGCCACCGCGGCGACGCGCGGCCTCGGCGTCCCCGTCAGCGTCGAGGGTCTGCGGCGACTCTCGGGCGGCGCGTCACGGGAGACCTGGTCGTTCGACGCGTGCACCCGCGACGGCACGCGGCACGCACTCGTGCTGCGTCGCGATCCGGGGGCCCACATCGGCCAGGTCGGTCGCGAGGCCGAGTTCGACCTCCTCGGCGCGGTCGGCGCCGCCGGGTGCGCCGTGCCCACCGTGCGCTTCCTGCTCGATGCACGCGACGACCTCGGCACCGGGTTCGTGATGGACCGCATCGAGGGCGAGACCATCGCCCGGCGGATCCTGCGCGACCCCGAGTACGCCGCTGCGCGCGAGCGGCTCACCGCGCAGTGCGGCGAGGAGCTGGCCCGCATCCACGCGACCCCGCTCGACACGCTGCCCGCACTCGACCTGCTGGACGCACCGGCCCAGATCACGCAGTACCGGGCGCTCATCGACGGGTTCGGGGCGCCCCACCCGGCCTTCGAGCTCGCACTGCGCTGGCTCACCGAGCACGCACCGAACCTGCCGACGGGCGGCGCGCGGCTCGTGCACGGCGACTTCCGCAACGGCAACCTCATCGTGGCCCCGAGGGGTTGCGGCGCCGTGCTCGACTGGGAGCTGTCCCACCTGGGCGATCCGATCGAGGACCTCGGGTGGGTGTGCGTTCGGTCCTGGCGGTTCGGGGTCGACGACCGGCGGGTCGGTGGGTTCGGAGACCTCGACGCCCTCATCGCCGCGTACGTCGCGGCGGGCGGCGCACCCGTCGATCCCGACCACGTCCGCTACTGGGAGGTGTTCGGCACCTTGAAGTGGGGCGTGATCTGCCAGATGCAGTGCGCGGCCCACGAGCACGGCTTCGTGCGCTCGGTGGAGAACGCGGCGCTCGGGCGGCGGGTGGCCGAGACCGAGTGGGACCTCCTCGACCTCGTCCTCGGCCCGGATCCGGGCCCCGATCCCGCGTGGGCGGTCACGCCCGCGCCGGCCGAGACGGCGCACGACGTCCCGAGCGCCACGAACCTCGTCGCCGCGGTGCGTGAGTTCCTCGAGCGCGACGTCATGGCCGCGACCGAGGGCCGCGTCGCCTTCCACGCCCGGGTCGCGGCGAACGTGCTCGGCATGGTCGAGCGAGAACTCGCCTCCGGTCCCGGAACCACCGCCGCGGTGCGCACGAACCTGGCGACGATCCTCGGACAAGACGCCCCGGTGGCCGCGCTCGTCGAGGAACTCGCGACGCGGATCCGCGAGGGTGCACCCCTCGATCCGGGGACGATCACCGCGGTGCGCGAGACCGTGCGGGCCAAGCTCGCGGTGTCGAACCCCGACTACGCGACGCCCGCCGACTGACCGGTAGGGTCGCCGTCATGCGCTTCACGACCTGGAACGTCGCCTCCCTCAAGGCCCGGATGCCCCGGGTCGAGCCCTGGCTCGCCGCCGCCGACTGCGACGTGCTGTGCGTGCAGGAGACGAAGATGACCGACGAGGCGTTCCCCGCGGACGCCTTCGCCGCGATGGGGTACGAGTCGGTCCACCACGGCCAGGGCCGGTGGAACGGCGTCGCGATCCTCTCCCGCGTCGGGGTCGACGCGACCGCGCACGGCTTCGGCGGACTCGAGGACCCCTACGAGGGCGACGCCCGACTCGTGAGCGCGATGTGCGGCGGCGTGCGCTTCATCGACGTGTACGTCCCGAACGGTCGCGAGGTCCCGAGCGAGTTCTACGACCGCAAGTTGGTCTGGTTCGAGCGGCTCGCCGAGTACCTCGAGGCGAACCACTCCCCCGACGAGCCCCTCGTGCTGCTCGGCGACTTCAACGTCGCCCCCGAGGACCGCGACGTGTGGGACATCACGAAGTTCACCCTCTCGACCCACGTGACCGGCCCCGAGCGCGACGCGCTCGCCCGCCTGCGTGAATGGGGCCTCACCGACGCGTTCCGCGCGGTCGACGACGACGCGAACGGCTTCTCGTTCTGGGACTACCGCGGCGGCGACTTCCACCAGGGTCGCGGCATGCGGATCGACCTCGCGTACGTCACGGCGCCGATCGCCGAACGGCTCACCGCGGCCCGGGTCGACCGCAACGCCCGCAAGGGCGAGAAGCCGTCGGACCACGCGCCGGTGATCTTCGACCTCGCCGACTGAGGCGCGTCAGCCCGCGAACTGCAGCGCGCGGCGCGCGAGCGCGGGCACCCCATCGGCGAGGAACGCGAACAGAGGATCGTCGCTCGTCCCCGCGGCGAAGCGCGCGTACGAGCCCTCCATCACGCAGGCCAGCTTGAAGAGGCCGAGCACGGCGTAGAAGTCGAGGTGCTCGAGGTCGCGTCCGGACGCCGCCGCGTACCGCGCCGCGAGATCCGCCCGCGTCGGGACCGGGCCGTGCGGGAGGAGCGCCGCGTTCGCGCCGGCGAACACCGACGACTCCCCCGGGTCGAGCCAGAGCCCGAGCATCCAGCCGAGATCCACGAGCGGATCGCCGATCGTCGCCTGCTCCCAGTCGAGGACGGCGAGCGGTCGGATCGGGAGCGCGGCCTCGAACATCACGTTGTCGGGCTTGTAGTCGCCGTGGATGATCGTCGGGGCCTGCATGGTCGGCGTGTGTGCGGCGAGCCAGGCCGCCGCCTCGTCGACCTCCGGCAGCGGGCGCGTGCGGTAGCGATCGAGCTGACCGATCCAGCGCGGGACCTGCCGCTCGAGGTAGCCCTCCGGCCTTCCGAAGTCCCCGAGGTCCGCGGCCCGCCAGTCGACCCCGTG
>Ga0208783_10000812_pt1 | contig 18935 bp, 16 predicted proteins | sample DEB19_08_DNA_2_FD_184529 | JGI IMG/M metagenome (GOLD analysis project Ga0208783, IMG submission 184529) | Aqueous microbial communities from the Delaware River and Bay under freshwater to marine salinity gradient to study organic matter... | ecosystem: Environmental > Aquatic > Marine >...
GGTACCAAGAAGGATTCAACATCTTGGTTTGCATCCTATGCACCGACAAAGAATCCAAGATATGTAGTAGTAGTAATGGTTTCTCAAGGCGGCACCGGTGCGGCTGCTGCTGGTATCGGTGCCCGCCAGATTTTTAATACGATTTTTGGAACCGAAGGCAGTAAACAAATTCCAGAAAAAGTCGTTTATCCATCAGGCCCGCCAAGTAAATTGCCTAAGATTTCTCCTACGACAAAAGTTGTTGAAACTAAACCGACCCCAGCAGTCAGTGCTAGTGCTTCACCAACCAAGAAGGCGGTGAATTAAGGTGAATGAATCCGTAAGAAGCTTCACTTATCGTCGCCAAAGAAAGAACTTAACCGCTGGCTTTGACCCGATTCTCTCGTTTGCCGTAGGCGCACTTCTTATTTTTGGCACCTTATTGGTTTATGCCGCTACCAGAAATTGGTATGCCGCAGCAGGTGAAGACCCACAATATTATTTAAAGCGCCATGGCATTAACGTGATCATTGGAATTGCGCTGGCCTTCGGCACCACCTTTATTGATTATCGATCGCTTCGTGCGTACACCCCATTTGTTTGGGGAGCAGGTGTTCTTGGATTAGTTCTGGTTTTGATTCCAGGTATTGGTTCGACCATTAATGGCGCTAGAGCTTGGATTGTGTTGCCCGGTGGTTTTTCAATTCAACCCGCTGAGCTTGCGAAAATTACTATCATCATTGGAATGTCTATGATTTTGACCGAGCGCATGCATGGACAAGATGAAGTTAGAAATAAAGACGTAATTCAGGCGCTTGCGATTGCCGGCATCCCTGTTTTGTTTATTGTGCTTCAGCCCGACATGGGAACGGTTCTTATTATTAGCGCAATTGTCGTAACCATTATTGCAACTAGTGGTGCGCAATCACGTTGGGTAGCTGGTTTGTTGCTTGCTGCACTGCTTGGCGGCTTTGTTGCAGTTAAAGCAGGCGTTGTAAATGATTACCAACTAAAGCGTTTGCAATCATTTGTTAATCCAAATGCTGATTCACAAGGTGCTGGCTACCAATTAAGACAGGCCAGAATCACGGTTGGTTCAGGTGGACTTCTTGGTACTGGACTTTTTCAAGGCGCACAGACAAATGGCAGATTTGTACCTGAGCAACAAACAGACTTTATCTTCACAGTTGCAGGAGAAGAGACAGGATTTGTCGGCAGTAGTTTAATTTTAATTTTGTTGTTAACGATAATGATTCGAGGATTTAGTATTGCTCGAAGAACCACAGATCCATTTGGCAGATTGGTATCTGTTGGTGTGGTTGCTTGGTTCGCATTCCAAACATTTGAAAATATTGGAATGACATTAGGACTTATGCCGATGACTGGTGTGCCTTTGCCATTTCTGTCATATGGCGGATCGAGTATGTTCGCCAACATGATTGGTATCGGACTTTTACAGAATGTTCATGCGCGTTTACGCGGGTAATGGCTATTTGGCACGTTTAGTGCCATAATTACCCAGCATTCAGCGCGCGGTCACTCGCAGCGCGAATCCAGAGAAGTACTAAAAGAATTTGCCTGAGTGATTTCAGGCCCGGAAACGAGCAAAAGACTAAATCAGTTTTTTGCATACAAAGGATTTGGTGTACATGGCTGATGAGCCAAAAGCGCCGCGTAAGCGCGCATCTAAGAAAGCTGCTGAAGTAGATTCAACTTCTGAAGCGCCTGCAGAGAAGAAAACTCGTAAAAAGGCAGTACCTGCCGTAGTCGCAACTCCCATTTTCCAAGCAGCTCCAGTTGAAGCAGTAAAACCTGCCAAGAAAGAGAAGCCTGCTAAATCTGGTAGCAAGAAAGATAATAAGGAAGAGCAGAAAGAGAAACTTGCTAAGCAAGAAGAAGATTCTGATTCTCGTCGCGGTGGACGTCGCCGCCGTCGCGGTGGCCGCGGTCGCCGTAAAGGTGGAGAAGAGAATTCAACTGGGGCAGAGCTAGCAAGCACCGACGAAACTTCTGAAGATTCCGCAACATCTCATCGCCGCCGTCGCCGTCGTCGTGGCGCGGAAGATGGTGTTCAGCCAGGTGAAATTGTTGATGAAGATGGCGTACCAACTGTAGTTAAGGTGCGCGAAAGTAAAGAGCGCCCAGAACGCACTGATCGTTCTGATCGCCATGATCGTAATTCAAGACGCGATCGTCATCATCGTCGCGAAGGTCGTCATCGCGAGGATCGTCGTGAATATCGTGAAACCTACCGTCGTCGCGGAACCATAATCACAGAAGGTGAATTCTTAGCTCGCCGCGATGAAGTAAAGCGCGAAATGTTAGTTCGCCAAAAAGGCGATCGCACCCAGATTTGTGTTATCGAAGATGGCGTTATGGTCGAACATTATGTAAATAGAAATTCATCTATTTCATATGTCGGCAATGTTTATCTTGGAAAAGTTCAAAATGTTCTTCCATCAATGGAAGCAGCTTTCGTAGATATCGGAAAAGGTCGCAACGCGGTTCTATATGCGGGCGAAGTTAATTGGGATGCAGCTGGTCTTGAAGAATCAGCGCCTCGTAAAATTGAAACAGCTCTAAAAACTGGCCAACCTGTTTTGGTTCAAGTTACCAAAGATCCAATTGGCCAAAAGGGCGCTCGTTTAACTAGCCAAATTTCACTTCCTGGTCGTTATGTTGTTTACGTTCCTGGTGGCGGAATGAGCGGAATTTCTCGTCGTCTACCAGAGCCAGAACGCAACCGAATCAAGAATATTCTTAAAGGTTTAGTTCCTGAAGAAGCAGGCGTAATTGTTCGTACCGCCGCAGAAGGTGTTAGTGAAGAAGAATTAACTGGCGATATTCAAAGATTAAAAGCTCAGTGGGATGAGATTTATCAGAAAACTCAAAATCCAAATTTCCATCCACCTGTTGCTCTTTACACTGAACCAGATTTGGCAGTTCGCGTTATTCGCGACATCTTTAGTGAAGACTTTGAAATTCTGAAAGTACAAGGCGATCAAGTACACAGAGAAATCTCTGATTACTTAGGATTTATTGCTCCAGAACTTTCAAACAAAATTGAAAAATACACTGGTACCGGAGATCTATTTTCTGATTACCGAGTTGATGAGCAATTAGCTAAGGCTTTTGATCGAAAAGTTTATTTGCCTTCAGGTGGTTCATTAGTTATCGATCGCACTGAAGCGATGGTGGTAATTGACGTAAACACCGGAAAGTTCATTGGTAAAGGTGGAAACCTTGAAGAGACAGTTACTAAGAACAACTTAGAAGCTGCCGAAGAAATCGCTCGACAATTGAGACTTCGCGACTTGGGTGGCATCGTAGTAATTGACTTTATTGACATGATTTTGGAATCAAACCGCGAGGCAGTGATGCGTCGATTAGTTGAATGCCTTGGTCGCGACCGCACCAAACATCAAGTTGCCGAAGTAACTTCATTGGGATTGGTTCAATTAACTCGAAAGCGAATCGGACAAGGACTGATTGAAGCTTTCAGTACTACATGCGATTCTTGTAACGGTCGCGGAATTCATATTCATACCGAACCGGTCCGCGCAAAGGCCGCAGCGCCAGTATTTGCAGGGCTCAACGAAGATTCATCCGAAGATCATTCAGAACACGATGACTCAGATGAGAGCAATAACGAAGCGAATACCCATAGAAATCAACCAGCAGAGGCTCGAGGCACCAAGCCCCGAAAGCGCCGTCGAGCGGTATCTACGGGCGTGGTGACCCCAGGTAAATAAAGGGTCAATAACGGGTCAATAGCAGTCCGAAAGCCCGATTTGAGTTAGTGGCCGCTCAAATCGTAAGATAAGCGCCTGCCCAAGCGGGCTTAAAAGAAGTTAAAGAAGTTAATGAGGATCTAAGAATGTACGCAATCGTTAAAGCTGGCGGACGCCAGGAGAAGGTCGCAGTTGGCGACACAGTTACCGTCGATCACATCGACGCTGCAGCTGGATCAACTGTTTCATTCCCAGCAGTTCTTGTTGTTGACGGTGCGTCAGTAACTTCAGATCCAAAGGTGCTATCAGGTGTAAAGGTAACTGGTGAAGTTATCGATCAGACCAAGGGACCAAAGATCCACATCCTTCGTTACAAATCAAAGACCGGTTACCGCCGTCGCGAAGGTTTCCGCGCACAGTTAACCAAAGTAAAAATTACCGCTATCAACGGTGCGAAGTAAGAGAAGGAGCTGAATTAAATGGCAAGTAAAAAAGGTGTCTCCTCAACCCGTAACGGTCGCGATTCCAATCCACAGTATCTTGGTATCAAGCGCTTCGGTGGTCAGGTAGTTAAGGCTGGCGAAATCATCGTTCGTCAACGCGGTACAAAATTCCACCCAGGTGCAAATGTTGGTCGCGGTAAAGATGACACACTATTTGCGCTCGCAGCAGGTGCAGTTGAATTCGGACGCGCACGCGGCCGCGATGTTGTAAACGTACAACCTGTAGCTTAAATAAAACGGTTTTAACTAAAGCGGGCCGGCAGATGCTGGTCCGCTTTTTTATTCAAATCAATTATAAGAATTGAAGGGATAGAGCAAATGACAACATTTGTTGATCGAGTAACCCTTCATGTTGCTGCCGGAAAAGGTGGAGATGGTTGCGTCTCCATTCACCGTGAAAAATTTAAACCTCTTGGTGGGCCAGATGGCGGCAATGGTGGTCGCGGTGGCGATATCGTTTTAGTTGTTGATCCAAATGTGACAACGCTGCTTGATTATCACCATTCGCCACATCGTCGCGCTACAAATGGTCGACAAGGTTACGGCGATCGTAAAGATGGATCACAAGGTGAAGATTTAATTCTTTCCGTGCCATCCGGAACCGTCGTCTTTGATGAAAAAGGCAACCAATTAGCTGATTTAGTTGGTAACGGAACTACCTTCATGGCCGCCGAAGGTGGGCGAGGTGGATTAGGAAATGCTGCGCTAGCTTCCTCAAAACGTCGTGCACCAGGGTTTGCACTACTTGGAGTTCCTGGTGAAGAGCGCACTTTAATTCTTGAATTAAAGAGCGTTGCAGATATTGCTTTAGTTGGTTTTCCAAGCGCCGGTAAATCCTCTTTAATTGCTGCAATTTCAGCTGCACGTCCAAAGATTGCTGATTACCCATTTACTACATTGGTCCCAAACTTGGGAGTTGTAAGTGTTGGCGATACTCGATTTACCGTTGCAGACGTTCCTGGATTAATTCCTGGCGCTTCACAAGGTAAAGGTCTTGGTCTTGAATTCTTACGCCATGTTGAACGATGTGTTGCATTAGTTCATGTACTCGATTGCGGAACTCTAGAAACAGATCGAAATCCAGTAGATGATTTAGAAATTATTGAATCCGAGCTAAAGCAGTATGGTGGACTTGATGATCGCCCAAGAATTGTGGCGCTAAATAAGACTGATTTACCTGATGGCAAAGTTATGGCGGAGATGGTTACTAAAACTCTCCAAGAAAAAGGTTATGAGGTTTATCCAGTTTCTGCCGCTTCTAGAGATGGTCTACAAGATTTACTTTATGCGATGGCGAAATTGGTACAAGGTTCTCGTGCCGCCGCTAAGAAGGAAGAACGCACTCGCATCGTAATTCGTCCAACGGCAGTTGATGATTCTGGATTCCAGGTATTTGCTAATGGTGATGGTTCATTTACAGTAATTGGTAAACGCGTCGAACGCTGGGTGCGCCAAACTAATTTTGGAAATTCAGAGGCAGTTGGATATTTAGCTGATCGTTTGGCGCAAGCCGGTGTTGAGAAGGCGCTCTTTAAAGCTGGCGCAGTATCAGGCTCCGAGGTTCGCATTGGTAATGACCAATATGCAGTGGTATTCGATTGGGAACCAACTATTGAAGCTGGCGCCGAGATGCTTGCTAAAAATCTGCAGCGTCGCGGTGAAGATGCCCGCCTTGATAATGTTTGGAAAGAAGAGAAAGTCCAAGATCAACTAACTGAAGATGAAATTGCGAGACAATGGGAATACCAGGTTTCCAATCCAAATACACCGGAAGTTGAAGAGGAAGATGAGTCGTAAATTAATTACAGATGCAAAACGCATCGTTATTAAAATCGGCAGCTCTTCACTTACTGGGAAAGCTGGTAGCGGTTTAGACGCAGCCGCAGTTGATCGATTAGTTGATGTAGTAGCTGATGCCAGAGCTCGTGGCGCCGAAGTATTAGTGGTTTCATCAGGTGCGATCGCAGCTGGACTTGCGCCACTTGGATTACAGACTCGCCCTAAGGATTTATCAACCCAACAAGCTGCCGCATCAGTCGGCCAGGGGCTGTTGATTCATCGTTACACCGAGAGCTTTGCAAGATACGGCATTACTGCATCACAGGTTCTATTGACTACTACTGATGTGGTTAGACGTTCTCATTATTCAAACGCGCAGCGTGCGCTATTTAAATTAATCTCACTTGGCGTAGTTCCGGTTATAAATGAAAACGACACCGTCGGAACTTCTGAAATTCGCTTCGGAGACAACGATCGATTAGCTGCACTAGTAGCGCTCTTAACTCAAGCAGATTTATTAGTCTTAGTCTCAGATATTGATGCGCTTTATGATGCACCACCTAGCGAAACAAATGCTAAGAAAATTTCAGAAGTTAAGGATTTATCTGATTTATCTGAAATCAAATTAGGTGGCGCTGGCAGCTCTGGAGTAGGCAGTGGCGGAATGGTCACCAAAATTGAAGCTGCCAGAATTGCAACTAGTGCAGGCACTGCGATGCTTTTGACTAGCGCAGAAGATTTGGCAAAATCAATAAAGGGCGAAGAGTGCGGAACTCTTTTCTTTCCTAAAGATTCCAAAAACAATGCTCGCGCTCTTTGGCTAGCGCACGCTTCTGTTTCAAGCGGAAAACTAGTATTGGATTCAGGTGCGGTTAAAGCATTGCTTGAAAAGAACGTTTCACTACTGCCAGCAGGTGTTATTGCAGTCGAGGGAACATTTGATGCAGGTGAGACCGTTGATTTAGTAGATCCACACGGTCAAATCATTGCTCGCGGCATTATTAATTTTGCAAGCGATGAAATACCACAAATGTTGGGACGCTCCACAAAAGAGCTGGCAGCAACATTGGGTGCTGAGTTCGAACGCGAACTAGTTCATCGTGATGACTTGGTTATCCTCAATTAGGGTTAGATCGAACTAGCAATCTGCTGCAACACCGGAACAATCTTCTCTGAAATTCCATCTGCAGAAGTTGGCAAATCGCTCAATTTAACTATCACTACTTGCTCTTTTGGCTGTACATAGATGTATTGACCGTGAAGTCCGAGCAACAAGATTGAATCAGGGAATGGATGCCAAGTTTGTGCCGAATAACCCCAGTTGTAATCCAAAGTAACTACGGGTGTAGACATTCTCTTTAAGTAACTTGCACTTATCACTGAACCGCCGCCGATATTCGCAGCCCCATTATTCACAAACAATTGTCCAACGCGGGCAAAATCTCTTGCTGTCGCATTAAAGCAACAGAAGGTTTTCTCGATTCCACCGACATGATCTACATTCCATTTGGCTTGGTTTTGAGCGCCAATTGGTTGCCAAACATTCTTTTGGAAATAATCAGAAACAGTTCCGCCAGTTAACTTGGCAATCACCATGCCAAGCAATTGAGTATTTATGCTTCGATACTCTGGTTTAGTTCCTGGTTTCTCCCACATCTTCTGGTTGTGATGCAACCACCAATAAAGATCAGTAGAGGCGTACATCTGGGCGATGGCCACACCCCAACCTGAAGGTCCGGTTGGGTAATTATCACTGACACCAATTCCAGAGTTCATGTCTAATAAATCTCTAATTGTCACTAAATCAAAATCAGTACCTGCTTTATATTCGGGCAATATGCTTACAAAAGTATCACTCTCTTTTAATTTACCCGCGCTAATTAACTGGCCAATCATTATTGAGGTAAGTGTCTTCGCAACGGAGTAAGTTGGCAGGAGAGTGTCTTTATTCTTGCCGTTGTAATACTTTTCAAAAACTAACTTTCCATCTTTGATAACAAGAAAAGCATTAGTCTCGGTATCTTCAATAAATTTATCGAGTGCAATTACCGAACCACCATAATTAACACTCTTAGGTAAATTGGCCGATCCAGTTGCCCATGCAATTCGCGTATCTGCAGGTTCAATAATGTGACCTGGCATCAAGTCAGGTGTCTTCGAAGCAGGCGCCAATCCCAATTTGATTGCGGCAATCGGTTCTGGGTACCTAATCGCCTTTGTTAAACCGAAAAGGGCTATGTAAATAATCAACAAAATGGCGACGATGCGCTTTAGAAATTTGAACACGCGATTAGGGTAATGCCAAGTAAGATTATCGTCATGGATGCGCAGGCTTTAGTTAATCAACTTGCCGATCAGGCTCGAATTGCTGCCCGCACTTTAACGGTAGCAAGTGGCGCCGAACGTGCCGCTGCGCTCAACACAATTGCTGATGAAATTGAAGCCAGAACCTTTGAAATTCAAGAAGCCAATCAATCAGATATGGAGCGCGGCAAGCGCGATGGCCTAAATAGCCAATTATTAGATCGACTCCTTTTAAACGAGGCTCGCATTAAAGGAATCGCAAATGGCGCGCGCCAAGTAGCGGCGCTGCCTGATCCATTAGGACAAACACTTCGCGAGCGGACTTTGCCAAATGGATTACACCTTCGCCAAATATCTGTGCCATTTGGCGTAATTGGTATGGTTTATGAAGCGCGTCCAAATGTGACGGTTGACGCCGCAGTAATTTTATTAATGAGTGGGAATGCTGCGCTTCTTCGCGGCTCATCATCTGCCGAGAGTAGTAATCAAATATTGGTCAAAGTTATGCGAGATGCACTGTCAAAGACAAAGATCTCACCAGATGTTATTCAATTAATTCCGTCCAATGACAGATCTACAACTACAGCTCTACTTAAAGCTCGTGGCCATGTTGATTTAGTGATTCCTCGTGGCTCAGCCAATCTAATTCGCATGGTGGTTGATGAAGCTACAGTCCCAACCATTGAAACTGGGGCAGGGGTTTGCCACGTCTACGTTGATAAAGATGCAGACTTAGATAAAGCAATACCAATTTTGATAAATTCTAAAACACATAGACCTTCCGTTTGCAATGCGGCAGAAACTCTTTTGGTTCACCGAGAGATCGCAGCAGAATTTTTGCCAATGGCACTTAAAGCGTTGAATGAATCTGGTGTGGTACTGCACGCAGATGCCGAAGCGGCCAAAGCAGCTGAGTTGCTTGGTATTCGCGCCCAAGCTGCAACCGCCGCAGATTGGGCCACCGAATACGGTGTACTAGAAATGAATGTTGGAGTAGTCGATTCTGTTGAGGAAGCATCTGCGCACATTGCAAAATACGGCACCAATCACACTGAATCAATTGTTACTGAAAATAAAGAAACTGCAGAAAAATTCGTCAAACTATCTGATTGCGCTGCGGTAATGATCAACGCATCAACGCGCTTTACCGATGGAGAACAGATGGGATTTGGCGCAGAAATTGGTATTTCAAATCAAAAATTACATGCTCGCGGCCCAATGGGCTTAGAACAGATGACTACCACCACTTGGGTTGTCACTGGCGATGGCCAAATTCGCGCCTAACTCCTTATTTAATTAGAATTCAGCGCATGTCCAGCCTTTCTCGCGCAGAAGTTGCCAAATTAGCAAAGCTTGCGCGCATCGAAATGACTGATGCCGAACTCGATGCACTCTCATCTGAATTCGCAGTTATTTTGGGCGCCGTTGATCGCATTCAAGGAGCACCTCTTGCAGATGTCCAACCGACATCTCATCCGCTACCGATCAATAACGTAACCAGACCAGATGTAGTAATTCCATCACTAACTCCCGAAGAATCACTAAGCGGGGCGCCAGCTCAAGAAGAGCAACGATTCCGCGTGCCACAGATTTTGGGTGAAGAATGATTCGTAAGAACGCATCTGAAATGGCTGCCGCGTTAGCAGCAAAAGAGATTTCATCAGTTGAACTGGTTAATGCACATTTTGATCGAATTGCAGAAGTCGATACTCAAGTTAAAGCATTCTTATATCTTGATAAAGATGGCGCACTTTCACAAGCGAAAGCAGTAGATGATGCTCGAGCAAAAGGTGAAACGCTTGCACCGCTTGCAGGTGTCCCAGTTGCCTTGAAAGATATTTTTACACAAAAAGGTGTACCAACCACTGCGGGTTCTAAGATTTTGGAAGGTTGGCGTCCGCCTTATGATGCGACCGTAACTGCAAATTTAAAGAAAAACGGCATTGTTATTTTGGGTAAAACCAATATGGATGAATTTGCGATGGGTTCATCAACTGAAAATTCTGCTTACCACCCAACTCATAACCCTTGGGATTTAACTCGAATTCCAGGTGGCTCTGGCGGTGGATCCTCAGCATCACTTGCAGCTTTTGAAGCACCACTTGCACTTGGTACTGATACCGGCGGATCTATTCGCCAACCTGCAGCAGTTACCGGCACCGTGGGAGTTAAGCCAACATATGGCGCAGTTTCTCGTTATGGAATGATCGCATTCTCTTCGTCTTTAGATCAAGGCGGACCTTGTGCGCGAACTGTTTTAGATGCGGCACTTCTTCATGAAGCAATAGCAGGGCATGATCCAAAAGATTCAACATCAATCAATGCACCAACTCCTAAAGTTGTTGATGCGGCCAAACGTGCCGATGTTAAAGGTTTGAAAATTGGTGTTATCAAAGAGCTGCAAGGCGATGGATATCAAAAGGGCGTTCTTAATCGCTTTAATGAATCAATTGAGCTGCTCTCTTCATTAGGTGCCGAAATTGTCGAAGTCTCCTGCCCATCATTTGAGTACGCTCTCGCCGCTTATTATTTGATTGCTCCTTCAGAGTGCTCTTCGAATTTAGCTCGCTTTGATGCAATGCGCTACGGATTGCGTGTCGGAGCAGGCGATGCGGAAGCAGTAATGAGCGCTACTCGTGAAGCTGGATTCGGTCGCGAAGTTAAACGTCGCATCATTCTTGGAACATATGCGCTCTCGAGCGGATATTACGATGCATATTACGGAAGTGCACAGAAAGTTCGCACTCTAATCATGCAAGATTATGCAAAAGCTTTTGCCGGCGTTGATGTTTTAGTTTCACCTACTGCGCCAACTACCGCATTCAAGATTGGTGAAAAGAGTAATGATCCACTTGCGATGTATTTAAATGACGTGGCTACAATTCCAGTTAACTTAGCTGGTATTTGTGGCATGTCATTGCCTTCAGGTCTTGCAGATGAAGATAACTTGCCAACAGGTTTCCAAATTATGGCGCCTGCAATGGAAGATCAGCGTCTATATAACGTAGGTGCGGCACTTGAAGCAGCGCTTCTTTCTAAGTGGGGTGCGCCATTACTGGCAAAGGCACCAGCGCTAGGAGGTTCAAAGTGAATTACGAGCAGGTAATTGCTAAATATGAACCAGTTATGGGTTTAGAGGTTCACGTTGAATTAAATACAAATTCAAAGATGTTTTGCGGCTGTGCAACGGTCTTTGGCGCCGAACCAAATACCCAAACCTGCCCAGTTTGTTTAGGACTTCCGGGATCTCTTCCGGTAGTCAACGAAACCGCAATTGAATCAGCTATCAAGATTGGTTTAGCACTTAATTGCAAAGTTGCGCCATTTAGCCGCTTTGCGCGCAAGAATTATTTCTATCCTGATATGCCTAAGAATTATCAGACTTCACAATACGATGAACCAATCTGCTTCGATGGGCATTTAGATGTTGAGATCGAAACCGAAGAAGGTCCTAAGTCATTTCGAATTGAAATCGAACGCGTTCACATGGAAGAGGACACTGGCAAGTCTTTACATATGGGTGGCGCTACTGGTCGCATTCATGGAGCGGATTATTCGTTACTTGATTACAACCGTGCCGGCATTCCACTAATCGAAATTGTTACCAAAATTATTCCTGGTACCGGAAAATATGGCCCAGAAGTTGCCAAGGCATATGTGGCAGAACTTCGCGATATCTTGCGAAGTATCGGAGTTTCCGATGTGAAGATGGAACAAGGGTCACTTCGTTGTGATGCCAATGTCTCATTGCGATTAATTGGTTCAGATTCTTTAGGTACTCGTTCAGAAACTAAGAACGTTAACTCACTTCGTTCAGTCGAAAGAGCTATTCGCGGAGAGATGATTCGCCATGCTGAGCTGTTAGAAAAAGGCGAAAAAGTTAAACAGGAGACCCGCCACTTCCAAGAAGATACTGGCACTACCAGAAGTGGTCGCTCAAAAGAGCAAGCTGAGGATTATCGTTATTTCCAAGATCCCGACTTGGTGCCAGTTGCGCCAAGTGCTGAATGGATTGAAGCGCTACGCAAATCACTGCCAGAAAAGCCTTCGGCACATCGCAAACGCTTACAGGAAGCTTGGTCAGTTCCTGACAAAGAGATGGCAGCAATGATCAATGCTGATTTGCTTGGAACTGTAGAAGCGACGGTAAACCTGGGCGCAGATCCAACTAAAGCTCGTGGATGGTGGCTTGGCGAAATTTCTCGTATTGCAAACGAAAAAGAGCTGGCAGTTGAAGAACTTTCAATTTCACCAAAAGATGTAGCTGAAATTGTTGAGTTGATTCAAAAAGGTGAACTAACCGATAAATTAGCAAGACAAGTTGTCGAAGGTGTCATTAATGGTGAAGGAACTCCTGCGGATGTAATTGCTAAGCGGGGATTCAAAGTCGTAAGTGATGACGGAGCCTTACTTGCAGCAATTGAAAAAGTTTGTGCTGCAATGCCAGATGTTGCTGAGAAGGTTCGCGGCGGACATTTACCTGCCGCCGGAGCTTTGATTGGTGCAGTCATGAAAGAAACTAAAGGCCAAGCAGATGCCGCAAAGGTTCGCGAGCTTCTACTTGGCCATCTAGGTCAAGCTTAAATCAGCTTACTTAGTGAGCTATTACGCCTTCAGTTTCAACTAGTGATTCCTTGCCGACGTTAATAAATAGATAAAGCACCACTGCGCCTATAGCTAATAGTGCTGCACTAAATTTAAATGCAGTTGTGAAGCCATGCGTTAATGCAAATGGTTGAACCATCTGTCCTAACGAAGTATTCGCAGCAGCAAAGTTAGTAGCTGCGGTTGCTGAAATTGTATTTAGCAATGCAGTACCAAGTGATCCACCAATTTGCTGGCTGGTATTCACCATCGCACTTGCCACACCAGTGTCGTGGTTACTTACTGCATGGAGCGAAGTTGAAGTTAATGGAATAAATACCAATGCCATACCACTAGACATAATCAGCAGTGATGGCAAAACATGCGTCACATAAGAAGTTTCTGGAGTGATGCGTGTGAGTAAAAGCAAACCCGCCGCAGCCGCCAAAAGACCCGGAACCATCAGCGGTTTAGGACCAAATTTAGGCAATAGTTGCGAAGCGATGCCAGCGAAAACGATGATGCCTGCAGTGAACGGCAAGAAAGCAAAACCAGATTTCAGCGGGCTATAACCAAGAATTACTTGTAGATAAAGTCCAAGGAATAGGAACATTGAGAATAGACCAGCGCCTACAACTAGTGAACCTAAGTAAGAACCACCACGATTTCGCTCTGAAACTACGCGAAGCGGCATCAATGGATTCTTAACTTTTCTTTCGATGAGGACGAAAATTGTTAAAAGAAGTAATGCCGAAACTAAAAATGCAATCGTGCCTGAATTGCTCCAGCCATGAGTTGCAGCATTATTAAATCCATAAGTAAGGGCAAATAAACCAGCGGTTGCGGTGATAACACCAGGAATGTCATAGCTGCGATCACCTTCAGCATGTGATTCATGAACAAACTTTGCAGCCAGGATTCCAGCCACTATTGCAATCGGGGTATTTACACCCAAGCACCAACGCCATGAGAAGTATTCGGTGAGGGTTCCACCAAGAATCAAACCAATTGCTGCGCCACCGCCAGAAATTGCGCCGACTACACCGAAAGCTTTTGCACGTTCAGATGGAATGGTGAAAGTTACGCTGATAATTGAGAGCGCGGCTGGCGCAAGTAGTGCGCCAAAAACTCCTTGCAGTGCGCGAGAAGCAAATAACAAACCTTGTGTTGATGCAATTCCGCCAAGTGCTGAAGCTGCTGCAAAGCCAACTAGGCCAATAATGAAAACTTTCTTACGGCCGACGAAGTCACCAATTCGACCACCAAGTAAAAGTAATGAACCGAATGCCAATGTATATGCAGTAATAACCCACTGCTGATTAGCATCTGTAATTCCTAAATCTGCTTTCGCACTTGGAATTGCAATATTTACGATTGATGAATCCAAAACCACCATCAGTTGCGAGATGGCAACAACAAATAGGGTTCTCCAACGGTCCTTAAAAATAATTTCAGGCGCAACGATCTTCAAAATTTATCTCCGATTTTTAGGTGATTTTTACTGGCTAACGCTATCTGAGAATGCAGGGGAGACTTTCAATAGGGCGCTTTTGCGAATATGATTTGCGCTATGTCCAACATGAAACCACGCTCTGGCTTAGTAACAGATGGATTAGAACGCGCAGCCGCTCGAGGCATGCTCCGTGCAGTTGGCATGAAAGATGAAGATTTTAAAAAGCCACAAATTGGTATCGCATCATCTTGGAACGAGATCACTCCATGTAATCTCTCTTTAGACCGCTTAGCTAAAGCAGCGCGTCAAGGCGTAATTGATGCCGGCGGTTTCCCAATGCAATTCGGAACCATCTCAGTCTCTGATGGAATTTCGATGGGACATGAGGGCATGCACTTCTCATTAGTTTCAAGAGAAGTTATCGCTGATTCTGTCGAAACCGTCATGCAAGCCGAACGACTAGATGGAATGGTTACATTTGCTGGTTGCGATAAATCATTACCAGGCATGATGATGGCCGCAGCGCGTATTGATGTTTCATCTGTATTCGTTTATGCCGGATCAACATTGCCAGGAAATGTAGATGGCAAAGACGTGACAATTATCGATGCATTTGAAGCGGTAGGTGCTTGCGCCCGCGGTTTAATTTCTGAAGCAGAAGTGGACAAAATCGAACGCGCAATTTGCCCTGGCGAAGGCGCATGCGGCGGTATGTACACCGCGAACACTATGGCAACTGTCGGTGAAGCAATTGGACTTTCATTACCTGGCTCTGCCGCACCTCCAGCAGTAGATCGTCGACGTGATCGATATGCAGCAGAAGCTGGCGCTGCGGTAATTAATTTGATCAAACAAGGAATTACTACACGTGACATTTTGACAAAGCGCGCATTTGAAAATGCAATCACTGCGGTAATGGCGCTTGGTGGTTCAACAAATGCTGTGCTTCATTTGTTAGCAATTGCTCATGAAGCAAGAGTTGATTTATCGCTAGATGATTTTCATCGTATTGGTTCTAAGGTGCCATTGCTCGGAGATCTAAAACCGTTCGGTAAATATGTAATGAGTGATGTCGATAAAGTTGGCGGAATCCCAGTGGTACTTCGTGCGCTTTTAGATGCGGGCTACTTACATGGCGACACTTTGACTGTAACCGGCAAAACCATGGCCGAGAACTTAGCGGAAATTAACCCACCGCTACCTGATGGCGATATTTTGCACGCAACATCTAAACCATTATCGACTGCGGTTGGAATTACGATTCTTGGCGGCTCACTTGCACCAGAAGGGGCAGTTTGTAAAACTGCCGGAATCGGTGTTGATGTATTTGAAGGCCCTGCAAAAGTTTTCGAACGTGAATGGCAAGCAATGGAAGCGCTTGAAAATGGAAACATTCAAGCAGGCGATGTAGTTGTAATTCGTTACGAAGGTCCTAAGGGCGGTCCTGGCATGCGCGAAATGTTGATGATTACAGGTGCAATCAAGGGAGCGGGTTTAGGAAAGTCAGTTCTACTTCTAACTGATGGCAGATTCTCTGGCGGCACTACCGGTCTTTGCGTAGGTCACGTTGCACCTGAAGCGGTTGACGGTGGACCAATTGCTTTGGTTCGAAATGGCGATCGCATAAAAATTGACACCATCAATCGCACATTAGATTTATTGGTAGACGAGAAGGAATTGGCTGATCGTCGTAAAGATTTCGCACCAATTCCACATAAGTACACCTCAGGGGTACTTCATAAGTATTCGAAACTAGTAGGTAGCGCCTCCAAAGGTGCAGTCTGCGACTAATTCCGAATACTGAGATTCGTATCTCATCTCTTGACGCTCTCTGCTTGATAGGGGAAGATTCATCCATGCGTAAAGCTCTATCGATTTCATCAACCTCAGTGATTGTGGTGGTCATTCGATAGCGCGTGCCCGAAACACGGAAAACGCGCCCACTGAAAAGTCAGTGGGTTTTTTAGTTTAAGAAAGGAGTAAGCAGCAGATGAGCAATCAAATTACAGGAGCCCAGTCTCTAGTGAAGTCACTAGAGGCAGCTGGTGTCGTTGACATGTTTGGTTTACCTGGCGGAGCAATCTTGCCTGCTTACGATCCAATCTACGATTCAAAGATTCGCCACATCTTGGTTCGCCACGAACAAGGTGCTGGGCATGCCGCAACTGGTTATGCGCAAGTAACTGGACGCGCTGGTGTTTGCATCGCAACCTCTGGTCCAGGCGCAACTAATTTAGTTACACCGCTTGCAGATGCGGCAATGGATTCAGTTCCAGTAGTAGCAATTACTGGCCAGGTTCCTGGCCCTGCAATCGGAACCGATGCTTTCCAAGAGGCAGATATTCGCGGCATTACGATGCCATTTACTAAGCATAATTTTCTAGTAACAAATCCAAACGATATTCCAAATGCAGTTGCGCAGGCATTTCATATTGCTACCACGGGACGACCTGGACCGGTATTAGTTGATATTGCTAAAGATGCGTTACAAGCAATGACTGAATTCAATTGGCCAAAAGAAATAAAACTTGCAGGCTATCGAATTCCGGGAGAACCAAATGCGCAGAGCATTGCAGATGCTGCTCAACTAATCTCGGAATCCAAGAAACCTGTTTTCTATGTTGGCGGCGGAGTTATCAAAGCTAATGCATCAGCAGAGCTAAGAGAGTTGGCGGAAAAAGTTGGCGCACCAGTTGTAACAACATTGATGGCGCTAGGTGCATTTCCAGATTCACATCGTCAGCATCTGGGTATGCCTGGTATGCATGGTTCAGTTTCAGCAGTTACCGCGCTACAAAAGGCAGATCTACTAATTACATTAGGCGCTCGCTTTGATGATCGCGTAACTGGCAAGCTATCTTCCTTTGCACCAAATGCACGCGTAATTCATGTTGATATCGACCCAGCCGAACTTGGCAAGAATCGCAGCGTAGATGTGCCAATTAACGGTGATTTAAAGGCAGTAATCAAGGCGCTAATCCCTGCAATCAAGCAGAAACCTGATTTAGCAGCTTGGTGGAGTGCGTTAGATAAATTAAAAGCTACTTATCCAGTTGGCTATGACAAGCCAGCAGATGGATCGCTTGCACCACAATATGTAATTGAAAGAATCGGTCAGATTTCTGGCTCTGATTCAATTTATGTTGCAGGTGTGGGTCAACATCAAATGTGGGCTTCGCAATTTATTAATTATGAAAAGCCGCGCACTTGGTTAAATTCAGGTGGCGCCGGAACCATGGGCTATGCAGTACCTGCAGCGATGGGCGCAAAAGTTGCCGCACCTGACACCACAGTTTGGGCAATTGATGGCGATGGTTGCTTCCAGATGACAAATCAAGAATTAGTAACTTGTGCCTTAAATAATATTCCAATCAAAGTTGCCATCATTAATAACGAATCACTCGGCATGGTTCGTCAATGGCAGACACTTTTCTACAAAGGTCGTTATTCAAATACCGATCTAAATTCAAAGATGGTTCCTGATTTTGTGATGCTTTCAGAAGCAATGGGCTGCGTTGGACTTCGTTGCGAAGATCCATCAGATGTCGATGCAACTATTGAAAAAGCCATGGAAATAAATGATCAACCGGTAGTTGTTGATTTCAGAGTAAATAGAGATTCAATGGTTTGGCCGATGGTGGCAGCCGGAACTTCGAACGATGACATTATGGTTGCGCGTGAAACTGCACCTGACTGGGATTCACAGGAGTTATAAATGGCAAAACACACACTTGCAGTTCTAGTTGATAATTCATCTGGCGTTTTGGCTCGCGTAGCTTCACTATTTGCACGTCGCGCTTTCAATATTGATTCACTCGCAGTTGGACCAACTGAAGATCCAACAATTTCTCGCATGACCATCGTGGTAAACGTTGAAGGCCATGCTCTGGAACAAGTGATTCGTCAGCTCGATAAATTAATCAATGTCATTCACGTTTCAGAGATTAAGCCCGCAAAATCAACCCAAGAAGAGTTGATTTTGGTTAAGGTAAAGAACAATCCAAGAATTGAATCAATAATCTCCAAGTTTGGGGCAAAAATCGTGGATAACACTGAAAATGCTGTGATTATTGAATCAACAAATACGGTGGCGCTCAACGAAGAGTTGCTGGCCTCGCTAAAAGAATTTGGAATCATCGAATTTGTTCAATCAGGCGTGGTCGCGCTCTCACACGGCAGCGAAGCTTTGGCTGATCAAACTCTTGATATCCAATCCGTTTCAACAGATCGCCAAGCAGATTACCAAAACTAACCAAGTAAAAAGAATATAAAAAGGAAAGAAAACCAATGGCAACTATGTATCACGAAGAAGATGCAGATCTATCAATCATCCAAGGTCGCAAAGTCGCAATCATTGGTTATGGTTCACAAGGACACGCACACGCACTTAACTTGCGTGACAGCGGAGTAGATGTTCGAGTTGGACTTAAGGAAGGTTCACCATCACGCGCAAAGGCAGAGGCAGAAGGCCTCCGCGTAACTTCAGTTGCAGAGGCAGTTAAAGAAGCAACTGTAATTATGATTTTGGCGCCGGATCATGTGCAGCGCCACATTTACACCGAATCAATTTTGCCTAACTTAAAAGAGGGCGATGCGCTCTTC
>Ga0208783_10000813_pt1 | contig 18921 bp, 47 predicted proteins | sample DEB19_08_DNA_2_FD_184529 | JGI IMG/M metagenome (GOLD analysis project Ga0208783, IMG submission 184529) | Aqueous microbial communities from the Delaware River and Bay under freshwater to marine salinity gradient to study organic matter... | ecosystem: Environmental > Aquatic > Marine >...
CGGTAGGCGAAGCTATACCCGAGCTCAGCCATCGCCCCGAGGATGGCACCAAAGTCCCTTCCGCCGTTCGCAGACAGGACACCGGGGACGTTTTCCCAGAGGATCCAGCGGGGCTGAGTTCGTTGAGCCAGCTGGATAAACCCCAGCGCCAGGTTGCCACGCGGGTCATCCAGTCCGAGGCGGAGTCCTGCGACGGAGAAGGACTGGCATGGTGTTCCTCCCACGAGAAGGTCAACTGGCCCATATTGGTCGGCCCGGATGGTTGTGAAGTCGCCATGGATGGGAACGTCAGGGTAGTGGTGCTGGAGGACGGCGCGGGGGAAGGCGTCGATTTCCGAGAACGCGGCAGGCTCCCAGTGCAACGGGTGCCAGGCGACAGTGGCGGCCTCAATGCCGCTGCAGACGGATAGGTAGCGCATCAGGCGGCTCGCTTGCGCTGCCGAGCAGCGAGGACATGCTTCGCCCAACCATACGGGCTCTTCATCCCGCGGCGCCGCCCGATCTCGATCAGCTCCTCGAGCGTTTGGGCGCTGGCTTGCTCGCGATTCCGCTGACGCCGTAGAGCTGCCTCATCCACCTCAACCAGCTGGCCATCGAGCTGTTGAGGGCCCTGCGGCATTGTTTCCCGGACATATACGTGGCCACAACAGGGGCAAACAGGAGCTGGAGCATGGCAGGCAAAGCAAGACGGACATTCACGAACACTTGGTGCCTTGGCACCTGATCGCTTGGGCTTGGCGTCCAGGGACCACTCGCGTGGATCCTGCGGGAGTCCATGAGTAAAGACGCAACTTGCGTGATCTAAGACGACCAGATCAGGCTTGCCAGCACATGTCCGCAGACCACGACCAACGGACTGCAGGTACATGGTCAGGCTCTTGGTGGGGCGCAGCAGGATGACGCAGCCGATTTCGGGGCAGTCGACACCAGCAACCCAGAGGGCGCAGTTGCAGACGATGTCGATGGTGCCCTGGCGCAGACCGGTCAGGGCGTCTTGGCGCTCCTGGCGGGTGGAGTTGCCGGAGATGGCGACAGCGCGGTAGCCGGCCGCAGTAAAGGCAGCAGCGGTGTGCTCTGCGTGGGCGATGTTGACGCAGAAGGCGACGGCCCGGCGACCGTGGGCGTGTTTGCGGTAGTGAGCAACGGCGTCACCGATGATCGAGGGGCGGTCGACAGCTGCTGCGAGCTCGTCCTGGGCGAAGTCACCGGCGCGGGTGTGAACGCCCGATAGGTCCGGCCGAGTGGGGGCGTAGTAGCGGATGGGCGCGAGCAGGCCCTCGGCGATGAGGTCACCGGTGGAGCAGGTGGTTACCAGGCAGTCCGCCACCTCGTTGAGGCCACGCTGATCGAGACGTTGGGGGGTGGCTGTTAAGAGGAGTAGCCGGGGATTGCCTGCCTCGGCGACGACCTTCTTATAGGTGTCGGCGACGCATAGATGGGCCTCATCGATGATGATCAGGCTCGGCTTCTTGCGAACAGGCCGTCGGACAGCAGTCTGCACTGACACCACCTGCACTGGCTTGAACGGGTTCTGCGGCATGCCTGCCATGACAAACCCGTGCGGAATGTCGGCTGCAGCAAGGCGCCGAGCGGTGTCGTCGAGAATCTCGCGCAGATGGGCGAGAAACCAGACGGTGCCACCTTTCTCGATAGCGCTACGAATAATCTCTGCTGCAATAGTTGTTTTTCCCATTCCAGTGGGAGCAACCATGCATGGAGCTCTGTATCCAGCGGCATAAGCAGCTCGCAAATCGGCAAGTGCTTTTACTTGTCGTGGCCGCAACTCAAGCACGGGGCGACCTCCGTACGGGCTGCGTCATGATGCGCTCAATGTCCCAGCCGCGATCGACGCGGTGCTTCAGAACGCCGTAAGCCATTCCTGTTGATCTAGCCCACTCGGCCAGTGTTTTAGTTTCACCTCGGTAGGTCAGCCACCTGTTTCGGGTGGTGTTATTCATTTGCGTGATTGCGTCGACGAACCTGCAGTTATCCGGGCAGTAATTTCCGTCGACATCAACTCGGTCAATTTGCAGATCGCTTTGCACGCCGTTGGCTAGACACCATTGGTAGAAGCGATGACGCCCTTTGACCGGGTCCAGCCAGTCTTCGCAAACACGAATTCCGCGTCCGCCATAGGCTGCATATCTGTGGTTTTCCGGGTCGTAACAACGCTTGAGCATGTTGCCGTAGGCGTGCTTGAGCTTTTGCTTCAGCTCAATCGGCACCCAGTCGTTGCATCTTCGGCTTTGTGCGCAGTTGGCTCGCGCTTGCGCTCTAGACCCACAGCCGCAGCTCTTGGTCGACCCGTAGCGAAGCACCGCGCCACGCACGATGGATTCACCGCCGCAGTCGCATCGGCACTTCCACCAGGCTCCATTGTCTTTGTGGGAAAGCTCCACGACGACCAGCTTTCCAAAGCGCTGGCCGGCAAGGTCAAGAGTTCGGTCCATAAAGCCGTGAATGCGACTTGATGGTAGCAGGGGTGTCGAGCTGTGGGCCGATTGAAACATGGTCTTGACCGTGAACGGTCAGCAATGGATAAAAGGAAAAGCACAGCAATAATAAGGGGTTACGCGGGAAAAGCCGTGAAGTATGAAGAAATGCGACAGGAGGGAATGAACTTGAGTGAAGTGCAAGTAAGGTGCTGTCCACAAGCGCAAGAGCCTATGGGCCTTACGAATGCCGAGTACCACGCGAGGCCCGAGATCTCGAAGTCAGGGCTCGACCTGGTGCGCCGGAGCCCGCTCCACTACTGGAACCGCTACCTGAACCCGAACCGGGTGATCGAGCCGCCGACGCTGGCGATGGTGCTGGGCTCTGCGCTGCATGCGCGGGTGCTGGAGCCGCACCTGTACGACGACGAGTACATCGTGGCGCCAGAGGGTATCGACCGCCGGACCAAGGAGGGCAAGCTGCGGTGGGCGGATTTCGAGGCCGAGGCCCAAGGGAAGACGCTGCTCAAGGGCGAGGACGCCGCCCGGATCGAGGCCATGGCTGCTGCAATTCAGCGGCACCCAGCCGCCAGCGTGGTTCTTCGCACGAAGGGTCTGTGCGAGCAAAGCTACTTCTGGAAGGATGACGCCACCGGCGTCGAGTGCAAGTGCCGCCCTGACTGGCACAGCGCCGACCGGACGATCATCGCGGACGTGAAGACGACCGAGGATGCCAGTCCGAAGGGGTTCATCCGTTCAGTGATGAAGTGGCGGTATCACGTTCAGGCGGCCTTTTACAGCCAGGGTTTGGGTGCTGCTGATTTTCTATTCATCGCGGTTGAAAAGCAGGCACCCTACGCGGTGGGTGTTTATGCCACACCCGCCGAACTGATCCAACGCGGACAGTACGAAATGGCGCAGGATTTAAATCTCATTGCTCAGTGCCAGGCCGAAAACAAATGGCCTGGATATGGCAATGAAATCCAACCGTTGCCCGTTCCTGCTTGGCTCGATGATGAACGAGCCGAGCCAACCACCGAAATCGAAGGTTTCTAATGACCGAGCCATCAACAGCCCTAACGACAACCTCAATGGGTGTTTTTACGGGGATTCAACAGTTTGAAAATGCACAGAGAATAGGTAAAGCTCTGGCATCCTCGGCACTCGTGCCCAAAGAGTACCAGGGGCAGCAGGGGTTAGCGAACACCCTTGTAGCGATGGAAATCGCCCATCGTATGAACCTGTCGCCGCTGCAGGTGATGCAAAACCTGCATGTCATCCATGGGCGGCCAAGCTGGTCGTCTCAGTTCATCATTGCGATGATCAACGGATGTGGTCGGTTCTCGCCTCTGGACTACAAAATGTCAGGCGAAGGTGATTCGTTGAGCTGCTACGCCTACGCGACAGACCTTGCCACTGGCAAGGAACTGAAAGGCCCCGTAGTTTCGATGGCAATGGCCAAGCGGGAAGGATGGGCTACCAAGACAGGCTCTAAATGGCAGACCATGCCCGATCTGATGATCCGGTATCGAGCAGCCGCGTTTTGGGGAAGGCTGTATGTGCCTGAGTTCCTAGTGGGAATGAAAACTCAGGAAGAAGTGATTGACGTTGAGGAAGTGCAGGTAATCGAGCAGCCGTCAGCAGTGGCGGAGCTTAATAAGAAGATTGTAGAAGTGGGGGAACAGGATGATAACGTCTGGTGAGAAGACTTACTTGACTCCAGCCGAACTGGCCGAACGCTGGCGTAATGTGGTTACGCTCAGCACGTTGGACAACTGGCGATCTCAGCAACGAGGTCCGAGGTGGTTTAAGGCTGGCGGTCGGGTGCTCTACCCAGTCAACGAGATCATCCAATTCGAGCAGCGCAACATGCGCGGCTTTTCATCCAAATCCAAGGAAGCATGAACCGCATCACTGCAGAAGAGGCCATCGCACAGGTTGGCTATCGCTCGCAGACCACTCCCTTACGCCGCGAGATCTTGGATCTCGAGCCGGGGGAAGCGATCGAGGTCGGCTTTGATGAATTCAAGCCCGGCACGATCGTTCAGGTCGCCGGCAACCTCAGCCGCCGCGACCTGGTCCGCAAGTTTTCGGTGCGCAAGCGCCGGGATGGCCTCGGCTGCTTCATCATCTGCTCCAACAAATCGATCTGATCATGTTTAACGGAACACTCACCGGCAATCTCGGCCGCGACCCTGAATTCCAGACCACCCAGTCTGGCCAGATGGTCTCCAAGTTCTCCCTGGCCGTGCGCCAGGCGAAGAAGGATGCACCGGCCTTCTGGGTGAAGGTGGAGGTCTGGGGCAAGCAGGCCGAGTACGTGGCCAACTACCTGAAGAAGGGCGCCAGCGTCTGTGTCACCGGCCAGGTGGCAGAGGAAAGCTGGAACGACAAGACCACCGGCGAGCTGAAGAAGGCGGTGGTGATCAAGAACGCCTCGGTCGAGAGCTGGCAGGCTCGCGCTGAGCAGGGCACCACATCCGCTGACTACGCCCAGGCGAGCCAGCGTGTTGCTCCTCCTGCTCCGCAGCCGGCCGCTCGTGCTGCCACCAGCATGGCCGATGCCTTCGGTGGCTCTGTGATCGACGACGAAGTGCCGTTCTGATCCCGCTGCCCGGCCTGGGATCATCTGGGCCGGGCTTTACCGACACCATCACATAAAGAAATGCTTACGTTTCGGAGTACAGAGCTTCAGCGCGAAATTTCGATCAACGAGGTCTACAATCTCGAGCTCGAGGAGGTTCGCAAGCTGCACGTCGAACTGACGATGTCGATCCACATGATGGATGACTCGATCAGGGAGGCGTTCCGGCTTGAGAACGAGGCCGGCTATCCGTTCGATCGGGATTGGATGCACAAGGTGCGCTACAAGCGTCGAATCGCCATCGCGTTCGCGTGCGAGGCCAAGCGTCGATTGCTGAAGCTGGACGGTATCGAGCTGGCCGAGGCCAGCAAGCGCCAGACGCTGCTCGAGATCCAGCGAGAGAAGTTCATCAAGCTGAAGCAGGCACGGGTCCGCAATCTGCTGATCGAGGAGCTGGGTCCTGGCGTCTACGAGGAGATTGAGAACGACGCCCACGAGGACGCTGAGACCGAGTACAAAGCCTGGCTGGCGGAGAAGGGCTACAAGCAGTTCTACGTGACGTGAAGAAACGCAACAATGGCGAGCCGGCAGTTGGCAAGATTGCTTTGATGAGCCGGTCCACAGCCCAGGAGGGCAGATGACACCACTGGAGTTCGTGGGGATCGTGGCGCTTGGAGCAGCAGCTGGAAAGCTGGTGTTCTGGGTGCGGCACCCACCAGCCCCGACCGTTACCGTTGCGGCGGCCAACGAGATCATGAACCAGAGCATCCGCGAGGCATTTCAGTCCGGGATGCTGTGTGCCGCCGACATCGTGACCCACGAAGGGCACGAGGAGACAGCAGGACGGATCCGCAAGACCGTCGAATACGTCAAAGCAGTCAACGACTAGCCATGAAACAGGAATTCGGACCTGTCACATTTCAGTGGCAGGAGCACCCGCAAGGTGCGTTTGGGCCAGGCGTGAGCCGTGCGGCTGACCTCCAAAAGGCCAAGAAGTTCACGCTGCTGGTGAAGCAGCAGACAGCCAAGCCGATGAGGGTGACGCTGTTCGCTGAGAACAAGAAGGCGGCGCTGAAGTACGCCCAGAACCGCTGGCCTGGTGCTGCGGTGGAGGTGGCGGCGTGAGGCGCAATCGCAACCGCTACGCCGCTCTGGCCGCTGTGCGCCGTGGCGACTGGGAAGCGGTCACAGATGACACGCTGGATCTGCTCACCCTGCACCACCTAGAAGTGTTGGTCGGTGAAATGCAGCGTCGCAAGCCTCCCGCCTGGCTGTGGGATCGAGTGCGGGATGAAATGCACCGCGCCGAGGTCAACGCCATGCACGCTGAGGAGATGTGTCGATGACGGACTACCAAGCGACAGATGAGCAGTGGGCAAATGTTGAGAAATGCGCCGATGTAGTTGGCAGCTCTGATTGCTCTGCCATCCTCGAACTCCGCGCCAGAGTTGAGGTACTGGAAGGTGCGGCTCAAAAGCACATCATTGAAACCAGCGCCAACATTTTGGCTTTGGCAAGCCGAGTCGAGTCATTGGAAGCTGCTGAACGCCAAGCCTCAAAGGTTTACGAAATCAGTAAACCGCTAAAACTCACAGCAAAACAACAGGAGGAGTTGAACGCATTGCTACGACCTAGCTCCAAGCCATCTCCTAATTCCTCCCAAATTGGGAGTTCGCTGGTAGAACGGGTCGAAGGCGCTCTAATGGAAAGCATCAAGGAACAAGGTTCCATGGCCCGCGCCGCAATCCGCGAGGTGGCATCGTGGATGACCAGCAATCCCGATGTTTACTTTCCGCCAGCACTTGTTTTTGCTTTTGAACAGGAGATTGAGTAATGACTGACTACAAGTTTGTGCCACTTAACAACCTTGAGAACCGCCTTGGCAATGCTCTTGGTCTAGCTATTGCCATGATTCGTAAACCAGAAACTGTTGACAACAAAACTATGGCTCAAATTGAAGCGCCATTCAAAGAATGGTGCGATATTCTTGTTGACGGAGGATTGCTTAATGACTGACTCTATTACCCCACCTCGTGAACTCATGGAGCAATGGGCTTCTGAAAAGAGTTATGACGAACGCGATTGGCTTTATGAATTTCATATTGCAACACGCGCCGCTCAATGGGGCGCAGACCAGGAACTGGAGGCGTGTTGTGAGTGGCTTCACTGGCAAAACCTGGCCACACATCCCGAACTGATCCCTTCGCTCCGCGCCGCCCGCCGCCCCAAGCCTCCGAGCTTGAAGGAGCAATCCATTGCCCTGCTTGATTTGATCCAAGGCAACAAAGATTCTTGGCAGCTTGAAGACTTGGACGTGGTTCGCCGCGCACTGGAGGCGCTTCCTGAATGACTGACCGTTCCCCCGCAGCACAGGCCGTACTGGATGCCTACCGCTCGTCGCACCTGAGCATCAACAGCCTCGCCGCTGCCCTGCGGGCTGCTGTTGCCCATACCCAGCAACACCACGGCCATGACGTGTGGGAGTGCGACGCAGATGAACTCCTTGCCATCGCCGCCGAGCTGGAGGGTGACCATGACTGACCGCGAACTGATCAAGCGCCTGCTATTCCTGGCCCAGATGGCTGTAGATCAGGCGCTGGACCCGGACTACGACGATCCCGAGGACTACTTCATCTACCGCGAGCTGCGGGAACTGAAGGCTGCCCTGGCCCAGCCCGAGCCGGAAGGGCCGACGGATGAGGAGCTGAACGAGTTCGCTGTTTACTGGTGGGGTCCCGACACTGACGAGCGTTCAGTCGAAGATGTGATCCAATGCGGAGGCATGGCCGTCTTCGCCCGCGCCGTCCTTGCTCGCTGGGGCCGCCCCGCCATCGAACTGGAGACCGACCATGGCTAACCAATTTCGTGATGCCACGAAAAAGGTGCTCTCCCCCGCCGCTCGCGCCATCGTGGAAGCGTTCGAGGAGCGCTACGAGCTACTTGGCCCGCTGGAAGGCAACTGGCAGGAGGTTTGCTTAGCTGCTGCGCTCACCGCCTTGGCGGTGCGCATCAAGGGCGCCGACGACATCCGCCAGGACGTGCTTGACATTGTTAACGAATTGGAGCAATTCAATGGCTGACTACAAGTTTGTGCCACTGGACACGCTGGAGAATCGCCTTGGCGATGCCCTTGGTCTAGCAATCGCCATGATCCGCAAGCCCGAAACCATCGACAACAAAACCATGGCTCAGATCGAAGCACCGTTCAAGGAATGGTGCGACGGTCTCGTTGATGGAGGATTGCTCGATGACTGACCTCTCCCCCGCCGCGCAGGCGGTGATGGATGCCGTCGAAGACGACTGCATACATCCCACAGACCTACACCGCATTGCCGCCGCCGCCCTGCGAGCTGCTGCGGATCAGGTGGTGCCAATCCCGCGCCTTCCGTATGACTCTTGCTGTGATGTTCACGCGGCAGCCATCCGCGCCGAACTCCTCGCCATCGCCGCCGAGCTGGAGGGCGACCGATGACCGAACCACCCCTCGAGCTGATCGAACACTGGGTGTCCGATGCCATCGATATGGTTCACGAAGGCGTGATCGACCCCGAAACCATCCCCTACCACGTTGCCTTTCAGGCAGCGGAGTGGGGGCTCAATCAACCACGACGATGAACTACCCCGACTGGATCTGTGACCCCTGCGGCCGCCGTCTCGGTCGCTTCTACATCGATGGCCGGTGGGTCGGCCCTGCCAAGCACAGCGCCACCTATCACCAGGGCTGTTGCGATGTGTGCGGCAAGACTGCACCCGTCACCGAACCCCGCGACCACGGGCACCTGGTCACTGACTGGCAACGCATCCTGAAACGATGAACACTTATCCCCAATCCCGACTGATCGAGCTGTACCGGGAGCAGACGGCCAACCCTGACGTGGATGCGGTCACCCTGATCCGCTGGGCTGATCGCATTGAGACCGCTGCGCACTTCAACGTGGCGCGGCGCGGCTGGAACTACGAGCAGGCCGGCACGCTGGTGGACGAGGTCCGCGAGCTGATGCGGATGTGGCGCGAGGAGATGCCCGAGTGGGTGGTCGAGTACCCGGAACCCGACGGCACGGTAATCAGCCGCCACATCCAGGCCCCCACCTACGAGCAGGCGCACCAGCTCATCGATTGAAATCCATCAGCAGGAGCTCCAGGCGGGCGATCTCGTTCACGGCCCTCTGGAGCTGAAACTGCTGCCGACAGCACAGTCGGTAGAGGCTTGCCGTGCGTTCGTCTTCTTTGCGTGCAGCCTGTTCAATCTGCCACTGATCCTCGGTCGACATTTCTGCCTGAAGCCACTCACCGAAATTCATGGACTCGAAGGAAAGCGATCAAACCACGCTAGGTGGCGATGTCTGTCACCACAAAAACCGAGTGATTTACAACAGCTATGTGAACGCAGATGGAAGCCGCACGCTGCGCTATCGGTGCAAGGACTGCGGGCATAAGTGGACAGTGGGACCAGGCCGCAAGGGCCTGAAGCCGGAGCAGGTGGCTGAGGTGCTGGCTGCCTCAAGGACGATCAGTAACGTCGAGCTGGCAAAGCAGTTCGGCGTCAGCCGGGAGACCATCCGGCAGCTGCGCACCGGGCGCACTTGGAAGAACATCGACCGGGACCAGGAGCGGCTGCGAGCGGGGCGTGTCTGTTACGACTGCACGTTCTATGTGAACGAGCACGGCTGCGGTATGGGCTTCCCGGACTTCGACGTGACCGGCCCGCGGTTCGCCAACGACTGCGAGGCATACGCCAAACGTAACGACTTGTGACAGCCTTATGGCATGCCCGCGCGTGCTCGGCATGATTGACCAGTTCACCGCTCTCCCATGAAGCGACTTCTGATCCTCCTGATCCCTGTACTGACAATTGGCGCCATCGTCCACGAGCACGCCGTGCGCTGCCGCAGTGCCAACACCGTCGCCGGCCAGCTACCAATCTGCGAATGACTGAACGCAATTATCACTTCACCATCCCGGAGTCAAACATCTGCGACTACGTCACCGCTGCAAGCTTTACCGATGCCAAAGCCAAAGCGTTCGCCGAATACGGCCCCTGGTGGAACCTCATCGAGTGGCTCGACCCGGATGATGACGCTCCAGCAGGCGCTTGAGCCCTGGATGGCACTCCGCGACGGCATCGATTGGGATTCGTGCCCGGACAAGATCTGGGACCAGCTGCTCGATCAGGCGCCGAAAGTGGCCGCGATCAGCCGGTTCTGGTTTCTGAAAGGCATCCACCGCGCCGTCGCCGAAATGGAGCGCAAGATCGACGGGCACCCGATGTGGCAGACCCGGCAAGAACTCATCGACCATCTCAATTCAATCAATGCACCCGAGTGAAGACGACTTCCGGCTGATCCCGGAAACCCTCGTTCACATGCGAACGCGGACCATCAATGCCCTGTTGCGTGGTGGGTATTTCACCGCTGAGCAGATCATGCTGGCCAGCACGGCCGATCTGATGAAGCTCAGCAACTTCGGCGTCCAGTCCCTGGGCGAGGTTGCCGCCTGGCGCGATGCGCTGATGGAGCCCGACCCAGCGATTTACCGCGAGACTCACGAAGCTGTCACTAAGGCGCTTGATGAGTGCGGCAGCTGCATGGCCGACACCGAGGCGGTCGTGGCGATGCGTGTCATCTGGGAGCGCATCGCTCGCGGGCCGTTCACAGCCGCCCGCATCCGTCAAATGCTCATTCCACCCAACATCGAATCATGAAACGGGTTTTGCTCGCGCTGGCCCTGCTCGCACAGAGCCCAGCCTTGGCGCACCATGGTGGGCGCCACGTTACCGCCACGGTGTACGACAGCTGGTACAACGGCCGTATCACCTATTGCGGCCAAACCTACCAGCACTGGGATGTCAGTGCCGCTCACCCCTGGCTGCCCTGTGGCACGCGAGTGACTGTCAGCAAGGGCGGTCGCCGGCTGGTGGTGCCGATTACTGATCGGTGCGCCTGCAACTCGATCGACCTGAGCGCTGGCGCTGCTAGCCGGCTTGGTGTGCCAATCGATGGGATCGCGACTGTTTCGATCAGCTACTGAAATGACCCTCGAGGCGGCACTATTTCTAGCCTGCGGCTACTGGCTGCTCTGCATCGCAGCCATCTGTCTCTGCAAGAAAATCCTCCCGTGAAACCCGGCTTCTACAACATCCGCGTCACCAAGCCAGATGGCACCACCAGCCTCTGGCAGACGTGGGCTGTCACCGCCACCAACGCCCACTGGATCGCCGCCGAACTTCATCCCGGCTGCCAGGTCGAAGTTCTTGGCTTGGCCCCAGAATGGTGATTCACTCTGAGCAGGGTGTTTGGAAGGGCCAGAACCACCCCTGTTACGGCGTTCACCCCGTCGACCGCGGCCTCGGCATGGTTTTCCAGCCCTGGTGCTTTGACGGCGACTACGTCACCTGGGGCCCGTCCTACGAGACCCACTCAGAGGCACTCGCACACGCTCGCTCGCTTGCTGGACACGATGTTTAACTGTCACCCCGCCACCGAACAGCCCAAGGCTGAATTTCTCCAATATCTCTACGAACAGTCCGGTCGCTCCAAGCTACCCCAGGGCCACCCGCTGCATGGAACCTACACCGGCCTGTGGCAGGAGTTCCAGGTGAACTGCGCCAATGAGGCGCGGGAAGCTTGGTGGGCTGCGCAGCAGATCGACCCGGCCGAATTTGATCGATGAACAACTCGTACGACCGCGAGGGGCGCCAGATCATCGGCCTCTACAGCCCTGCGCCGCAGTCCGGGAAGACCTTCGCCGCCACGGTGCTCGCGCATCACGGTTTCCAGCCGGTGAGCTTCGCCGAGCCGCTCAAGCGGATGGCGGCGGTCTTCCTCGAAAGCTTCGGCTACCGCCAAGACGAGGCGCTCAAGCTGGTGTGGGTCGACAAGCACAAGCTGATTCCCGAGATCGGCTGCACCGCTCGCCGGCTGCTCCAGACGATCGGGACCGAGTGGGGCCGGCAGCAGATCTCCGATCAGATTTGGGTCGACTGCTGGGTAGCTCGCGCCGGTCGCCACGACAATGTCGTGACAGACGACGTGCGCTTCCTGAACGAAGCCGAAGCGGTCAAGGCTGCCGGCGGTCAGGTCTGGAAGATCGTACGGCGATCTGCCGTACACGACGGTCAGCACGTTTCTGAAGGCGGCCTGGACGACTGGGACGGATTTGATGTTGTCATCGATAATGACGGCAGCATTGAAGAATTTCGTCGCAAGATCGACGCCGCGGTCGGATGGCACAAAAGCGATACCACGCCGGCCGAATGATCCTCCATCAGGAGGCCAGCATCTGGTATCTGCGCATTAGGCTCGGGTCGACAGCTGAACAGCAGCTGAAGACCTGCCTGGAAACATCTGACGCGAACGAAGCGGTGTTCAAGGCGGAGCGGATCTATTTCGACTTCCGCCGCAAGCACCAGAAAAACGCAAAGGACAAGCCCATGTGCTGGCAGTGCATTCACTGGCTGCCAGTGAACGCTGACTGCGACTTCGGCTGGCCCGAGGCTCGCCAGACTGGTGGAAGGTTCGCTGCCCAGTGCTCGGTATTCAAGTCATGCCCAACCCGATAGTGATCAGCCGTCACGAGCGGGACGGCGGCTACATCGAAACGCTTGAGCCGGAAGGTGGCGGCGAGCTGTACTACATGAGCTGTGCCAATGGGTACTGCCGCTATAGCTCCGACCTATGGCAAGCCGAAATCTATCTTGACCACTTGCTTGCACGATGAATCGTTACTTCCAGAAACACTCCTGCGACGACGCTTTCTATCGCAGCATGGCCAATCGGCCGCTGCCCAAAAACAAGACATCACGCTTTCGCGGGGTTCAGAAAAACACCAACCCTGACAAGCCCTACCGGGTCGCGTTTACGTTCAACCGCCGGCGCTACTACGTCGGCGCCTATGCCGACGAGTTCGAGGCTGCCCGCATCTACAACGAGGCGGTGCTTAGGGTGATCGGTGAGCACGCCATCCTGAACGATCTGCCGCCGGGGTAGGGTGGCTCAGGAGCGTAGCCCAAGTAGAGGCAGCCAGGACAACTGGAACTCAGTGGCGGTTCGAGCCCGCCCGCTCCTCTGTTGATTTCGCCCGACCCCGCGATTTGGGGCTGTTCGGCGAATCGGTAATGTAGGCCCAGAGCGTGCTGGTGACGCCGCCGGTCACTGTGAATGCCTGAGTCCACTCAGCGCCGCACTTCGACGGCCGCCGAGCCTCGCAGACCGCAACGCTCGCGCCTGACATCACGATCAGGTAGCCGTAGCAGCCAACCAGCAGCCGGAGAACGATGGCGGTAACAGCAGCGTTGTCCATGCCACAACGCTACCGCCTGAATGGGGTGGCAGGTGACGCCGACTCACGCATCCGCACGCCTCACCGCTGCCTGCCACAGCGGACATCCCCACTACCTTGCGGCAAGTGGATCATCAATCTACAGGCCGTGAGATCCACTCGTGGATGATCTGGGCTCTGATCTCAGAAAAAAACGGCTGAGACTCGAACCACACCTGTAGATCGTGGCTGGACTTGGAGACGTTGCAGCCCAGGCAGGCCGGGACCAGGTTGCGCTTGTCGGTGGAGCCCCCCTTCGCCTTCGGCACAACGTGATCAAGCGTCGCCGATCGCCCCAGCTGGACCCCGCAATAGGCGCAGCAATAGTCCCACCGGAGCAGGATCTGATCACGGAACCTGAGCTTCGCCTCCTTCCTCGGGATCAGCTCCGTATCCGAGATCTGGTGATCCACCTGATTCCTGGGGTAGGGGAAAGGCATCCAGCTCAATGTCGACGATGTGCTCGTCGCTCGGGATGAACTCGGAGATCCGCGCGTAGGTGTTCTCGAGGAACTCCTCGATCGAGTCCACGTCGGAATGCACCACGACCTTGACGCTCACTTCTAGGAGGTAGGCCGCCATGGGCGCCACCGCGCAAGGTCTTTACAGACGGTAGCGATCGAGACTGGGAAACAAGGTTTTCTTTGGGATCAGTGCGGAATGGCGGGTGCGCGAATAGCGCGCGAGGAGCAGTAACGGCTGCTGGCCGCACTGGAAGCGTTTGCGATCACACCTCTGCAATGGCGGTTCGCTCAGCTGATCAAGCTGCTGATGCTGACCGGGTGCAGGGCTGGCGAGATTTGTTGTGGACGGTGGGAGTGGATCGACGAAAAGGCAGGGATGCTGGTGATCCCCACCGAACATCACAAAACCGGCCAGAAGACCGGCAAGAAGCGTGTAGTCCATCTTCCTCCAGCGGCGATTCTTATCCTGAAAGAGTTGAGACGCAGTACGAACTCAGACTGGATTATCGCAGGGCGGGGCGATGGGCATCTGATCGGCCAAATCCGTCGCCGATCAGCTGGGCTTGAAGTAGTCCTCGTCATACCAGGGACTGGTCTTGTATGCAGCCTGGCCGTTGTCATCAAGCACCGGCTGGATCTGCTCCTCGCAGATCATGTTGAACACAGCCACATGGGCCATCACCTCGGTCAGGTGCTCAGCCAGGGCGGTGTACTCGCTTTCACCCACCACACCGAGCTCATCAGGGTCGGCGTAGACAAGGAACATCATGGCCGCCTCCTTCGGGCGGCCGTCCCGGAACAGCTCGTAAGCAGTTTTGAGTCCCTCTTCGGGCGTGATGCTGCCATCGCGGGTGGCAAACCTCATGGGGCCAGCTTGGCACGGTGCAGTCGGGTCTTCTCGTACCAAGCGGCGATCTCCGGCGCCCATCGATGGATGACAGGCCACGTGAGGTCGCACAATGCCTGGATCTCCGGCTGGGCGTCCGCCTTGGAGCGCAGATCCATGAAGTGCAGCGCCGAACGCAGATTGAATGACACCACGAAGTTTTGGCGGAAGTCAAAGGGGATCATGCCGCGGGCATGTTCTTCGGCCCAGCCAAGGGCAATCTTGTGCTTGTAGACACGAGCGGCAACGACGCAGCCCTCTAGGTCGTTTACGCGCATGAACTCGGTGTATTCGTACTTCTTGCCCTTGCGGTCGCGATACTCACCCGCGGGCCGCAGGTAGAACACGTCCTCAATATCTACCTCGCCTTCGGCAGCCTTGCAAATCCGCTTGCCGGTGTAACGCATCGACTGCACGTCAAAGCTCACCCCCACGCGATGCGTCCGCGCCTGCTGCATCACCGAGTGGGGAAATCCTGCAGTGGCCAGTGTGATGCTGGGGTGCTCCAGCGGGCCGTAGTGGCCGCGCTCGCCGGCGAGCAGGTGCTTGATCACCAGCTTGCCGGCATCCTCTTCCTCTGGGGCAGGGCAGTCCAGTACCGAGCCCTCGTAATAGTCCTGGTGCATGGCCTGCCAGACCAGCTGCTGTGGCGCCAGCGTCCAGTTCAGGGCTTCGACGCGGAAGCGAGGATCAATCAGGCTTCCCATGACGGCATCACACGAGCTTGTCCGTTGTAGTGCCCACATTGTGCATACGAGATGTCCGGCACCCCAGCCATCAAGAAGAACACCATCTGACCGATCTTCTTGCCGGGCCAGATCGGCAGGGAGCGCAGCTGGCGGGCGTTGGTGAGCTCGAGGGTTAGCTTGGAGCCGTTCCACTGGGGATCGGCAAAACCGGCGTGACTGTGCTCGAGGCCCTCGCGGGCGCGGCTGGACTTCAAAAAAAACAGCCCGGCAATGTCATCGGGCATGTTGAACGTCTCCCAGGTCTCCGCGAGGATCCACTGGCCGGGACGCAGATAGTAGGGATCCCCCTGGCTGTACTCGCTGATGTCGACCCGCACGAGCTCATCGCCGACAGCAGATTCGATCATGATCTCGTTGCCCAGCAGCAGGTCGTAGCTAGCCGGGTTCAGCTGATCGAGATCGAAGGGCACGATCATCCGCTCTTCTTCGCAGAAGCGTCTGATCTCGAGGTCGTGCAAAATCAAAGCGGCCGTGCGACAACGCCCCAAACTACCGCCGAGACTGCCCCGCAGCCCGGTTCAGTCGCAATTCGTCACTTGGTGACCAGCACCAGCCAACCGCTGCCCGAACCCTCGACTTCCCACCGGCGCAGCCAGTTCTTGCGCGAGTAGCGCACCGCCTTGCCATTGCTGTTGACGTAGCCGCCGTTGACCAGATCAGCCTCGCCGTAGGGGTCGTTGAGGTAGAAGGCATCCCGGTCGAAACCGATCACCACCGACCAGTGGCCGCCACCCGAAGGCGCCGCCGCGGTGCCGTGGTGCAGCCAGCCCACCGCCACCGGCCGGTTGGCGCGGATCTCGCGCTCGAGGATCGCTGCGGTGCCGCTTTGCACGAACTGCGCCTTGAGGCCCAGCTCGGTGAGCGTCTTGATCTGCGAGCCCTGTTCGGTGGTGTCGCCGTAGGTGGCGCGCATCAGGTTGTACTCGTCGTCAGTCTTGACCTTGCCGAAGTAGGCCGCGACCATCGCGCAGCTCGAGCTGAAGCACTCGCGGTAGCCCTGGCCGGACTTGTTGTCGCGCTGGGAGAAGTAGGGAACGTTCAGCGTGACGGCCTGGAAGGTCTCATCCGGCATTTCCGGCATGTCCTTCATCCAGAGATCGCCTTCGGCCTTGCGGCGGCGCTTCAGACCGGCCTCCACGTTGCTGCCGGGATTGCGGTAGAGCATCATCGCGGCCGGCACATCGTGCCACCGGTGCTCCCTGAGCGCTGTCGTGATGGCCAGGAAGCCGGCGGAGCCGTAGAACCCTGAGCCGAGGTTGTAGGCAAAGGACACCAGCGCCGATCGCTGGTTGTCGCCCATCTCCTTCCAGGCGGGGATAGTGCCTGCGAGTTTCTGACAGATCCTGTCGACCTCGAGGCGCAGCAGCATGTCGGCCTCGATCGCGTTGATCTTGTCGCCCTGCTTCACCGGCCGGCCGTCGCCATAGTTGGTGGTGCCGTAGCCGATCGTGGCCACCTTCCACCCATGGAGTGGGTCGGGATAGGCCTCGAGGTGGCAGCCCTCAAACTCTTTGATCAAAGCCAGGCCAGCCGCCAGGTCGGCCTGTTTGCCGTCCTGACTCCATGTTTGGAACCACGGTCGATCACGCCGCATAGCGACTGCATAGCCGTTGGCCTGGAGGTCAGCCTCGAGGTCTTGTATGGCGGCCGCCTGGTGCGGCAGGGCCTTGTAGTACCGGAACAGCTGCTCCAGCGTGATCGACGCGGCGTTGGCCATCAGCGGCGGTTGGAGCGGTAGGGAAAGGCGCGCATGGCGGCTGCGAGCACCAACTGCAGCAGGCTGTTGGCGCGGAGGTTGCTCATGCCGACGATCTCGCTGGCGACGAAGAGGCCAAGGCCGATCAGAGCGGCGGTATCGATGTTCTCCATTCCGGGCACTGGGACTCCTTCAAGGCTAGCCCTATCGGCCGACCACGGCTGCTGTGGGCTTGAGGTTCAACTGCAGGTGCCCGCCTAGAAATGAAGCGATCGGCGGCAACACCAAGCTGGCGATGATGGCAACCATGACGACCTGCGCCATGCGTGTTTCAAGCCGTCCAAGGCGCTCAAAAATGTTCTTCTTTTCTTCGGCTTCAGTGGTTTGTCGAAGAATGAGTGCATCCATTTTGCCCTGCAGAACGCCGAGCTCGCGGTAGATCTCAGCGTGAGAAACCTCTCGCTCCATGCGTTTTCCTGCAACCCGTGGATCCTAGCCATCGGGTATGGTTGGCCCTTCGCCAAGAGGATCGGGCCTCCCGGCGAGGATCGCAACCGCTCGCTTGTAGTACCAGTTGTCGGTTTTTTCTGTCGCTTCCAGCGCATCCCTGATTTTGCGCCAGTTTTCGCGGACTTCTGGTGTCACCTGCCCTGGCCGCGCAGGGGCTTGCGGCCGCGCCGCCGCGGGCGGCTGTGTTGGCCGTAGCCCTGGCTGGTTGTTTTCGGTGGACCAGCTTGGTGCTCGATGCGAGCAGTGCCAACCTTGCTCTTGACTGCCATCAGTCGTCAGTTCGCGGGTTGATCGCCAGCAGACTCCACCCCATTAGGAGGAGCAGGCTGAGCAGAAGTAGAGGGGTCACTGGGCCATACGGCATAGTCCGCGCCCGCAATGTACGTCGCCAGCTCGTCGGTATCGGCAGTCTGTTCGATCGCCGTGACCTTGTCGCCGGAGGCGGTGCGGACGGCTTCGCGCCAGGTGCGCCACTCGGTGGGCACTGCAGCGCCGTTGTCCATCTCGCGAACAATCAGCCAGTCACTGGGGGCTAGCAGCTTGCCGGCGGTGTCGCGGGTGGTGGCGGTCCAACGCTCCACCAGCACGGCGTGATCCATGGGGATGCCAGGCCCCCAGTAAAAGCGCTGGTCGTACCAGGCGGGATCCGGCACCTCCTCGATGCCGATCGCCTCACGCTCCTCGGGTGATGCGAGGCGGAGCCAGTTGGCGGGGTATTGGATGTCGTCGTGCTCAAACGGAGCATCGAGCGCGAGGGTGCGGCCGTCGAGGATGAACATGGCGATCAGGGCTCCAAAGTGAGGCTAGCGGTCATCAGCGAGCGCGACTGATGGAGAAGGGGTTTTCAGCGAACGCGGCGTAGAGGTAGGTGCCAGAGGATGCGTTAAACGCTGCGTTGTTACTGACTGGTTTGAATCCGTTACTTAAAATGTCGACAAAGTTTGATGAGTCTTCTGCTCCTGGTAGGTCAGGGTAAAGGCCCCTGTTCGCGCCATTGTATCCAAGTCTTTGACTGTCCATTATGTACCAGCTAGCCAATGTGTCGGTTCGTTTCACCATCACCCACCTCGGCCTAAACCCGGTATAAACAAACGGCCCATCCGCGTTGCCGTTACCGGTATATTTGCCAAAACTAGAATATCCGGCTACCGGAGTCCAGCAATAGGCTAGATAGGTAGAAGTGTTGTTGATGTTAAGGCTGTCGCCACCTCTTGCAGTAAAGACCTGAGAAGTTGGCGCAACTCCATTCCATATTAGACCACTAGATGTTGCGGCAGTGGTCTC
>Ga0208783_10000816_pt1 | contig 18891 bp, 30 predicted proteins | sample DEB19_08_DNA_2_FD_184529 | JGI IMG/M metagenome (GOLD analysis project Ga0208783, IMG submission 184529) | Aqueous microbial communities from the Delaware River and Bay under freshwater to marine salinity gradient to study organic matter... | ecosystem: Environmental > Aquatic > Marine >...
CGGTACGCCGCTTGAGAACGGCTACATCTACATCGGGCAGTCTAACCTGAACCCAGAGACCGCTCCGGTGAACGTGTACTGGGACGCGGCACGGACCATCCCGGCGCCACAGCCGATCCGCACCATCGGCGGCTTTCCGAGCCGCAACGGCAGCCCCAGTAACGTCTACGTCGAGGCCGATACCTACAGCATTACGGTCCGTAACAGCCGGCGCGTGTTCGTGTACAGTGCCTTCGACCAGACCGACGCGCCCAGCTCGGTGTTCGACATCTCCACCCAGGTCATCACAGCCACCGCAGGGCAGACGACGTTTGCGCTGACTGTCTTCACCTACCTGCCCGGTACAGACACCTTGCAGGTCTACAGGAACGGCTTGAGACTGACAGTGGGGACGGACTACCTCGAAACCAATAGCTCCACGGTAACGCTGACGACTGCGGCGACTGCCGGGGACGAATTTATGTTCCAAGCTGGGAAAGTAATCAAAAATGGAAATGCTTTGGTTCCTGGCGTTTCTCTTGGAGACTTTGCAAATGATGCCGCTGCGGCTGCCGGAGGAGTTCCGCTTTTTGGGTATTATCGCACATCAAACGCGGTCAAACAGCGCATTGCATAACCTATGAGCAGTAAATCTTTTCAAAACGCATCAAAGCTAAACGGCATCGTCTCTGTGCTCCAGTTTGGAGCCGTTGGAGATGGGGTGGCTGATGATACGGCAGCAGTTCAAGCAGCCATTTCAAGCGGAGCAAAAGCAATTTACTTTCCAAAAGGAAAGTACCTCTGTACAAGCAAGATAGTCTACACATTCTCGCCATCTGCTTCTGGTCCTTCAGACAACAAAAACTCGATTGATACCATCAAGATTTTTGGTGATGGAAGAAATAACACCATTTTCCATTTTCCAAGTACGGATGGGCTTGAGTTCAACGCTTCATCGTTTCAGCACACAGTTGACCTTGAAGGGTTCTCTGTAACTACTGGCAGGACAAACGGAGGTATTGGTATTCACCTGAAGAACACGTTTGCGTTCTTCGGTAGCTACACCGCACAGCATACCTTCAGGAACATCTCCGTGCGCGGTGGTGATGGCTACGGTGCCGTCTTCTATTGGACCACCGGCATCAAGCTCTACAACATGACCGCTGTCAGCTTTGATGACTGCGAACTGTATGGACCATTGCTTGGAAACTCAGCCAGCACATACGGCACTGGCGTGTTTATTGAAAGCACTCCGACTCCAGGGATCGGCACATCAACTGAGCCAGGATGTGGCACGAGTTACAACTTTGTAAACTGCAACATTGTATTTCAGGGGCAAGGCATTGTGCTTGGGGACTGGTGTCAGGCACTGAAGGTTGGCACTGGCACGGCCATCTTAAATGGATACAACGGGATAGTGGTGCCGGCAGGCCTGACTGAAGTGCGCCAAATCTGTGTTACTGGAGCTGAAATCTCAGTTCACGGCACTGGCATTCTTGTACGGACTGGAACGTCTGGATGCGATATTGTTGGAAACTACATTGCTGTTGCTCCCGGAAAAAACGGCATTCAACTAGAGACAAACACCGGCGCACCAAACGGAGGCGGCACCACAATCAGTGGAAATACGTTCAATGCCTTGTCAGGGACAGCGGGTGGAGATGGTGTTTACATCAACACTTCATTTAATCCAATTACTGTAATTGGAAACACATTTAATGGCGTTACAACAGGGATTGAGTTAGCGTCAAGTGCTGGGAATGTAAAAATTACAGGAAATAAGTACACCAACTGCACAGACACAATAGTCAACGGAAGCACTGCTCTCACAGTTGATATTGGACTTGATGAAGCCTATGCTTGGATTGGCTACACTCCAACTTTAATTCCGGGATCTGGAACACTCACATCAGCAACTGTTGCTGGAAGATATAGGAGATTTGGTAACACGTTATTTATTCGCGCTGTTATCTCTATCACGACAAATGGAACGGCTGGAACCAATCTTCAGTTTACGCTTCCAAATTCTTGGACGACCGCGTTTCAAGTTGCGCCAATGGTTGTTCGTGAAAACGGAGTCACTGGAGCGTCTGGATCTGGAGTTGCTACTGGAAATTCTATCTTCGTAACAAAGTACGATGGAACATACCTTGGCGGCAATGGATACAGCATAAGCGTTGCTGGCATCATTGAACTGTAATGAACCACCTGCACCACCCAGTCATTGCTCTCGTCATTCAAGCCATCATCGGTCTTGTAAGCGGTGACTGGTGGACTGGTGCTGCTGCCGGCTCGTTCTACTTCGTGGGACGCGAGTACGCCCAGGCTGAGTACCGGAACATCGAAGCAAACTACGGCGGCCAGCGCAAAAACATGCCGTACTTTGGTGGTTTGGAGCCCCGGGCGTGGACACGGAAGGGCCTCACTGACTTCCTTTACCCTTCCGCTGCGGTCGTGGCAGTGGCACTATTGAAGACATGGATTGGCTGAAGAAAGTCCTGCCGACTCTTGGGAGTATGCTCGTTCCTGGTAGCCCGCTCATCGGAGCTGCCGTGGAAGCCGTAGGAGATGCGCTTGGCTTGTCTGAAAAGACCGAGCAGTCCGTCAAAGACGCGCTTTCATCCGGGCGCCTCACGCCGGAAGGCATGGAGAGCCTCAAGAAGCTCGACAACAACTTCCGCATCCGGCTTGAGGAAATCGGCGTCAAGGTTGAGGAGCTTGCCGTTAAGGACCGTGAAGGCGCCAGAGCCATGCAGATCGCCACCCAGTCCATCGTGCCGCACATACTGGCAGTTCTCTTTGTGAGCTTCTACCTTGGGATCGTCTCGATGCTTCTGACCGGCCAGATGAAACTGTGGGAGAATTCGACGCTGACGATGCTTCTGGGTGGCGTCACGAGCGGTGTAGCCATGATACTGGGCTTCTACTTTGGGGCCACACACTCTCAGCCAGGGGACAAGAAATGAACCTGCAAGAGGAGGGCATTAACATCGGCCTGGCTATAGCAGGCCTTTTTGGGGCGTTGTTAATGATGTCCAAGACAGCAGGGCTAAACGTGGGCAGAAGCCTGCTGGCGACCGTTGGCGGCGCAGCATCAGCCAATTATGTGACGCCACTGATCCTCAAGATCACAAAGCTGGATAACGACCCAACCTACAGCTACGCCATAGCGTTCCTGCTTGGGTTTGCGGGGCTCCGTGCTATAGAGCTAATTACCTCAAAAGTGCTTGTCGATGAACCCGCTCACCATAGTAAACGCCGCCGCTAATCTCATTGTCGCAGGCGCGGTGCTGGACATGGCGTTTCGCGTGTTTGGCCGGCCGGAGCATCCGATTCACAAAAATCCTTGGATGCTTGGGGCGAGAAAGTTAGTTTCCAGCGTCGTCATCTGTGGCGCTGTGATGAACATCGTGACGCTCTCCACGCCAAGCTGGACCGAAGTGCTTCTCAATATTGGATTTTCATTAAACTACCTTTGGAGTTCTTATTATGACCGTGTTGCCCACACCAAACATTCCCCGGCATCAGGCTCTCTACCTCGGAAGCACGCCACCGGCAGGGCTCCAGATTCTGGCAAGACCGAACCGTGTCCTCCCGCCAGCAGCCGCAGACGGCCCGGGTCTACCAAGTGACAAGATCAGTCCGAACTCAGGTATTTACGATGAAAACGGCAGGCTTCCACAAGTTCCCGGTCCAGGCTCAACCTTCCTTGCACATGTCTGAGCCACACCGTCACATCGTAGACATCGCAACAGTGAACGCTGCCAGCATTCTTGCGCTGGCGATTTCACTCAGCGATGTAGAACAGTGGATACGAATTGTTTGCGGAATTCTTGCGGCTGCTTACACGGCTGTGAAGCTCTACCAAACACTCAAAAACCCGAAGACCAATGACCCTCGATTTTAACCGGTCCCTGAAATTCGTGCTGGAACACGAAACCGTCTATGCCAAAGGGCATTACGGCGACATGGATTTCGCCGTTACCGAAAACGAAGACGGCGATCCCGGTGGCCTTACTAAGTTCGGTATTGACCAGAGAAGCCACCCAGACGTTGACATCGAAGAGCTTACGGTTGATGAGGCCAGTCTGATCTACAAGCGGGAGTACTGGGACGCAGCACACTGCTACGAGCTTCCGTGGCCTGTCTCTCAGGTGCATTTCGATGGAGCAGTGAACTGTGGCATCGGTCAGCAAACCAAGTTCTTACAGCGTGCTGTAGGGGTGTATGATGACGGAGTTTGGGGGCCCAACACCAAGCGAGCCACGATGGACTACATCAACGAACGTGGACCAAAAGCCGTTGCCATAGATGTTTGCGACCAACGGGAGCAGTTCTACCGCAGACTGGTGCAAAAGAAGCCCGGCTTTGGCAGATTTTTGCAAGGGTGGTTGAACCGGATTAACGACCTGCGCAAAGAGTGCGACATCGCGTAACTCACTCAACGCGAACCATAAAAAGGCACACTTAAAAAAGTGTGCTTTTTTTATTGCACGCAAATAAAGCGCACTCTACGAATGTTTGCGCCATGAACGAAACCGTATTGGATGTGCGTGGCGTGATCGCGAAGTTCGGTGGACGAGCGCAGCTTTACAGAAAGCTCTGCTTGGCTGGAGTCGAGATCTCCTACCGCACCATAGACAACTGGCTGTATCACGGGATCATTCCCATGAACAGATACCTGCAACTGATCGACTTGGCGAAAGCCGAGGGGATCGAACTCAAACTAGAAACAAAAACCAATGAACCACAAAATTCAGCACCTAGTGCTGCAAATCGAAAAGAATAAGGAAGCAATCAAAACCTTCCGGGAGCACAACGCGACACTGGAAGCCGAGTTGCTTCAGATTGTAGGCGGCGACTTCATCCAGGAGATGGTGTCCCGCGAGAAAACCCACGGCAGCATCACCAAGGACTTCGGCGGCATCAAACTCAGCTACGAGCTGAAGCAAACGGTAACTTGGGATCAGGCAAAACTCCGCGCTCTTTGGGAAGCGCTCCCAGCAGAGATCGGCAGCAAGCTCATTAAGACCGAGTTCTCCGTGTCTGAGGCCACGTTCAAAAACCAGATCGATCCGGCGCTTATAGACGCGCTGCTCGATGCCCGCACTACAAAACTGTCAGCACCATCAATCAAAATCCAAGACCATGCTTAAATTCACCAAAGCGGACGACCGCATGAAGGCGGCCCGCAATAAAGTAACCATGTGTATCTTCGGCCCGTCAGGCGCCGGGAAGACCACACAGGCCAGAACACTCGATCCCAAGAAGACTCTGTTTGTGGACTTCGAGGCCGGCACGCTGGCTCTCGGCAAGGACTGGGCCAAGGACAACGTGTTTGACGTTCGCGGTGTCGCATCCCAAGTAGGCTGCCATCCGTGGGAACTGGCACGGGCTGCCGCACTCTACATCGGTGGCCCAGATCCTTCGGACTCTAACGGGCACTATAGCAAAGCCGTGTACGACCAGACGTGCGAACTCTTTGGTGATCCAAAATCCATGGAGCAGTTTGACACGATCTTCGTGGACTCAATCACCGTTGCAGCACGCGAGTGCTTTAAGTGGGCGCAGACGCAGCCAGAGGCAGTCTCCGAGCGTACCGGCAAGCAGGACATGCGCGCAGCATATGGCCTGCTGGGGCGCGAGATGATGCGCTGGATCACCCACCTTCAGCACGCTCCCAAGAGCGTCATTATGGTGGGCATCTTGAACCGGGACGAAGATGAACTGAAGCGCGTCTTCTGGGAGCCGCAGATTGAAGGCTCAAAGACCGGCAGGGAACTGCCAGGGGTCTTCGACGAGGTGCTCACACTAACGAATCTGAAAGCGGAAGACGGAAGCCTGTACCGGGCGTTTGTCTGCCATGAACAGAACCCATGGGGCTACCCAGCGAAAGACCGCTCGGGATGCCTTGAAATGGTCGAAGAGCCAAACCTGGCCAAGATCATCGCAAAAATCCGCGCTGGAAAGCGCATCGACAACCTGCAAACCACAATCCCTACAGCTAACTAACATGTCATTCTTCTCACCCGAAACATCTAACACCGGCAGCACTTCGTTTGATCTGATTCCTGCCGGGACCATCGCCAAAGTCGTGATTATCGTTCGCGACATCAAGCACAGTCAGACTACCAATGGCCGGTATCTAGATCTCGAACTTGTCGTAGACGGTGGCAAGTTCGACCGGCGCCGCATCTTTGGGGTGATCTGCGATCCATGGGACGCAAACACCGCTGAGAAAGCCAAGGAGAAGGCAGTAGGCTCGATTACCCGCATCATGGAGTCTGTTGGCATCTTTGACCACACGAAGCCTGAGACATACAACGCCTTCAACGAGGCTGGCATCCAGGAGGTGGGCATGGCAATGTCTGCCAAGAGTGTCTACATCGTCGTTGGTTTCCAGAAGGGAAAGGATGGCCGTGCAGACCGCAACGAGGTCAAAGAGTGGACCAGTCCGAATCCCAAGAGCAATGGTTACAAGAGCTACCTGCTCGCAGTAGGAGGCGCTGAAACGGTTGGTGCACCTGCTGAAGCGAAGCCGGTTGCAGCGGCGAAGCCTGCGGCACCAACGGTGGGCACGGTCAAGCCTCCGTGGATGAAGTAGGCTGATTCCCAAAGACCCGCTGACCTGCCACAAAAACAAAAACTGGTCAGCGGGTTTTTTCTTTCTACCTTCAACATAGCGTTGGCCAACGCAGTTCCGAGCCATGGTGCGCAGGGAGATCCTGCGACAGGGGTCTGGTTTTTGCCCTTTGTGAAACAGCCGGAACGACTTCACAACAATGATACTAAGACCACGACAAAAACAATTTGTAGAGAAGTGCCACGCGGCACTCGATCAATACGGAGCCGCTCTTGGCGTTGCTCCAACCGGCGCAGGAAAAACAGTGATGCTCTCGGCTGCGGCAAGCCGGTACAAGCGGGCACTTATCCTTCAGCACAGGGATGAGTTGGTTTCCCAGAACCGCAAGACGTTCTCTTTGGTGAACCCAAAGAAGCGCACAGACTTGTTCACGGCTGACCGCAAGAACTGGGGACTGCACGCCACATTCGGCATGGTGCAGACGCTGGTAAAGGAGCGGAATCTTGCGACCATGCCGCAAGATCTGGATCTGCTGGTAGTGGACGAAGCGCACCACGTTGCGGCTGATTCGTACCTGCGGATCATTGAGGAGTTCCGCGACAGGAATCCCAACGGACACATCCTGGGGCTGACGGCTACACCACAGCGCAGCGACCGCAAGGCACTCATCTCGGTGTTCCCGACCGTTGCCGACATCATCCAGCTCGCAGAACTGGTACAAGGCGGGTTCTTGGTTCGCCCCCGGGGACTGGTAATGGATCTTGGCCTGAAGGCTGAGTTGGATCGGATACCAAAGACCAGCGACTTCGACATGGACGAGGTGGCCGAGGTCATGGACAAGAGCCCGCTGAACGACCGGATCGTGCGGGAATGGAAACAACACGCCGGCAGGCGTCAGACAGTCGTTTTTACGGCCACAGTGGCTCACGCCGAGCACCTTTGTGAATCGTTCGTGGAAGCCGGTGTAAGTGCCGTGGTAGTACACGGCAGAATGGGTGAAGAAGAGCGCCGCTCCACACTCAAAGCCTTTGATGAAGGCCGGTATCAAGTGGTGCTGAATGTGGCTGTTCTCACCGAGGGGTGGGACTGTCAGCCGGTGTCCTGCGTTGTGCTGGTGCGGCCGTGCTCAAGCAAGAGCGTGATGCTCCAGATGGTGGGCAGAGGCCTGCGGAAGCTGGACCCGGAGCGGTATCCGGGACAGACCAAGAGCGACTGTCTCATCATGGACTTTGGCTACAGTTTGGTCACCCATGGCAATCTCGAAGCCGAGGTGCGGCTTGCCACCAAGGCCAAGGAAGGAGAAGCAGGTGAGGCGCCGACCAAGAAGTGCAAGGGCTGCGGCATTGAGTTGCCGGTGAGTACAATGGTGTGTCCGGTGTGCGGCTATGAGGATCGCGTCAGCAAGGGCGTGCTCGAAGAGTTTCGCATGACCGAAGTGGAGCTTCTGGATGCTTCACCGTTTCAGTGGGAATCGCTGTTTGATGGGCTTGTGCTGGTGGCCAACGGAATGCAGGCTTGGGCGGCTGTCATCACCTTTGCCGGGAACTTCTACGCGCTTGGCGCCGTGGAAGGGCAGCGGTTGCAGAAGCTCGATGTCAGCGACGACAAGATCCTTGCGATCTCAAGCGCAGACGACTTTCTGCGCACAAACGGGGACACCAGTCTCTGCCGCAAGACACGGTCTTGGCTTAACCTGCCACCCACTCAAAAGCAGATGCAAATGCTTGGACCATCGGTTTCTATGTTCAACATGAGCCGCTATAGGGCGTCGTGCTTGCTGACGTGGAACTTCAACGAAAACAAAATCCGCACAAAAATCACTAAAGGAAACTAACCCAGCAGCCGACATACAAAGACCATGAAACACTGTATTGCATGTGAACTGATACTGCCCGAGCTTGAGGCGCAAAACGACAGGTTGAAGCTGCGGCTGCAAAAAGCCGAAGACCTGATACAACAGCTTACGCTCGGCAAGCGCGAGACAACCACCGAGGATTCCTCGGTAGTTCAGGAGGAGGTGCAGGAATGAATAAGGCTGAACTTGAAGTTGAACTTAAACGCATGACCAGCAGATCAGATGCACACTGGCAAAATTACTTGGAAATGCTGAGACGGGTTGACGATCTAACTGTCAAATTGAGAGAGGCAAGAACAGCTCTTGAACAGATTAGGGATGGGAACTGGAAACCAACACTTGCAACTCCAAGCCGGGATTACTGGATGCAGCAGATAGCACGGGAGGCACTAGAATGAATGACATCGCAAAACTCAACAGCAGGGAATACCCATTTTCTCCAACAAGCATGAATAAAGCTGGAGAACAAATATTACTACAAAGAATCAGTGCTTTGGAGTGGCTGTTAGAAAATAGGATTGAGCAAGTTTGTAAATTAAAAACAGCCCTTGAGCGCATCCGTGACTGCGACTGGGTAATCACGCTGCCAGATCGCATGGACGCGGTGCGGGCAATAGCACGGGAGGCACTGGAATGATTGACGAAACAAAATACAAACTTGCTGAACAAGTAGTAAAACAGCGTCAGCACATTTGGAATCTGATGCAGGCTGTCCGGCATTTGTTGCACGCTGGTACGCCGGGGTATCCGAGTAAGCAGTTTGCTGAAAAGGTTGCCGAAAAATGGCTGCGTGAAGCAGAGGCTTTTGATTTAGGAAAGGAGGCACTAGAATGAGCTTGATCGACGACCTTGAGAATGGCTGCGTTTACATGCCAAAACGGTGGTCAGGCGATTGCGGTGAGTTTTCCCGCGTCGATGAGGGATTGACTGATACGCTGCTTTTGCTGGCAGCAGAACGGATCAAAAAACTCGAAACAGCATTGCGGCAGATCGCCGATTGCCAGTGGCCCGGTCCAACGCCAAACAGAGCAGACTCTATGCAAAACATAGCACGGGAGGCACTAGAATGACAAACAAACAGATCAACGCAGCCATCGCTGAAGCCTGCGGATGGACATGCGTAAGCGCAGTCCATTCGTCAGGAACAGCCCCGAATGCAGACTACATAGGAAATGAGTTCATCCCGAACTACTGCAACAGTCTTGAGGCGATGCACCAAGCTGAGAAGTGTCTATCGGAAAAACACATGCGCGAGTACATCTTCGAGCTGCACAACATCACCGACGGTGATATGAACGCCCAAGGCGATTTCTGGGACAGAGCAAAGCTCTACTATCCGGTCGTGTGCGCTACAGCGCGCCAACGTGCCGAGGCCTTCCTGCGCGCACTGAAGCTCTGGGAGGAAGAAGAATAACACAAAAACCAACAACATGTTTCAACCAAAAGAATTCCACAACGAGGCCATTGAGGCCGCAATCAACAAGGGCATCACAGAGAACCGTGAGCGGCAATCAGAACGCACATACCTGGGGGCGTCACGCTGGGGACACCACTGTGAGCGGGCTCTTGGCTATGAGTACCACAAAAGCCAGCGAGATGAGCCGGACAAGCCCAAGTTCTCCCCGGACATTTACCGGGTGTTTGACATGGGACACGACGGCGAAACGCGCATGGCGGAGTACATGCGACTTGCCGGGTACGAACTCCAGACCGAAAAGCCAGAAGGCGGCCAAATCGGGTTCACGGCTTGCGATGGCAAGCTGGGGGGACACTGCGATGGAATCATCCACGGTGGCCCCGGGATTGAGAAGACTCCGCTCGTATGGGAGAACAAGGCTCTTAACGCCAAATCGTGGGCGGACACCAAAGCCCGCGGCGTCAAGGAATCTAAGCCGCTGTACTACGCGCAGGTCCAGACGTACATCGCGTACATGGACTTGGCTGGATACATGTTCACAGCCATCAACCGCAACACTGGTGAGGTGTTTGTGGAGGTGCAGTACGGCTTGGACGCTAGAGTCGCACAGGATGTCTCTGACGCTGCTCTGCGCGTGATCCAGAGTGAACACCCGGAACAGTTGGCCCGCTGCGCAGCAGAGGTCACCGACTTCCGCTGCAAGTTCTGTGACTTCAAAAACCGCTGCTGGACCAAGAAGGAAGTCGCGGTGCCCTCTCAGTTCTTCCGCTTCAAGAAATGATGACTGCCAAAACTGAAAGCCTGGTCCACTTTGATGCGGATCAGGTCAGGGAACACCTGTCGTTTATTTTTGAGGGCGTAGACTTCTCCCCCGGGATGTTTGTGTGCTTGCGGGGGATCGGAGAGAAGGGGACCGAACAGGAAGGCCGGTTTCGTGAAGAGTTCTTCTTTGAGCCGGCATGGCAGAATAGCTGGGTGGACTCAGCGGTGGAACACTGCCGTCGCTGGGGACAGCATTCAATTGCATCGTTCATCGTGCCGTGCGTGCTGAAGGAGCCGAAGGCGACTGCTGCAAACGTGGCACAGTTTACTACTGTGGTGGCAGATTTTGATTCCGGGGATACCGACGAGCGGATGGAGTGGGTGTCAGAGCATATCGGTATGCCGGATCTGGTGGTGGAGTCCGGTGGCACTACCGAGGCCGGTACACCAAAGCGCCATGCTTGGTGGCGGATTGAGCCGACTGCCGACATCGAGGGCGTTATCAATCTGCGGCACACGGTAGCGGAGCTTGCAGGGGGAGACCTGATGCTGGGGCGGGGCGTGAAGAGCAATCCGTTCGGCCGCTCACACCAGCCAGTTCGGCTTGCCGGTACAATCCACGGCAAAAACGGCACGGCAAAGCCCTGCAAGGTCGCTTGGCGTGATTTTTTCACGCCCAGATGCCATGTTCAGTTTGCCGACAAGCTGAAGTGGCTACAGCCAGCGCCGTGGGCCATCAGGCACAAGGTGTCCTTAGGGGACACGGATAACGTGATTCGGGGACTCTTTGGGGAAGGCTCCACCAACGCAGGCGAGGACTTCGAGCCGGTGGATCTGAACCGGGATGTATACGCAGGCGGGGACACGGTGACTCGCTTCAGCGAGTTCAACCGGGTTGCCGGGCACTACATCCATTGCATCCGCCGTGGGGACATGTCCCAAGAGGCCGCGTTTGAGGCTGTGTCAGGCTGGGTCATGGCACACATGAAGCCGGCTTGGCCCGAGACAAGAGTCAGGACAGAATGGAACGCTTTAGTGCGTCAAGACGTGTCCTCAAAGGGGGCATTTACAGAGAAAAACACGGGGACAGCATCCGGGACAGAAGAGCTGCCGATTGGTGAGAACGGGCTCTTGGCTTGGAGCGCACACCGCTGGATCGTGGACCCGGTTCCGCAACACGAGGAACTCGTGGAGGGACTGGTCCTCAAAGGGGAGCCGCATCTGTTTGTTGGGGAAGGTGGATCTGGGAAGACGTTCCTGGTGGCGGATCTGGCGCTCAAGGTCGCAGCGTGGACCGAGGGCAAGGACCACCACTGGTGCGGGCAGAAGATCAAGGGCGGTGGAACCGCTGTGTTGATTCTCTGTGAGGATTCACAGACCGAGATGCACATCCGCATCAAGCAACTCGACCAGGGTGGCCTCATATCGGAGGCCGGGGACAGGCTGATTGTGCTGCCCATGACGAATATCGGGGGAGCATTTCCGCTGACCGAGCGGGACTTCAAGACCGGCGGGACGGTGACCAGCGACAAGTGGCGCAGGATGCTGGATCTGATGAAGGCACTGCCAGAACCGCCGGTATTGGTGGCTATCGACACATTGAATTCGGTGTCCCATGGGGACGAGAACAGCAATGTCGTCATCGCCGAGATGATGCGGGAGGCTCACCGTGTCTGCGGGGAGTTGGGAGCGGCGCTTCTGATTAACCACCACATCCGCAAGTCCAACGAGCCGCTCAGGTCTCTTGAGGAACTCAGGAGTGCCATCCGTGGAGCCAGTGCTATCCCGTCGTATTTCCGCATCAACTTCGGAATGTTCCATGCCAGCGATTACGAGCGGCGCATGAAGGCTATGGGGCTTGTGCCGCGACGTGGACAGATGTGGAAGTTTGGTATTGTGAAAGCGAATATTCACGGTCTTCTGAGTGGGGAGAGGACACTTCTGCGGAATCAGATCGGGCTGCTTGAGGACATCACCGCGAAGGATTCATATGCCGCTGTGAATATCTCTGAGCGGGTGGCGTGGATGGTGTATGCAGCACAGAAGGCTGCCGAAGCTCTGCATCCGTACGCCGTGGGCGGCAAGAATGCCGCGAACGGACTCTACAAGAGGCGGAACGAACTGCCGCAGATACTGCGGGGCGTGGGCTGGAGAGAGTTTGGGAACCTGGTGGAGGAGGCGCTGGTGAAGGGGCTCTTGGTGCCATGTGCTGTTCGAGGGTCCAAGTCTAAGACGTATCTCGACGTGCCGGGAGGCACGCTTTCACAAGACGAAGCAGGGGTCGTGATTGCCGCTGGTTCGTATAATTGTGTGCCAGAATGGGAAGATTATTATTTCGATCAAGACTCCGGGGAGGTGGTTCTGGCAGCCAAAAGCAATGCTTGGAAGTCCCAGTTTGGTCCAAAAGTCTTGCCGATGGGTGGCAGAAATCAGGCTGATTTAGCTGGGGACACCACCGAACCGTTTTGAGGACACGTATGCCGATTTTAAGGACGCTCTCTCTGTAAAACAGGGTGTCCTCAAAGCGCAAAACCCGTGTCCTAAAAAAATGTTGGTTCAGCAGAAAAAGTATACGCAAAAAAAGCGTGAGGACGCATTTGAGGACACGAGGACACGCTGTTCCAACAGAGTAAATCGGAGCAGCGTGTCCTGCTGGGACGGGTTTGAGGACACGAAAAATGGGGTCAAAAATGAGCGTGTCCTCGAACGTCAAAAAATGGGGGTGTCGAGGACACGTTTAAGTTGTTGAAAATCGTGGCTTTAACTCATTTGAGGACACGAGGACTATATAAGGGGAAAAGGGAATAAATCCCCTTGTTCCCCGTATCCTCATATATTCGGATACCCTCTACCGCTTACGCTAGGGTATCCGTATGAGGACCGTGGAACGCTTCGCTTCCTTCCTTAAATTGCGGCAGTGCTCAAAGTTTGCAAAAAAGTGCGTGAAGAAAAATGAGTACACAAAAATTAAGTAGTGAAGTGTTGGTGCGGTTTGTGGTGCGTGGGGAGCCGAAGTCGCAGCCGCGTCCACGGTTCATAAACGGCCGTGTAGTGTCCAATACGAGCCCGGAGGTATCACGGTGGCAGGCAGCGGTGCGCTGGGGTGCTGTTGAGGCGTATAACGCGATTGAGAGGGGGGTGCTGAAGGGGACGCAGTCGCTGCGGGTGGATGTTGTGTTCTTTTTCGGCACCAAGAAGCGTGAGCGGTGGGGGAAGCCGCACACCCAGAAGCCTGACAGGGATAATCTGGACAAGCTGGTGCTGGATGAAATCACCAAGGTCGGCTTGCTGGAGGGGGATGACTGCCGGGTGAGTAGCGGCAGCATATCCAAGGCTTGGTGCGCTCCCGGGGGTGAGGGGTGTATCGTAGAGGTGCTCGTGGACGAGCAGAAATGGCCGCTGCGGGGCTTGGACGGCGAAAGTAATACCAGTACAGCGGATGGGGTTCCAGGGTGGCTAAAAAAGAACCCGTGAGCGTCAGGCGCCCACGGGTCCCCTTTTGCCGGGTTAACTCAGATTTGAGAAATTAGCTGAGTGATTTTGATTTCTCCAGATTGGCGAACAGTTCGTCGCCTTCTTTGACGAAGCATCCGTTCGCGAGCATTGTGCCGCGGCGGTCTTTGATCTCATGCCAAGCGTGCTCAAGGCATTCCGTCGGGGTCATGCCCTGGAGCGCGCAGAAGTTGATGATGCACACCAGCACATCACCCACCGCATCGCGAATGCCGGTGCGGTCTGATTTGTTTACAGCGTCTGCAAGCTCACCCATTTCGCTGACAGCTTTGAGAAGCTGGGAGGTTGGGGTGGCGTTCGGGATAATCCACCGGTCTTTAGACCACTGGATCACGAGAGCGTGCAGCTCATCGAAGGTAGGGGTTTCCGGGTTCATGTTCACAGTCACAGCGAGTTGATTTTCTTGAGCGTTGCCATCGCCAGCACCCACGCCGGCAGGGTCAGTGCTGCGAACACCCAGCACTCAGGCTCCCCCCAGAAGTACACAACCGCAGCGGCATCGAACACGATCACCGCAGCCGTGCATACAAACAGCCACAGGCACTCTATGAGCACATGCAGGACATTGACCGGGGTGTGCTGGTACACGCGCAGAGTGCCTTTGCCGGTGTCAGTCTGCTCGGGACGCGAGTGCGGCAGGGACACGCCGCACAGCGGCTCGTCCCAGTCAGGCGCCAGCGAGTGTATGGTCTGGGTCTGCCAGCGTTCCGCCGGAGTCTTGGGTGCTGCTGAAGTGGAGTAGTGTGAGGTGCTCATGGTTACTTGGTGGTGTTAGTGGTGTTGGTGTTTTTGGTTGCTTGCTTCGGAAGGTTTGCACGCCGCTTGTGCTTGGCGTTGTACCGTGCATCGGCTTCGGCTCTGAGTTCAGCCTGGACGCGCGCGACGGCTTCTTCTCCGCCGTGACGCCGTGCGTACTCGATGCGCACCCGCGACACGGTAGACCGCGGAAAGTCCCCGGGGGACTCCATCACACGCTTGGCGTACTCATCGGAGTCACGGCGGTAGCCGTCGCGCCGCTTGATGTACTCCTGATGATAGTCACGCTTGCGGGCTAGCTTGCGCTCCCGGGCCTGGGCAGGGGTCTCCACCACCGTGTCCGGTGCAATGTCCCCGGCTTCAAACTGGGCGGCGAGCCTGGCGCGTGCTGCCGTGCGCACAGCCATCCACTCGGCGGAGCCTTTGCCGATGGGACATATCACTCCAATCCCGCGCTTGATCTCCCAAGCGGCAACGGCTTTCGCGATCAGGTCGTAGTTTACTTTGTCCGCACCACCGAGACTGGTGGCACGCAGCATCTGAGCCGCGAGGCTTCGCGGCATGTCGTTTCTGCTCATTTTGTTTGGTTTGGTTTTGGTTTGGGTCCCCTTTTTGGGGGTAAATTCACTTTTGAGAAATTAGCTGAATGAAATTGGTTTTCACCATTCAGCTCCATCCAGCGGCTGGATGTATGCGATTCCATGCGCACGCGCAAGCGTGGGCGTTCAGCGCGGGGGGTTGGGGGGACTGAGGACACACTACGCGGACACTTGATAGCGTGCGTCTCCCGCGGGTGAGGGCGCAGCCCGAGCCCGAGGCGCGAAGCGCCGGTGGGGGACGTACGCTAGCATACGAGCAAGGAAGCAACGGGGCGGAAGCAACGGAGCAACGGGGCAGGAAAAGGCAAGGAAGCACAGGGAGCGGAAGCCCGGAAGCAATGGAGCAAGAAAGCACGGGGAAGCGCGCACGCAGGCACCCAGGCACGCGCGCAGCGCAACACAGAAAAAGAGCGCCCCGTAGGGGGCGCCCTTGTTCGGCGAAAGCGTAGGGTTGAAACGAGAGACTAAGTGTGCACTAACTCAACGTCGTCTCCGTTTATAAAGGCAGCAAAATAGCCTTCGCAGTGATCTGGCGTGAACTCATCGCGACCTGGGCGCACAACACAAAATCCGACTTCGTGTACTTCGTCTTCACGGCGCAGGAAAGCCGGGTAAGTGTACTCGATATCGCAACCGGGAAAGCGAGAGAGTAAGTAGGTGTTAAGAGCTTGGTGTGTCATCTTGGTTTCTAGGTTTACTGGGTTTGTGGAACCATAAGGGACAGGAACCGGTTAGGCTTCTATCTCGCTTCTCATCCGCTCTATGCGTTCAAGAAGCCTCTCAAGCTCATCGCCAAGCTCAGAGGACTCTCCGAAGCGGTGCGCATAGTGCGCAGCCCAGTATTCGGCTTGCATCTCATCCGCTCGCTTTTCAAGGCGGGCAAGGGTTTGTCTCGGGGTTTCTTTCGTGATGGTTTTCATGTTGGTTTGGTTTGGTTTGGGTTGGTGGCTGGTTACAGCGGGCGAATATCGGCGATGCGCTTGCTGGGGACGGGTTTGCCAGTGCGCTCATACCGCACGTGCGCTTTGTATTTGTGACCGTTGCGCGTTTGGAGACTGCGCCCCCAGCCGCAGTAGGTTGCGCGGACGGTTTCCCCGTCCAGGGTGCCACAGTAACCTTCCCAGCTAGGGGTCGAGCGGCGTACTGCGGCGTGGATATAGGTGACGCCATAGCGGCGGGTTTCGATGACGTAGGGCAGGATGTTGCTGATGTTCATGTTGGTTTGGTTTGGTTTGATGTTACTGGCTGACTGGCTGACGAGAGAGAATCGGCGCGGGTGCCACGGGACTTTAGGACTTTTTTCACCGGGGTCCCCTTTTTCCGGGTAAACTCACTTTTAAGAAATGGGCTGAGTGAATTCCGTTTCTGGTTTTTTGGCTACCCCCCCAGGGCAAGTCCGCAAGGCTTCAAAGCACGCTGGCCAGCGGAACGCACGCCAGCTCCCGAGGGGGTCCCCTTTTTCCGAGTAAATCGGAATTGGGATTCGACGCTGAGTGAAATTCACTTTTGAGAAATGGTTTGGGCCAGCTCGGGAAATCGGAAACGGCCTTCACGTGTGCGCACGCGCGCGCGTGTGTGTGTGCGTGTGTGTACGCGTAGCGTGTACGCGTGCATGTGTTTTTACTGGCCAGGAAAAAGGTTAACAGTGACGCATAAAGGCGGATTCTTAGCGTTTGTTTTGCGCAGTAGGGTGCAGGGTGCGGATTGAAGGGGGAGGGCGTGGAAAGGGCGTTTTTGCTCGTTTGTGTGGGGGCGTTCTCTTTTTTGGAAAAAGGCACCTTGCCAGGCAAACCAGAACACGAAAAAGGGCACCCCTTGTGAGGGTGCCCCTTATTCGGACTTGGCGCTTTGTTGGGTTGGCTTAGGTTAGGCTAGCCTATCGTCTCGGCTAACACGCTGCACGCGGTAACTCCAAAGGCGCGCCCAAGCGCGCGCATCTTTGGCGGTGCGGAACACTAGGCTTTTGTCTATGTCAGCCCAAAGAAACGAGAGGCGCCAGTATGCACCGGAGCGGGTAAGGGTAGCGGTCATTTGCGGGTAGTAAGGTGGATTAGGATTGCAGGGATCGGCCACAGGATCAGGGCCAGCATCAGGGCGAGGGCGAAAGCGTTTTGGCTCATGGTGTTAAAATGCAAACGGTGCTGTTGCGCGTCCCCATTTGATGTCTCTGTTCCGTTCGCTGTTCACTGCGTGAACGTTTTCCATTCCTTTCATGTCCCATTCCATAAGCTGTTCCGTCTTGCCTTTGATGCGGATAAACGGGATGGCATAGTTCCCTAAAGCTTCGTAATATGCTACGGAATAGGCTTTTATCTCTCCAGTGTCTGGGAAATAAACTCTGACACGCTGGCTTTTCCCAGCGTAGGAGACATGTTTCCAACGGTGTCCAGTTTGGTTTAAGAATATTGTGCGCATATCTGGTTTGTTTTGTTTGGTTTACGAAGCGCAAAGCGCTTCCCTGTGCCCTCTCCCGAAAGAGAGGGCAACGGGAAACTCTCAGAAGCTTTGGATGATGATTCCTCCCTCAAATTCAATTACTTGTGTATTCCACCTCAGGAACTCCATTGCCTCTCTTTCGCTGGCATCTTCTCCTTCCATCGATGGTTCAAAGCCTTGCTCTATAGCAGCTTCCAAAGCGCTGGAATGTTCCGAATAGTCGCAACGGATGGCAACGGGGTCAAATTCGATAGTCTCGCCCATATCTTCTTCGAGTTGTTCGAGATACTCGACAAGGGCAAAGGCTCCCGCGCGGGTCCAATTGGCATATTCATCGCGCAGCAATTCATGCGCAGCTTGGGATGTTGAGAGGGTCTGTTTCATGGTGTTTTCTAGGTTTGTCCCGCAGCGGAATGCTGCGGTATAAGGTGAGTCGGTAGAAGGGCGTGGAAGCTTTAGGAAAAGTTTCAAAATTTATTCGCGGAGCTGGATAGTGCGTCGTCTACAGAGTAAATGTGCGTAAAAATTGCGTAGGGGTGCGTGCCCGGTAAAAAAGGTGTGCTTGTGCGGGGGTGCTACTGTTTAGAAAACACAGCAAAACAATGGCGCAACACAGACTCACAACAGCTGGCCCCGGTCGACCGGCTGGAATGCCAAATAAGGTGACGCAGAGCGTAAAAGAGGCAATTGAGCGAGCCTTTGACCAGCTGGGAGGAGCCTCGTATCTCGTACACGTTGGCAAGACGGACCCGCGAACCTTTTGCGCTCTCCTTAGTAAATTGCTCCCAACTAAGCTGGCCAACGCCGATGGCTCGCCTTTGCTCGCAGCGCTTACCGAGCTCACTGACGCCCAACTTGAGGCACGGACACAAAGAGCGCTAGCGGATGCGCAGCGGATGGGACTCGCAACTCCATTGCCAGCGATTGAGGTGCAAGCGGAGGTTGTCACAAGTGATACGGATTCAACGGGTTCTGCTATAACTACCACCAA
>Ga0208783_10000819_pt1 | contig 18876 bp, 25 predicted proteins | sample DEB19_08_DNA_2_FD_184529 | JGI IMG/M metagenome (GOLD analysis project Ga0208783, IMG submission 184529) | Aqueous microbial communities from the Delaware River and Bay under freshwater to marine salinity gradient to study organic matter... | ecosystem: Environmental > Aquatic > Marine >...
AGTAGGCGAGGAATTGGCCGATGCCGATAGGTGCGTAACCGTCCAGGAATTGATCGTGGATGGTGTCGAGCTGGATCTCTAGCAATTGCCAGAAGGGATCCAGTGCGCCACCGATCATGTGGCCGGTTTGATCGAGGATGACGTCACGGCGAGCGAGGAGCTTGACGCGACGAAGCAGTCTCGAGAGTTGTCCTTCCGACATAGCGGAAATCCGGGCGTCCCCGGAGAGAAAGAACAATGCACTGCTGAGTGAGTGCACGAAAAATCCCCCCACCGGCGGTGCCGATGAGGGGAGTACTGGGGTCAGCGGCAGCAGAGCTCGTTGAGCAAAGGCAAGAGCTCCTCGAATTCGTCGGAGTCGTCCTGCCCAGCTGCGGCTCTGCGCTGGCAGGCAGCGGCGCGTTCCCAGGCGAGCAGGTGGAGTTCCTCGGTGGTCATTTCGTGAGGGGCCATCGAAGCAGTCAGCGCCAAAGGCACTGATGAGAAGGGACACGAAAAATCCCCCACCCGGCTGAGCCAGGCAGGGGATCTTGGTCAGAAGACCAGGGTCGTGTCGTCGTCGCTGGCCATGAAGTCAGCGAAGGTTTGAACGAAGGGGGTGTGGTGCTCGGCCTCGGCCTTGGAGCCGTAGATCCGAGCGAGCGGAGCCGAGTTGGGGTCTGTTGGATCGGAGGGCTCGATACCAACGAAGAGCTCGGAGTGTGTCACCGGAGTGAGGCAGCGCAAATGCACTGCTGAGAGAGGACATGAAAAATCCCCCCACCGGCTGGGCCGATGAGGGGATGTACGGCGGATGGACGTACAGATCAGAAGGCCTTGACCATGTAGGTCCGGCAGAACTCGGTGTGGGCGGTGTGCTGGTGAACAGGCCAGTCCTGGCGGATGCACTGTTGGCGGGTGGCCTGATCGAGGCGAGCGACAGCGGCGTGCATGGCACCGACCAGGGTGAAACCGATGGCGGTGCCGGCAGCGATCGCGAGGATGGGAGCGCGCATCGAAGGAAGCAGCGCAAATGCACTGCTGATGAGGGACACGAAAGAACCCCCACCTGGCTGAGCCAAGCGGGGGTTCGGTGTCAGGTGGTTTGGACGATGTAGCGCAGGTCGACCAGGCCGTTGTGATCGCCGAGGGCGGCGTAGCTGAGAGAGCACCAGTTGCCGGGGTTCTCGGCATCGAAGGAGACCTCGGGGTCGTGCACATCGGTGCACTCCCCCAGGCCGGTCTCCTCCTGCCAGCTCGCCAGGTCGCTGCGGTCAAGGCAGAAGTGCATCCAGAGGACGCCTTCGCTGACGCAGAACCAGGCTTCGCCGGCAGTGAGGTGCGCAGCTTCAAGGGCCTGCTCGATAGACCTGGCCTCGAAGAGGATGGCGCGTGCCATGGCTAAAGCAGTGCAGATGCACCGCTGAGGAAGGACATAGAAAAGCCCCCACTCCCGGAGGGAGCAGGGGCTTGGTGTCAGGCGAAGATCGCGCGTTGCTTGCGGGATTCGTAGTCCCGACGAGCGAGCTCGGTCGGGACGGAGGTGGATCTGCTCCACTCGCGCTTGTTACCGCGCAGCGCCCAGAAGGTGATGCGAGTTTGGTCGCCGTTGGCGATGTACTCGTATTTGCCGGAGGGAGTGATCAGCGTCGTGAAGGACATTGAATGCACTGCTGAGAGAGGACAAAAGAAAAACCCCCGACCAGCAGAAGCTGAGCGGGGGATAGATCAGAAGGGGACTTCGGCTTCGGGGACGTGGACCGAGCGGAGTAGCGCGTTGGCCGCGTCGAACTCCTCGGGGTTGACGACCTCGTGATCGAAGTCATAGTCGCCCTCGAGGCCGAACCAGCGGTGGACCTCGACGGAGCGACGGAACATGCAAGCGGCAGCGCCATCGATCCAGTTGTGGTTGATGAGCACGGTCATCGGAGTAAGCAGCGCGAATGCACTGCTGAGAGAGGACATGAGCCAAGCCCCTGTCGTGTGTTGCGATGAGCGGGGGTGGAGTGGATGGCGTGGGTGGCTCTGGGGTATTGAGCTCGAGGAGAAAACGAGCACAAAGCGAGCGAAGCGAGCGCATGGGCGTGGTGATTACTGAGCGAGCGCAGCGAGTGAATCCGTGCATATTCATGTGCATATTCATGAGCGAACGCAGCGAGCGGGGCAGTGGCTGCTGCTGCTGAGCGGCGCGACACCTGAGAGGAGCGCGCGCGTGCGTGTGTGGGGTGTGTTGGGAGTAGCGAATGTGTTGATTCCCTGACATTCAGAGGGAAAGGCGCCCCCCGAGCCGCGCTGCGCGAGTGGAACGGGACGCGAATCGCGCCCGCGCGAGCGCGTAGGGAGCTGTAGTTAAGTTGTCTGGGGTGAAGCGTAAGAGAGCGCATGAGTAATAAGGAGAGCGTGTGGTTACTGGAGAGAGCGAGGGAGCGTTGCAAGTGAGTGCGAGAGCATGCAAACGAAGCAGATGCAGACATCTGCTGTAGCTAAAGAGCGCGACGCTTTCGCTGTTTCCTGTCAACGAAGCAGGGTGCAGTTGTTATCAACGAAGCAGGTAACTTCTGCTAACACATGCAACACAGCGAACGCGATGAGCGCGCGCAGCGCGCACGCGGGCGCGGCAGGGGAGCGCTTACGCGTCCACATGCATACTCTTTTTTTTGTCTGGCGACTCTCGCAACTTGCGGGGGGTGTTTGATGTAAACCGCGCGCCGCAGCGATTTTTCACTGCCGCCTCGCGAGGTTGATTCATAGGGCGAAACGCCGCTTCCCAGGGCAAGATCGGACGGTTTTGTAGGGCAATACAGGAGGGTGTGCGTCTCATGCGCTAAGAATTTTTCTGAAAAATCCAGACGCGACACTCTCCCGCGAGGTCGGAATGCAGGGGAAGTCATGAAAAGTTTTCTTAGACTCGTCTTACAAAACGCACGATCTGTGGCGGTATGGCGGGCGCTATTGGCGGTATTGGTGCGTTTCGGGATATCGGCGATCCATATGATCCGCGCCGCCGACTAGGGCAGGTCCCCTCGCAACTGAATATCCCTGGAATCGCTCCGGGTAATGGCGCTGTTCCGTACGCGCCGAGCTACGTGGATGACGTTGCTAGTTACATGGCGCGCCAGGCTCGGCAGCGCTACTCGGGCATCCCCGGCAACGCGGATCCAGCAACTGGCTTCTATGAGCCCGACAGCGGACAGCTCTCGCTGAACATTCGCCTCGGCCGAGGAGCTGACGAATCTGTCTCTGTGCCGCAATCGGAGTACGACATCGCGCGCGCGTTGCAGACCGGTGCGTACACGACGTTCCCGGATGGCACCTACCTCACCGCAAAACCCGAGGAAGGTGACATAGCGGGAGGCGCACTGCAGCGCCTGAACCGATACGAGCAGGGCAAGCGCACCCCAGAAGGCTTTACCCCGGAAGGTGAGACGACCGGTGGCCGTGAAATAGGAGGGAAACGCCGCCAATCGCGGATTGGCGGAAAAGAGGCTCTCGCTTCGGCCAGCCAGGGCTACGCGCCGTTGACCACTCCGGAGCGCGCTGAGGCAATGCTCGCCCGCAAAGCGGTCGATAAAGAGCTAAGCGAGTCGGAGCAGGCATTGATGGCGGTGCAGCTAATGCGCCGCGCCGCGGAATCGCCAGAAGAGCGCGCCTTCTTGGACGAATACGCACAGGAGCTGTCCGACATCGTGCGAGCAGAGGGCTTCGGGCGCGACAAAACCGATCGAAACGTCGATGTCACGGGCTTCTCTTCGGAGGATCCGCAGGAATTCAGAGCAAAAGCCTCGGGTCGCAACCTAAAAACGATCCAGCAGAAGCCTGATTGGCGTGAGCGCGAGCCCATCAGCTACATCAGAGACGACGGCGGTGCTGGTCTGCCTTGGTACGAGGTTGAGGCGCTGCAACGGCAGCCTGGTGGGCAGTGGAAGCAGGGCGGTCAACTCGCCTATGGCGGTGTCGACCCCAGTCAGTTGGTCGCTGTACCCCCTGGTTACGAGCGCGAGGGTGATTTCAACGAAGACGCGACCGCCAGCTTCCTGCGTGAAAAGGAAGTCAACGCGGGTGAAGTCGTTGGTCGCATGCTGGATGACGCCAAAACGCCCGTTATCGGCAAAGAAGCGCTAGTTGAGGCCTGGAAAAGCGGCCGATTTGAGCCAATTTCCAAGGCCGAGCAGATGGCACGGCAGGCAAAGGCGCAATTGACGGGCCGTCAGGACAGCCTGGTGGGGTATATCCAGCAGGGCGGTGTAAAACAAGCGGTTTACAAGACTGATTTGGTCTCTGATCGCCTGGTTCCGGACCCTCAAAACCCTCTGACTGGCGTAATCAAGGAGGAATCCGAGCTTTACCGGGTCGGTTCGCCTGTCAATCGGGATTACACAGATGTTCGAGACTATGTTCGCGGCCTTGCCGGCAGCACGCAAGAGAAAGGCGTGCGTGGGGAGACCACACTGGCGCCTCTGATCAGCGATGCCGGCGTTCGCCGCACGGTTGAACAGAAGATGGACGGCATTTCGCAGTCAGGCTTCTTCAATCAGCTGGCCGCTGGGGCGCAAATGATGGCCCCCGACGAGGCCAATGCACTCCGGGGCGTGTTGGCAGAGGCTGCCTCCACTGGAGAAATGCCTGCTGTCTACCGCGCAACGAAGGATGCGCCGAAGACCAGGGGTACAAAGCCCATGCGCGGCACGGTGGAGTCGCTTTATTCCGGCATTGACCCCAAGACTGGGCGTAATCCGCAGGGCCAGGACGCTCCCGAGGTCACCGCAGGCAAGCAACTGCGCGCATTCCTGCAGGAAGCCCCGCGGCCGCTGACGACTCAGGAGGCCGTCGAGGTAGCAGGCGCCATTGGTGCGCGCTGGGGCGTTGACGCAAACGCAGCACTGCGCGCCGCTGCGGCTCAAGCTCCGGCAATGGGTCGCAATCCAGAAGGAAAGCTGGTAGCAATCCCCGGACGTACGGCCCCGGCTAACGACCCTGGCCGCCCACTGTTCGGTGAGGACAGCTATGCCCTGCAATTACTGCGTCAGGCACAGCAGGAGGGCACCGGCCGACAGGTTGACCTCTTCGCTGAGCCCCCCGCGACGGCACCAATCACGGATGACTTAGCCGTACTGCTAGGCAGCGTCGAGGGCGCCGAGGAAGCCCGTCGCCAAGAGGCTCAGACGCTGAGATTCCAGCAGGGCTTCCAGTCGGCTGCGCCCATGGAACGACTTGTCGGCGAGGATCCGCTGGCATCGTATGTCGAGTACGCCAAACAGTTCACAGCAGGCGACGAAGGTCAGGCGCGCTTCGTTGTGCAAGAGGCGCTGAAGAGCTCCCCGGGCAGCATCACCGAGGATTACTGGAAGAATCCTGGACAAACGCAGCTGGGGCCGATCAGGGCAATCAACGAATTCATGGCTGCTCCTGCCGAGACCGTTCGAGTCGGCGCCACTAAGCCGGATCCGGTGGAGATGGATCGCATCCGAATGGCGTACCGGCCGTCCCCGGCAGGAACGGTTCGCCCGGCTGGTATTCCTGGCACGGCGACCTTTGATGACCTGGCGCGTGTGATCGGCGGACAAGTTGGCAGCGAGACCCAGGAGCAAGCGATGGCGTTCCTGGCAAACCGAATCGCGCAGCGTGCCAAGGCGCCTGAGGACTCCGCGCTCAACGCACCGACTCTTGGTCAAGCCCCCTCCGAGCCAATCGATCGCAATGTGGCGATGGCTCGTCGACGCGCTCTTGGCGTGATGGGCCGATGAGCAAGGAAGCAAGAGAAAAGGCCAAGGGCTTGTCCCAGGCCTTTAAGAAGATGAGCCGTCCCGCCAGCAAAGGAGGAACCGGCGGCACGTTTACAGCGGCTGCAACTAAAGCGGGACATCAGGATTCACCCGAAGGACGCAAAGCCTTTGCAAGCGAGGTGCTCGAGAATAAGGAGCAGTACAGCCCTAAAATGATCAAGAAGGCAAACTTCTACAAGAACATCATCGCTTCTTAGCGGATGTTCACCTGAATCCCGGAGCCATGGCTAAAAGAGCGCCAGCAAGGCAAGCGAAAGCACGCGCGGAGGCCAGGATAGTGGCTGGCGAGAGTGGCACTCCAGCTCCATCCCGTCAGGCGGCGAAGCCAAGCGGCTCAGAAATAAAGCCCCGCGGCGCAGAAATGACAGGCCAGCGTCCGCAGCCGGAGGGTCGCGAGCCCAAAAAAGACGTTGCGGCAGTGGTAGAGAGCGGCAAGAAGAGGGCACAGGCCAAGTTGGCGGAACGCCGCGAGCAGAAGGGCGGCCAAGAGCGCCAGCCGCAGGGGCGTCCCCACCACGAGCGAGAACAAGCGCAGGCGGCTTCCACCCCCGCCGGCACTCCTGCCGGGGCCTCACAGGGCGGTCGCAAGACTGCCGTTAGCATGGACAAAAGAGCGAAGGTATAGGGTGGCATACCGGTACTCGGATACGTATCCTGAGGCGCTGGGGCATGCGATCCAGCGAAAGGCTGCTCAGGGCGAGCAGTCCATGTCATTGGGGTTCAAGAACGGCAGCCCCGATAAGAACGCCGCGCCTGAATTTACGGGTGACGCTGCATACGGAAGCTTGGGGGCAAGAGGCGCGTTCGGTGCGGCGGTCAATGACCCGGCGAACCAGGAGGCACAGCGAATGGCCGGTGATTTTATGCAGCGATACCTTGGCGGAGTTTTTAGTCCAGAGTCGGGATACGCGTGACAATGGCAATTCGATTCCCAAGGGGTATTTCTTCTCTGGCGCAAGCGCTTAAGGGCGTATTCCCTGCGCCCAAGACGGGCAGGGACTACATGAACTATGCAATACGACTGGGCCCTGAATTGCTGGGCGCAGGCATGACCGCCTACAGTCTCCCCGGCGAGGACGTAGACGGAGGCACGCGCGTCATTGCCGGCCTCGAGGAGCTGTTGCTGAGTATGGGCTTATCAGCGGCAGGCAGTAGCGCTGGGCGTGGGCTTGCGGCGCAGCAAATGCGCAAGAAGATCCGCAACGGCACTCTCGAGATCCCTAGCGGCAAGACGCGGCGTGACGTGTATAACGAGGGCTTGGAAATGGGCACAACGCTGGGCGATGCCGCCGTGCTCCCCTTGCAGTTCCTTGCCCCTCGGCCCTTCTACAACTCCCAGGTTCAGTCTTATATCAACGAGCAGCCTGCGAAACAAGTGGTAGAAGAGCAGCAGCAGGACAATACGGACATGATGGTTGCGGCGCTTCTTGCGTCGGGCGCCTTCGGCGGCACAGCAATGGCATCGCTGGACACCTACAGCCCGAGGAAGGCCATGTTAGACGCTAATGGCTAATAGCTTCCCCGCGGACCCTACGTGGTCTGACCTCGCTCAAGTCTTCCAGCAAGGCTTCAACGCAAGCACCAAAGAATATCAGCAGCATCTGAAGAGGCTGTCTGGCTCCGAAGGCTACGAAGTCGCGCCAATACGGGGCATGCTGGCGTCCTCCCCTTTGCTGGGGCTTGGGCGTCAGGCGCTGCCGCAGTCCGTGGGGGTGGCCGAGTGGGGGCGAAAGCTTCTGGAGGCTCTGCCGCCCGGCAAGGTTCGTGAGGCGATCGAAAATGTGCCGCTTGGAGGATACAGCGATCAGGAGCGTGCTCAATACAGCGAGATGCGGTCGAAGGATCCTGAGCTGCGCCGCTATTCAGTAGAACTTGGCAAGCTGCCAGTCCCGGGAACATCAGACGAGGCTGACGCGGGTACCGGCAACTACCGAGCAAAGGCCGCCCAGGCTGCCGGTGTCGCGGCAAATGACCTGGTTACAGATGGCCTCCGTAATATCTGGTGGTTCCTGAATGCGCCCCAGGCGATCAGCACCGTGGCGATGCTTCACGGGATGCACAGTGCGGGGCAGAAGTTTAAGGCCGAGAATCCCAAGGAAGCGGCGGCGATCGGTCAGGACGTGCCACTGATCACACGCCGAGCGCCGAGGATGGCCGCCTTAGCCCCTGCATGGATCGCTATGTCCATGGGCATCGGCAACTTCGGCAGGACGCCGGGATACAAGGCAACGCTCCCCAGTGAGGAGAACCCTCGCGAAACAACTGACCCTATCGGGGAGACGCTCAATCGTTACTTCCTGGGCCGCAGCGGCGCATTGCTCCCTTACGACGAGTTCGTGAAGGAACGCCCCGATGTCTCCAAGGGTGAGTACGAGGCCTATAAGGCGTACCTCTTTGGAAATGGAATGCCAATCAAGGCCACGCTCGAGGGCATTCAGGGGCCAGAGCTGACATTCATGGGCAAGAGCATCCCACTAGCTACAGGGGTCCTGCCTGCTGTGGCGGCGGTAATAGGCGCTCGTCGCGGCACACGGGCCGGGGCATTGAAAGTAGCCGCTGCGGGTGGCTATGAAAAGGCACAACTTCTTGCCAGGGAATACGAAACGGTCAAGAAGGAATACGAGAGACAAGAGGCCCGCGCAGCCGCGGGCTTGCCGCGGGTGAATCCCAAGAAAGGCGAAACCGAGGTGACCCTCAAGGACTACGAACGCTCTCATCGCTCATACCGCGACCAGGTAGACGCCAACGAGTCCCAGGTAGCAAAGAGCGTGCTCGTGAACAGCGCGGGTGCAATGACTGGAACGGCACTGGCTGGGCACGTTTTAGAATCAATGCGCAGGGCACTGAAAGGTAGAGCCCCGCAGGAAGAAACGGAATCCGAGGTCACGGTATGAGCGCGATTCGGCCAATCAGCGGATTCTCTGCGCTGGATGCTGACCTAGGCGAAGCAATAGGCGGTGTCGCCTCGCAGGGCTTCCGCGATAAGTCGCAAATCGCTCAAGCAGCGCTGCGAGCGAGGACCAGAATCGAGCGGGCCAAACTCGACGCCGAGGCGGTTAAATACCAAGGGGAGCAGGCAGGCGCCTCGGCGTCCTTCGGCGGGTTAATGAACGGAATAGGCGGCATCGCCTCTGGCCTAATCGGAGGCCTCAAGAAGCCCTCCGTCGGGAGAGCCAGTGGCCCCCTGTCAGGGAAAACGTCTTCGGGTGTCTATGACGTGTGGATTAGCCCATCAGATATTGACTTGGGTTTTGACGTGCCCACGACGTTTCCGAGTTTCTGGCCATGACATTTCAAGCTCGTGACTGGGGCGCAGAAAAGCGTCTGTGGAACGATGGCCCGCCGGATCGGTTTGCGGATCCAGGGCGTTTTGCGTTCAAGAGTACTGCTCGCCAATACGAAGGCCCTGATGAGGGCTTAACTCCTGCCCTACCTGCCGATGGCTTCTATTCATCGACTGGGAGCAAGAATATTCTTGGCGGCGTGCTAGCTGCGCATGACGCAAAGACAGCTTTTGCCGGGGATTCCTTGAATCAGAAGGCTGAGTTGATAGCGGCTAGGGCAATGGCAGACGCCCAGAAGGAAGCTGCGGACAAAGAGAGAGAGGGGCAAGAGCAGGGGTCAATATGGAGCACAGTGGGATCAATTGCCGGTGCCGGGCTGGGCCTGCTCTTCTGCGATGAGCGCTGCAAGGTTGACATCGGGGAGTTGAGCCACGAAACGGCTTCAGACCCTCTCGCAAAGCTTGCGTACGACGTGAAGTGGCTACGTGAGCACGCTTGAGCGGGTAAAGAGGCTGCGTCCTGTTCAGTTCAGGTACGTGAAAGAGATTGATCCTGCCCAGTCGCTCAGGGCGGGATTTATCGCTCAGGAGGTACGGGAAGTATTCCCAGAGGCGGTGCACGAGGTCGACGGTGTCTTGATGTTGGATTTCGTTTTACTTAGTGGGCTGGTAGAAGAAGCTAAGCGCGAGTTACGGACATAAACCCTTCTAGAATCGGCGCATAGGTTGTAGCGACTTAGTGTGACCCGTCAGTCAGTGTTCGAGCGTCGACTCGCTCAACGCCAGCAGAGATCGCTGCGAGATCAGTCAGATATTCCACTGTCGCCAGCAGAGGTGTTGAGTCCCGTCGCGGAGACTGTGGCCACGGAAGGAGCGCTGAACATGGCGAGGAGCCCTGAATTCGTGAAGCGCCTGGCGGACATCGCTTCCAAGAACAAGTTCAAGTTGGCCGGCGCAGGCGGCTTGCTGGCAGTCCTGGCCGGCGCATCTGAGTTGGCGGATCAGAATGATCCATTGACCAAGAATATTGCCGAAGCCCTCGGCGTAACAGGCGGCAATATCGGCGGCGGCCTCGCAGGCGCCATGGCGGGCACTGCGATGGGCGGTCCTATCGGTGGCGTCATCGGCGGAGTCCTTGGCGCAACCGGCGGCGGCGCTGCTGGCAAAGGAATCATGAGCGGCCTGTACGGATTGGTCACCAATGAAGACCCTCAGGACAGGGAACTGAACCGCATGGCGCGGCAAGAGCGACTGCAGCAGCAGCTCAAGCTCGAAGCCATGAAGAATGCAATTCCGGTCCAGCAGGAGCTGATGCGCTTGAAGCAAGCCGACGACTTCGAGCGCTTGAAAATGCAGCTTGCGGTTAATCAGCAATACAACTTCTCCAATACGATGAACACCGCTGCGCTGAATGCGCAGCAGGATGCAGCGACTCAGCAGGCGCTGATGACCCAGTATCTATACAGCTGATGTTTTCCCTGTTCTCACCGTCGACGGCGAGCTCCTACGCCAGTAGCTTTCAGCCGGTTCGACCGGTTGCGGGTTTTGGGGACATCATGGAGGACAGGTTCTCCGAGAAGTTCGCCAGTATTCCGCTTGAGCGTTACAAGCAGGAAATGGCATTTGCCCGGGAAGCGCTGGGCGAAAAAGGGCAAATGAAGCGCGATGAAAGGATGTATGACTACTACCGGGATCGAGACAGGGACGCGGCGCGACAGGGCAAGATCAATACGTTGATGAGATTGGCGCAGGCTGGCGGCGGATTTGCGGCATCGCAATTGTCGCTACCGACGAAGCGAGACGCGATGAGTCAGCTCCTGGGATTCACGCAAGCAGGCGACGCGTTGGCAGACAGCATGGGATACAGGATGGCAGGCAGCCGGGCGGGACTGAAGGCTGCGCTCGCCGGCTTCCCGAAGGAGCCCGCTTTCGATGATCAGGCAGGGCCGTTGGATACAGGCGCGACAGTCCGGGCCACGCAGTTCACGACACCAACTGCGCCCCCTGCGGAGTTGCAGGATGTAACTGCCACACCGGCTACGATGGAACTAATGAAGCAATTTCTTCAGACTCTGGGGGGCGCTAGTTAATGGCCAATGTTCTCGAGAGCCGGCTGCGTGACGAGTTAACTCGCCTTGGTGCGCAGATTAGTCCGGACGGCAAGCTCGGTTTTGCAGACCCCAAGTTGAATGAGGTATGGAAAGATTTCGCGGCAAAGGCCAAGCAGCGTAGCGATAGCGCCGCTATCGTCCCGGACGCGTCCGCAGAGGCGGCTCGCCGCGCGAGACTTGCAAACGATGTCAACGCAGAAGCGAGGAGTGCCGCGAACGATGAGACGGTCCGCTACGGATTGAACAGCCTCCCGGTCGTCGCGGGCAAGGAGGCCATTGCGACGCAGGCATTCGGGGATCGGCTGGGGCTTCGTGTAGACAACTACAACAGACTGCTCAATCAGGAGAACCTGCATGAGCGAGCGCTGTACGGCGACGAAAGTGTCCGTCTGGACAAGATACTGGAAAACGATAAGTACTACACCGATGTCATGGCCAAGCTTTCGGAAAAGCAGTTGGCGCAGCAAGGTACGGCAAACGTCATGAACCTGATCACCAACTTGGCGCTCGGCGGAGCCGCCTTGTTCGCCTGACCCGAAGGAGCTCATTGTCATGGCAAGCGCAGCGCAAAACAAATCTCGCTCGACCGCAAAGAACCGGGCCAGCACACGCAAGGCGACAGGTGGCAGTACTACGCCTCGCAATCGCACGCCCCTGTCAGGGCCTGACCGCCGGCCAATCCCGGGAGGCAACGGTAAAAACCAAGGCAATGGCAAGAACCAAGGCAATGGCAAGAATCAAGGCAATGGCAGGAATCAAGGCAATGGCAGGAATCAAGGCAATGGCAGGAATCAGAGTGATTCTGGGAGCCAGAGTGGCAGCCAAACTGATAATTCAGGCGGCCAACAGCAGCAGCCCGGTGGCGGCTCCCCGCAAAGCTTGAATTACACTTTCAAGACCACGCCTGGCAGCATCGTGAATGAGTACATGGGAGGACTCATCAACTGGGGCAATGACAACAAAAACAACAAAGTTATCAGCGACACCGTTCACGGCGTTATCGCGGATACGTACGCGACAGGGATCCGCATGGGTCAGGCGGGCCAATACAACGACATGTTCCTGGGCAGCCTTGGCAAGTACCAAGGCGACCTAGAGAACCTGCGCATGGGGAACACAAGTAAATTGATGGCCCAAGAAGGCGAACTTGCGCGCGGGTTGATTGGCGTGCAAGGGGCCGAGCAGCGCAAGCAAACCGAAACAGAAGGCGCGCAAGAGCGCCTCAATATCTCCGAGCGCGGCAACCAGGACCGACTGGGCTTCCGTGTTCAGGGAGACGAGGAGCGGCGCACAATTGGCGCTCAGGGCGTCGAAGACCGACGCAAGCTCCAAGAGGAGGGCACGCAGCAGCTTCGACTGCGAGCCGATGCGCGAGGTGCGATTCGCTCAAGTGGTTCTCGGTTTTTCGGGTGATACGTGCCGACCGGCAGCATGAGTCAAGTCTCTAAAGACGTTGAGCAGTTCCTGACTGCGCTCGACAACAACCGGCGAGAGGGTTTCTTGGCCTATGCCGAGAATACGTACTCGGTGTACGAAATCTGGCTATACGCCTCGGTTCTTGGGTATCAAGGCGCATTCACTGAACTGGAACGCTGGATCAATAAGACCTACCCCAAGCTGAATCGACGCGAAATCATCTTGGCCGAGATCGTGAAGCTTGAGGCTGACGTCGATTACCTGCGCGCCCAGGTGCAGGCGGACCTCATCAAAGCGGATGCGGCTGCGACTCGAATCGCGCACTTATCCAAGGAGCTGCGTGGTCACGTCATGGAAATCGAGCGGATGACTAAGGGCCTAGACCGTCGAGGCCTGGTGCTGGCCGGCGCCGACAAGGTTATGCGGGAACTGCGGGCAATCTTCAAGGGGAACGAAGACGTCACCAACGCCCTTGACCTCGCCTATGAATCAGTCTGGGCAATGCTGACCGACGAACGCTGAAATAGGGAAAAAACTTCTAAGCTGTTGGCATGAGCAATGCCTCGATCGCGCTTGCCCGCAAGCGAAGCGCACAACTGGCTGCACAGGCGATCAAGAAGCAGCCAGAGGTTATTGAAATCCCGCCTCATGTTTTGAAGGCAAGGGAGAGCTTCGGCTATTTTTGTGAGCTGATGGGCAAGAAGCCTGCTCGTCACATGAAGGAATGGCACCGAGCATTCCTTACCGGGCAGAGCAGTGATCACCTGCTAGACATCGCGGGGCCTAACACGGTGCTGCTCAGCCCGAGGGGTAGTGCAAAGTCAACGGTGGTTGGCCTACTGCTTGGCTGGTTGATCGGGCGTCACGCCGAGGCAAGGAAGCTTCTGCGCATCCTGTACGTCTCTTACAACGTTGATGTGGCGCGAAACAAGAGCGCTGCGGTTAAGAACCTGATCTGCTCGCGGGAATACCAGGAGATCTTCCCATCCGTGCGCCTGTCAAAAAGCAGGACGTCGGACGAGCTTTGGAGTATCGACTGGGAGTTCGCAGAGGTCGACGTCAGGGGCGAGGACGCGTTCACCATCGCCTGCGCAGGCCTGAAGGGAACGATCACGTCGAAGCGTGCCAACCTAGTGATCGTCGATGACGCCATCAAGAGTGCGGCGTCGATCGCCAACCCCGACATCCGCCGGGAGATGGAGAGCAACTGGACCAACGTGATCGTACCGACGATCTTCCAGGGTGGGAGGACAATCGCGCTGGGTACACGTTTTCACTTCGATGACCTGTTTGCGACGATATACACGGAGCAGAAGGGGTGGAAGGTTATCACCCAGTCGGCGATCCAATACGACGACGAAGGACGGCCAAAGTCCTATTGGCCGGAGATGTGGTCGACGAAATACCTACTGAGGCTGCAGGGCGACGACCGAGTGGCGTTCTCATACCAGTACCTCAATCAGCCGGTGCGGTCAGCTGAGTTAGGGATTTCGCCAGAGCTATTCGTCAAAGGCGAGGTCCCTGATCATTACGACACGATCGGCGTCGGCATTGACTTGTCGGCCGGCATGAGCGAAAGAAACGACTGGACGGTGTTCACCCTGGCCGGCCGGGTCGGCGACAAAATCTACGTCATCGACTACCGGCGCATGAGGTCGATGGGCAACATCGAGAAAGTCGAGGCGTTGTGTGAGCTGCTGGTGGAGTGGAATCTGTTGGCTATTAACGACGAAGGTCAGTACTTCCCGACCGCGTCCCCTGTGACGATTTGGCCTGAGGTCGTTGCGTATCAGAAGTCATTCGAGGGCGACCTGAAGCGAATCTTGTTCAACGAGTGGCAGCTGTACAACATCAGCATCAGCCCTGTAAAAGGGTTTCGCGGCGACAAGCTGGCCCGACTGCGGGGGATCATCGGCCTGTTCGAGGCCAAGAAGATCATCTTCAACAAGTACCGCGACTTTGGCTGCATGGTCGACGAGGTCGTTAACTTCGGCCACGCACCGCACGACGACTGCGCTGACTCACTCAATATCGTGGTGCAGGGACTTATGAAACGCGGTGGCGCTCAAGTCGAGTGGAACTAAGATAGTCCTATGAGCCAGGCTACTAGCGAACGTTTCCGTCGGATCATCGACGCTGCCCGCAAGCGCGACGGCCAGAGCGGGACTGACACGATGATCGTGAGCAGTCATCTCTCGCAGATGAAGATGTTCATGCTGCGCCAAGGCGTCGAGTTCTATCCTTCTCAGGACACGTTCGGATTCCGCAAGGCGTTCCTGGAGCAGTTAGTCCAGGAGAATGAGATTGACTGCCGGCTTGAAGGAATTGTTGACGATTTCCTGTTAGACGGCAAGGGGCTTTTTTATTTCCGGCCTATCAGGGATACCTATCGCCTGATGTGGTTCAGCAAGGAGAACTACAGGGCGTATTACGACGCATCCGGTCAACTCGAGGAGATTGAGCTGATCTACTCGTTTACGGTGCGTGATGCCGTAGGGGTACTGTCTATCCCAGGCCAGGACGGGGGATCAACTCGTTACGTCAAGTTACAAATCAAGCGGGACACGATCAGGGAAACAATCAGCACAGAGCGACCGTCGTTTGACACGGCGTTTGCCGCTGCCATGCTTTCCGCAGGGCAGAGCCGGACCTTAATCAACAGCCTGGGCTTCATTCCTGCCGTAGAGGCATTCAACACAATGCGCTCTACGGGCATGGATGCCACGGGAGAGTTCGATTGGCTGGCAGACCAAATCGTCACGCATGACGATCTCGTCAAGAATATCCGCACCAATATTCACTTCTTCGGCAACCCAACGCTGGTCTCCAGCCGACCGAAGCACGATCTCGTCGAGTCGGGGGACGAGGATGCGGTTCGCCCGACGATCAGCTCCCAGGCCGGGTTCTATGCGGCCAACCGGCCGTCAACCCGAGTCAGCCAGCCCTATGGCGGTGGCGGTGGCGGGCTCAAGGTACCGCGGGTGATCGCGAATGTGGAGCCGACGGACCGCCTCCTCTACGTGACCCCAGATGCCGTCTCTGGGGATCAGAACCTGTATGCGCGTCAGTACCGCGAAGAGATTCGCACCGCGCTCGGCGGCGTTGACGAATTGAGCATCTCTGCTGGCGCCTCTGCCTTCGAGGTGAAGTCTCTCTACGGACGCGCGGCCACTACAGCCAAGCGCCGGTGCCGGGGCCTGCTGACCTACGGCCTGTGCAAGCTGTTTGCCTTGGTGATATTCCATGAAGAGAATATCTTCCGAGATTCATTCGCCGCGGGGGTAGGACTAGAGAAGCCGCCGGCTCCGATTCGTGAAGAGTTTCAGACACGGGACGAATTTAATCAAGCAATGGAGGCCTATCAGGCGGCGTACGAGCAATACAAGCAGGCGCTAGAGAGTCAGATATCCGAGGCCGTACAAGCCAAGCAACTGCCGCCGGGAGTCGTCGGATTGATACCTGATGGCGACCGTCGCGTGGAGTGGCGCTGGAAAGGGCCCGTCTTTGAGGATTCCGCGGAAGATATACTGAACTCAAGCATTGTCGTGCGCAACCTGCAGGAACTCGGTGTCAACAGCATCGAGGCGCTGCGGTATCTCTTCCCCGATAAAACGGACGAAGAACGCAGCGCAATGCTCAGTGGCTATCCATTCCGGATGGCGCAAGCCACGCAGCAAAGCATTGGCACCTTCCTGTCGCTGATCCAAACAATGCGACAGACCCCCCACCCGCAAGCTCCTGATCTTCCGCTGCTTGCGGACCCTCAGCTCGATTTGACCCCATATGTCTATCGAGCCCTGGACTTCTTGAAACGTGAGCTGACCTATGCAGGACAGTACAGTGATGACACAGGCTCCGGCGACCCCGCAGCCCTCAGTGATGCCGAGCGTGCCCGCGCCGAGCGCGGTCTACCAACAGACGCAGGCCCCAGCCGTCCAACCTTCGTACCAGACGGCTACGGCGCCACAAGTGGATCCGGCTTACCAGCAGCCGGCGCCGCAACAGGCGAATCCCTGGCAGGAGGCGTTCAACCGCCTGTCCGAAAGTCTGAGCGCGACACGGACCTCCCCGTCGCAGGCGCCTTACTCAGCGCCGACCCAACAGGCAGCGCCTACCCCGGCAACCTACTGGCCACAGCAAGCCAGTTACCAAGCGGCTCCTTCCGTTTCGGGGATGCCGATTTCGCCGCTCCCTCAAACGCAGGCCTATTCCCAGGCGATGCCGGCACCGGCCCAGAGCTGGAGCAACGCAGCAAGCGCGAACGAGAGCGACGAGTATCTCGAAAGCGTCAGCAACGAAAGTCTTGAGGTTCTGCAGCACTTCGGCCTTGAGGCCCCCGCGCTGCTGAACCGCTACGCCTGTGTCGTCGAAGACGCACTGCTGGCCCAGGCGCGTCAGACCGCCGAGGTAATGCAGCAGCTTGAGCAGCTCAGTGAATCGCTCGGCGCCAGCAAGATGGTGATCAATGCCGCCGCGGAAGACAACGCGGCCTATCACACCATGCTGACCGACCCCGACTTGCTGGCCGAGTACGTCAACGAGTTCTTCGGTCCCGAAGGCCCTTATCCGACTGAGACCTCCGAGGATCGCTTGGCTGCCGAGGTGTACGCCAACGAGGCTCGTTACCAGAGCGCGCAGTCGTACCAACGCCCTCAGATGGACATCCCCTCGCCGGGTGTTCAGGCCAGCGGTGGCGACGACTTCTGGAACACCTTCGCCGCGATCAGCGATCGCAATCCCGCCGCCGCTTGGCAGCTCCTGAGTCAGGCCTCCCCCGAGGCTCTGCGCAGCAAGCTGCTGATCGCGGAAGGCTGATTCTGTTTCGCACCCCGCGGAAGCGGGGTTTTAATGATGTTGCTGCCTCGTAACGTGAACATCGACGCCATGGCGTTGAACGCGCCACCGAACACTTCGGGGACATTGCAAGTGCCGATTGCACTGCAGGTCGAGGGATCCAGGCAAAACCTGCGAGCGCAGGAGATGCCTGGTCAGCGGTACTCGGGCGTCCGGGAAGCCGCTAGAGGTGCCGGGATGGACGAGGACACGGCCAAAAACTACGCCAATGCCCTGCTTATGTATACAGCGGCAGAGGTTAAAAAGATGGCCGGCGTCGGTGGCCATGGCGCTGCCCTGGCGCAAACCGGTCTCCCGCCCGAAGCCCTGATGAACATCATCTACCGAGGGTGAACTGACTACGATGTAGCCAGTGAGCTGTTGATTGATGCGCCTTGCCGGCAGCCGGGAGACATTCTCTGCGCTGGCAAGGCGCTTTGCTGCGGATGAGTCCGTCAAAACGGACGACAGGCTGGCGACATTTTTCAATGCGTACGCACTCCTGCAGTCCAAAGGCTACGAGCAGGGTACGGCGCAGCGGTTAGCGGAAGACATCGCGCAGGGGCGTGCGCAAATGCCCCAATCGACACAACGTTTTGCTCGAATTTATGGCGACCCATCCTGAGACGCTGACTATCGCGATCCGCGAAATCGAACGTTTTGAAGGGATAGAGCTTGAAGCATACCTGGACCCAGTTGGAATCCCGACCATCTGTGCAGGATTGACGCGCTATCCCAATGGCCTGCCTGTTCGAACGGGGGACGTTTGCACCGCAGAGGTCTGCAAGGGCTATCTACGGCAGATGCTTGGTGACGAATTTGTGCCGTCACTGGAAAAGATTCCGGGATGGGCGCGACTGGGGGCAAAGCGACAGGCGGCATTGCTGAGCTTTGCGTGGAATCTGGGATCGAAGTTTTACGGGGCCCCCGGATTTGAGACCATTAGCCGGGTGCTGCGAGAAGGTGCGGAACGACCCGAGGTCTATCAGCAAATGAGCGGAGCGTTGAGTCTGTACGTCAGGGCTGGAGGTCAGACGCTCCCGGGCCTGGTCAACAGGCGTAAGGCGGAGGGGGCGTTATGGGACGAGGAGGCGGGCGGGGTCATTGAGTTCGCCGCAATTCAGGACACATACCTGAAAAAAGCGACCATTGACAGTCGATACCTCTCGGACCAGGGCAAGCGACTGTATTCCGCGGGAGATGCGCTCGCGGTTAGTTGCGTAGAAGAGATCCCCGCAAACGCGCACGCATGGGTGCAACTAAACGGCTCGAGCGAGAGATGGGCAATCTTCCTGCCTCACTGGCAGGAGAAAGGGGCGAAACCTAGCGCCCGCCCGGTGAAAGTAAATTGGCAGGACTTCGGATCCAATGCAGGCAGGTACATCACGGTGGGCGAGGTCCTTCAATACGACGCGCGCCGCGCACCAGCGGCTAACAGCAAAGAGGAGGCTGCGCTTCTGGAAGTGTGCAA
>Ga0208783_10000820_pt1 | contig 18858 bp, 29 predicted proteins | sample DEB19_08_DNA_2_FD_184529 | JGI IMG/M metagenome (GOLD analysis project Ga0208783, IMG submission 184529) | Aqueous microbial communities from the Delaware River and Bay under freshwater to marine salinity gradient to study organic matter... | ecosystem: Environmental > Aquatic > Marine >...
GGGGGGGGGGGGGCAAGTGGCGTGCCGGTTGGCACTTGTTTCTCTGGGATTTTTGAGCGTTGGGAAAACTTTTGTAGTGGCTGGTTGGCCCATCGGTGGCAGGTCGGGCGGGTAATGTACGGGCGTATCGTCGTGTGTCAAACGGATTTTTTCTGTGTGGCGGTAGCGTCACTTCGATCAACCAATAAAACGGGCAAGTGTGCCGAGGGCGAAGTCGATTCCGCCGGCGATCGCCTGGGCTAGCTCGCTGTCCGTGCCGAGCTCCTGGCCAAGGCGGACGAGCACCAGCTGCTCGAGCAGGCGATTCCAAATGCGGGCCATGGCTCAACTCCTTCGTGATGACTGCGGCACACTGTAGCGTTATCGTTACTTCGTGCAAGCCCACTTCAGAAAGAATTTTCTAGGGCGGTTTTCCCCGGAGATTACTGAGGCTTCCGCTTGCGTCGGGGCTTGGGAGCCGCCGGACGCTCTGCCTTCCGCAGGTTAGATCTGGTGCTCAGGCTGGATTTGAGGGCCAGCACGTCGGCTCGATGGACCAGCCAGGCCCGTTCTCCGGCTTTCCAGCCACGCAGGCGTGTGTCGCCGTCGCCCAGGAGGCGGCGCAGATACCCCTCGGTGCAGCCCGCCAGCCGCACGGCCTCCGCGATCGTTACCCAGTCTTTGTCAGGAGAGGCCAAAGCAACCATGCCCCCAAAGTAGCGGAAGCGTCACGTGAGTCAAACGGCCACAGCCTTGTTGATGATACTCGAAACCATGTACACTAGGCCAAACCGCTAAAGCGGGGCATTGTTCTAACGGATGGGGTGTAGATGAAACGCATGTACACTACCGATACAATGCCCCCTTTGGCACAACAAAGGGAGCAGAAAGATGACGCTGAAAGAGCTGCTGATTGGCCGTGTGGCACCGCTAAAGAATCTCTCGGATCGGTCGGTGGCCATGTACGTGAGCACGCTGGAGAGGTTCCGAGACTTTCTCGGGCATGAGCCCACCGTGGACGATCTCGATGACCTGACGGCCGCAAGGTTCCTGCGGTGGCGTCAGACGCACCAGCACGGCAAGTGGAAGATGATCTCGCCGGCCAGCCTGGCGAAAGATTCCGCCCACCTGCGGAGCTTGTGGTCTTGGCTTGCCAAGAAACGCTGGAAGCGGTCGGATGGCGAACTGCTTGAGTTCCCCGATTACGCCAGGCCCAGGGTGCCAAAGCCTGTCCCGAAGGCATACAAGGCAGAAGAGCTGGCCAGCCTCGTGGCGGCAGCCAAACACCGCAAGGGATTGGTGGCCGGCAGGCCCGCCGCCTGGTACTGGACCACCAAACTGCAGGCGATGTTTCAGACCGGCGAGCGGATCGGGGCGGTAATGCAGATCCGTTGGTCAGAGGTTGATCTTGAGCGGCATACGCTCACGTTCCTGGCAGCCACCCGTAAGGGCCACAGGGAGACGATTACGCGGCCGATCACGCCCGAGCTGGCCAGGCTCCTTGCCAGCCAGAAGGGGGCTGATAACGATCGTGTGTGGCCGTGGCTGGATGACCGCGAAATGTTGTCGTGCTACGCCAGCCTGCGGGTGCTCTGCCGCTGTGCGGGCGTGCCATACAAGCCATTTCACGCGATCAGAAAAGCGACCGCCAGCTATCTGAAGCGGGCTGGAATCTCCGCCAAAAAGCAGCTCGGTCATTCCTCCGAAGAAATGGCCGAGGCCCATTATTACGACGAGGAAATCACGGGGCGAGAAAGCAACCTCGACCACCTGCCGGACATCGACAAGCCGCCGGCAGCTTGAGCCTGGCAAGCGGGGAGACGGCGCGGGGGAAAGGGAGAAAACCCTGCGCCGCCTCGACCCGCCGCCCGGCTCATGAGTCCACGCGCCGCGCCCGCTCGACGGCCAGATTCCCCTTCACGCGGCTGAGCTCGGCCAGGAGCCGCATGACGTGGGCCGCGAGCGTGCCCGAGGTGCCCGTGTACGCCCCGCTGAATCGGCGAGCGTCGAACTCGCATTGCTGCAGGTAGGCGTCAGTCAGCGGCTCGGCCATTGCCATGCTCCCTTCGCAGCATCACCAAGGCGATCATCGCCCAGTTGGCCGCATCCTTCAGTGCGTTCTCGTAGTCCACCGGCTGGCCGTTGGCATACCGCTGCATCCGCACCACGCAGTCGGAGAGATCGCACAGGGCACGCCGCCAGGGCTCCACGCCGCACTTCTCGGACGCCTCGACGTTGGCAAAGGCTGACTCGTCGCACCCGTATTGGCCGGTCTTCTCAATGTGCAGCCGCCGCATTTCGTCGTGCAGTGCCAGCCACTCGTCTGAACCTGGCTTCACGGAATCTCTAAGTAATGAATCGCCGGTTAGGCTGTCGGCCACGGTCATTTCCCTTCCCTCAAGTCACGGTCACAAAACAGCGGATACGCTCGCGTCACTTCGCGGCGTCCATGGTCAATGATGGCCATGCCTTGGCACGGCCGCTCTGGCGAGGCAACACGCTCAGCGTATGGCGAGTGTCCAATCACGCTCCCGTTGGCCACGTAGCGTGCACCCCTGAGCCAGCCCCACGAGTGGTAATGGCCGAATATCGTCAGGTCGGCCTTGCGGCCTGCATCCCAGCGGGCAATGGCTTTGCTGGCTGGCAAGGCCAGGCCGTAGACGCCACCAGCGAAACGAATTGAGTGGCCGTGCGTAGTACGAACTAGGAAGCCGTCGAGATCGACATACCCGAGGTGCCCTTCTGCAATCCGCCACTCGACGTTTTTATTCTTCTCCTCACGGGCCAGCGTGAAATACATCAGCTGCTCCCAGGAGTGGTCTAGCTCGGTGGCGATCCGGTTTTTCTCAGTGCTCCGCCCGTGGTTGCCTGCGTTTGTGCAGACGATGACGCTGCCGACGTGAGCCGCAATGCGGTCGATCATTCCCCGCAGCCGCTCGGAGATCCACCGGGTGGCGTTCATCGGTGACAGCTGGGCCACCTCGGCACAGTCAGGGTGGATGTGGCCAGTGATGAAGTCGCCACCCAGCCAGATCAGCACACGGTCGATGTCGGCTTGGTTTCTTTCGTGCTGCAGGCAGTCCAGGAAGCGTTCCTCAAGCTCGGCCAGCCGCAGTTGGCATACATCGAGCGAGTAATCGTTTTCGCCGTTTACCGTCTCGGGCAGCACACGCTCTTCGGCATGCACGTCCGAGAGCATGAGCACGGCCGTGGCTTGGTGCTTCGTGCGTTTGCGGCCCTTTGCGGCTCTGGTTAGCGGGGCGGCCTTCACGCCTTGCAACGACACGAGCGAGTCGGCTCGCTCACGCTCGGCGTCGATCTGAGCCAGCGCCGCCTTGTACCTTTTCTGGTACGAGGCCAACTCGGCCCGCAGCCGCGCCACCTCGGCGTCGGCCTGGAGCTGGGCCACGTCGGCCAGCCGCTCAGCCACGGAATCGCTCACGCTTTTTTGCTTAGCCATGCGATCACCGCCTGCTCACCGGGTTTCTGGTGTCCACGCTCGGCCACGATTTCCGCAATGACGACGGCCAAGCCGCGCTTCTCGCTCTGGATCGCACCGGCCTGCCACTCATCACGAATGGCGTCTAGCTCGGCACGCAGATCGTCTGGAAGCCGCTGGTTCCACGGGAGGAAGCCACGCCGCCGCACCTTGATGCGAGACAGCACGTCATCCCGCAGGCTTGTCGGTTTTGCCTTTGCCACGCTTGGTTCCTTTCGGCTTCGGTTCCTCCGCCTCCAGCCGCACCCAGCCATCGTCATCGGGAATGGTGGAGCCCAGATCGTCCTCGTCTTCCTCGAGCTCGATGCCCGTGAACTGCGGACGCTCAGCCTGCGGCTGCTGGGCCTTTGGCTTGGGCTGACGCTTGGGCACGGGCCTGCTCCTTTCGCCGGGCGTTTGAGATCGCCCGTCTCACGAGCACCCTACCGGCAACGTCAAGGAACGGCAGGCCACGCTCTACGGCCGACTCGCGGAGCCAGCCGACGATCTCTTCGATGTTTGTCTCGCACCAGTCGCAGCCCATGTAATTCATGTAGGCGGCGCGGCTGTTGCATTTGCAGTCTTCAGAGGCTGTCAGGCCAAAGCGACCGAGCAGGGCGTGAAGTTCTGTGCCTGGGCCGTACGTGCGCGCGGCAGACGCGGCTGATGCAGTTTGCCACTGAAGCTCCATCTGCTGACGGATTTCATCAACAGTTCTGCATTTCCTCGGTATAGGAAACCCTGGATGGCGGAACCCGCACCGCACGCACGGTGTGGCTGTATCAATAACACTGCACCAAATCATAAGAACGTAACCGTAAACGTCCCAAACTTAACGCCTAGAGGGCTTAGGTAGTCGTATGTTTTAGTTCCATTTAGGCAACAAATGGACCCGCCGGGTGGAGTAGTGCACGGGTGGCCAATCAATGCTGGGCCGCCTCCGTTAGTAACACCTCCATTTCCGGCAGCGTTTACGCACGTTCCACTGTCGCTTGTCCATCTAACATTTATAAACACTGTAAATGTTGGCGGGTCTGCCGGTTTGTTGCACGGCCATTCCATGCCAAGAACATAGAGGCCGTCTTCTTGTGTTTCATAGCCATACCGCCCGGCGCAATTAGGGCACGTGTTTGTTGGTAGCAACACAACAGACCGAGCAATTACTAGACCAGAATTGCAGAACGGAGTACCACTTGGAACCGTGATGTTTACGTCAACCTGCATCGCAGGCATAGGGCATCGCGAGCAACTTGGCCCACAACAACACGCCACGTCACACCTCCAGCGTCAAGTAAGTGCCCGTAAAGGTCGATTGCACGAAGATGCCAGTGGCTGTGCCTGTCACAAAAATAGTCGATGCCGTCACTAGCGTTTTACCAATGGTGATAGTGCACGCTGAAGTATTAAGAGACGCTGACAGGTTTACGTCCGTCACCAGTGCCGTCGATTGAGTGGACGAGACGACGATGCCCTGCGACGTGCTGGTCACAAAAACCGCCGTCCGCTCCGCCAGCCGCACGTCGATTAGAAACCACGCCGTGCCGTCCTTCGCAATCGCGCAATCACGGGCGCTGGCCGTCGCCGTGTTCGTGATCGGGAAGAAGAGATTCGTGGCCGAGACGGTATTGGGCGTGGCCGTCTGATACTTGAAGGAAACCGTCTTAGAGTCGCCGATGGACCAGGCCCCGGTGTAGGTGCAGATGCGGAAGACCTTGCCAGAGACGCCGCCAACTCGAGCCCCAAACGTCAGCGGCCCGCAGTCACGGTCGCCGCCCTCGACGGTGCGCACCGCCTTGGCGATCCGCTCTGCCGCTGGGCGCGTGAACGTCACCCGCTCAGTGCGGGCAGGCTTGCCGTCTGGCTTCTGTGCCACGGGTCAGTCCTCGAGGACAGTGAGCACCAGGCGGCTGCCGCCCACGGCGGCCTTCGCTGCGTAGTCGCCAGCAGCCAGCCGGAAGATCGCAGCCTCGCCAGCACGCAGCCGCATCGTCTCGTGCAGGTTCGTGCCGTCGAACCGGCCGAAGGAAACGGTGTGCGTTGTCTCCGTGGCCAGCGAGCGGGCAAAGCAAAGGCCGAGCGAGCCCATCGTGGCCGTGCTGATCTGCGTGACGGCCGTGCCGAGGTTTAGCGTGACAGCCAGCATGCCAGCCGTGGCGATGTCTGCAGTGATGCCAGAGGCGGCGAACTGCTGGGACAGGGCACCCTTCTGCACCTGGGCGTTGATCGTGTAGTTGATGTCCGGCATGGGGCGGGCTCCTTAGAACGGCGGGGTGCCGAAGTAACCTGTGAAGTCGATGGCCTGGTGAACGCGACGCAGCAGCTGGTCCGGGTTGCCTTCGCCGCCTGGGTATTTCATTGCACCGGCCTCAGTAAGCGGCTGCGGCGAAGAGGCGTCTACCTTTTCTTTTTCGCTTCCCTCTCCCTTATACACCCAGCACTTGGTCTTGCTGCCGCCGGAAATATAGTGCCATCCGACGTGCGGGATCTTCATGACCCACGTGCTTGTCCGGTACACCAGCTCAACGCTGATGCTCCAGTATTTCACCTCCACGTCATTCACCACCTCAATCTGCTGCTGCCCAGAGATGCCTTGGCACAGCCATGTGTAGGCAGCACCGCCGAGGTACGGCGAAGAGTTGATGGAGTTGGTCACGCTGCCCGCAACGGCAAGAGGAAAGGCCGAACGATTGCCTGTGATCGTCGCCTTAATCTCGCCCTCAACGGCCTGCAGCCCTTCGATAAAGTCTCCGGCAGCGTTGACGAGAGGCCGAATGTCGGAGTTGCTTGTGCCGTGGTAGTAGTACAGAGCCGGCACAGCGGCACTCGACACAGAGAATGACCACACGTCACGGCGGGCCAGCGGGTTGGGCTGGTAGTCCTGCGTGCCCACATTCGGCACTTCGTAGCGGTACGTGATCTCCGCGTGCTGCCGGTCCGTTTCGTTGATGCTGCCTTCGGTGCAACGCAGGTACGAAAACTCGGGATGCTGCGCGCCGTGGAAAATGCCGACAGCGTTCAGGAGCGTCTGGTGCGACTCGGGTGCATCGACAGTCACGACGAATCGACGCTCCGCCGTTGGGCTTTCGCCGAAGCGGTGCGAGAAAGTACGCGGAAGAACTTCGCGGAACGCGATAACAGCCATGGCTAGTTCAAGATCTCCACGGTGCCGATCTGGCCATTGCGGTTGATCTGCTCGAGCAGCTGCGTCTGCTTCTCGCTGTTGGGGTCGGCTCCGCCGTCCTGTGCCTGCTGGTCGATCTTCTGCTGCAGAGAGGCGCTGGCGGTGTCGATCGCCTTATTGAAGTTGGCCTGGAACTGACGCAGCACGCTGCCGGATGCCTCGGCCGCCACCTGAGTCTGCAATTCCTGCAGCCGTGTTTTCTCTTCGGGTGTCAGTGATCCGGGTGTGAATTGCAGAACTGGCCGGCCGCCGATGCTGACTGTGCGAGTGGTGCCCGCTTCCTTGTTGCGAAGCGACTCCAGTTCCTTCTCCGCCTCGCTGCGGATGTCGAGCCCGAGGATCGGGGCGAACTTCTTGATGAACGCTTCGATAAACTCTGCCAGCTTGAAGAACGAATTGCCTGCCAGCTTGATGAAATCCAGCAGCCCTTGGGCCACCTGCTGGGCGATCTGCTGTGGCCCGGCCTGGCGGATCACGCCGAGCAAGTCCTGTGCAATCTGGCTGATCGGGCCGGCAAGCTCGCCAAGGATTGAGCCTGTAAGCCCCTTCACCGTCGCCCACACGGCGGCGAATGAGTCGTTCATATTGTCGATCGCCTTTACGGCGTCGGCGTCCACCACCTGGCCCAAGGCAATGGCCTCTTCTCGCATCGTGGTCAATGCACCAGGCCCCAGCGTGAACAGCTCGCCGAGCTCAATGCCGCCCTTGCCGAAAAACTTCACGGCCGTGGCGGCACGCTCTGCTGGATCGGCAATGCGGGAAATCGCATCCACAACTTGCTCAAACTGCTTCTCGGGCGTCGAGGCCTTCAGTTCCTCAAACACGATCCCGAGCGCCTCAAACTTCTTTTGGGCCTTCTCGTCCAGTGTGGCCGCACCGATGTTGATGGTCAGCTTTTGGATCTGCTTTGCAAAAGATTCGACCCCAATGCCAGTGTCGGCGGCCGCCCTGGCGTACGCCTGCAACGCCTCGACGCCAACGCCCGTGCGGTTGGCCACGTCGTTCAGCGCGTCGAGTTCCTCGCCAACGCTGAGTGCGAAAGACGTGACCCCGGTCACGGCCCCGGTCACGGCACTGCTCAGGCTGAGGAAGGCACTGGTGGCGGCCTTAATCCCGCCCAACGCCAGCTTGCCAATCTCGATGTTCTTGAGCGTAGAGAGATCGCCAGAGGCTTTGCGGCCGGCCTCGCCCAGAGTGTCGAGTTTGGCATTTACATCGGCCACGGCCTGCGCCAGCTGGGCAGTGTTCGCCGTGATCTGCATTGCCAAGCCAAGTGCGGTGCTCATGTCATTTGCCGTCCAGGTCGCGCTTCATCTGTTCAAGCACGTCGAGTAATTGCGTTTTGTGCTGCGGTGGTTTTTCCAGCGGGATGAAATCGTTTGGCGAGGGGCATTGGCCACGTCTGGCGTGCGGGGCCAGCACCGCGCTCGCCAACAGCCCGGCCTGTGCCCATGAGTTGTCGAGCGGCTGGTAGTACCTGGCGAAGGCCAGCCACTCGCTCAGCTCTACGCTGTCCATTCGCTGCTCGAGCTCGCCGACCGTCATCTTGAGATGCCCGGCCAGCATGAACAAAAAGCGGCGCGATGGCCTGGCGTTAAAGCTCGCCGGCTAGTTCGACTACGTCCGCCTCCGTGAGTTTGTTGTGCTTCTGTGCCACGTCGAAGAGCTCGCCCATCACCGCGCCGTCAAGTGCGGCGATGTCATCCAGCTCGTTGTCTTGCCAGATCCGAACGCCGTGCTCGTCGCAGAGGGTGCGGGCCAGATAGAACGCTCGGAAGTTGGGGAACGACGCCATGCCTTTGTTGCGAACGTCGATCCACGAAAGTTCCCACTGGTCTCGCTCGCCAACGCTGAGCACACGCACGTACACGTCGATGTTCCACTCTTTGACGTGCACCTTGAGCGGCTTGCGGTGGCTCGCAGCTTTGATCTGTTCTTTGAGGCCCATGTGTCACCCGTCTAGAAGTTTGAACGTGACGGTGTAACGGGTCACGCCGTTCAGCTCGTTCGCCACGCTCAGCGACTCCCATACTGCGTAGTTCGTCAAGGCTTGGCCGCCGCCGGCCACCACAAGCTGCTTGCGCAGGCCGTACTCAGACGTGCTGGTGTTGTTGCCGCCGAGGCACGTGACCGTGAGGCTGCCGGCTTCGTCGGTCCAGATGACGCCGCGCCCTTTCGACGGGCCGCCGGCATACTGCCACTGGAGATCGACGATCTCCTGGAAGTGCACGCCGCCCCAGGTAACGGTGACGCCTGTGCTGTAGCTCGCCACTGGGGCCTCCCGTGGCGGTTACGGCACCTGGAACGACGCCGAGCCACGCACGGCATCGTTGACCGTGAGCGTAACGCTTGAGCTCTTGCAGGTGGCCGTAACGCTGAGCGTGACGCCGCCGGCAATGGTCAGCGTGCCGGTGGCACCCTGAGCGATCGGCTCGCCCGCCGAGGCCAGATACTCGATCGACACTTCCTTGCCAGTGTCACCGGCCGAGCCCTTGAGCGGACGGGCCAGCGTGAGCACGGTGGAGCCAGTCGTTTGGCCGAGGTGCGAAACGTCGATCTGATCGGCTGCGGCCTGGTCGGTGATCGAGTACGTGATGCTCGTGACCGTGAAATTCGTGCCGCCGAATGAGAACGTCGTGCCGGTCGAATCGTGGGGCGTATAGGCCATGATGCTTTAGCTCTCCTGCCACCAAACGTCGTAAGACTGTGTGATCTGGTACACCGGCGGAAGGTCCGCCCCAGCGAGCGTCACGAAGTCGTCAGACTCGTTTTCGAGGCTCGTCTGGTTCACTTGTGTTGTACCTTCGACACCCCCGTATCCATCCAGAACCGAACGCATCGCGTCCGCAATTTCACGGGCGTTTTCGTAAGTCGTTCCGTAGATGCTGTATTCGACCGTGACGCGCGGAAGCCCCATCGGGCCGCCCAGTGTCTGCTCTCGCTGGATGCCGCTGCGACGCCAGGTGACGAGCGGCAACGCAGCCGATGCCGGGGCCAGCACCGGGTAGATCCGTGAGCCGATCAGCGTCGTGACGGCAGTGCTGGCCGTCAGTGCGGATCGAAGGACAGCTTCTGGTGATTTCAGTGGCATGGCTAGAACGGGGTTGGGCCAACGTCATTGCGACGCGGCGGGAAGTTTTTGGCCAAGTCCTTCTGTGCGTTGATGAGTGATTGCGTCATCTGCACGGACAGCTCCTGCCGCATCGCAGGCAGTGACTCGCGGTAGGCCGTCCGCACCGGCGGCTGGCCTTTGCGGCCACCAATCGGCATGGCCGGCAGCTTCAGCAGCTGGCCACGCGGGGCCTTCTTAAAAAACGCTTTTGGATACTTGGGCTGCGTGTTGACGCGGACAACGCCGGCAAACTTTCCACGCTTGGCCACCTTGGCGATTTTGAACGGGCCGAACGTCTTGAAGCTCGATGCGATCGAGGCCCCGGCCCTGCGGCTGGATGTCTTGATCGTTCGCTCTTTGGTGCCGAACTCCAGAAAGCCAGCGTGGAACGCTCGATCCTTGCCCTTCTTCACCGATCCGCCGCCTGATGATTTGTTCTTCCCGCTGCCGGCGGCGGTGAAGCCCACCAGGCCCACGGCGTTGCCGCTGGCGTAGGTCTTGACCTTGCTGGTGATTGCACGGGCAAGGTTGCCTGTCGGCCCCTTCGTGACGTTGCCACGCAGGGCCTTGAGCCCTGGCTGCAGGCTGCGGCGAATGGCGGCTCCCATGTGCTTCCGGGCAAGGCTCGGGCGGAACTGCCGAAACGCCTGCTGCAGCTGCTTGAGCTCAGGAAACTCGACTTTGACATCCATGCCGCCGGCCATCACGTCACCTCTTCGCAGATGGCGACGTGCTCGGAGCGGTTGCCGTACTCGAGGAGGCTGACGATGTTCAGCGTGCGAGAGCGCCACGAGAACCGCATCTGCTGCGTCAGGCCAGGCAGGTGCCGCAGCCGCACGCGGTGCGTGATAGTCGTGTCTTGCTGGCCGGCTGCGAGGGCTTCGCGGGCACCAACGCCTTCGACGCTGGCCCACACGGCCGTCGAGTTGGCCCACGCCAGCACTGTCTCGCCAAGGGCGTTGGTGGTGCCGCTGGCGATCTGAACCGTGACACGCTCGCGGAGCTTGCCAGGCTCAATCATCGGTACGGCCCCCACCGCATGGAGTCGAGCAGAGACTTCACGCCAAACGGCACGTCCTGCGGAACGGCACCCGTCGAGACGGTCGCGCCACGGGTTTCGTACCAGTGCGAAATCAGCATGAGCATGGCGTGCCGGATCGCCGCCGGGACGCTGGCCCCGGTCGCCCCGTAGCCAGCCCACCAGGTCACACTGATGGCGTTGTCGTCCTGACGGTGTGGCGTCCAGGTGCTGCCGTAGAGCGGAAGCACGGCGCCCGGCGTGGCGTGCCGGTCCACGCGGTACTCAGCCGTCGAGTACGTGCTGGTCGGCCCGGCCTCGGTCGTGAACGTGATCGACACGGCCGTGGCCGTGCCGCTCGTGACCATCGGCGGGCGCGGCAGTTCCACAGGATGGATGCCGGAATCGGGGAACTTGTCGAACCGCATGACCCACTGCGTATTCACCAGCGTGCGGTCGAGGTACTGCTCGCACCACTCGCGGGCCGCCGTGATCAGCGTGCCGATGTACGTGTCATCGTCGCTGGTATCCACGCGGCAGTGGGCCTTTGCCTCTGCGAGCGTGACAGGCTCAACGGCTGGCGGAGTTTGGCGAGTCAGACTTCGGTACTGCACGGCGTCCTCGTTTGCGTGGCGTGGCGTCGGCCGTCTCGGCCTGGTGCTCGGCGGCCGCAGTCTCGATCAGTTGGCCCTGTGTGTCCGCAACGGCCACCCGTTGGGCGATCAGCTGCGTGGCGAGCCCGCCGCTGATCTCGGCCGTCTCGCCGCTGCGGTAGTTGCGCCACGAGCGGGTAAACCTGATTTTCCTCATTGGGGCACGCTCCATGCAGTTTCCGGGCGTTTGTTCGTGTTCGTGAACTCCGTGGCCCACTGGAAAACAGGCTTGGAAAGATCGCGCCCTGGCCACGTCACCACGTACTCACCGTGGCCCAGCACCACGCGCGGCGTGACGTACACACGGTTCCCGCTCTCCCGCCAGTTACGCCAAAACCAAATGTCATCATCGGTGCGGCCTTCGTTCCACGAGCCGTCAGGGCCGGGCTTCGACCAGAACCACGGACGCTTGCACCGCTTGAGGGCAGCCGTGCTGATGACGGTGCAGCCGAAGTGGGCCGTGTCAACTTCCTGCACAGGCTCAGAGAACCATGCGGTGGGAACGCTGGTACTACCGCCTTCCGGCGGGTTGTCTAGGCAGCCCTTGAGCGTGAGCATTGGGCGGCCGTCTTCCCGCTTGGTCTGCAGGCCCGTGAGGGCGTCGCACTGGAACGTGAGCGCCATGGCAAATAGGTGCTCAACGTCCTGCCTAGTAAAGAACGTGTCGTAATCAATCAGCAGCAAATACTCGGCCGAATCCAAAAACTGCTCCATGATCCTGGTGTTCACCTGCGACCAGAACGCACCAGTGCCCATCGTGGGGCGAATGCCGAGCGGCATGAGGGCCTGAGCCCAGGCGAAGTGGTTGGCCGTAAACGAAAGCCTCGGCATCGACAGGATGGCTTCCACCCGGATGTCAGCCTCGGTCTGCCCTACCTTGACGATCATGTGCACCTCAAAAGAGAGCGGGCCGCCCCGATTTGGAGCGGCCCGCCCAGTTTGCACATCACGTCAAGCCGTCAGGCTCACGCACCCTTGAGGGCGATGACCGGGCCGGCGACCGTGTCGCTGCCCAGCGTGTGCCACGAGATCGCCACGCGGGCGGTGGCCTTCAGCACCGTCTGGTCGCTGAGGAACGCCACCTCGGAGCTCGAGGCGAGCTCGATGCCCTGGCGGGTGCCGAAGATCGCGGCGTTGGCCAGGTTGGCGAACAGGGCGAACACGTTGCCCGTCTGATCGCCCGAGCTCGGCATCTCGTCCGTGAGCACCACCGGGTAGCCCATGAACGTCAGACCGAGGCCCTGCGACAGGCCGACCGAACCGCCCTGGGCGGCGTCGAGGGCCTGCATGCAGTCGGCGAAGAAGTACGGGCTGACGTACCACTTGGCACCGGCCCGGCTGTGGGACGGCATCAGAGCCATCATCCGCAGCAGGTTGGCCTTTGTCACCTCGTCGGGCGTGTCACCGGCCGCCGTCACGAGCGACGCGGCGTAGGTCGCCGAGCTGCCCGCGAGGATGCCGTTGGCAGTCAGGATGCCAGCCACGCTGGGAGCCGAGCCCGAGTTGCCGTTGAACGCGATGTTCTCAATCGCGTTCGTCAGGCAGAGGGCCAGCTCAGAGGCGATCCAGTCGGCGTAGGCCGCCGGATTGACCGCGTCAGAGAGGAGCTCGTTGGCGATCTTGGTCGCGGCGGTGCACTTCTTCGCCGTCAGCGTGACCTGCGTGCTGCTCGGGTCGCTGTCGGTAATCGCCACGTTCTCGTTCTGCCAGTTGACGGTGGCACCGGCCGTCCGCTTCGGGACGAGCACCACGTCGCTCGGCATCTGGATGTTGAGCGCGTTGGACGCGAAGGCCGAGTTCTCGGTCACGAGCCGCAGCACGGTGTCGGACAGGAGGATGTCCGGCACGAACGCGCCGCCGTTGGTGGCCGAGGTCGAGCCCTGAGCACGCACCTCGATGCCGGCGTCCTCGCACCACCGCTTGGCGTCGGCGTCGCGGAGGAGCGTGGCCTTGAGCTGCATGCCGCTCTTGTAGGCGTCCTCGTGCGAGCGGAACGCCTTGAGCTTGCCGCGGAACGGCACCGCCTCGATGCGGGGAGCCTTCCGCTCCTCCGTCACCTCGGGAGCCGGGCTGCAGCGGTCGACCACAGAGCGGAGCTGCTTGGCCGACTCGGCGACGTTCTTCTCGAAGTCGATCTTCTTCGAGAGCTTCGCGGCGTCCGCGTTGAGCGTCTCGAGCTCGAGGTCGCGGGCGGCGATGGTGTCCGCGTCGCCTTCGATGGCACGCACGGCGTCGATCCGGTTGGCGAGGGCAACGGCCTCGTCCTGCAGCTTCTTGAGGTTGTCCACGTGTGAAATCTCCGTGCGGCGGTATTGCCGATGGAGTTCACTCTGCCGCTATGGACGTGGAACCTTGCAGTAACGCAGCGCAGAAAGTGTTGTTTTTACAAACGCCACCGCACGAGCGCCGCACCTCGGGCACCGCAGGTAACGCTGCCGCTCATCGCCGCATGCGCGGCTGGATCGTGTCCGCAGACGTTCGCCGCAGGTGCAGCGCGGTTCAGACATTGCGGAGCCTCAGCGACCACGCAGCAGCTGCGTCACGGGCCAGCGAACGAATCGCACGCTTTGCCTCTGGCTCCACAGCCGGATCGGCTTCGGCCTCCTCGGCCTGGGCGGCGATCCACGCGGCATACGAGCGTTGGGCAACCACTGCGGACGTGGCCGATCCGTAGGCTGGCACGTTCACCGGGCCGACTTCGTAAAGGCCAGACGCCTCCACGATCTCGCGGATGGCTTTGCCATTCTCGTCGTTCGTGAACCGCTCGCCGCCCTTCTGATTCACGGTGAACGCGAAGCTGCTGCCCTTGAGGTTCCGAGAACGCACGAGGGCAAGCACGTCACGGCCTGCCGACGTGTCTGGCGGCTCGACCACGTACGAGATGCCGCGATCATCGGCGATAATCTCCAGCGTGCCAGCCGACTCGCGGCCCAGCAGCATGTCGCTGTTGTGGTTGTAGTACGAGAGAATCTCGCCACGGCCACGCTGGCGGTTGAGGATCTTGTCGAAGGCACCGGGCAGGATTCGCTCACGAAACCCACCGAGATCGAGCGAAAGCCGGTTGTACGGAATCGCCAGCCCACGGATCGCCTCGCGGCCACTCGACCGAGTCTCAATCTGCAGCTCGCACTCGGGGGCTTCCTCTGCGGTCAGGCAGCGGCGTTCAATTTCCATCGGTGCTGTCCTCCTCTTCTGACATGTCCTCGGCGTCGTCTTCCGGGCTGTCCTCGTCCTCGACTTCCACAACGGGCACAGGCTCAGCAGCAGGTGGCTGCTGGCCAACCTTGTCGAGCGTCGTCATGTTGAGCTGCACGAAGTGCTGGTCGCCCTCTGGCCCGATGGGGTTGAGGTTCTCAAGCTCCCGGATCTCGTTCACGGTCATCCAGCCGTTTTGCAGGGCTGACACGTAGTAGGCCGAGCGGCTCGCGTGATCGCCCCGCAGCAGGCCGCTCACGCTGTGCTCGGCAAAGTACGTTTCATCGTCCACGATCAGATCGCGGGCGATGGCACTTTCCCACCGCTTCAGGTGCGGCAGCAGGCAGTGCTGCACGAACTCAGTGCCCTGCACCTCGATGTTGCTGTACGTGCTGCGGGTCAGGTCTTGGATCATGTGCGGCGGCACACGGAACGCCCGGCAAATCTCAATCACCTGGTACTGCCGAGTCTCAAGGAACTGGGCCGCCTCGTTGCTGCCGCTGAGCTCGTGAGCCTTGACGCCATTGGGTAGCACGGCCGTGCGAAATGCGCGATCCGATCCACGGTGCATCCGCTCCCACTGCTCGCGCAGCCGCTCGGCAGCCTCGGCCGGGATCGGGTTCTCACTCTCCAGCACGATGCCGGGCCGGGCACCATTGCCGAAGTAGGTGCTGCCGTGAGCTTCCAGCGCCTGGGCCAGGCCAATAGCGTTCTGAAAAATCTTGTACGTCGGGATCGCCTTGATCCCGTCCTCGGTCGTGAACCGTAGGGCGAAGATCTGCGACTGATCGTAGATCGTCTGCCGGCCGCTGGGTTCGCGGTACTTGTACCGCAGGCGGCCGTCCTCGAGGCGCTCGGCCTCCATGCGGCTGCTATGCAACGGCCAGAGCTCAGACACGGCACCACGGGCACCGGGGCGAATCTCTGCGTACGAAGCACCGTAGTGCAGATACATGCCCGTCATCCAATCGCGGAACTCTTGGGCCGTCTGCCACGGGTTGGGCTGCTGATGCAGGAGCCGATACACCGGATGCGTCGAGGCCTTGGCCTTGCCGCCGTTGGCCAGCCGCTCATAGACGTGGAGCGGCAGCGAGCTCACGGCGTCCGAGATCACCCTGATGCACGCCGTGTAGGCCGAGCACGCCATCGAGTTGTCGGCGTTGACGCGAATGCCCGAGGGTGTGCGGTTGCTGTTTACCTCGGTCCAGTCGATGCCGCGAAGCTCCAGCATGCGATTGTCGGCGAGAAGTTCGCTCATAGCGTCATGATGTCCCAGGATTGCTCAGGGGCAGGTGCCGTGGCTGTAGCGTGGATGCCGAGGGCCATGACCAGGGCCACCATGCCGTCGATGCGTTCTGTGCTCTTGGCCTTGCTTACTTTGCAGTTGCCTTGGTGGTCTGTTTGCAGTGCGCAGTTGGAAGCCATCCAGCTGAGCACGGGGTGATTGCCGTGCCTCATTCGTTCCGACAGCACGAGCGCCTCGAGCTGGCGGCAAGGGCTCGTCATGCTGGCGTACCCTTGCCCGTACCCTAAGACGTTTCGGCCATCTCCTTGCAGTTGCGTGGCCAATTGCGTGGCATTCCAGCGGTCGATCCCGATCTGCCGGATGTTGTATTGCTCAGCCAATTCATTGATGTCGCGGCGGATCACGTCGTAGTCGGTGACGTTGCCATCGGTGGCACGGATGAAGCCGTCACGAATCCAGCCCACATAGTCCACCTTGTCCCGCAGCGTCCGCTCGGTGGCGTGCACCTGCGGCACCCAGAAGAACGGCAGCACGTCGAATGTGCCGTCACTGGCCTGGCTCACCAGCACGAACGCCGAAAGGTCGGTGGTGCTTGCAAGGTCGAGGCCAGCGAACCATTCCCGTTTCGTCAGATCAGCGTCCAGCGGTTTGCCACACTTGGCCCAGGCGTCTGGCGAGAGCCAGCGTGTGTCTTGCGTGGTCCAGACGTTGAGCCTGTACCGCAAGAAGGCGTTGAGCTTGCTGGGCGATTGCTCAGCCTCGCGGGCGTCGGCCTTAAACGACTCCAGCGTGATCGTCTCGCCAAGGCTCGGGTTGGCCTGGTGCCAGACTCGCTCATCTTTCCAGGTGCCGTCAGATCCGCACTCTGGCGGCGCTGCGTAGATGCAGCCGAAGAAGGCCGGGTCTACGCCTGGATCAGCGATGCAACGCTCGGCGTACTGGTGTTGCTCCCAGCAGATGCTCTTGCGGTCGAAGCCGGCCGTAGTGATCGACAGAATGAGCGGCTGCCGCCGGGCCGCGCCTCCGTACCGCAAGGCATCCCACAGTCGCCGGTCGCGCTGGGCGTGCAGCTCGTCAAAGAGCAGGGCGTGGATGTTGAGGCCCTCGGCCCGGAAGGCATCGGCCGACAGCACCCGATAAAACGAGTTGCTCGCCTTGTGCACGATCGTCTTGCGGCTGTCGATCACCTCGAGGTGCCGCGACAACGCAGGCGATGCTCGCACCATGGACGCCGCCTCGCGGTAGATGATGCCTGCCTGCTCACGGTCGCATGCCGCACCGTACACCTCGGCCCCCGGCTCGGAGTCGAAGGCGGTCATGTAGAGCGCGATGCCGGCCAGCGTTGTCGATTTGCCCTGCTTCTTCGGCAGCTCGATGTAGCCGACACGGTGCTGCCGGGTCCCGTCTGGGTTTAGCCTGCCAAAGATCTCACGCAGCACATGGTGCTGCCACGGCAGCAACGTGAAAGGCTTGCCCGCGTTCTGGCCTTTGCTGTGTCGCAGCACCTTCTCAAAGAAGTGCACGACACGCTGGTACTTGGCCTGGCCCTCGGCAGTGAGCTCAGGCACCGTGGAGCTTGAAGAACTCTTCGACTTCGTCCGCTGGCTTTTCTTCCTTGCCGCCAAGTCTCACCCTGCTGCTCGGAGTCAGTCCAAACTCACCCATTAGCGAAGTCTGCAGGCTCACTAATCCGCGATATAACGGGCCAGCCGGATTCGGTTTGACGCCGCCCAAGTCCGTCCGCATCACCGGCCCACTGGCCCGCAGCTCGAGGAGGCAGGCCTGCGTGGCAGCGTACACCTCGCACAAAGTGGCTAAGGCCTCACCGTCTGCTGTCGTGAGCGTGCCGAGCTGCACGAGGATCGGCACCAGCTCGTCCCACTTCTCAACGGCCACGGGCTCAAGCAAGAGCCTGGCCGGCATTGGCGGAGTGCCTGCTGGGGCAGGGAGGTCGGGCCGCACTTTCCGCTTGCCGGGGTTGCCAGCCAGCAGACGGGCGGCGGCGGGCTGCGGCTTAGGTCCTCGTTTACCCATAAAAAACGCGCGGAAACTTGCGGGCACTCACGCGGAGCAAACGACCGGTGTTTTTATATTTCAAAGCTGGGGTGATTCGACCCACCCTCCGCCGCGCCGGCGTCCGCCGCCGGCCGGTCGGGTCCGCTCGCTCGCGTCGGCTGCGGCACGCGCGCGACCGTTTCGGCAGCCTGCTCGTGCCGAGTTTTTTGCCCGTGGCACCGCACGCACAGCGTTTGACCGTTGGCCACGTCGTATCGTGATCCACCTTGGCTGATTGGCACGACGTGATCTGCGTGAGCTTCGCGGTGGCCAGAGCACACCCTCCCGCACCCCCGGCATTGCCAGGCGTCTCGCGTCAGCACAGCAAGCCGCCATGCCTTGTGCCGCTTGTCGCAGTATCCACGGGCAGCTGCGTTGGGCCTGGCCGTCTCGTCCCTGCGTGGGCGTGACGTTCGCAGGCGCTGGGGCTTGTGCTCTGGTATGCGTGTCGGCATAGGGGGGGGCCGTATTCACGCCGACGCACGGGGGGGGCGTGTCAGCTCTTGAACATTACCACGCCCGTGGTGCCTGTGCTGTTCGTCGTAGCCGACACGATCTTGAGATACTCGGTGCCGAACACTTCATCGGGCAGCGAGTAGGCCCGGCCGAGCGTGGTCGAGGGGGCCAACGTCAGATCCGCAGCCGAGCCGTCGGTCTTGTACAGCCGCGTGAACGAGCCTGACGGCGACGTGCCCACGAACATCTGCAGCGTGCTGGCGTTCGTGCTCATGGTGCCGAAAACGACAATGGCACCAGCCACGTCACGCATATCGAGCGTGGTGGCGAGCGAGGTGGCGGTATGCAGCGTGATGTCGGTGTCGCGGTTGAGGCGGCTGATTCGGCTCGTGGACATGCGGTGTGTCTCCTGTGCAGGCCAGCCTAGACCGGGGGGCGTGAATCCTTGCAGTCTGGACGGGCGACCGTCTTCTCAATGTGTAGCG
>Ga0208783_10000822_pt1 | contig 18826 bp, 9 predicted proteins | sample DEB19_08_DNA_2_FD_184529 | JGI IMG/M metagenome (GOLD analysis project Ga0208783, IMG submission 184529) | Aqueous microbial communities from the Delaware River and Bay under freshwater to marine salinity gradient to study organic matter... | ecosystem: Environmental > Aquatic > Marine > Coastal...
GTAAGTATGCTAGAGTACCGTGGACTATCAATGCCAATATTAGCGTAGGCTCAGTAAATGATGCATATCGTGGTGCTAATATTCCTGTCTTGACTACACGCACCATAGATGAAGTTGGTATAGTAGCCAATGTTGCTGCTACCGGCACAGGTGAGTTTATTATAGATGATTGCGATAGGGTTGATATCACAGTAGATACCCATACAAACTTGATGACTACCATGCGTAAGTTTGATTTCGCATTAGATCAGTGGCCCTTGATGTTAGAAACTATAAATGTATTAGCTGACCCAGATGGCCTAGTGCTTGATATCGTCGCTACAAATGATGGGTTCGCTAGGGATCATGTTAACTTTAATCACGGAACATTAACCAGTTTAGGCGCATACAATAATAGCTTGTCGGGATATTTTGTTTTTAATGGGGTATCGGACCGTATCACAGGTGGTCATAATCGAGCTATTGACTTAGTCAACGATGTTACGTTAGAAATATGGTTTAGAATACAAACAACTAGCGTGACTAAAGTTCAGTTATTTGGTAAAGGCACTGCTGGTACGCTAACATATGGTCTTTACTATGATACCACAGCCAACCAGTTTAGTTATGAACGTGATTATGTATCTGGTAATATTTGTGTAGAATATAGCGATTCTGTCAGTATTGTTGGAGCTTGGCAGCAGATTGTAGCAGTATCAGAATCGGGCGTACATAAAATTTATAAAAACGGAGTTAAAGTGCACGAAGAAAGCATAGATGTAGGCCCTTATCTGTCTACCGTACAGGGTTATAGGATAGGTTCTGGCTCCAGTTTAGATTGGCACAATGGGCAAGTTAGCATAGTTAAGATATATAATCGCGCTAGAACCACAGCAGAAATTGTCAACAACTTTAATCTGTATCGTGCAAGATACGGCTTGTAACATTAGTTTCCAAGTAAAATAAATACTTTATTGATATTGGACTGGACATGGCCGCACCTAATTTAATTGGAATTACCACAGTAACTGGCAAGACTCAAGCCGACTGGTGTACAACAACATTAACCGCAATATTATCTAATGCTGCGAATACCAGCGAAGTAATACGTATAAATTCGCTTTTCATTACCAATGTTGGGGGAGCCGACGCCGCTGTCAGCGTGAATTTTCAAAGATCTGGTCTTAGTTATTATATCAGTTACAATAGTCTTGTTCCAGTAGGCACAACTTCTGTCATAATGGGCAAGGATACTGGGATTTATTTAGAAGAAGGTGATAATTTAAGGGTTAGTGCTTCGGCTAACAGTGCTTTGCAATATACGGTATCATACGAGGTTATAAGCTAATAAAAAATGCTGAATAACCTACGTTTTCCCACAGCGTTAAGGAATTTTAATGCTAGCACCACAGCTACATTAACTTCTTTACGAACACCACTGGTATTGACCGGTAATGTAATAAGTACATCAACCACAACAGGTACCTTGCGTGTTCAAGGTGGCGTAGGGGTAACTGGGAACATTAATGCTGCTGCTATAACTGCTACTGGCATTTATGGTACTATAATGACAGCCAACCAACCCCAAATTACCGGGATTGGTGTACAGGCTAACCTAATTGCTACAAATCTTACTGTAACTGGTAATCTAGCAGTTATCGGTAATATTCAAAGCGTTCAAACACAAAATACTAATGTAACCAACGCTATATTTGATTTGCATACTGGCGCAGGCGGTAGTGCTCTCACAGTTGACGATGGTCAAGACCTCGGTCTTATCATCAACTACTATAAATCTGCTGCTGCTAGAAAAGCATTTATTGGTTGGGATAATCAAACCCAGCGCATGGTATACTTGACAGATGCTACTGTAAGTAGTGGTCAAGTAACAGGAACACCGGGTACATTTGCTGCTGGTAGCCTAGTGCTCAGTAGTAACACAGAAACTTCTAGCTCATCAACTGGCGCTCTTGTTGTTGCTGGTGGTATTGGGGTTGGTGGTAGTGTACGTACCATTGCTGTCTATACAGATGCCTTATTCTATGCTAACGGAGAACCATTTACTGGTATACTAGGACCTACTGGTGCACAGGGCTTGACAGGTGGTACTGGTGCCACAGGCGCCACAGGCGAAATTGGTGCAACTGGTCTAATTGGTGCAACTGGTCTAGTTGGGCCTACTGGTTTTACAGGAGCCACAGGAGCAGGTGCAACTGGTGCTAGTGGTGCTCCGGGTACAGCAGGTGCAACTGGTGCTACAGGTATTCCAGGAAGTCAGGGTACTCCTGGTGCTACTGGTCCAGTAGGCGCTTCTGGTCCCGTTGGTGCTACTGGTCTAAGCGGGCCACAGGGCGCAACTGGTTCAGCTGGTTTACAGGGACCACCAGGATCAACTGGTCCTGCTGGTACACCAGGTCCTACAGGAGCTACTGGTTTCACTGGCCCTGCTGGTGCTACAGGCGCATCAGGCCCAATCGGGTCAACTGGTTTAACTGGTGCCACTGGTAGTCCTGGTCCACAAGGTCCACAAGGAGCTACTGGTGCAGGTACAGTTGGTGCAACTGGTCCACAAGGACCCATAGGCCCTGGTGGTGATCCAGGCGGAGCTACTGGTGCAACTGGTCAAACTGGTCAACCAGGTCCTGCTGGAGCAACTGGTCAAATTGGTCAGCAAGGGCCCATTGGTGCTACTGGGGCACAAGGTGCAACAGGTAATCCTGGTGTACAAGGGCCACAAGGTGCAACAGGTCTAGGAGCTACTGGTGCCACTGGCCCTCAAGGACCGATTGGTAGTACAGGGGCCACAGGCCCAGCAGGTTCAACAGGCGCATCGGGATTCCCGGGCACAGCAGGAGAAATAGGTGCCACAGGCGCTACTGGTCCAGCGGGTTCAACTGGTATAACTGGTCCCACAGGAGCCACAGGCGTACCTGGGGTACAGGGTATTACTGGATCATCGGGTGCTACCGGTCCACAGGGTGAACAAGGGCCAGTTGGTCCCAAAGGTGACACAGGAGATCCTGGCGGTGCTACTGGTGCTACTGGTATACAGGGTCCTATTGGGGCAACTGGTATACAAGGCGATCCTGGTGGCGCAACTGGTGCAACCGGTCCTGTTGGTGCTAGTGGAGCACGTGGTCAACAAGGGTTCCCTGGAATACAAGGGCAACCCGGACCTGTTGGTGCAACTGGTCCACAAGGACAAGCCGGTGATCCTGGCGGTGCTACTGGTCCACTAGGTGCTACTGGTCCGCAAGGTCCACGAGGTGTAGCCGGCGACCCCGGTCCAGCAGGCCCTGAAGGTCCCGTCGGCCCAACCGGTCCACAAGGTGCTACTGGTTTTATTGGTGCTACAGGTGTACCAGGTGATCCAGGCGGTGCTACCGGTGCTACAGGTATTCCTGGGCCAACAGGCGATTTAGGAGCTACTGGTGCTACAGGCCCAGTAGGTGAATTAGGGGCCACTGGTTTAACTGGTGCCACAGGTGAAACTGGTCCACGAGGAGACCCAGGCGGTCCTCCAGGTCCAGCAGGTGCTACTGGTGGGTTTGGTGCAACCGGTGCCACAGGTCCACGTGGTCTAGCCGGTACCGTTGGTAGTACTGGTGCTACTGGTCTAACTGGTTCAACTGGTCCACAAGGTGGCTTTGGTGGTGCTAGCTTTGAATATATCTATAGCAATGATACATCTGGTACCGATCCTACTTCTGGAAAGATAACTTTTAACGCAGCGTATCTAGATACTGCTAACATCATGTACATTGATGATGAGCAGTCGGGTGCATATGATATACAGTCATATTTGCGTACCATAGATGATAGTTCTAGTCAGATCAAGGGTCACTTTAAGGTATCCAGTAAGACTAATCCTAACTTATTTTCTATCTATGTAATTAACGGTATTACAGAAAATAACGGATACTTTTCTGTATCTTGTACCAATGTAGGCGGTAGTGTAGTACAATTTACTAATGGACTGCCAGTTGTAGTAACGTTTGCTCGCACTGGTGACAAAGGTGACTTGGGTAGTACTGGTGCAACAGGCCCAATTGGACCACAAGGTGCCACAGGAGCTACTGGTTGGCTACAGGTAAGAACCTACTTTGCTAATGGTAATGTTAGCCCCAGCGTAGCTGTAAGTACCTTAGAATTTGATGACGACTCAGGCTTTGCTATAACCAATCGCGGTGGTGGTAATGTATTAGTTGGCATGAACTCAACGTTCAAGTACTGGGAAGTCACCGGCAGTGAACAGCTAGTAGCTACAGGACTTGACCATGTTCGTATCAACAGCGGTAATAATATTATTATTACCAGTAATGCCAACGCTAGTCCATACCAATCCATAACATTTAACACAGTCAGCAATCCTATATTTGCCAATGTTCGTGCTACTACTTACTTAGATGGTAATGGTAACATATTCAAACCCGGAATTACGTTCACTAACAGTAATACGCCTCCGGGATCACCTAGCCCAGGTGACCAGTGGTTTGATACTGGTTCTGATATACTGTTTACCTATGTAGCTGCTGGTTCAGAAACTTTCTGGCTCGATCTTACTACAGGTATTGCTGGCCCACAAGGCGCCACTGGTGTGGCAGGGCCACAAGGTGCCACTGGTATCCAAGGTGCCACAGGGCAGTTAGGCCTAACCGGTCCACAAGGTGCCACTGGTGTGGCAGGGCCACAAGGTGCTACTGGTACAGCGGGTCTTACTGGTAGTACTGGTATACAGGGTGCTACTGGTCCACAAGGTGCAACTGGCCCATCGGGCATGGGCTTTAGTATTGCTAAGATATATTCTAGTGTAGCAGCACTCACGGCAGATACAAGTCCAACTGGCATAGTTGCTGGACAATTTGCCATAATCGATAATGGCAATTACTCAACTGATTTAGAAAACGGTAGGTTATACCTATGGAATGGTGTAACTTACGCTTTTGTAACTGACTTATCTGGTTCACAAGGCATACAAGGACCATCGGGTGCCACAGGGGCTACAGGCTTAACTGGTGCAACTGGTATAATGGGCCCAGGTGGTGATCCAGGTGGTGCTACTGGTGCAACTGGTCCACAAGGTCCACAAGGAACTCCGGGAACACCAGGTGGAGCTACTGGTTTAACTGGTTCCACAGGCGCAACCGGGCCGCAAGGAACTCCGGGCACACCAGGTAACCCTGGCGGTGCTACTGGTGCTACAGGTATACAAGGTCCTGCTGGTAGTCCAGGAGGTGCAACAGGTGCAACTGGCGTAGCCGGTCCACAAGGTGCTACTGGACTAGGAGCTACTGGTGCAACAGGGCCACGTGGTTTCACAGGCTTAACTGGTGCTACTGGTCCACAAGGTCCTGCAGGTACACCAGGCGGTGGTGGCTCTGCTAATATTATTGTATATGATGAAGGGTCACTGCTAACATCCACACTGGCCAGTTTGAACTTTACTGGTCCAGGCATTACTGCTACCACAGTAGATGGAAATGTCACTGTTACTGTAAATGCTACTGGTAACGGCGTAGGTGGTACTGGTTATGTATATGCTAATGTAACATCAAATAGCCAAGTCTTTATAGCATCTGGGACAACATCTACCTTTGCGTTTGCCAGCAATATTACCAGTGTAAACCAATTATTGGTACACGTTGATGGTATATATCAAATTCCTGGTGTTAATTTCACTGCCAATGGTACACACGTTGTCTTAACTGGTACTCCTGCTGCCAACAGCGAAGTTGTTGTACAACATGCTATAACCAGTGTAAGCAGTAATGTTTTCATTAATCCAGTATTTGATTATAGCACAGCTATTACTATAGGTACTGTTACTGCATCCGGCAACATTATTGCTGGAAAGCTATGGGCTAATTCTGGTGTCTATTCTAATAATTATTACTTTGCTAATGGGCAGCCACTATCATTCCCGTCACAGCTATCTAGCCTAACTGATGTACAAATATCTGCTCCAAATAACGGGCAAGTTCTAAAATATAATGGAACCAAGTGGATTAATGACACTGGGTCCAGCATAACCAGCGGTAATGCCGCACCTAACAGCCCGATTGAAGGCAGTTTATGGTTCAATACTAATAACGGTGAACTATTAGTTTATTATGGATCGGTCTGGATTCAACCAATTGGCGGTATCGGTCCACAGGGTGCTACTGGTATAACTGGTGGGCAAGGTGCTACTGGTGCTACAGGACAGACAGGTCTAGGCTTTACGATTGCTAAGACATATCTCAGTGTGGCAGCACTTACAGCAGATACTAGCCCAACTGGCATAGTAGCTGGTCAGTTTGCCATAATTGACAATGGAAATTATAGCACAGATCCTGAGAACTCTAGGCTTTACTTATGGAATGGTACAAACTATACCTATGTGAGTGACTTATCGGGTGCTCAAGGTATACAGGGACAAACAGGTGCAACTGGTCCACAGGGTATACAGGGCAATATTGGTGCCACTGGCCTAACTGGAGCACAAGGACCACAAGGTGCTACTGGATTAACTGGACCATCGGGCACGCCGGGAACTATTGGTATAGATGGAGCAACTGGTGCTACTGGTCCACAAGGGCCTGCTGGTTCTACAGCAAATATCGCCATACGCGATGAGGGTAATCTAGTTGTTGCTGCGGTATCTAGTATAAACTTTGTTGGTGCAGGCGTAAATGCTAGTGTATCTGGATCAAATGTTACTGTAACAATTTCTGCTACTGGTAGCAGTCAATTCTTCTATACTAATACTGCACCAAACGTGGCTGCTATTGGTGACCGTTGGCTAGACTCAGAATCACTAAAAGAATTTATTTACGCTAATATAGGTCCTGGGCCAAGCTGGATTGAGCCAGCTGGAGATGGTGGCTTTGTTGGTGCAACAGGTCCACAAGGTATACAAGGTGATGTTGGTGCTACCGGTGCACAGGGTATAGCAGGCAATATAGGAGCCACTGGGCCACAAGGTATACAAGGTAATGTGGGTCCAGCAGGATCATCTGCAAATATTGCTATCTACGATGAAGGTAATTTATTAGTTGCAGCAGTATCCAGTATAAACTTTGTTGGCGCAGGCATTACTGCTACTAATAATTCTGGTAACATCACTGTAACTGTTACTGCTACCGGTAATGCTACCAGCAATGGCACTAGTATCGTAGCTAATTTGACCGGAATAGCGGTACCTAGTATCAACCAGCAATTTACTGGAAATGGTCAGCAAACTGTATTTGCCTTATCAAGCTCGGTAGCGGCTGCTACAGATTTACTGGTTACGGTAGATACAGTAATACAAACCACTCCAAATAATTACTCAGTATCAGGTAATCAACTTACTTTCCTAGCTGCACCTTCTAATGGTAGCATAATCGGCGTAAGAACATTTGGTAGTTATAGTTCATCTAGTGGCTTCGTTGATAGATTTACCGGCAACGGATCACAAGCCGCATATACCATATCTGGTGCAACATTAAGTTCTAAGAGTTTATTGGTATTTGTAGATGGTGTACATCAAATACCTGATGTTGATTTTACATTGGCAGGTACTACATTAACCTTTACTGAAGCACCTGATGCCAACAGTAATGTAGTCATACAGAGTCTTAATAACACTGTGGGTACTGATTTAGTAGTGGCTAGCACTATATCAGACCATGCTCCATTTGCAGTCAATACAGCAGCGGTGGCTCTAGACTCGTTCTCAACCACCAATTATAGAACAGCCAAATACATTATAAGTATAAGTAAATCTACTGAGTACCAGGCCACTGAAGCCATGTTAGTACATAACGGTGCCAATGTACAGTTGGTTACTTATGCCCTATTATATACAGGCAATGCAGCTATTATGACATTCTCAGCCAACATAGTTGCCAATACTGTGTATTTGTGGGGAACTGGAGTTACGTCAGGTAATGCAGTAAAAATACAAAAAACTTATGTCAAGGTCTGATAGATGCCAATAAAAAAGTTTAGTATACAAGGTTTAGATACTCAAGCAAATGTTAGGGTAGTCTTAACCTCAGACTTTGGCAACATTAGTTTTGGTAATGTCTATGTAGGTAATCTATTCTATAGTAACGGACAGCCATTTGTCAGTGGCGGTGGTGGTACTACAGTAACGGTTTCTAATTCTGCACCAGTTGGTTCTGGTTCAGGCTCACTATGGCTTAATTCGGAAACTGGCGAATTATATGCCTATACTGCCAATGTATGGATCCAACCTGTGGGCGGACAAGGGCCTCCAGGTGCCACTGGTATAACTGGTGCCACTGGTATAACTGGTATACAAGGCGCTACCGGGCCACAGGGTGCTACTGGTCCTAGTGGGTTAGGATTTGCTATTGTTAAGACCTATGCTAGTGTGGCTTTATTGCAGGCAGACACTAGTCCAACTGGTATTACAGCAGGACAATTTGCCATAATTGATAATGGTAATTACGGCACCGACCCAGAAAACTCAAGATTGTACTTGTGGAATGGTACCAGCTATCAATATGTAACAGATTTATCAGGCGCACAGGGCATACAAGGGCCTAGTGGACCACCGGGAGCTACTGGATCTACTCCAAATTTAGTAGCATTGAGTACCAGCTTAATTCCCTCTGCTAATGAAATATGGGACCTAGGTTCAGCAACTAATCGTTGGCGTGACCTTTATATAAGTGGTAATACTATTAGTCTAGGTAATGCTCGTATTAGCACTTCTGCTACTGGTGTAGCATTCAAGGATGCTAGTAACAACGCTATCAGTATCGTAGTAAATCAAATCACAGTTGGTACTGGTGCCAATGCAGTAGTACTACAGGGTTCTACAGATGGACTGAAACAAACCACATCAGCCAATGTAACAGGCACGGCTGGTGGTGCTACGGTAACAGTGGCCAATACAGCGCCGGTAACCACTGTACAAGGTAGTATGTGGTTGGATAATGAAACCGGTAAATTAAGAATATATTATAGTGGTGGTTGGGCCGGTGTAGCTGTAGGACCAATTGGTGCTACAGGTATTGCAGGTAATGTAGGAGCTACTGGGGCACAAGGTATACAAGGTAATGTAGGACCGGTAGGCGCCACGGGCTTAACTGGTAGTGCAGGCTCGGCTGGGCCATCAGGTGCAACCGGTGCGACCGGCGCCCAAGGTGCAACTGGAGCAGCAGCTTCTATCGGGAGAAGTATAGCAATGACCATTGTGTTTGGAGGATAATTGTGGCAGCACCTAATATCATAAACGTGACAACTATAACAGCTAAGACTACATTGGTGGCATTGACTAATTCCAATGCCAGTTTGTTGACTAATCCTAGTAATAGTAATCAAGTTTACAAAGTTAATAATATAACATATGCTAATTACACAGGCTCAGCTGTTACAGTAACAGCAAGTATTTTACGCAGTGCAGTGACTTACTATCTAGTTGGTGCAGTCACAGTACCGGCAAATTCTACTTTGGTAGTCAGTGGCAAAGATACAAATTTTTATTTAGAAGAAGGCGATGCCATACAGGGTTTTGCCAGCGCCAATACTGCTGTTAGTGCAGTAATTTCTTACGAAGTTATATCATAAACAATGAAACATTTGCGTGGTAGATTAGTAGGTAATGCTGTGGTCAGTGTGGGTGGATACCCAGGATCAGCATCGGGTGTATGGAATAGAAATGATGTATTAGCCAGCCAAAAAGCAAATGCATGGCCTACCTATGCTACTGTGCCCGGTGCTCCTACAATTGGTACTGCCACAGCAACAGGTCCAACAACTGCTACAGTTACTTTCACTGCTCCTGCTATGACCGGTAATATACCTATTATTTCATACACTGCTGTTAGCAGTCCTGGGGGTATTACTGGAACTCTGTCACAGTCGGGCAGTGGTACAATTACTGTAACAGGATTGACAGGGTCGACTAATTACACATTTACAGTTTACGCAACAAATGCAGTGGGTAACAGTGCATCAAGCGCAGCAAGTAATCAAATAACTACACTTAGTCCTACCCCAGTGGTTGAGTATCTAGTAGTAGCCGCAGGTGGGGCGGGTGGATCCACACCCGGCGGTCCTAGTCGTAACCCTGGTGCAGGTGGCGCAGGTGGTGTGCTCAACGCAACCTTATCTTCTGGCTGGGCCTTTAATACTACCTATACTATCACAGTAGGTGCTGGCTCAGCCAACTCTAACGGTCAAGATTCGTCCATTTCAGGTACTGGAGTTAGTGTAACTGCTACAGGAGGCGGTCGAGGGGCCTTAGCCGGTACTAGTGGTGGCCAAAATGGTGGTTCTGGTGGTGGTAGCTGCGCCACAAATCCAACTGGTGGGACTGGAATTGCCGGTCAAGGTAACAATGGAGCAACCGGCGTAGAATTAGGTGGTGGCGGTGGTGCAGGGGCACCTGGTGGATCAGCACCTGGTGGATCAGGAGGCGGGGTTGGCTTGTACTTTGCTAATTTTACCACTAACGGAAGTCCTAGTGGTTGGTATGGTGGGGGAGGAAATGGCAACATAGATTCAACTACTGGGGCAACTTTAACACCCAGTAAAGGTGGTGGCGGTGGTCCATTCAATGGTTGTACAGTGGCCGGCCCTGGTGTAGCCAATACCGGAGGCGGTGGTGGTTCAAATCACGAAGGTTGTAATAACCAAGCCAGTACAGGGCAAGCCGGCGGATCCGGTATTGTTTTAATAAGATATTCTTCTGGATATAATGCTGCAACTACCACCGGCAGTCCCACAGTTACAGTTTCTGGTGGTTTTAGGATCTATGCTTTTACTGGATCCGGTACTATCAATATACCGAGTTAAACATGGCACATTTTGCTGAACTTGATGATAATAATGTAGTCTTGCGTGTGATTGTTATAAACAACGCCGAACTCTTGGACGAGAACGGAGTTGAGTCTGAAGCCCGTGGCCGAGAATTTTGTAAAAGCCTTTATGGTGAAAATACCAATTGGATACAGTCCAGTTACAATGCCAGTTTTAGAGGAACGCATGCCGAAGCTGGAGGCCGATATCATGCCGATATCGACAAGTTCACACCAAAGGCGCCCGAAGGATATCCTAGCTTTGTGCTAGATATGACTGAGCTACGTTGGGTACCTCCTAAGCCCGAGCCCACAGATGGATATGGGTATTTTTGGGATGAGGAACATTTGTTATGGATGCGTTTTACCAGTAAGCCACGCCCTGACAATGACAATTTGTATCTATGGAACAAGCATACAGAAGAATGGGAACAGATTTCTATCTATAATTATCAAGATCTAAATTATGTCTGGGATCCAGTTACAAAGAATTTTGTTGAGCAATGAATAACATATTTTGGTTAAAAGAAGAACATAGACAAGTCAGAAGAGAAATTTGTAGCAGTTGTGAGCATAACCAAGACAATGTTATGTGTTCCAAATGCGGTTGTTTTCTTATCATGATAACCAAAATTGGTACCATGCCATGTCCTATAAACAAATGGCCCATGATTGATCGCAGCGAGTATGGGCATATATTTGAGGATTCATCTAATGTAGTTAAATAGTTTGTTAACTATCAATGAGGCCATGTATGGACCAACAAATTGGGTCAGTCAAGTTTATTTTTCCAACACCAATAGGGTTTTATGAGTTAGGTAGGCAGCTTACTAGTGCTGAACTTGATTTTGTTACTCAAGCAGAAACAAGAACAAATGTGGGTAATCGTACCAGTCGAGATTACAAAATTTTAGAAAATTCAGTTTTAAGTGACTTAAAAGCATTTGCGACCCGTAGTGTAGACGACTATTTTCAAAATGTTTACCAGCCTCGAAACCCTGTCAGTTTAAGAATTACACAAAGTTGGTGTAATTATACCAAAAGTGGCGAATTTCATCACAAACATACACACCCTAATAGTTTTATTAGTGGTGTTTTTTATATTCAAGTAGACGAATTCATTGATAGAATATATTTTTACAACGACGGGCACAGACAGTTAGAGATTCCTGCCAAGGAATTTAATATGTACAATAGTACCAGTTGGTGGTTTCCTTGCTTGACCGGACAATTATTGCTGTTTCCTAGTAGTTGCTATCACATGGTTGACAACAGAGCCGAGTGCGAAACCACTAGAATTAGTCTAAGTTTTAATACTTTTCTAGTAGGCAGTATAGGTGACTATGACGGTCTCACTGGACTAGAACTCTAGGCTACTAATGGCATAGTAGAGATAATAAATATCATAATATGCCAATTCAATTTCCATCAAATCCTAGTCTAGGCCAAGTTTATTTGTACAACGGTAATCGTTGGACCTGGGATGGTGCAGGCTGGGAGCCTGGTGTGGCCATTGGTGCTACTGGTGCCACTGGTATTCAAGGTAATACTGGGCCAACTGGTGCTACTGGTATTGGTGCTGTCGGAGCCACAGGACCACAAGGTGCTACGGGCCCATCAGGTTCTGGCGGCTCAGGTGGTGGGGCCAATGTAGCAGTCAGTAACACTGCACCCATCACAGCCAACATAGGTAATATGTGGTTGGACACAGAATCTGGTGAACTTAATGTATATTTTGCCAATGCTTGGGCCACAGTAGGCGGCGCAGGTGGTGGTGGTGCTATCTATGATGTAGCAGCATCAAGCACAGGATTTTTAGCTTTGCCTACAGGAACCACGGCACAGCGCCCCGGTGCACCTGCTAACGGTTATACTAGATATAATACTGACCTAGCACAAGTTGAATACTATAATGCCTCAGCTGCAACATGGGCAGTTATAACAGGTGTTGCTAGTACAGCCTCATCAATGTCAGTAGAATATTTGGTTGTGGCAGGTGGTGGCGGTGGCGGAGCTAACTATTACAGTGGCGGGGGTGGTGCAGGTGGATTCAGGACTGGATCATCTACTGTAAATTTTACATCAACATATACCGTCACTGTTGGCAGCGGCGGAGCTATGGCATCTGTTGGGTCAGCGTCAGTTTTCGGCTCAATTTCTTCTGCAGGAGGCGGCGGAGGTGCTAGTTCTAGTAACGTAGCAGGCACTGCCGGTGGGTCAGGTGGCGGAGGTGCTGGGGGCGGTGGTGGTGGATCTCTAGGCGCTGCGGGTGGTGCAGGAAATACTCCTAGTACAACACCAAGTCAAGGCAATACTGGTGGTGCTGGCTGGTTACAAAATGGTGCAGATGGTGGCGGTGGCGGCGGGGGAGCCGGGGCTGTGGGCTCAAATGGATCCGGATCAGGCGGTGGGTCAGGCGGAATAGGTGCCACTAGTTTAATCACTGGTACGCTGACTTATTATGCTGGAGGAGGTGGCGGCAGTGGTTGGGGCGGCACAAATAGCACCGGCGGGCAAGGTGGTGGCGGTGCTGGTGGAAGATATTCTCCAGGTACTAATGGTACGGCCGGTACTGCCAACACTGGTGGCGGCGGCGGCGCCGGTAATTCAAACAGCGGAGCGGCAGGTGGGTCTGGCGTAGTCATCTTACGCTATCCATCAATCTTCTACATGAATCCTGACTCAGGCTTAACCGCGTCAACAGTTACTATAGGACAAAACAAAGTATCCACATTCACCGCAGGCACTGGTAATGTATTTTTTAGTAATAACCCCCCGGTTACAATGGATTATTTGGTTGTAGCTGGTGGAGGCGGTGGTATTAGTGGAGGCGGAAACGACGGGCATGGCGGAGGTGGCGCAGGTGGATTCCGAACAAGTTTTGGTCCCAGTGGCGGCGGAGCCTCGGCAGAACAACCTATTACTATAGTATCAAATGCAACTTATACTGTTACTGTAGGAGCCGGTGGTCCTAGTAGTGGTGGTGCTGTATATCAAAATAATACAGGCAGTAACTCATCCATTACTGGTAGTAGTGTTAGTATTGTTTCGATTGGTGGCGGAGGTGGCGGCGCGGGAACAACTGCTCAAACAGGTTACACAGGTGGATCAGGCGGTGGCGGAGGGGGTTCTGGGAATCCTGCACCACACCCAGGAGGTTCAGGAACACCGGGCCAAGGATATGCTGGAGGTGCAGGACAAGTCGGTCCTGCGTATTATGGCGGAGGCGGTGGTGGTGCTGGTGCAGTTGGTGGAGGTGGTGGGCCAGGCGCAGGCGGGGTCGGAGTAGCTAGCGCAATTACTGGGACAATCATGTTTTACGCAGGTGGCGGTGGCGGTGGATCTGGATCTGGTAATGCCGGGGGTGCTGGGGGCAACGGTGGTGGAGGCGCTGGATCACAATCGGCACCTGCTTCTGCCACCGGAGGAACAGCAAATACTGGGGGAGGAGGCGGTGGTGCCCAAGGTGGGACATCTGGAGCAGGTGGTTCTGGTGTGGTCATTATACGTTATCCTGACACTTATTTTGCCAGCATCGGCTCTGGATTGACTGGAACAACTGCCACAATTGGCAATGGTTTTAGATATACTCAATTCACTGCTGGAACAGGTACATTCGCTCTTACCGCCGCGCCGGCTTTTTACGTAGATTACTTGATTGTGGCAGGCGGCGGCGCTGGTGGAGGCGCTCAAAGTGGTGGATATGCCAGCGGTGCAGGAGGTGGTGCAGGCGGCATATTATCTGCTTCGTCGATAGCATTTGTAACTGGAACACAATATTCTATCACTGTCGGAGCTGGTGGCACAGGCTTGTCCGCAGGACGAGGCACTAACGGTTCCGACAGTGTATTAGGATCTGTTACTGCCACTGGTGGCGGTGCTGGTGGAGCAAGTTCAGCAACTACATCATACGACGCCGGCAATTCAGGTGGATCCGGGGGCGGTGCTGGTGGTACCAGAGCTGCCAATGGTGGATCAGGAGTAGTAGGACAAGGGTATGCTGGAGGAACCAGTAACAGTGCTAATAATGGTGGGGCATCCGGTGGTGGTGGGGCAGGCGGTGTTGGAAGTAGTTATACCGGTGGTGCATCAGGACTTCCAGGCGGACCGGGTATAACAAGTGCTATCTCTGGAACCAGTACATCATACGCAGGTGGAGGAGGAGCAGGCGGATACACACCTGGTTCTGCAGGAGCAGGTGGCACAGGTGGTGGAGGTACTGGGGGTGCAAATGGTGCAACCGGAGTAGCCGGTACTGCTAACACCGGCGGTGGTGGTGGTGGATCTGGGGGTACTAACAGTGTTGCAGGATCACAAATTGGTGGTGCTGGTGGGTCGGGAATCGTTATAATTAAAATACCGGCCGGTTATTCAGCATCATTTAGTGTGGGAGTTACCAGCTCGTTGAACACTGCTGTTTCAGGATTTAAGATATATTCAATCACAGCTGGTACAGGTACCGTGACTTTTAGTTAGTAAATACACTATGCCAATCCAATTTCCCTCAAACCCCACTTCAGGCCAAACATATACCTACAATGGTATCGTCTACTCATGGACTGGACAAAATTGGCGTAGAACCGGATCTACAGTCATAGCCTATGACACAGCAACTACCAGCACCGGATACTTTGACTTACCGTCTGGTACCACAGCACAAAGACCCGCGAACCCACCCAGTGGTGCGATTCGTTATAATACCTCAGGACTTGCTGTGGAGTACTATGATACTACTTACCAAACTTGGATGAGTTTAGATAAAACCATAGGTAGTGTAGGCGTTGCTTTTGATATTGATTATCTGGTAGTAGCCGGCGGTGGTGGGGGTGGAGGATATCAAACCGGTGTTGATTTTGGCAGCGGTGGTGGAGCCGGTGGATTTAGAACAGGGACTACATCTATTGGCGCAGGCGCACAATATACAGTATCAATTGGTAGTGGTGGTACACTAGGATCAGGTACCAGTGCTGGTACATCTGGTTCAAACTCAATTTTTGCAACAATTACCAGTGCTGGCGGTGGTGGCGGTGGTGGAGCCAGTGCCAGTGGATTAAATGGTGGGTCAGGGGGTGGTCGGGGTGGCCTAGGTAATACACCGGCAACGACCCCTAGTCAAGGAAATAACGGTAACTCATCGGGACTTGGAGGTGGAGGTGGAGCAGGTGCAGTGGGATCCGGCTCACCGAATTTTAGCGGTGGTGCAGGTGCTTCATCTGCGATAACGGGTACTAACACAGTTTATGCAGGCGGTGGAGGTGGAGGTGCTGCACCAGCTGCCAACGGTGGTAGTGGTGGTGGCGGTAGTGGAAAACGTTCTGGCTCGGTACCAGAATCTGGCACTACTAATACAGGTGGTGGTGGCGGTGGTGGCGGAATCGGTGGAGATCCAGGATCACAACCTGGTGCTAATGGCGGTAGTGGTATAATAATTGTAAAATATCCTATAGCATACTATCCTAGTGTGGATGCCGGCTTAACTGCAAGCACAGTAGTGGTAGGGAACGTTAAGATCACCACATTCACGGCTGGCACTGGCACCATCAGTTTTTCAACTAGTCCTCCAATCTCTGTTGAATATCTTGTAGTTGCTGGTGGTGGCGGTGGTGGTGCAGCAGACAGTGGCGGCGGTGGTGGAGCTGGTGGATTTAGAACCGGTACCCAAAGTAATGTTCAAGTAAACACGACCTATACAGTTACAGTAGGAGCCGGGGGTAATGGGGGATCTGCTGCCGCACCCGGAGCAGCTAGTAGAGGTTCAAGCGGAAGCAATTCAGTTTTTGATTTTATTACATCAACGGGCGGCGGCGGCGGCGGTGGATCCGCCGCCTCAGGTAATGCAGTAGAAGGCTCTGGACTAGCAGGAGGCTCAGGTGGCGGCGGAGGTTGGGGAGGAAGTAGTCCTTATAACGGACAAGGTGGAGCAGGAAATACTCCTGCTACTAGCCCTAGCCAAGGTAGTAACGGTGGTAATAATTTTACAGACTGGACAACTTACACAGTCGGTGGTGGTGGCGGTGGTGCGTCGGCAGTAGGAGCAACTGCAACTTCGGCGGCAGGAGGTGCAGGTGGTGCAGGTGCTAATTCTGCTATCACAGGTACAAGTGTGACATACGCTGGGGGAGGGGGCGGAGCCGGGGACTCTAGAGGCAGCAGAGCTGGGGGGGCAGGTGGTATTGGTGGTGGCGGAACAGCAACATCCACTACTGTAGCAAGTGCAGGAACAACAAATACGGGTGGCGGTGGCGCCGGTACAGGTTATAATAGTCCTGGGGCCAAGGTATCCGGTGCAGCAGGTGGTTCTGGTGTAGTTATCTTACGCTATTCAACCAACTACTACATTAATGTAGGCACTGGTCTCACCGCCGATACAGGTGTAATAAACGCAGCAGAAAAATACACAAGATTTACTGCGGGCACTGGATCAATTTCATTCACTACCACCCCACCACTCACAGTAGATTATCTTGTTGTGGCTGGTGGGGGCAGCGGTGGGATGGGCGCCACTTACGGAGCGGCCGGGGGCGGGGGCGGCGGTGTTAGAGCAGGTTCCGGCAGTAGTTTTCAGACTGGCACCGCATATACTGTAACCGTTGGCGGTGGTGGTGCAGCAATAGCTAAAACATCTTCGGGTTCAGCTGGTAATAACGGTTCTGACAGCACATTTGCATCTATTACTGCCGCCGGTGGCGGCGGTGGTGGCGGATACAGTAGTACATCAACTGGGTTAGGCAAAGCAGGTGGTTCAGGCGGAGGTGGTGGTGCCGAGGGAAGTGATGCAGGCGGTGCTGCTACTACAATTACACAAGCTTCGGGAGAATACAGAAGTATACAAGGTTATGCAGGCGGGACTGGTGTAGCCGGTGCGCCAAATTATCCAGGCGGTGGAGGTGGCGGTGGTGGCGCCACTGGGCAGACTGCTGCAAGTAACAGTTCAAAGGGTGGCGCTGGTGGAGATGGATATCAATCAGCTATTACTGGCACAAATTTATACTGGGCTGGGGGTGGTGGTGGATCTGGATTCCAGGCTAGTGCAACAGGAGGCGGCAATGGGGGCCTTGGTGGTGGCGGTGGTGGTTGTACTGCCTTAGGACCAGCTGGCACTGGTGGTAGTAGTGCGTTTAACCCAGGTTCGGCAGGTACCGCAAATCCTGGTTCCACTGGTGGCTCGGGCGGAACTAATACAGGTGGTGGTGGTGGTGCAGGTGCCACCGACGACCCTTCGTCTGGCTATACCGGCGGTTCCAGTGGTGCAGGTGGGTCCGGCATAGTCGTATTACGCATACCCAATCTCTACACAGCCTCATTCTCAGCTGGATTAACAGTCGCAACATCAAATACCGCTGTAACTGGTTATAGAGTATACTCAGTTACCGCGGGAACTGGTACAGTTACATTTGCTTAAATACTAAGTTATGGCCATAAGTTTTCCCGCTAATCCTACACTAAACCAACAACACATAACAGGTGGTAAAACCTGGATATGGAATGGTGCCAACTGGGCAGCTACCCAAACCACAGGAACAACACCTAATTTAGTCAGTGTTGGCACAAGTATCCTGCCCGGCGCCAATGTTGTTTATGACTTAGGTTCTGCTACACAGCGTTGGCGTGATTTATACTTGTCGGGGAATACTTTAGACTTAGGCGGTACTGCTATAAAATCCACAGCCGGCTCAATTACATTCACTGATGCTGGCAACGCCCAAATAGCTAGAAGTATTACTGTAGCACAAATTCAAATTGGAACTGGTAATACTGCTATAACATTGGCCACCAGTGCCAATGGGCTAACCCAGACATCAGCAGGTAATGCTGCTACTAGCTTAGGTGCTACTGGAGCTACCGGCCCACAAGGTGCTACCGGACTAGGAGCTACTGGTGCAACCGGGCAGACTGGCCCACAAGGACCACAAGGTTCAACTGGACCACAAGGTATACAGGGCAACGTAGGAGCAACTGGTGTACAAGGTATACAAGGTATTCAAGGTATACAGGGTGCTACTGGTACAGCGGGCTCTCCAGGTTCGGCAGGGTCTCCAGGCACAGCTGGTGCT